>Ga0209278_1001476_pt1 | contig 14192 bp, 14 predicted proteins | sample JI81BgreenDNA_FD_187504 | JGI IMG/M metagenome (GOLD analysis project Ga0209278, IMG submission 187504) | Wastewater effluent complex algal communities from Wisconsin, to seasonally profile nutrient transformation and Carbon sequestration -... | ecosystem: Engineered > WWTP > Effluent > Algae... | reverse complement strand
TAGCTCAACCGGTCAGAGCAGTCGCCTGTCGAGCGAAAGGTTGCGAGTTCAAGTCTCGTTACTCCCGTCAGTCGATTTTAGATTTTAGATTTTAGATTTTAGATTTACTCCACAGGAGAAGAATCTCGGAATTGGAACTTTGGTCTAAAATCCACACCTCCTGTCGGAAAGCAAATATCCGTTTTTCGGCGGGGGTCAAAGTCCCGTAGGCAAAAGTCAAGCCGTCTCCCCCTCTGGCGTGAAGATTGCGAGTGCAAACCTCGTCGGGACTCCCAGGTTAGGTGGCTGAGTGGCTCAAAGCGTCGGTCTGCAAAACCGATTTTCGCGGGTTCAAATCCCGCCCTAACCTCTGTTCCTATTTATTCGCAGGAGCAATCTCAAATCTCAAAGAGCAATCCAAAATCTAAAATCTAAAATCTAAAATCGATAGTGCTGTAGGCAAATGGTTTAAGCCGCTTGGTTTTCACCCAAGTGATTGCGGGTTCAACTCCCGTCAGCACTTCTCGTGGGTCGTTGGCAGAATGGTTTTGCAGCCGCCTTTTAAGCGGATGGATCGAGGTTCAATTCCTCGACGACCTACCAAAATTTCTATCTTGGGTCGGCCCTCCTATTGGCGTGGGTAGCTGTCTGTAAAACAGTAGCTTAAAGCGTTGCTGGTTCAATTCCAGCCCGGCCCATTTGTAACTGCATTTAATCCGCAGTTGCAATCTTGAGAACGTGGTGTAGCCGGATAACATCTCAGTTAATAAAACTGAAGATTGAGGGTTCAAATCCCTCCGTTCTCGGTGTGGAGAGGTGGCCGAGTGGCTTAAGGCGCTTTCCTGCTAAGAAAGAGCGGTTTAACAGCCGTCGAGGGTTCAAATCCCTCCTTCTCCGTTTTCCCCCGATAGCTCAGTTGGTAGAGCGCTTGTCTGAAGAGCAGGAGGTCGTCAGTTCGATACTGACTTGGGGGATTGCGTTGCCTTATAGCTCAATGGTAGAGCAAGCGGTTGTTAACCGCTAGGTTGTAGGTTCGAGTCCTACTGGGGCAGCCATTTTTTTAATTGCCGGGTAGACAAATTGGTAAAGTCGCCTATCTCTGAAATAGGAGTTTCTGTAGGTTCAAAGCCTACCCCGGTACCCAATTATTGGGAAGTCGCCTAATCGGTATGGCACCGCTCTTTGAAAGCGGCAAAATGCAGGTTCGACCCCTGCCTTCCCAGTTCTGCTATTACCAAAGCAGATCAATTACACTCCTGTAGCCCAATTGGCAGAGGCCACAATTTCAAAAATTGTGTTGTGTGAGTTCAAATCTCACTCCTGAGTACCAAATTTTCAACTAAGTTTCTACTTGCTCCTGTGGCGGAATTGGCAGACGCGGCAGACTTAAAATCTGTTTTATTTTGAGTGTGAGTTCGAGTCTCACCCGGAGCATGAACGGGATGTAATTCAGCGGCCAGAAGCCATGCTTTGGGAGCATGGAGTCGTTGGTTCAAATCCAACCATCCCGACTTTACCCCTGTGATGTAATTGGAAAACATCACTCGCTCAAAACGAGTGTTTTTTGCAGGTTCGAGGCCTGTCGGGGGTATTAGGTTTTATTCAATCTAAAGTCTAAAATCTAAAATCTAAAATCTAAAATCTAAAATCGGTTTTGCCCCTGTAGCCCAATCGGTAGAGGCGCTAGATTTAGGATCTAGTTAGTGCTGGTTCGATGCCAGTCAGGGGTATTTGGTGACATCGCGGGTGAAGTAGCCTGGGTAGGCTTGGCAGTCTCATAAGCTGCAAATCCGCAAGTTCAATTCTTGCCCCCGCCACCAAAAATGCAGGTGTGATGTAATTAACAACATGAGGGTTTCATACAGCCTTTTTGCGAGTTCAAATCTCGCCATCTGCTGTGCTGGTGTAGCTCAATTAGGCAGAGCAACTGATTTGTAATCAGTCGGTTGTAGGTTCAATTCCTATCACCAGCCCCACAATTGCGGATATGGTGTAACGGTAGCATTCGAGTCTTCCAAACTCTAGGCACGAGTTCGAGCCTCGTTATCCGCTTGGTTAAACGAGAGGTTTGTTAAATCTCACATCTTGCACCATTCTCGCTTAACAGGCTTTTCGGCCTGTTCCACAAGAAAATCTACTCTTTGTGGAACAGGCCGAAAAGCCTGTTCATAAAAGGCTTATTGACAAGGGTGCAACATCTCAGTTAAATCCAAAATCTCACATCTAAAATCGGTTTGCGGATGTCATGTAGCGGCTAGCATCTGAGTATGCCATTCTCAGCGCATGGGTTCGAGTCCCATCATCCGCTTTTGTAGTCCTGAGCTTCGATGGTAGAGCGTTTGCCTTACAAGCAGACGCGGGGTAATCTCCTGTCAGGACTACTAATTTATGGGAGTGTAGCTCAATGGATAGAGCGCCGCGCTATGCGCTACCGCGCACGCTTCGCTAACGGACGCGGATGTTGTGGGTTCGAGTCCTGCCACTCTCGTTGTTTTTGCTTTAATTTAAGGAGGTTGATTCCCTTGAATGGATAATTTTTTATATTACGATCGATTCCCGTAGGGAATCGCACAAATTAACAAAAAATACGGGAGTGTAACTCAACTGGATAGAGTGTCGAGCTTCTACCTCGAATGTTGTGGGTTCAAGTCCTACCGCTCCTGCTGTCTGGGGTTCGTAGCTTAATTGGTAAAGCATCTAACTGGCTGTTAGAAAGATATCGGTTCAAATCCGATCGCAATCCACCACACCGATTTTAGATTTTAGATTTTGGATTTTGGATTTGAGATTGATTTCACAAATCAATCTGGAAGCTTGAATATTCGTCTAATATTTTGTTATGGGCGACTTAATACCACTTTAAAAAACTAATTAAACTGTCGAGAATCTCCAAACCCATATCCACTAACTCATCCCCAATCTAAAATCTAAAATCTAAAATCTAAAATAGTATAAGGGGTCATAGCTCAATTGGTAGAGCGCTTGCTTTGCACGCAAGAGGTCAGGAGTTCGATTCTCCTTGACTCCACTTACGGTGTCTGAAGTCGAAGCGGTCGAGACGCTAGCCCGTGAAGCTAGTTATTAGCGGGTTCAATCCCCGTCAGACACCCCTTGGAAGATGCCGCTAAATGGTTGGCAACCAGTCTTGAAAACTGGGGTACAGGTAACTGTAAGGGTTCGATTCCTTCATCTTCCTTTTAACCACCGGAAGTCGAAAAGCGAGACACCGTGCTGATAACGCGGGGATAGGAGGGGCAGTACCTCCTCGGTGGATGGATTGGTTTATAATAAGTCTAAATTTACTACTGATTCAACATAAAAGCCATGAAAGTTCAAGTTATAAAATTAGAATTAATTCAGTGGTCTTTGTTATTGAAGGATATTCAATTTTTAAACGAAATCCAAAAACTGAAAGAAACGTCGCATGAAAAGACTGCGGTCTTCAAGTCCCGTAAATTTGGCTGTGAAAAAGGAATTTTTACTTTCGTTGCGGATGATTTTGATGAAAAAAGTCCTGGTTTTTACGATGTAAAATTGTTGTACCAAATGAACGTGAAAGATGAGAAAACTAAACTATTACGTTGCTTGCACAGTTGATGGGTTTATTGCTCGCGAAGATGGGTCATTTGATTGTTTCCCTATGGACGGAGAGCATTTTGCTGATTTGTTAGATTCCTTTCCTGAAACTTTTCCGGCTCACTTTCAGGAAGCACGAGGCATTCGTGCAGAAAACAAGCAGTTTGATGCGGTTTTGATGGGACGGAAAACCTATGAGGTAGGGCTAAATGTTGGTGTAACTAATCCTTATCCCAGCTTGAAGCAGTATGTCTTTTCGCGCACTATGGAAGCCAGTCCCGATGAGAATATTGAACTTGTTTCGGACAATCCTGTTGAATTGGTTAAGGAATTGAAAAGGGAAACGGGTAAAGACATCTGGCTCTGCGGTGGTGGGGCTTTAGCGGCAACTCTTTTTTCTGAGATTGACGAGATGATTGTGAAGTTAAATCCGGTAGTAATTGGAGCGGGAATTCCTCTTTTTTCCGGTGCAATCGAGCCGACCAATTTGGAAGTTGCCGATCGCAAAATCTACAGCAACGGTTTCATGTTGCTTCATTATCGAGTGAAGCATTAGCGATAAGCTGTTCGGCATTTAAAGGACTTGCGTAAGGTGCGTCAGCATCTAAGGTTTTCCGTTTCAGCGTAAAAGTTCTAGCTGACGCACCCTACTAGCCTCGTTACTGGTTTAAATGCTCCACAGCTTAAGGACTTTATTTGTTGCAATTACTGCGGGCAAAAAAGGACTGAAGTCCTTACTACAAAATGATTTTCTAGGAATTACACAAAAATTGTATGCGGTATTTTCTCGGTTTCAATGTTGAGTCAGACTGATATCTTGCACCATTCTCAATTAGCGGTAGGGGCGGGTTCGCCAACAGCCTTAAAGCTTGCAAATAGGTTCTATAAACCCGCCCGACCCCACGAAAAATCCTCTTATTGATATTGCTGCAAGATGTCAGGTCAGACCGATCGCCACAAATTTTTACAGAAATAGTTGATTTTTCAAAACGGTTGTGTTATACTAGCTTAGATGCGGGAGTATAGCTCAGTTGGTTAGAGCAGGTGACTCTTAATCTCAAGGTCGAAGGTTCAAGTCCTTCTACTCCCATCCCAAATAACATACGACTCACAAGGCTTAGAGGCTTTAAACTGTCTCTAGTTTGTCGTTTTCCACTCATTTTGCGCTCACGATAGCAGCCAATGGCGGTAGCGGTTGGATTACTGTGAGTGTTTGCGTTGTCGGATTTTTAATGTCGATCGACTCATCCGATCGATAAAAGTGCGATCGCCCAAGCTATTTTGAAACTGAATAACAACAGGGAATGGTGATTAGCTATGATGGCAAATCTCTCGGCGCGCTGCTATGGGGGCGATCGCGATTTAGATGCGATCGCCCATTTAATCAATACTTGCGAAGAAGTCGATCGGCTCGATGAAGGCACTTCCATCTCGGAATTACAACAAGAATTTAACCAACCGTCCCTAGATGTAGCCCGCGATATCCGCCTTTGGGAAGATGCGGAAGGAAAATTAATCGGTTTTGCTCAGTTGTCCGTTTCTGAACCGGGGGAAGTAATTGACGGTTGGTTGTGGTTTCGCGTTCACCCCGACGCGCGCGGAGGCGATGTGGAAGCAGCCGAGATCGCCTGGGGTGAAGTGCGGATGCGCGAAGTGTCTGCAATGCGGGGCGGGCGCGTGAAGCTGCGAACCTATGCTCGCGCTGAGGATTGCGATCGCATTTCTGTGCTGACAAGTTGCGGTTTTAAGGCCGATCGCTATTTTTGCCGAATGGCGCGATCGCTCTCTGAACCGATCCCAGAACCGCAATTCCCCGAAGGTTTTGCCCTCATTCAGTTCCCCGGCGAACAGGATGCGGCAGCTTGGGTAGAAATGTTCAACCAGTCATTTATCGATCACTGGAATCATCACGATTTAACGGTGGATAAATTTAAGCACGAGTTAGCTAAACCCGATTACAGAAATGATTTAGACTTGATTGCTGTTGCTGATGACGGCACATTTGTCAGTTTTTGTTACTGCGAGATTAGTGTGCAAGAGTGCGATCGTACCGGGCGCAATGAAGGCTGGATTGCTTGTCTCGGCACTAGGCGTGGCTTCCGCAAAATTGGATTGGGACGAGCAATGTTGCTGGCTGGTTTGCATCGACTGAAAGCTGCCGGTGTCGCTACTGCTATTATCGGCGTCGATGCTGCAAATTCATCAGGTGCGATGCGACTTTACGAGTCTGCTGGCTTCCACAATATTCGCAACAGCATTTCCTATGTTAAGGATGTTTGATCGATGTTACAGATTGCGATCGCCCTTTGACCCAAGAAACCGGGTTTTTTACCGAATCTGCGGGTGGCAACGAAATATTTTGGTAAAAAAACCCGGTTTCTCGCCACTCGTGTAAGTTTTATCTAAAAAACTTTTGCTACCCCCTTGACACTTGTGTAGTATTTATGTAGCATATAAATATGGAAAGCGCAGGACAAGCAAAAACCTGTATTTTTCGTGCAAATTCTGAACCTTGACAACTAAATATTGCTCAAATTTTCAACGAACATCAATTTGAAAGTCTTGCAATATAGACTCGATGGTCATGTTGTTACTTTATACGAAAATGTTCGGTTACAAATTGACTCGATCCGAGTCAGATGTTGTACGAAATCAGTCTAATTTCAACGAATTTAATGCGGATTCAGAACAGAAAATTTCAGCCAGATTTCAATCAACCAAAAAGGCTGAGGAAATCCGCAAAATTAAACAAGCTTATCATTTAGAACGGCGCTTCTTTCAGTAAAGATTATCAGATTTCGTGAATCTTTACCGATACTGGCAATTTGCCCGCGTCTCACAAAAAGCCAAAGTCGAGAGCAGATAAGCTACTAATCCAAAATCAAAAATTGCTCTAGGAGGTATCGGTAATGGTTCACATTCGTTTTGAAGGACGTTCCTACGATCTGGCGGAAAACCAACTGGGTATCGCGGCAGGAATGAGCGACAAAGCTATTAAGGAACGTCTGGCCAATCATTTTGATGTCAAGGGATCTCGCTTCGATTCTTACGTGCTCGATCGCCGTCCCAGTGGCGATTTAATTGTTCGCCCAGAAGCCGTTTACGGCTAGAAATTCACTTAAAGCACGTATTAGGCAGCGCACCCTAACAAAAGAAGCTTACAAACTGGATACGTTCGACTTAAAATCGAATTGTAGGTTCAATTCCTACTTGCCGCGAGGCTAAAGCTTCTCTGACTTGTGCGCTGCCTTTTATAGCTGAATTTTTTATATCTATCCGGCGCTTAAAATTTCCACTTCGCGCCCCAACAAAGGAAGCTTACATACTAGCTCATTGGTAGAGCATTTCTCTTTAAAGAAAAGGTCGCGGGTTCAACTCCTGCGTATGTGCAAATGGCTTTCTTAACTTGCGCGAAGTGACTTTTGAGGCGCTATCAGCTCTTGTGGTTAATTCAGGATAATAATTAAGTAATCCTGTTTGTATTGAAGACTTCCGTCCTCAAAAATAAATTGGTATTAGCCATGAGAAAATGTTGGCCGATATCTCGCCGATGAAAGTCACAATTACTCGATCGTACATCTGGCTAACGGTTTGATTGCAAAATATGCCGATCGCACTTTACCATTTCGCTACTAGACGCGCGATCGCCTGATGTCCTGGGAAGCTCGGATTAATTGGGTTGAACCAGATTTGAAGTCACTCGACTCCGAAATAGTCCGCCAGGGATTGAAATCCCTGTCTAATAGCTAAAGTCCTCGCTATGAGGACTAAAGATATTTGTTTTTCTTGGTTTTTAATCACCGAAAATACATTTTTAAACACGCATTTCAGTCCTCTTAAGAGGACTTAAGCTTTGAGCCAGGGATTTCAATCCCTGGCGGACTAAGGCGATAGGTGCAAAATATTAGGTGACAGCAATGAATATGAATGTATTAGAGCGCGATTTGCGTTTGGAAATGCTCAACAGTCTCCTCACAACTCCTCACCGCCAATTAGAAAAAGTAGCAGAAATTCACAAGTTAATTATCGAATTAGATCCGATTTTTTACGGTCATTTAGCAGTGTGGTATCAACGCCACGGCGACGTGCGCGATCACAAGGAAGTTTTTGCCGGAAATTTGCTAACTTCGGCGCTGACGGAACACCGAGATGCCGGTTTTATGATGCTGCAAGAGTTCCCTCCCTACGAGGTTTCGCGGATTGTGGACTTTATGAAACAGCATCAGAATAAGGTGCCCCGCAGTGCGCGCACTGCTGTCACTCGCTATCTGAAATCGCGGGAAAAGAATGCACAGTTTTTCGATCGCGCCGCCATCCGCAACCGCAAGGCGATGAAGCATTTGTACGCAACGCTGCACGTCAAGCCGAGCGATCGCGCTAATGCTATTCTGTTTAAAGACAATCCGCCGGAAGACTCTCTGGCATTCGTTTTGAAGCAGTTAGCAAAGGCGGCGACACCTGCGGAACAGGCGAATTTGATTGTTGAGTACAAGATTCCGTATACGATCGCAGTTGGTGCGATCAGACAGCTAACGCCAACGGTTTTGGCCGCGCTGATTAACTCGATGTCGCCACAGGAAGTCATCAACAATTTGAAATCGATTCAGTCGCGCGGGGCGATGGATCACCCGGAAGTCAAGCAGTTGATTGATTCCAAGCTGGATGAAGCGGCAAAGTGCGATCGGGTTTCTGCTTACAAAGCGAGTGTGGCGGGTGCGGGCGCCAACTTCGACGCAGCAACGGCGGCGAAGCTGGAAGCGGTGACAAACGAACAGGTGAAGAAGCGCGGGAAGATTGCGAAAGCAACTGGTTTGTTGATTGACAAGTCTGGTTCGATGGAAAGTGCGATCGAAGTCGGGAAGCGTCTCGCTGCTTTGATTTCGGGCATTTCCGAGGCTGCACTGTTCGTCTACGCCTTTGACACGATGCCGTATCCAGTGCAAGCAAACGGCAGCGAATTGACAGACTGGGAACGCGCTTTCAAGCACATTCGCAGTGGCGGCGGCACAAGTTGCGGTTGCGCGGTGGAAGCAATGCGAATTAAAAAGCAGGTTGTGGAGCAATTCATTATCGTAACAGATGAAGGCGAAAACTCTGCGCCTTATTTTGCAGATGCTTATCAGAATTACTGCCGCAGTTTGGGGGTAAATCCTGATGTTGTGATTGTGCGAGTTGGTGCTTGGTGCGAATATGTCCAGAAGCAATTGAAGGACAAACAAGTAGCGGTGGAAACCTTTACGTTTGCCGGGGATTACTACTCCTTGCCGAATTTAGTGCCGATGTTGAGCCGTCCTTCGCGGCTGGAATTGTTGATGGAAATTCTGGATACGTCGCTGCCTGTGAGGGATGATAAGTGATATAATTGGGCATGGCTCGTGAGTTAAGCTCGCGGGCTATCCTCGCAAAGTTAGTGGGAGTTAGAATTGTATGTCAACTGAGATTACATACACTGACGCTGAAGCAAATTTAGAACATCTCTGCGATCGCGCTGTTGAAACTGGCGAAGTAATAGTTATTAATAGGCCTAACGGTAAAAATGCGGTTTTGATTTCTGAGGCAGAATTAGAAAGTTTACTAGAAACCATTTATTTGCTGAGGTCGCCTGCCAATGCAACTCGTTTGTTTGCAGCATTAAAGAGAGCTAAAGCAAGAGTTGTTCAACCTCAGACGCTCGATGAAATTTGCCCAAAATCTGGGCTTGATGAAAGTGAGGTAGCGAGCGCTAGTGACTGCTTACAAAACGATCGCGCTCGACAACTGCTAGACAGTATCAATGATGCTTATGCAGATGGACTAGATTCGTCAGAGCAAGCTATGCTAGAGGGAATGCGTCAGCATCAGCGACAATTCATAGAAACAGAATGGTAAGTTGTCAGGGGGATATCTACTGGATAGATTTGGGACAACCGATAGGTTCGGAACCAGGCTATATTCGTCCTTATGTCGTGATTCAAAACGATGTTCTGAACATTTCTCTAATCAGAACTGTTATTGTTTGTGCATTGACTACTAATCTCAGACGAGCGAGGGCGATAGGTAATGTATTGCTTGAAGCAGGAGAAGCTGATCTAGCAGAACAAAGCGTAGTGAATGTGTCTCAAGTTTTTACCGTAGATAAGGCTTTGTTGACAGATAAAATTGGCCAACTATCTCAGGAACGAGTCCGACAGATTCTCGCAGGATTAGCACTTGTGACTAAACCAAGAGAAATAGATTCAAGTGAGCAACAGGAGAATTGAAGTTTTAATTTGGTCAGTTTTTACCTATTTTAAATTATTCTCTACTTTGAGCGATAATTTCTAGTAACTCTGGATTAGCGATGGCTGAGACTAAGTGGGAATCCGCAGCAGCCAAAGCAGCGCGTAACTTTTCCGAAGTCAGTGCGGGATATTTTTCTAACACCTGCTGTTGAGTCCATCCCGCAGCAAAGAGCCCTAGCAAAAATTCTACAGACAATCGAGTTTCTGGTGCTGCTGGTTGACTTGTTGAAGCTTTCGGGTTTGGATGAATGAGCTTTCGCCAGTCCATTGTTTTACTTAAACGATTGGGGAAGATTCCGCCGATTATACAGTATTTGGGCACAGTAGAAACACGGGCCTCGTTGACTGACTTTGTAACAGTGCCACCGCAGGTCATACCATGTTAGATTTTAGATTTTAGATTTTAGATTGGGAATCACTGATGAATTAAGGGTTTGAAGCTTGGCTAGAGTCGCATTTTTTGGGAACTGGTGTCATTTCGCGATTTTGCGATTAAATTGTTATTACGATCGCAGTACAGCACTTTCTTATAGACTAGACTAATGGGGTAGCGACGGGGCGAGATCCCTTTTTCCTTCAGTCCGTTTCAATACCGAACCGCGTTAGCCAAGCCCGCCCCTACGGGGGCTACGCCAACTAAGAGGATCGCACTAAATCTCAACCCACTGTCTAACGGACTGTGCCATCCACAGTGCAACCCACAATACAACTACTTTAACTTCTTAAAACTATGGGAAAAAAGTCGAAAGCCAAAAAATCCCAGGTCAAAAAATCCAGTTTGCTCTCCCAGCGACTGCAAGAAGCTCTCGATCGAGGCAGTAAAGTTTGGATTAAAACAAATAATAGCAGTTTCGGCGGCATCCCGATTAATTTGTTCGGGGAGTTTGCGGAACTTTTGGTGATAGTTCCCCCTAACGAACAGGCGGAAAATATCGATGCTTACGGACAAGTTACGTGGCTGATTCGACTCTCTGATATTATTGCACTCGCTTACCCTACTGAATATTGGTCTAAAGATAGATTAGAAAGTTTGCTGCCACCAGATGCAGTTACTTCCGAAGTAGGAGATTAACTGCGTAGGGTGTGCATTGCGTACCCTAATTTTAGCTGAGTTGTATTTGGTATGGTGTGCAATGCACACCATACATTTACTATTTTTTAAGCTGTTTTAGCAGCCAACATATACACCTCTTCCACCGATTTTTATCAGTTTAATTAGTTGTTGCAAGCTGAAAGCTGCACTTTACAACTGCCGCCCTCTAGTTCGCTGCAACCGGCGAGAGCTTGAGCTTCTGCTGCGGCTTTATCGTCGCCCCAGCCCGCACCTGCTCCTCCTTTGCCTACGGCGATCGCTCCACAATTATTACTATTAGATGTCAGCGGTTCGCAGTCGTTAGCACCTCCGCTTTGTTCATTGCAAGCGGCTACTGCTGCGTTTAGTGCTTCTTTCTCCGTAGCATGATCCCAACTAATACCAGTGGCGTCAGAAGTCGGAGAATAAGCAGTAGCTCCATAGCTGTCCTGAGCTTTAGCTACCTGGACTGAGCCAAAAAGAGGAAGTGTCAAAGCTGTGACTACAACCCACTTAGAAAAAAGCTTTTGCAGCATATTTACGCGATATATCTACAAGGTTAAATTGGGAGGTTCGCTCAATATTATATTAGGGTATTGATTCGCGTCAACAGTATTGATGAATCTTTATATTTATTTAATTTAAAAGTGTGTTAGGTAAAAAAGTTAAGACAGGACTTACCCATTCCGATGCCTAGAAACCGGGTTTTTTAGCGAATCGGCGGGCGGGAACGAAATATTTTTGTAAAAAACCCGGTTTCTGATTCCCTATGCGTAAGTCCTGTAAGATGAAGGAGGTCAATTCAGTGGCAGATATCCGCAAAATCCTCAGCCAACTCGCTGCCCAAGAAGCGCACCTACTCGATACTCAATTCCTGGCTCCTTGCGTGCGTGGGGGAAGCGTGCGGATAAGAGTTAGCTCAATGGTTTATACTTTTGTACCGCAGCCACAAAACTTTGAAGGATGGGCTATTTTTGCGCCATTAAATGAGAAAATAGCTGCGGTAATTGAGGAGCCGAGTTTGCCGCAAGTGGCCGAGTATTTGCAACTCCTCCTCCCCGTTCGCTTGCACTTGGCTTACGTGCTGCAAGGGCAAACCTGGCTGGCTTATCCTGTTAACGAATCTGATGCTAAACAGCGCACGGGTGTAGCGAAACCAGTACCAGTCCATTTAGTAACTGAAGGTTCGCAGTTTGAGCCGATTGTTGCGCGCTGGGACGGTCATTGTTTGTGGTTTGAAGAGATTGACAGGCGCGCCGATCTGCTGCCATCTGAGAAGTTAAAAGCAGCTTTAAAAAAGTTGATTTTGCCTCAAGAAGTTCGCTTTAAAGGGATGACGCCGGAAATGCGAACTGTTTACGAATTGGTGTCCCGAAATATTAAAGATTTCGATCCAAAAGTGCGGGATGAACAGCGCTTGCAGCGGGCGTTGAAAATGGGCGGCGGTGAATTGCGGGATTTTTTAGATCGCGAAAATTATTGGCTAGTTGAATGGACTAGCGGAACCGGAGAACATCACACTTCTGCGATCGCCAAAAATGACTTGACAGTTATGAGTGCGGGGATTTGTCTCAGCGGATTGGACAAAGACTTCGACTTGCATTCATTGGTTGGAGTCGTCGAAAATCGATAATTCTTGATTACCATGAGTATATTTTTTCACGAACAACTTTACAGAAGTGCCGCCGTGATGTCGCAGATCAAAAATTTCCCGGTAACGGTGTGCGGGGCGGGCGCTTTGGGTGCGAATATTACAGAAAGTCTGGCGCGATCGGGCTTTTGCCAGTTAAAAGTCATCGATCGCGATCGCATCGAAGAGCGCAACCTTTCCACTCAACCCTATTATCGATCGGACATCGGCGCATTCAAAGCCAAAATTCTCGCCAACAACCTCTACCGCGCTTTGGGAGTCAGCATTGACGCGCACTCAAAAGAATTGACGCCCGCAAATGTCGATCGGCTGCTTGCTGTCAGCGCCACAGTCATCGATACTTTTGATAACAGTGTCGGGCGACAAGCAGTCAAGGATTACTGTGCGAGTGCCTCCCTTCCCTGCGTGCACGTCGGATTAGCTGCAGATTACTCGGAAATAATTTGGAACCAACACTATCGGGTTCCTTCAGCCGCGAATGATGACGTTTGCGATTACCCGCTGGCGCGAAACTTGGTAATGCTGACAGTTGCAGTTGCCTGCGAAGTAATTGTTACCTTTGCTGCTACCAAAGAGCAACAAAATTTAACTTGCACGATCGGAGATTTTGCAGTAAAGCCACTTATATTGTAGAATGTCGGTTGACTGTTGCCAGAAACTCGGTCAAGATTGGATGCCTCCATCTCAGAAACCCGGTTTCTCACCCTCGAAAGAGATCGTCAAACCTACAACATACGCTTGAGAAAATTAACAGGGAAAGTATGTCCGAACAAGTTTGTACTGGTACTATTTCACTAGAATGCAAGCCAAAACCGCCCCCTCCTCCGCCTCCGCCTCCGCCTCCGCCTAAGCCTAAGCAGCAGACTTTTTATTATTTAGTAGCAGTTCTGGGCTTATTAGTTTTGACTGGCGCCAATGCAGCAAACTATACAGCGGGCAGCACAATTTGCCCCACTAATGATTGCAACGAACCAGAAGTCAGACCCCATAAAAGGATTTTAAAACACGGATCGAGAGGGGCAGATGTGAAGAAACTGCAAAAGTTGTTGAACGCGCGGGGCTTGTCCCCACACCCGATCGTAGTTGATGGCGTGTTCGGCCCGACAACTCTCGCAGCAGTGAAGAAATTTCAGCGGCAAGCTCATATTCCTGTAGACGGAGTTGTGGGAGGCCAAACTTGGGACAGACTGTTTGCTAGTTCGTAACTTTAAGCACCGGACAACAAAAGTTCCTAAGTCATCATTGCTAATCATTAATCGCTGCGGTTTGTAGTTGCACAGATAGCGCATTTTGTGCAACTACAGACACAGGAACTTTAATCAACAATCCATCGCATACTAGATTGCTAATGAATGAAGTTTTAGATTTTTGGTTTGGTCGCTCGAATGAAAAATTAACAGGGAAAATATGGCAGGATCACAGACTTTTTATTATTTACTAGCAGTTCTCGCCCTATTAGTTTTGACGGGCACAAGTAGAGCCAACTATGCAGCGGGTTCCGCAGTTTGCTACACTGATGATTGCCATCGACCAGCAGTGAAACACCATAAAAGGATTTTAAAATGCGGCTCGAAAGGGCACGATGTGAAGAAACTGCAAAAGTTGTTGAACGCGCGGGGCTTGTCCCGATACCCGATCGCAATTGATGGCGTTT
>Ga0209278_1001475_pt1 | contig 14194 bp, 12 predicted proteins | sample JI81BgreenDNA_FD_187504 | JGI IMG/M metagenome (GOLD analysis project Ga0209278, IMG submission 187504) | Wastewater effluent complex algal communities from Wisconsin, to seasonally profile nutrient transformation and Carbon sequestration -... | ecosystem: Engineered > WWTP > Effluent > Algae... | reverse complement strand
GCTGGAACGCGGCCTCAAGGTGCTGCGGGCCTTTGATGCGACGCGGCCGGAAATGGCGCTGTCGGAAGTTGCTGCGGCCACGGCGTTGCCGCCTGCCGTGGCAAGGCGCTGCCTCAACACGTTGGTCGCCTTGGGCTATATCAGGCAGGATGGGCGGCGCTTCCTGCTGACGCCAGAGGTGCTGGCGTTCGGATCGGCCTATTTGAACTCGATGAACATCGAAACGGTGGCGGTACCGCCACTGCAGGCGCTGTCAGCGCAGACGGGCGATTCGGTGAGCCTGGCGGTACGGTCAGGGCGCGAGATCCTCTATGTCGTCCATATCCCGTCGAACCGGCGCATTCGGCTTGGCGCCGGTGTGGGCACGCGCTTTCCGTTGAACGCCACGTCGATGGGCAAGGTGTTGCTGGCGTTTCAGGGCGATACGGCGGTTGAGGCCTATCTGGAAGGCGGCCCGCTTGCCCGCCTGACCGAGCGCACCATCACCGATCCCGACAGTTTCCGCACCCGCCTGCGCACCGTGGTGGAGCGGCGCTACGACAGCGCGCTCGACGAACTGGATTATGGCATTGTTTCGGTTGCGGTGCCGCTGTTCGATGCCGCCGGCCATGTCGTGGCGGCGATCAACTGCTCCACCTCCACCACGCGGATCAGCCAGGATGAGCTGGTGCGCACCCGCCTGCCGTTGTTGCAGGAAGCCGCTGGCGCCATAGAGGCAGAACTGTGCCGCTTTCCAAAGCTTGCCCGGAGCCTGGCTGGCGCCTGATCATCCAGTGCATGGCATTTCGGGCGCGTTCTTGACGGTAATCAGGCGGTTTTCGCTGGTTTTGCCGGGGTTGCCCCGTGTTTCGACGGTTCATGTGCGGCGAAATGTGCGTGTCATATTCGCATATCGAACTTGACTTCGCATGACGAAGGGTTAAGGCCGCGCACTGATGTGTCACCGGCCTCTGGTTCGCGTGGCAATCGGGTCAATGTCCCGCCGGATGAAACCGGCCGCGGCACTTGGGGAGGTTTCTGATGCAAGCCAATTTCCGTACCGTTGCGCGCCTGATGGCCACCACCGCGCTGGCCGCTGCCGCGCTGCCGGCCTTCGCCCAGACCGCGACGGCCGCAGCCGAAGCAGAAGACAGCGGCGAGATCATCGTCACCGCCACGCGCCGTTCGGGCACGCTGCAGGAAACCCCGGCGGCCATCGCGGCGTTCAATGCCGCCACCATCCAGCAGGCCGGCATCGAGCGCCCGGCCGACTTCATCGCGCTGACCAGCAACGTCAACCTGGTGCAGACCCAGAACGCCGGCAACGCGTTCGTGATCATCCGCGGCATCACCCAGGCCCGCAACAGCGAGCCTTCGGTTGCGGTGATCGTGGACGGCATCCAGCAGGTGAACCCGGCGCAGTTCAACCAGGAACTGTTCGACATCGAGCAGATCGAAGTGCTCAAGGGTCCGCAGGGCGGCCTGTGGGGCCGCAACGCCATCGGCGGTGCCATCATCATCAAGTCCAAGGCCCCCACCGATTATCTGTCGGGCAAGGTGACGGCCGGGATCGACAATGGCTTTGGCTATTATGTGCGCGGCAATCTTTCCGGGCCCGTTGCGGAAAATCTGAAGTTCCGTCTGTCGGGCAGCTGGTATGACACCGATGGCTTCATCCAGAACGAATTCCTGGGCGAGAAGGCCGATCCCATCAAGGATCTCAACCTGCGCGGCAACCTTCTGTGGTCGCCCACCAGCAACTTCGACGTGGATCTGCGCGTCGCCTATTCGAACCTGCAGACCCAGGCACTCTATTTCAACATCGTCGGCGACGTGAACGACACCTCGCTGCCGGTGCAGGTGAACAACCCCGGCCAGAACGACCGCGAAATGTGGAATGCCGCCGTCAAGGTGCGCTATCAGGCTGATTGGGGCACGCTCAGCAACACACTGAGCTATGACCGCCTGACCGAAGTGCTGACCGGCGACGCCTTCGACTTCAAGCCGATCCCGGACAGCTTCTTCTTCAACCTGTTCGAGGGAATCCTTGGCCCGGGCAACGGCTTCGACCTCAACCAGAGCCAGTTCCTGGAAGTGGACGCCTGGTCGAACGAGTTCCGCTATGAGTCCCCGGCCGACAAGCCGGTGCAGGTGACGCTGGGCACCTACATGGTCGGCACCAACCGCTTCATCTCCACCGGCAACATGGTGGACACCGGCAATGGCGTGTTCCCGGTGTTCCGCGAACCGCGCCTGACCGGCAACAACCCGCAGTTCAGCTTCCTGTCGGACGCGCAGCGCAACTTCGCCTGGGCCGTGTTCGGCAACGCCAGCTGGAAGATCACCGAACAGCTGCGTCTTGATGCGTCGCTGCGTTATGACCGCGACAACCGTCGCAACACCACGCTCACCCCCACCGGTTTCCTGCCCAACGTGCCGGGTTTCCCGCAGGGCGTGACCGGTGAAGTGCGGCGCCAGAGCTTCCAGTCGTGGCAGCCCAAGTTCACCCTGAGCTATCGGCCGGTGGACAATGTGACGCTTTATGGTGGCTGGAGCCGCGGCTTCCGTTCGGGCGGCTTCAACCAGACCGGCGTGGGTGCGGTGGCAGCCGCCAACGGCATCGTGGGCGTGAGCGACATCTTCCAGCCGGAAGTGGCCGAGACCTGGGAAGTCGGCGTCAAGACCCAGACCGAAGACCGGCTGCTGACCTTCAACGCCGCCGCCTTCAGCACGCGCACCGAGAACAGCTATTTCTTCGTGTTCCTGGCCGCCAACTCGACGCAGAACCTGGGCAACGTGCCGCTGGCCCAGATCAAGGGCTTCGAGGCTGATGCCACGCTGCGTCCGATGAAGGGGCTTGATATCAACGTGGGCCTTGGTTTTACGGACAGCAATATCAAGCAGTTCGCCAACCCGGCCTTCATCGGCAACGAATTGCCGCTGATCAGCCGCTACACCCTGAACGCGGGCATCAATTACAGCCGCCCGATCGCCGACGATCTCGATCTGAACTGGCGGGTGGATTACAACCGCATCGGCCGCACCTGGTGGGATGTCGAAAACTCCACCAGCCGCGATCCGGTCGATCTGGTGAACATGCGTCTGGGCGTTTCGTCGAAGAAATTCAGCGTGACGGCGTTTGCGCAGAACCTGTTCAACGAAATCTACAACGCCGAATTTTCCCCCGGCGGCTTCGTGTTCAAGGCGCGTCCGCGCCGCTATGGCATCGAAGCCAGCTTCAACTTCTGATCTGAAAGGCAGTCACATGGCCCGCGTCCTCGTTCTCTATTACTCCTCCTGGGGTCATATCGAAACCATGGCCAACGCCGTGGCCGAGGGCGCGGCCAGCGTGGATGGCGTCGAAGCCGTGGTGAAGCGGGTGCCGGAACTGGTGCCCGCCGATACGGCCGCAGCCTTCTACTACAAGACCGAGCAGGCCGCCCCGATCGCCGATCCCAATGAACTGGCCGATTATGATGCGATCATCATCGGCACGCCCACCCGCTTTGGCAACATGGCGGCGCAGATGCGCAATTTCCTCGATCAGACAGGCGGCCTGTGGGCCAAGGGCGCGCTGATCGGCAAGCTGGGCGGGGCGTTTGTCTCCACCGCCAGCCAGCATGGCGGCCAGGAAACCACGCTGACCAGCATCCACACCACGCTGCTGCATCACGGCATGATCATCGTGGGCCTGCCCTACAGCTTTGCCGGCAACACCATCATGACCGAAATCAGCGGCGGCACGCCCTATGGCGCCAGCACGCTGGCCGCCGGCGATGGCAGCCGCCAGCCTTCGGCCAACGAGCTGGATGGCGCCCGCTTCCAGGGCCGCCACACGGCGGAGATTGCCAGGAAGCTGTTCGGCTGAGGCCAGCCTGTTATCCTTTGGGGAGGAGGAAGACACCATGACCATCGCACGTCGCCCGAACCGGTTGCATCACACCGCCTATGTCACCAAGGACCTGGAGGCGACGCGCGCCTTTTACGAGGATGTGATCGGCCTGCCGCTGATCGCCACATGGACCGAAGCCGACGAGCTGTTCGGCAAGATGCGCACCTATTGCCACGTGTTCTTCGAACTGAACGATGGCTCGTGCCTCGCATTCTTCCAGTTCGCTGACGCCGACGATCAGGCCGAGTTCGGGCCGGAAATCCCGTCCAGCCCGTTCATCCACATCGCCCTGCACGTGGACAAGGACACGCAGGCCGATCTGGAAAGGCGCATCGCGGCGGCCGGCATTACCGAGCCGCAGACCTATGTGCTGGAACATGGCTATTGCCGATCGGTCTATGTGACCGATCCCAACGGCATGATCCTCGAGTTCACCCATGATGCGCCCGAAGCGCTGGACCCGGCGCTGGACATGAAGCGCCGTGCCAATGCGCATGCCGAACTGAAGCGCTGGCTGGCTGGCGATCACACCAACAACAACAATTTCCGCGAGCACGCGTGATCGCAGCGGCGTCGTCCAGCGTGATGGATGGCGCCTTCGCCGGTGGGCGCGTGCAGCGCATCGCGGTCCCCGGTGGTGATCTGGTGGTCGAGGTGGCCGGCACTGGGCCGGCCATCATCTTCCTGCATGGCTGGACGCTGGATCGCCGCCAGTGGCGTGGGCAGGCGGCGCTGGCCGATCGCTTCACCCTGATCGCACTTGATCGGCGCGGGTTCGGCCAATCCAGCGCGCCCCCCGACCTGGCCGAGGAAGCGGCCGACGTGGCGCGCGTGGCGGCCGCTCTTGGCCTTGAACGCCATCATCTCGTGGGCCTCAGCCAGGGCGGCAAGGTGGCGCTGGCGCACGCGGCGACCCGGCCAGCCGGCCTTGACCGGCTTGTGGTGATCGGCGCGCCGCTGGACGTGCAGCTTGCGGTGACGCCGGAAGCCGTGCCGCTGGCCGAAATGGCGGCGCTGGCGCGCGGCGGGCAACTGGAAGCGATGCGGCAGCTGTGGCTGGCCCATCCGCTCACCGCCGGGCGGCCAGAGGTGCGCGCAGCGCTGGCGGCGATGCTGGCACGCTATGATGGGCGCGACCTGCTGGCGGCCGGTGGCCCGCTCGAGGTGACGCTGGACGATGTGCGCCGCATTGCGGTGCCGGCGTGGGCGCTGGCCGGTGCGGACGACACGCCGTGGCGACGGGCGGTGGCAGCGGCAATGGCAGAGGCCGGGCTGCATGGCGGGCTCATCCCCGGCGGCGGGCATCTGGCGCCCATGGACGCCCCACAGGCCACCAACGCCGCGCTGATCGCTGCACTGGCCTGAACCCCAACCGAAAAGGCAGATGCGCCAGCCCGGCCGCCGCCCTATGCAGGCAAGGCGGCAACATGGGGCTTTGGGCATGACCATCACGGCAGACGAGGAACGCGCCTTTCTGGACAGCATCGAGCGCTGGCTGGAACGGCGCGTGGTCCCGGCTGTGAAACATCATGATCACAACGATATCTGGCCGGCCGATCTGGTGGCGGAAATGGCGGACATGGGCCTGTTCGGCGCCACCATCGGGCGCGACTATGGCGGGCTGGGCCTGCCGGCGACCAGCTATGCCCGCATCGTGATGGCGATTTCCAGCCACTGGATGGCGATCACCGGCATCTTCAATTCGCACCTGATCATGGCCGCCGCCATCGAACGCTTTGGCACCCAGGCGCAGAAGCAGACGTGGCTGCCACGCCTGGCCACCGGCGAGATCAGGGGCGGGCTGGCGTTGACCGAGCCCAATGCCGGCACCGATCTTCAGGCCATCCGCACGACGGCGCGGCGCGACGGCGAACATCATGTGCTGAATGGCACGAAAACCTGGATATCCAACGCCATTCACGCCGATTGCTTTGCCGTGCTGGTGAAGACCGATCCCGGCGCCGATCCGCGCTACAAGGGCATGAGCCTGGTGATTGCCGACAAGCGGGAGGGCCTCACCACAGGCCGCAAGTTCGACAAGCTGGGCTACAAGTCCATCGACACGGCCGAACTGGTGTTTGACGATTATCGCATCCCCGCCGACCAGCTGATCGGCGGCGTAGAGGGGCAGGGCTTCTTCCAGGCCACCGGCGGGCTGGAACTGGGCCGCATCAACGTGGCGGCGCGTGGGGTGGGGCTGGCGGAGGGCGCATTGCGGCTGGCAACGGCCTATGCCCAGACTCGCGAGACGATGGGCAAGCCGATTGCCGAGCATCAGGCCATCCAGTTGAAGCTGGGCGAGATGGTCACCCGCGCCCGCGCCGCGCGGCTGCTGGCGCTGGATGCAGCGGCCGCCTATGACCGGGGCGAGCGCTGTGACATGGAAGCCGGCATGGCCAAATATTTCGCCAGCGAGGCCGCGTTCGAGAATGCGCAGGAAGGCATGCGCATCTTCGGCGGCTACAGCTATTCCAGGGAGTATGACATCGAGCGTTTCTATCGCGATGCGATGTTCCTGTGCATCGGCGAAGGCACCAACGAGATGCAGCGCATGATCGTCGCCCGCCAGTGGGTGAAGCGGAACGCCGTCTGATGGGCAAGCTGTCCGGCATCCGGGTTGTCGATTTGTCGATGTTCCTGCCTGGCCCGATGCTGTCACTGATGATGGCCGATCAGGGTGCCGAGGTGATCAAGGTGGAGCCGCCCGCCGGCGACCCGGCGCGAACCCAGGGGCCATTCGCTGGCCATCAAGGCATCCGGCACAGCATCTGGTTCGCCAACCTCAATCGCGGCAAGGCCAGCGTGGTGCTGGATCTGAAGACGCCTGACGGCAAGGCGGCGCTGGCCGATCTGGTGCGCGGGGCGGACGTGTTCATCGAGGGCTTCCGGCCCGGGGTGATGGCGCGGCTGGGATTTGGCTGGGATGCGGTGCGCGCGCTCAATCCGCGCATCATCTATTGCTCGCTCTCCGCCTTCGGGCAGGCCGGCGCACTGGCCGATCACCCGGCGCACGACATGGCCGTGCAGGCGCTGGCCGGATTCCTCAGCGTGAACGATGCCGGCGATGGCCGTCCCGCGGTGCCCGGCGTGCCCGCATCGGATGTGGCAGCAGGCTTGACCGGGCTTGCAGCCGTGCTGATGGCCCTGATCGGACGAGAACGGACGGGGCAGGGTGACCATATCGATATCGCCATGTTCGACAGCCTGCTGCCCTGGGGCGCCCACATCGCCGGCAGCGCGCTGGCCGGCGGGCCGGCGCCAACATCGGCCGATCAGCGATCCCTTGGTGGGGCGGCCTTCTACAATGTCTACACCTGCGCCGATGGCCGCCACATCGTGCTGGGCGGCCGGGAAGTGAAATTTGCCCGCAGCCTGCTGGGTGCCCTCGGCCGGCCAGATCTTGTCCCGCTGGCACAAGCGGAAGCCGGCGCGCCGCAGGCCCCGCTGATCGCCTTCCTTCGCGAGACCTTCGCGACGCGCATCCGCGCCGAATGGGAGGTGTTCATGGCCGATCTTGATGTCGCCTTCGCACCGGTGCTGGATTTTGCCGAGGCGCTGGCCGCGCCGCACGTGGCGCAGCGCGGGTTGGTGGTTGAGGACGCGGGCATCCCCCAGATTGCGCCGCCCATCCGTTTCGCATCAGACCCGCCGTGGCTGCCGGGCCACGTGCCCGGCCTTGGCGAGGGACGGCCATGAGCCTGCGCCTGCAACAGGATGGCGGTGTCGCACGGCTGCTGATCGACCGGGCAGACAAGCGCAATGCCTTCACGCTGGCGATGTGGCAGGCGGTGCCGCGCCTGCTGGCCGAAGCCGCCGCCAATCCGGATGTGCGCCTGCTGATCGTGCAGGCGGCGCAGCCCAGCGCCGCGTTCTGCGCCGGGGCGGACATCGCCGAACTGCTTGCCAACAAGGACGATGCCGATTGGCTGGCGGCCAACCAGGCGGCGATCAACGCGGCACAACATGATCTGGCGCGCTTCCCCTTGCCCACCATCGCCTTTGTGGAGGGCGATGCCATCGGTGGCGGCTGCGGCTTGGCGCTGGCCTGCGACCTGCGCATCGCAACGCCAGCGGCGCGCTTTGGCATCACGCCGGCCAAGCTTGGCATCGTCTATCCGCTGCACGACGTGAAGCTGCTTGTTGATCTGATCGGGCCAGGGCAGGCCAAGCGACTTCTGTATACCGCCAGCCTGATCAATGCCGCCGAAGCGCAGCGCATCGCATTGGTGGAGCTGGTGCAGAACACGCCCGATGCCGTGGTGGCGCCGATCCTGGCGGCTTCGCGCCATTCCACGAAGGCCATCAAGGGCTTCGTGCGCCGGGTGCTGGATGGGCAGACATCGGATGATGCCCAAACGCTGGCCATCTTCGCTGCAGCGTTCGAAGGCCCGGATTTTGCCGAAGGCGCCGCGGCCTTCATGGCACGCCGTCCGCCCCGCTTTCCCGGATGAAGCCGATGCACGCCGCCGTCTGTTCCGCCCTTTCGGCCGATCTGTCTGGCCTGGCCCTCCACGAAGACTGGCCTGAACCGGCCGCGCCCGGCCCCGGCGAAGTGCTGGTGGCAGTGCGCTTTGCCAGCCTCAACTTCCCCGATTTCCTGATGTTGCAGGGCGGTTATCAGTTCAAGCCGGACCTGCCGTTCATTCCCGGCACCGAGGGCAGCGGCACGGTGATCGCCGCCGGTGCCGGGGCGGAAGCCCTGCTGGGGCAGGACGTGATCATCGGCGCGCGCTCCGGCCTGATGGCTGAGCGCATCACGCTGCCGGCACGCAGTATGCGGCCCGTGCCGGCCGGGCTGTCGCTGGCCGAGGCGGCCGGCTTCACCGTGGGTGCGCTCACGGCGTGGGTGGGGCTGGTGGAGCGCGGCGGCCTGAAAGCCGGCGAGCGCGTGCTGGTCACCGGCGCCGGCGGCGGCATGGGGCGCGTGGCAGTGCAGCTGGCGGCGCATCTGGGCGCGCAGGTGGTGGCGGTGGCCTCCAGCGACGCGCGGCTTGCACTGGCGCGCGAGGCCGGCGCGCACGAAGCCCTGCTGGTGGACAGGGAACACCCCGAAATCCCGGTGCGGGACATTGATCTGGTGTTCGATCCGGTTGCCGGCCCGCTGGTGCTGCCGCTGGTGAAATGCCTTCGGCGCGGCGGCCGTTATGCCATCATCGGCTTTGTCGGCGGGCGTGGGCCGTCGGTGCCCTTGAACCGCCTGCTGCTGAAGGAAATCGCGCTGGTGGGTGTGCGGGCCGGCGAACAGGGCCGGCAGGACCCGGCCGCCGGCGCGCGGCATGTGGCCGAAATCGACGCGCGGGCTGCCCACATGCGCCCGCACATCGGGATGGAAGTGCCACTGGCAGACGTGCACGCCGCCTTCGAGGCCATGGGCCAGGGCCGCATCGACGGCAAGTGCGTGATCCGCATCAGCTGAACGCGGCCCGCGTCGCTTCGTCGGCCGGAAACATCAATTCCAGCCGCAGATCGCGCACCGTCACATCCTCGGACGTGCCGCATTGGGCAACGATCGACAGGAAGCTGAGCACACCCGCCGGCCCATGATAGCGCACCGGCAGCACCGGCGATCGGCTGCGGGCGCGCCAGGGATGGCGGGCGGCGGCGGCACGGGTGACGGCGATCAGTTCGGCCAGCACCGGATCGTCGCCGGCCAGGCTCTGTTCCAGCGCCAGGCGCTCAAGGCTCTCGTGCAGCACTTCCGGCAGATTGGCGATCAGTGCCGCCGCCTTCGGATGGGTCGCCGCCAGCTTGAAGAGGTTGGGCGGACCCTGCCAGCCCTCCAGCAGGGGGCTGAGCATCGCCGCCGCCGATGGACTGGCCTCCAGCACGTTCCAGTGCCGGTCACACAGCAGGGCCGGGAAGGGCGCGTGGTTGTCCATCATCGTCTGGAGGATTGCCCGGAACGGCGCGATGGCCTCCGACGCCAGCGGGGAGGCCGGATAGGCACTGGCAAAGCCGGCCGCGTTCAGCAGCTGGTTGCGCTGCGCCAGTGGCAGCGTCAGCGCTTCGGCCAGCATCAGCACCATCTCGCGGCTGGGGGACGCCCGCCCGGATTCCAGAAAGCTCACATGGCGGGCACTCACCCCCGCCTCCAGCGCCAGCGCCAGTTGCGACAGGCGCCGTCCGGCCCGCGCTGCTTTCAGCGCGGTGCCGAACGGGCTGGGTTCATTCAGTTCGGGTCGGCTTGCCATCAGGGCATGATGGCAGCTTCAGGACGCGGCGCAATGACCCCGAAGGTAAGCGCCGGGATGATGCGCGGCGGCAGGTTTGCGCACCAACCACGGCAGCGTCACCAGCCTTGCGGCCTAATCCCGGAACATCAGCCGGCGGATCTGCTTGAAGGGCAGATCTCCATAGGTCAGCAGCGTGTCGTGGAACTGCTTCATGGAATAATGTTCGCCCATCCGGCGCTTGTATTCCTCGCGCAGCTTGATGATTTCGCGTTCGCCGATGATCTCGCGGCCCGGTGAGGCGGGGGACTGGCTGTCGCGCTGCACTTCGATGAAGGCGTTGGTCGGCTCCATGCCGATCTTGTCGACATAGGCCTGCACCGCCTGATCGAAGGTCATCTCGCCCTTGGCCATCTTCAGCTTGGTGAGGATGCGCTGCACGCGCCACATGCGCATCTGGCGGCGGGCCATCTGCGTCTTCAGGGCCTCCATATGGGGCAGCGTATTGTAATAGCCTTCCTCCTCCATCAGCCGTTCGAGGTAGAACGACCAGGCCTGGCTGAAATAGGCGCTCTGGTAGGCGCGGCGCATCGGGCGCGTCACATGCTGGTTGCGCGCCGCGATCTGCACATTGTGGCCCAGCCATTCGTGATAGGAGATCACGTGCGTCCAATAGGGATTATAGGCCTTGATCCGGCTGGCCTTTTCCTGCGGCGTCAGCCGGTCTTCCAGCGGGGTCAGGATGTAATAGCCCGATTGCCGCCCCGCCACGGTCGGCCCGCCGGTGGCCCCGCCGAACGACAGGATGCGCCGCGCCATCGGCGGTGATTCCCGCGCGCCATAATCGATATAATCGGGGATGGTGACGATATGGCTGCCCGGCCCCTTCAGCCAGGCGCTCATCATGTCGACATAACGCTGCGCCATCGGGATCACCTGGGGCCAAGGTGGCGCTTCGTTCTTCATCACCTCCCACGTGGTGCGCAGATCGCCGCTTGGGTGGATCTGCCTGGCCAGATCGCGCATTTCGCCCAGCAGCACCCGCTCTTCCTCTGCCGCGATGCGCAGCATGGCTTCGGTGCCATATTCGTCCAATTGTTCCTGCACGAACTGATAGAATTCAATCTCCTCCGGCTTCCACGCCGGCGACCTTGTGGAGCGCGGCAGCAGGTCTGTCTTCAGCCAGCGTTCGAAATCATCCACCGCCGCCAGCGCCGGCCCGGCTGCCGCCACCAGCTCGGCCTTCAGTGCCGGGCTGTCCACCATCGCGGTGGGCACGTGGTCACGCAGCAGCAGGCGGGCGTAATAGGCCTGGTAGATGCCATTTTCCGTCCACGTCCGCGCCGGGTTCTTCAGGTTCTGCCTGGCGCTGGCCAGAACCGCCGGCAGCCGTTTCAGCTCGTCCACCGCCTTGCGCACCGCGCTGTCCGGCAGGGCGCCCGGCCGCAGGAACAGCGCGTTGGTCTGCCCCAGTGCAAACACCCCGGCGGGGTTGACCTCGTGCATGCGCAGGGTTTCGATTTCAAACAGGCGGGTGCGCAGATGGGCCATCAGCAGATCATGATCCACCTGATCATCCAGGCTCAGCGTCGCACGGTCGATCCGCTGGGCTTCCGCCAGCACACCGCGATAGAGGCGCGCCGCATCGGCAAGGGCCGGTGTGCCGGGCGCGCCTTCCTTCACCGAAAGCGCCGCCGCGATCACCACATCGAGGGCCGGTGGCGGTGATGGCGCCTGCGCGTCTGCCCGCATCGGCAGGATGGCGATGCAGATGATGGCGAGGCAGCAGGAAAACAGGCGAACCATCCGGGCGCATCTCCACAGGGCCGCGACATGCGGCGTGTTCTGGCGCCAACGCTATGGACGTGCCGGCACGCGGTCAATGCCAGTTGGTCATGCCATGTTGTGACCAACCGGGAAAAGCGGATGAACAGGCCTGTTCAGCCGGGAAAGGGGGTCCAGATCACCTGCCTGATATCGGTTCCGCCGAGGGCCAGCAGCGCGAGGCGATCGAAACCCAATGCCACGCCGCTGGCCGGCGGCATATGGCCAAGCGCCGCGATGAAATCCTCGTCGATCGGATAGCGGCGGGCGTATATGCGCATCTTTTCGTCCATGTCGGCGTCAAAGCGGCGGCGCTGTTCGGCGGCATCGGTGAGTTCGCCGAAGCCGTTGGCCAGTTCCACGCCGCAGGCATAAGCCTCGAAACGCTCGGCCCAGCGCGGGTCTTGCGCGCAGGGGCGGGCGAGGGCGGCCTCGCAGACGGGATAGTGGGTGAGGAAGGTCAGGCGGCCGTCGCCCAGCCTGGGCTCGATGGTCACGATCACGCGGCTGAACAGGTCGGACCATGTGTCGTCATCGCGCACCGCAAGGCCGATGCGCGCGACTTCAGCGGCCAGCGCATCGCGATTGTCGAGGCAGGCGGCGAGATCGATGCCGGCGTGGATATGGAAGGCCTGTTCGCAGGTCAGCATCTCGGGTTCAGCCAGGGCATCGCAGCTGCGATCCCGCCAGCGCAGCAGGCCGTTCCCCGCTGCCTGTGCGGTGCGCGCCAGCGCCAGCGTGTCGGCGATCACCGCCGTCCAGTCCGCATCGGCGCGATACCATTCCACCATGGTGAATTCGGGCGCATGCAGCGGGCCTTGCTCACCATTGCGCCAGACGCGGGCGAAATCGACGATCTGCGTCTCGCCGGCGGCCAGCAGTTTCTTGGCCGCAAATTCCGGGCTGGTGTGAAGATAGAGTGTCTGCTCTGCCCCGCCTTCAGGCCGCCAGGTGACCGGAAAGCCGTGCAGGTGAGTTTCGTTGCCGGGCGACAGCTGCACCGCGCCGCACTCCACTTCGGTGAAGCCCTGGCCCGCAAACCATCCGCGCAGCGCCGCCTTGATGCGCCCCCGGCCCAGCAGGAAGGGGCGGCGATCGGCGTGGATGTCGGCGTGCCAGAAGGGGCGGGGCAAGAGGAATTTCCTTGAACTGTTGGGGGACGATGCCCTAACGGCGGGCGCAACTGATCGCGCGTTGGCGCATAGGGGATATCATGGTCAAGGACATCGCGAGCAATTTCCGCAAGGGCCAGGTGATCGAGCACGAGGATGGCCAGCTGTACGTCGTGCTGAAGGCCGAAACCTTCCGCCCCGGCAAGGGCACGCCCACCACCACCATCGACATGCGCCGCATTTCCGATGGCGTGAAGACGGTGATCACCGTCAAGACCACCGACAGCCTGGAACGCGCCTTCGTCGAGGAAGTGTCCCACAACTATCTCTACAAGGATGGTGAGGAATATATCTTCATCAACAACGAGAGCTATGACCAGATCAGCCTGACCGAGGCGATGATCGGCGATGGCGTGACGTTCCTGCAGGAAAATGCCGAGTGCAAGATCCTGATGTTCGATGGCAAGCCCATCACCATCACCTTGCCGAGCCGCGTCACCATGGCGATCGTGTCGACGGAGCCGGTGGTGAAGGGGCAGACCGCATCGTCCAGCTACAAGCCGGCCATCGTGGAATCCGGCGCCCGGGTGATGGTGCCGCCGCACATCGATGTGGGCACGCGCATCGTCATCAACACCGATGACAGCAGCTACGTCGAGCGCGCCAAGGATTGAGACGGCGCGATCAGGACTGCACGAAGGGCCGGCCATAGCGCCGGCCCTTTTCGTTCTGGCGTCGCGCACTTACGCAGAAATTCGATTACAGTAAGTGCAAATCCCAATTTCCTCGATTGTGTTGCCCCGGCATATGGTTGCCTCATCGCGGGGGGCATCCCCGTTCACAACAAAGAGGGAGCACGCATGAAGCGTACATTCGCATCCATCGTCGCGCTGGCTGTCGCCAGCATGACCGCCACGCTGGCCAATGCCCAGGAGGCCTCGATGAGCAGCAACACCCCCAACAACAGCGGCGCCCAGTTCTGGTGGCCGGAACTGGTGGACCTGTCGCCGCTGCGTGCCCATGCGCCGCAGTCCAACCCCTATGGCGCCGATTTCGATTATGCCAAGGAGTTCAGCAAGCTGGACCTGAAGGCCGTGAAGGCGGACATCGAGACGGTGCTGAAGACCAGCCAGCCCTGGTGGCCGGCGGACTATGGCCATTACGGCCCGTTCTTCATCCGCATGGCCTGGCACAGCGCCGGCACCTATCGCATTGCC
>Ga0209278_1001473_pt1 | contig 14199 bp, 14 predicted proteins | sample JI81BgreenDNA_FD_187504 | JGI IMG/M metagenome (GOLD analysis project Ga0209278, IMG submission 187504) | Wastewater effluent complex algal communities from Wisconsin, to seasonally profile nutrient transformation and Carbon sequestration -... | ecosystem: Engineered > WWTP > Effluent > Algae... | reverse complement strand
AAGCTGGTCTTCGGCAAGGACGAATGCACCATGTTCGAAATGAACAAGTTCATCGCCCAGTATCTGAAGTAAGCGCTTCGGAACGATTTGAAGGGGGCGCTGCCGGGGATGACCCGGCAGCGCCCCTTTCGCGTTTATTCCGCCAGTTTCCGGAAGCGGGCGATGAAGAAGCCGTCGATGCCGCCTTCCACCTGCCCCGGCAGCGTGCGCACCCAGCCGTCGGCGGCGGGCGTCAGGCCGGCGGGCAGTTCCTCCGCCCCGATCATCTCTCGCGGCAGGCCGGCAATCACGCGCTCTGCGATGCGCTCGCCTTCCTGCGGGAACAGGCTGCACGTGGCATAGATCAGCCGGCCACCGGGTTTCAGCCAGGCCGCGGCGCGGCGCAGCAGGGCGGCCTGCAACAGCGTGACGGGCGCCAGATCGGTGGTGCCCTTCAGGTGCAGCACATCCGGGTGGCGGCGGAAGATGCCGGTGGCCGAACAGGGCGCATCGATCAGGATATGATCAAACAGGCCATCGGGCTGCCAGCGCAGGGCATCGGCGGCGATAAGTTCGGCGGTCAGCCCGGTGCGCGCCAGATTCTCGCGCACCCGCTCCAGCCGGTGATCCGACACGTCGAGCGCGGTGACATGACAGCCGCGCGCCGCCAGTTGCAGCGTCTTGCCGCCGGGCGCGGCGCACAGATCGAGCACGCGGTCGCCCGCCTTGGCCGGCAGCAGGCGGGCCGGCAGGCTGGCGGCGAGATCCTGCACCCACCAGGCGCCTTCGGCAAAGCCGGGCCATTCGGTGATGCTGCCCTTCTTCGCGGTGCGGACATGGCCGGGGGCAAGGCTGATGCCTTCGAGCGCCTGCGCCCAATGTTCGGTTTGCGATGGGTCTTTCAGGGTCAGGTCGGTCGCCGGCTCCTCGGCCAGCGCGGCGCTGGCGGCTTCGGCGACGGCCACGCCCCAATCGCGCGCCCAGAACACATCGAACGGGCTGGGCAGGCGCGGCGCTGCCGGCAGAGTGGCCGGGCGGCGGATCAGGCTGCCGAGCACGCCATGCACCAACCGACGCGGCCCGCCTTCCACCAGCGGCAGCGCCGTGGCGACGACAGCATGCGGCGGGGTTTCCAGCTTCAGCCAGCCGGCCAGGGCGACGCGCAGCGCGTGGCGGGCGCGGGCATCACCGGGCAACGGCCGCGGCGTGGCGCTGTCGATCAGGGTGTCCAGTTCCGGCAGCCAGCGCAGCACGGTGAGCGCCAGCAAGCGCGCCAGCCCGCGATCCTGCGGCAGCGCCAGTTCATCGGCATGGCTGGTGGCGGCATCGAAAGGCGCACCGCGATCAAGCACCGCCTGGACGATTTTCAGTGCCGCGCGGCGGGCGGCAACGCCGGTATCATTACGGTTGGTGGTGGGGCGACCGGCGCGGACAGGCTTGCGGGGGTTGTTCATCGTGGGCCCCTTGCCCCAAATGGGGCCGCTTTCCCACCTATTTCCGTCTTCCCAGGAAGTTGCCGATCACCTTGAAATACGACACCGGGAACAGCCGCACCATCCAGTCGATGAACTTCGCATCCGATCCGATCAGCACGCGGTGCTGCCGGCGCTCCATGCCCCTGATGATGGTTTCGGCGGCCTGTTCGGGGGTGGTCGGCGCATTCTTCTCGAATTCGGCGGCGAAATCGGTGTTGGGGTCCTGGCCCGGCAGCAGGGCAACGCGCTTGGAGTTCTTGGCCACATTGGTCTTGATCCCGCCGGGGTGCACCCGGATCACCGCGACATTCGGATCGGTGATCGCCATTTCCATCGCCATCGCCTCGGTCAACCCACGCACGGCATATTTGCTGGCGTTGTAGGCGCTTTGGGTGGGGTATCCCATCATGCCGAACACGCTGGAAATATTGACGATCCAGCCGATGCCGTCCTTGGCGGCCTGGCCGCGCACATGCGGCAGCGCGGCGCGGCAGCCGGCGACCACGCCACCGAAATTCACATCCATCACCCGATTGAAATCGGCTTCCGGGCAATCAGCGAAAGGAGCCACGACACTGAGACCCGCATTGTTAATGATGCCATCGAGCTTGCCAAAATCCTTGACCGCACCGGCCACCCAGGCGTCCAGCGCCGCCGTGTCGGTGACATCGAGTGCCGTGGCGCTGGCCGGCCGGTTGCCGAGCAGGCGCTTGGTCTCCGCCAGTCCGTCCGCATCCTTGTCGCTCAATGCCAGCACCGCGCCCCGCCCCGCTAGGTTCAGCGCCAGCGCCCGCCCGATGCCACTGCCGGCGCCCGTGATGGCAATCACCTTGTTGTCGAACATGCGGCTCCCCCGGCTTCACTTCGCCCCATTGCTAACAGCCGCTGAGCGGTGGCAACACTGGCTTATGGACAAGGACAACACCAAACCCGACCCGCGCGACAAGCAGCCGGAAACCCCGCCGCCCCCGCCCACCGACAAGGAAGTTGGCGGCCGCAAGGGGCCGGACCCGGTGCGTTACGGCGATTGGGAAAAGGGCGGCATCGCGGTCGATTTCTGAGCGCGGGCTATTCTGCCTTCAACGGCCGCGCCAGCAGTGCGCTGATCGTTTCGCGCACCGGCGCACCGGCCAGCAAGGCGGCAACGGCTTCCGAAATCGGCATCTCCACGCCGGCTGCGCGCGCCGCCTCGACCAATACGGGTGCGGTGGCGACGCCTTCGGCCACCGCCGGCCCAGCGAGAAGATCCGCGATTGGGCGGCCCTGGCCGAGGCCGACACCAAGCCGGAAATTGCGGCTGCTTTCCGAGGAACAGGTGAGGACGAGATCGCCCAGCCCCGAAAGGCCGGCCAATGTTTCAGCCCGCGCACCGCGGGCGACACCGAAACGGGTCATTTCCGCAAAGCCGCGCGCGATCAGGGCGGCGCGGGCATTGAGACCGAGGCCGGCACCCTCGACGACGCCGCAAGCGATGGCGAGCACGTTCTTCACCGCGCCGCCGATCTCCGCGCCCACCACATCGTCGGACTGGTAGAGCCGGAACGTTGGCCGGGCCATGGCGGCCACGAGTCGTTCACCCAAAGCATTGTCCGAACAGGCGAGCGTGACGGCACACGGCAGCCCGCGCGCCACTTCAGCGGCAAAGCTGGGCCCGGAAAGGATGGCGATGGGGTTGGGCACCGATGCGCGCGCTACGTCCACCATCAGGGCGTGGCTACCGGCCTCGATGCCCTTGGCGCACAGCACCAGCGGCGTGGTTGCCGGAATGGCGGCACTGGCCAGCACGGATCGCAAATGCTGGGCGGGGACGACGACGAGGATGATGGCGCAGGCGGCAATGTCGGCCAGATCAGCGGTAGCGGTGATGCCGGCAGGCAGCGCGATGCCGGGCAGGAAGACCGGGTTTTCACGGGTTTCGTTGATGGCGGCAACCACGTCGGCTTCGCGCGCCCATAGCGTCACCGGGCCATTGCTGGCGAGCGTGCTGGCCAACGCCGTGCCCCATGCGCCGGCGCCGATGACGCCGAATGTCGTCACGGCCTGCCCTCCGGCGCATGGATTGCTTGCTTGCGCGCTGATGCGCGCGGGGCGCCGCCACCGATGACGCCGAATGTCGTCACGCTTTCACCCCGGCACCGCGCACGGTTTCGGCAGCGGGATCGAGCGGCCAGCGCGGGCGTGCAGGCGCGTGGAGATCGTCCACATCGCCGGTGGCCAGCCGCTCCAGCCCGGCCCAGGCGATCATCGCGCCATTGTCGGTGCACAGCCACATCGGCGGCGCCACGAAGGGCAGGCCGTTGGCGGCGGCGAGATCAGACAGGGCGGCACGGATCGCCTGGTTGGCCGCCACGCCGCCGGCAACCACCAGGGCGGTGGCTTCCGGAAAGGCGTCGATGGCGCGGGCCGTGCGGTCGATCAGGCAATCGCAGGCGGCCTGCTGGAAGCTGGCGGCGAGATCGGCGATGTCCTGTTCCGTCGGCTCCGCAATGGCGGCGCGGGCGCGCAGCACGGCGGATTTCAGGCCGGCGAAGGAAAAATGCGGCTCGGCACTGCCCACCAGCGGGCGCGGCAGGGCAAAGCGCGGTGTGCCGTTCTTTGCCGCCCGCTCCAGCGCCGGGCCGCCGGGAAAGCCCAGGCCCAGCACCTTGGCCGATTTGTCGAAGGCTTCGCCCACCGCATCGTCGATGGTGGTGGCCAGCCGGCGATATCGGCCAACGCCTTCGACGCCGAGCAACTGGCAATGGCCGCCCGATACCAGCAGCAGCAGGTAGGGGAATTGCAGCGACGCATCGGCCAGCCGCGGGCTGAGCGCATGGCCTTCGAGGTGATTGACGGCGATCAGCGGCTTGTTGGCGGCAAAGGCCAACGCCTTGGCGGTGACCAGCCCGACCATCACGCCGCCGATCAGGCCCGGCCCGGCGGTGCCGGCGATTGCGTCCACCTCGGCCAGCGTGATGCCGGCTTCGGCCAATACCGTTTCCACCATCGGCGCCAGCCGGTCGGCATGGGCGCGGGCCGCCAGTTCCGGCACCACGCCGCCAAAGCGTTCGTGCGCGTCATTCTGGCTGGCGATGCGCTGCGCCAAGATGGTGCGATCGCCGCGCACGAGCGCCACCGCGGTTTCATCGCAGCTGGATTCGATGCCAAGGACAAGCGGATTTGCCATGGCGTTCAGCTAGGCGCTCCCTTGCCAATCCGCAACCATCGCGCCATTGGGCGAGGCATGACGTTCAAGATCGGCACCCGCGGCTCCCCCCTTGCGCTGGCCCAGGCGCACATGACGGCTGACGCCCTGAAAAGCGCGCATGGCTGGGGCGAGGCCGACGTGGAGATTATCATCATCCACACCACTGGCGACAAGGTGCAGGACCGGGCGCTGGCCGAAATCGGCGGCAAGGCGCTGTGGACCAAGGAGCTGGACGCCGCCCTGATGGAGGGCCGCATCGATATCGGCGTGCATTCGATGAAGGATGTCGAAACCCTGCTGAAGGATGGCATCTGCCTCGCCGCCATGCTGCCGCGCGCCGATGTGCGCGAACGGCTGATTGGTGCCGCCAGCATCGCCGCGCTGCCGCAGGGCGCGCGGGTTGGCACATCGTCCCCGCGCCGCGCGGCGCAGTTGAAAGCGAAGCGCCCGGATCTGCAGACCGAAATCCTGCGCGGCAACGTGGCGACGCGGCTTTCCAAGGTGGAAGCGGGCGTGATCGATGCCACGCTGCTGGCGGCGGCCGGGTTGGACCGGCTGGGCCAGACTGTCGGCAGCCTGATCGAACTCGATGAAATGCTCCCCGCCAGCGCGCAGGGCGCCGTGGGCATCACCGCACGCGATGGCGACGAGGCCACGCTGGCAAGGCTTGAGCCGATCAACCACCTGCCGACGTTCCAATGCGTTTCCATCGAGCGCGCTTTCCTGGCGGCGCTGGGCGGCACCTGCCATTCGCCAGTGGCGGCGCTGGCCCAGCTGGAAGGCGAAGGCGTCACTTTCCGCGGCCAGATCCTTGCCGAGGATGGCAGCGAAATGCAGGAAGGCGGCTTCAACGCCGCTCTGCATGAAGCGCATGAGCGGGTGGCCGAGCTGGCCGCCGAACTTCTGGGCGGCTCCAGCCCGGCCGTGCGCGGGCTGTTCACCGCCTGATGCGCATTCTGGTCGTTCGCCCGCAACCGGGTGCGGACCAGACCGGCATCAGCCTGCAACAGCTGGGCCATGCGGCCTTGGTGCATCCCTTGCTGGAGACCCGGCCTGTGGCCTGGGATTTGCCCAGCGAGACCCCGGATGCCGTCATCTTCACCAGTGCTGCCGCGGTGCGTCATGCCGGCTGGCAGGCCCAAGCGTTGAAGCGGCTGCCCGCCTATGCCGTTGGCGGCACGACGGCGTTGATGGCGAAAATGTCTGGTTGGACCAATGTGGCGATTGGGCCAGGCACGGTGCAGGCCTTGCTCGACAAACTGGCCACCGGGTCGCAGCGTCAGCTCTTGCATCTGGCGGGCGCAGAGGTGACGCCCGTGACGGTGCCGGACACGCTCAGCCTCACACGCATCACCGTCTATGAAACGCCGCTCCTGCCGCTGCCGGTCTTGCCGCAGATTGATGCCGTGTTGCTGCATTCGCCGCGCACCGCTGGCCACTTCGCTGCGGAATGGGATCGGCTCGGCGGTCGCCGCGATGCCGTGGCTGTTTACGCGATCAGCGAGCCCACCTTGGCGGCAGCCGGCACGGGCTGGGCCAGCACCGCTGTTGCTGCCAAGGCGACCGGGAATGCCTTGCTGGCGATGCTGCCCAAAGCCTTGTAGGAAGGCGGCATGAACGATCCTTTCGACCGCAGCGACATCGGGGAATCGAGCCTTGCCGCCACAGAGCGGCTGCGGGCCCGGCTGATGACCCCGGGGCCGGCGGGCTCGCAGCAAACATCGCGGCGCAGCGGTTTCGCCTGGGCGATCGCAGCGGCGCTGTTCGCCTTTGCCGCCGGGTTGATCGCCAATCCCTGGTTCGAGCAGGCGGTGCGCGGCCGGCTGCCGTTCGTGGCCGCTGCCAGCAGAGGCGAGACGGACGCGCTGGAAAAGCGGCTGGCGGCGCTTGAACGCACGAAGCCGAGTGCGCCGGCAGTGGCATCGGAACGGCTGGCCCGCACCGAGGCGAAGGTGGAAAGCAGCACCGATCAGATCCAGCGTGACGCCGAGCGCATTGACGAATTGAACCGCCTGCTTGCCCAGCTTTCGGCGCGGGTGGCGGCCGAGGAAGCCCGCGATGCCAGCGTGGTTGCCACCGCGCAGGGGGCCGCCGATCGGGCCGAATCGATGCTCACAGTGCTGCTGCTGCGTCGTGCGGTGGAGGATGGCCGTCCGCTCGATGCGCTGCTGCCTGCCACGCGCCGGTTGTTTGGTGAGCAATATGCCGACGAAGTGGCGGCGCTGGAGGCGCTGTCGGCCACGCCGGCGACGCGGGCGCAACTGGCGCGGCAACTGGCCGGGCTTTCGGATGCCGGGCCGGGCGCGACGCGGCCCGATTGGTGGCAGGCCTTCATGCGCCGTGTGGAAACCACCTTCTCTGCCAGCGAAGGCGCTGGCCCGGTGGTCCAGGCGCAAGGCCTGATGGCGCGCGGCAATGTGGCGGCGGCCGCCGCCACGCTGCGCCGGGCGACCGCACTGCGCGGCAATGCCACGGTGCGCGGCTGGCTGGCGGCGGCCGATCGCCTGTTGGCGGGCGAAGCGGCGCTGGTGGCACTGGAGGCCGCTGCCGCCGCGCCGCTTCCGGCACCCGCAGCTGTTTCAGCGCCAACGCGTTGAGCGATACCGCCTCCCCGCGCGCCACAAGGGCCTGGGCGCTGGCTCAGGCGGTGCGTGATCCCTATGTGATCCTGATCACCATCTATATTTTCATGCCGTGGTTCGTGCGCGCCGTGGTGGGCGATCCGGTGCAGGGCCAGGCGCTGGTGGCGCAGGGCGGCAAATGGGGCGGCTGGGCAGTGATGTTGTCCATGCCGTTGCTGGGCGCCACGATCGACCGGTTGGGGCCCCGCAAGCCGCTGCTGGCGCCGGTGGTGCTGGCAATGGTGGTGATCACCACCAGCCTGTGGTGGGTGATGCCGGCCGGCCATGCCGGGCTGGGCGTGATGTGGGTGATCGGCGCCGGCGCGGTGATGACCTGGCTGTTTTCCGCCCACGAGATGCTGCACAACGCGCTGCTGGTGCCGGCGGCCGGCCATGCCGGGGTGGCGCAGGCCAGCGGGCTCGGTTTGGCGGGCGGCAACGCCATGAGCGTGGGGCTGTTACTGTTCGTGTTGTTGGCCTTTGCGCTGCCGGGATCGGTGGATTGGCCGTTCGTGCCGGCCATGCCGCTGCTGGGCCTTGATCCGGCGCTGGGCGAACCGGCGCGCATCACCGGGCCCATCGTGGGGGCGCTGATGCTGGTGGGCAGCATTCCGCTGTTCCGGTCCGTGTCCGACATGCCGCGCACCAGTGCCCGGCTGGGCGCAGCGCTGGTGGGCGGCGCCAATGATCTGTGGCGGCTGCTGCGCGATGTGCGCGGCAATGCCAATCCTTTGCTCTATCTGCTGGCGCGGATGATCTTCACCGATGGCCTTACCGCCATCCTGCTGTTTGGCGGCATCTATGCGGCGGGCACCATGGGTTGGGGCACGTTGCCGATGTTGGGCTATGGCATCGTCTTGAGCTGTGCGGCGGTGGTGGGCGGCCTGCTGGCGCCGCGGTTCGATGGCTGGCTGGGGCCGCGGCTCGCTCTCATGCTGGAATTGCTGCTGCTGATTGTGCTGCAATCGCTGGTGCTGGGCATGGGGCGGGATCGCATCCTGTTCCAGCCGGCTGGCATCACGCCGATCTGGGACGCGCCGATGTTCACCACCCTGCCGGAACTGGTGTTCCTGGGCCTGGGCTGCGGCCTCGCCATCACGGTGACCGCGGCCTATGCGTCGTCACGCACGCTGCTCACCCGGCTGGTGCCGCCAGACAGGCTGGGCGCGTTCTTCGGGCTTTATGCGCTGTCGGGCACCGCCACCATGTGGCTGGGGCCGCTGCTGGTAGAGCAGGCGACTCGCATCGGTGGCAGCCAGGCGGCGGGTTTCGTGCCGGTGATCGGCCTGCTGGCGGCGGGGCTGGCGCTGCTGCTGTTCGTGCGCGGCGGCGGGAAGCCTTAGCCTTCGATCTTCTCACGGGCGTAGGTGCCCCACATCTGGCCGCGCAGGATGTAACCGGATTTGCCATCCTTGCTCACCCGGCACCAGATATCCTCGCACAGGGTGATATTCACCACCGCGCCCGGTGCGATCCGCCAGGCGATGCGGCTTTTCATGTCGGGCGCGACATAAAGCAGGCGCTGCTGATCCCGCACGACGCCGGTGCGCTGCCCGGTGAGCAGCGCCTTGTTCATCCAGCCGATGGTGCCATCGGGATCACGCACCTGCCGCCAGATCTCATATTCCTTCAATATCTCCATGGGCAGGCCGGGGCGCTTGTATTCCCACAGGATCGGGAAACGCTCGCCGGGGCCGGAACGCATCATGGCGCTGCCGCCCTTGATCGAGACAAAGCGTGGTTTCGGCAAATCGGTGGTGCCGTCGGCGAATTCGGCGGCGAACACCGGGCTTGCGATGAGTGCAAATGACAGGAGCAGGGCAGTCTTCATGGGCCTTCCTCTTGACCGTTTGGCCGTTGCCGCGCAAGCCTTGGCCATTGCTGCGACCCTGATTTCGGACCCGTTCATGCCCAACAAGCCCCGCCCCAAGGTCATCGTCACCCGCCGCCTGCCGCAGGCCGTGGAAACCCGCATGGCTGAATTGTTCGATGTCGAGTTGAATCTTACTGATACGCCCTTCACGGCCGAACAGTTGGCCGAAGCGGCCCGCAATTGTGATGTGCTGGTGCCCACCGTGACCGATCATGTTGATGCTGCAGTGTTTGCGGCGGCGGCCGAGGGTGGCCGGCTGAAGCTGTGCGCCAATTTTGGCGTCGGCGTCGATCATATCGATCTGCACGCCGCCCACGCGGCCAAGGTCACGGTGACCAACACGCCCGGCGTGCTTACCGACGATACCGCCGACATGGTGATGGCGCTGATCCTGGCCGTGCCGCGCCGGCTGGGCGCTGGTGAAAAGCTGGTGCGCGCTGGCGAATGGGCCGGCTGGTCGCCCACCGGAATGCTGGGCCACCGCATCACCGGCAAACGGCTGGGCATCATCGGCATGGGCCGTATCGGCAGCGCTGTCGCCCGCCGCGCCCGCGCCTTTGGCCTGACCGTGCATTACCACAACCGCCACCGCCTGCCGGCCAGCGTCGAAGCAGAGATGGAAGCAACCTGGTGGGCCGATCTGGATGCCATGCTGGCGCGGGTGGACATCATCACCATCAACTCCCCGCACACGCCCGACACCCACCACCTCATTGATGCCCGCCGCTTCGGTCTGATGCAGAAAAGCGCCTATCTCATCAACGCCGCGCGCGGCGAGATCGTCGATGAAAATGCGCTGTGCGACGCGCTGGCCAGCGGCCAGATCGCTGGTGCGGGCCTCGACGTGTTCGAACATGAACCGGCGGTCGATCCGCGGCTTCTCAAGATGACCAACGTTGTCTTGCTGCCCCACATGGGCAGCGCCACTTTCGAAGGGCGGCAGGCGATGGGCGAAAAGGTGATCGCCAATGTTCGCGTGTGGGTTGATGGGCACCGGCCGCCGGATATTGTGCTCGAAGGTTGGGTCTGACGCTCCTTCCCTCCCGCAAGCGGGAGGGAAGGCAATCGCTCCTGCCGCGCTAGGCTGCCCTGAACCAAGGGAGCCTGCCCAATGAAAGCCATCCGCCTCCGCCACCCCGCCGGGATCGACAATCTGCGCCATGAAGACATGGCCGAACCCGGCGCACCCGGCCCCGGCCAGATCAAGGTGCGGCTGCGGGCCAGCAGCCTGAACTACCATGACTATATCGTTGTGGTTGGCGGCATCCCCACCCCCGATGGCCGCATCCCGATGAGCGACGGCGCCGGTGAGGTGCTTGCGGTGGGCGACGGCGTCACCGAATTCCGCCCCGGCGACATGGTGGTTTCCACCTTCTTCCCGACCTGGCTCGACGGCAAGCCCAACATGGCAGGCTTTGCCGGCGTGCCGGGCGATGGCGCCGATGGCTATGCAGTAGAGGAAGTGGTCGCGCCGGCCACCAGCTTCACCCACGCCCCGTTCGGTTATTCCCATGCCGAATCCGCTACCCTCACCTGCGCCGGCCTCACCGCCTGGCGGGCACTGGTGCCGGAAGGCAATCTGAAGGCCGGCGACGTCGTGCTGGTGCAGGGCACCGGCGGCGTCTCCATCTTTGCGCTGCAATTTGCGAAAGCCATGGGCGCCACCGTGATCGCCACCAGTTCCAGCGACGAAAAGCTCGGCCGGCTGGCGGCGATGGGCGCTGATCACCTGATCAACTACAAATCCACCCCCGGCTGGGGCGCCGAAGCCATGAAGCTGACGCAAGGGCGCGGCGTGGACCATATCGTGGAGATCGGCGGGGCAGGCACCATGCCCGAATCGATCACCGCTTGCGCCGTGGGCGGCCATATCAGCCTGATCGGCGTGCTCGCCGGCTTTGCCGGGCCGATCCCCACCGTGCAGCTGATGGCGAAACAGATCCGCCTGATCGGCATCACCGTGGGCACCCGCCGCCAACAGCAGGATATGATCCGCGCCATCAACCAGAACGGCATCCGCCCGGTGATCGATTCGCACTTCCCGCTGGCCGAACTGGGTGCGGCCTTCCGGCACCAGGAATCGGGCAAGCATTTCGGGAAGATCTGCGTCGATATCTGAGGAAGGTTTAGGATGCCTCCGGCGGGCAGGGCCTGAGGCCCTGCACCCACTTTCGTTTTCGCGCGGCCCATCTCCGTCAGGCGATTGTCATGCTGGCGCAGGCCAGCATCCACCGTGCCGTGGCGGGCAAGAGCGCAAGTTCATGCACGACAATGGATGCTGGCCTGCGCCAGCATGACACGGCTTCATTGCGAATAGGCCAAACCAAAACCAACGGGTGCAGGGACTGCGACCCTGCCCGCCAGAGGCTTTCTCCTTCCTTCCCTGCAACATCCTGAGCACGCCGCGCGAAATGGCCAGCAGAAGGAGTGATCTCCATGCGTCTTGCCCTGCTTGCCCTCGCCGCCAGCCTGGCTGCCCCAGCCCTCGCCGCCGATGCCGCGCATCCTATTGTCATCGAGTTGTTCCAAAGCCAAGGCTGCTCGTCGTGCCCGCCGGCCAACGCCAACGTGATGACCCTCGCCGACCGGCCCCTTTGGCGTGACCTATTGGGATCAGTTGGGCTGGAAAGACCGCTTTGCAAAACCGGAGTTCACGCGCCGGCAGTATGATTATCGGGACGGTCTCGGCCACGACAATGTGTGGACCCCGCAAACTGTCATCAACGGCCGCGTGGATGTGACCGGCGGCCGCGCCGCTGAACTGGCCCAGGCGGTGAAGGCTGGCGATCGCGGCACCGGCGGCCCACTCGTTTCTGCCACCAAAGCCCGCATCGAGGTCGCGGCAGGCAAGGGTGCCGGCGATGTCTGGCTGGTGCGATACAATCCCAATATCGTGCAGGTGCCGATCAAGGCCGGCGAGAACGGCGGCCGCACGTTGCCGCACCGCAATGTCGTGACCGGGCTGGTACGCCTTGGCCAGTGGTCGGGCAGCGCGGCCGGCTTTGCCCGGCCGGCGCCCGTGGCTGGGCTGTCGGAAGCAGTGCTGGTGCAGAGGCCAGGTGGTGGCGCTGTGCTGGCGGCGCTTAAGTTGAAATAAAGATGCCTCCGGCGGGCAGGGGCTGAGCCCCTGCACCCACTTTCGTTTTCGAGGGGCCCATTTCCATCAGGCGACCGTCATGCTGGCGCAGGCCAGAATCCACCGTGCCGCAGCGGGCAAGAGCACAGGTTCATGCACCACAGTGGATACTGGCCAGCGCCAGCATGACAGGGTTTCATCGGGAAGGAACAAACGAAAACAAACGGGTGCAGGGACTGCGTCCGTGCCCGCCGGAAGCCCTCTTTTCCTTAAAACTCAAGCCCCGGTCAGAATCCGGTCCACCAGTTGCTTTACCGTCGGGATGAAGCGGTTGGAATAATAGGGGTCGCTGGCGAATCGGTAGGCACTGTGGCCGGCGAAGGCGAGGTTGGCGTCGGGCTCGCCGCCGTGGGCGATGTCCTGCAGGGTTTTCTGGATACAGAAGCTGCGTGGATCGGCGAGGCGGCCGGTACTGTTGCCTTCATTATCAGCCCAGGCCGAGAAGCCGCAGTGTGACAGGCAGCCCATACAATCGGCCTGATCCTTGCGGATGGTGGCGCGTTCTTGGGGCGTAACGAACACCAACGTATTGTCCGGCGTTTTCAGGGCTTCGGTGAAGCCGGCGCCAAACCATTCGCGGGCGCGGTTCAGATCATCGCGGGTGACGAAATAGCGTTTGGAGCCGACGCCGACATCGAGCGCGAGCTGGTGATCGCCAGTGGCAGCGGTGGAAAAGGCGATCTGGCGTTCGCTGCGGGCTTCGAGTGCGCGCAGGAAGGGGTTGCGGATCGCCGAGGAGTAGAAACCGGTCGGCGAAAATTTGTGGAGCAGGATGTCGCCCTTTTCCAGATCGAACAGCCGCTGTTTCCAGCTGTCAGGGATCGGGCTTTCCTGGGTGAGCAGCGGGCGGGTGCCGAACTGGAAAACGATCTGGCCCAGTTCCGGATTGTCGAGCCAGTTGGCCCATTCGTCCAGCCGCCAGACGCCGCCGGCCATGATGATCGGCACCGATTCGGGCACGCCCAGTTCGCGCATGGTGGCGCGCAGTTCGGCGACGCGGGGATAGGGGTCTTGGGGGCTGCGCGGGTCTTCGGCGTTGGAAAGGCCGTTGTGGCCACCGGCCAGCCACGGATCTTCATACACCACGGCGCCCAACCATTCGGCGGCCTTGGAATAGGCGCGCTTCCAGAGCGCCCGGAAGGCGCGGGCGGAGCTGATGATGGGGTAATAATAGACGCCGTGCTGAGCGGCGATTTCGGACAATTTGTACGGCATGCCGGCACCGCAGGTGACACCGTTGACCAGGCCCTTGGTGCGTTCCAGCACGCCTTGCAACACCCGCTGGGCGCCGCCCATTTCCCACAACACGTTGATGTTGATACCGCCGTGGCCGCGCTTCAGTTCGGATGACGCGATGTCATAGGCGCGCTCCACCTGAGCGACGCCGCCTTCGATGGCATAGTGCACCAGCTCTTCATGACGATCGCGGCGGGTCGCGGCGCGGTAGATTTGCGGGATGATGTTGCCATCGGCGTCATAGCTGTCGGCATTGACGGCCGACACCGTGCCAACCCCGCCGGCCAGTGCCCACGCGCCCGAAGAGGCATGGTTGGTGGCGGAAACACCCTTGCCGCCTTCCACCAGCGGCCACACCTCGCGGCCGCCCATTACCAGCGATTTCACACCCGAAAGCATTTTGACCCGTTCAAAAGGGCCGGCCCCATCTGCCAGCCATGGTCCTATTGCGGCAAACTTATGGCAATGCGCAAGCTGTGCTGTTGTCTCAGGCTGGCGTTGCGGCCCCCGCAGGTGCCTGTGCCTTTGCATAGGAGAAGGCCGGCCCGTCGAGATCGACCCGCGGCATCTCATCCTTTTCGCGCCAATAATCCTGGGTGTGGCGCCATTCCGGGCCCGGCGCGGTTTTCGGCAACAGGTGCTGGCCGCGGGCGAGATAGCCGGGGTTGAAATCCTCCGGATCCACCCATAGT
>Ga0209278_1001472_pt1 | contig 14200 bp, 11 predicted proteins | sample JI81BgreenDNA_FD_187504 | JGI IMG/M metagenome (GOLD analysis project Ga0209278, IMG submission 187504) | Wastewater effluent complex algal communities from Wisconsin, to seasonally profile nutrient transformation and Carbon sequestration -... | ecosystem: Engineered > WWTP > Effluent > Algae... | reverse complement strand
CTGGCTCCATTCGTCCCACTTGTAGATGTGCAGGTCGGTGCCGCAGATCGCGGTCTTCTCGAGCTTGATCAGCACCTCGTTGGGGCCGATCTGCGGGACCGGCACCTCTTCCATCCAGATGCCCTTCTCGGCGTGGCGCTTCACGAGCGCCTTCATCATCATGCCCATCGCGTGCTCCCGGGGCCCTCGGCCCGAAGGGCGCTGATTATACCGACGGGTTTCCGCCCTCGCGGTGAGGGCCCGGTGGTGCCGGGTCGATGCGTTGCCCGTCCGGCCACGCCACCGCCGGGCGGTGGAACAGCCAGCCCTGCACCTTGGTGAAGCCCTGGGCTCGGCAGAACGCGAGCTGCTCGGGTGTCTCGACGCCCTCCGCTACCACCTCCAGCCCCAGCGAGCGACCGAGCACGCCGATGGCCGCGGCGATGGCGTTGCCGAAACGGTCGCCGCTACCGATGAAGCTGCGGTCGATCTTCAGCCGGTCGGCCCGCAGTTCGCGCAGGTGCGACAGCGAGGAATAGCCGGTGCCGAGGTCGTCGAGGGCGATCCGGACGTCGAGCGCACGAAGCGCGTCGACGATGTCCCGTGCCCGCGCGAGGTCATGCATCGCCGCCGATTCGGTGATTTCCAGTTCGAGCAGGGCGGGCGGCAGCCGGTTGCGCCGCAGTTGCGCCTCGACGGCGGCGGGCAGGCCCGAGTCGAGCACGGAGGCCGCGGACAGGTTGAGCGCCACGGGCACCTCGGGCAGGCCGGCCTCTTGCCGCTCGCGCAGGTGCCGGCAAACGCGATCGAGCACCCACAGGTCGATCTCGCCCATCAGGCCGCCGCGTTCGGCCGCCGGCAGGAACCGGCCCGGCGGGAGCACGCCCTGCTGCGGATGATTCCAGCGCAACAGGGCTTCGACGCCATCGAGTTGTCCGCTGGCGACGTCGAAGATGCCCTGGTACTCGAGGAACAGCTGGTCCTCGCCGAGGGCGCGATACAGCGCGCCGACGATCTCCACTTCGTCGGCGTCGGAGCGCGCCTGCTCGGGCTCGAAGCGCAGCATGTGCATGCCTGCGGCTTCGGCCTTCTCCTGCGCGAGGCAGGCGCAGGCCAGCAGGCTTTCGATGCTCTCGCGCTGCTGGCGCACGGCGTAGCCGAAGCTGACGCCCACCGGATGGCCGAGGCCATGGGCCACGGCCTCGGCGTCGCGGCGACGGGAGAGCACATCGGCATCGGCCAGCGAGCCATCGGCGGTAAGGGCGATGGCAAGGCGGTCGCTGTCGATCCGGCCGATCGCGAGGAAGTGGTAGCTGCGCCCGGCGACGAGCGCTTCGCCCAGACGCTGCAGCGCCTCCCGCGCCCAGGCCGGCCCGAGGGTCCGTTCCAGCATCGAGTAACGCTGGAGGTGCAGCGTCATCAGCGTGAGCGGCGAGCCGGGCGACGCGTCCTGCTCGATGCGGCGCAGGAAGCCATGCCGATTCGGCAGGCCGGTCTCCTCGTCGAAGTGCGCCATGCGCTCGGCGGTGAGGGTCTTGGCTTCGGCCATGGCCTGCGTGCGCTCCTGCACCCACACCAGCATCGCGATGGCGAGCGCCATCGATCCGACGAGGCCGAAGAGTTGCAGCCAGACGGTGACGTCGGCGCCCCAAGCCTGCCAGTCGCTGACCAGGGTCACGAGCGCGTTCACGCCGCTGCTGGCGGCGAGGATCGCGAGCGAGCCGGCGGCCAGCCCTTGCCCGAGGGTGCGGCCGCCCTCCGGCCGGTGCTTGGCCATCAGCAGGGCGAGTCCGGCATAGGCCGTGGCCGTGATCAGCGAGCGCACGCCCGTGCGCAGCAGGTTGCGAAGCTCCGCGGCACCGGGATCGAAAGCCCCCGGCCACGTGATGGCGAGGCCGACGAGGATCGCCACGGCGATGCTCGTGCGGAAGGTGCCCCGATGCAGGGCCTGGCGAAGGACGGTCAGGTAGAGCGCGAGGCCGAGGAAGACGAGATGGAGGATCGAGGCGGACTGCGACGCCGCGCTGACCAGTGTGCGGGTCAGCCCCCACTGCGGCCCTTGGCCGGAGAGCCAGAACGCGAGCATCGAGAGCGCATGGAAAGCGCCGAGTGCCGCGAAGCTGGTCGAGAGAATCCGCCGCGACAGCCGCAGCCGGCTGCCCCCCATCTGCGCCGCAACGGCGGCCATCGCGAAGGCGATGACGGCCTGCGTCACGTTCAGGAAGACGAGGATCTGGCTGTTGTCCATGCGACGTGACGCTCCGCCGGTTCGTTCCACAGGATAGGCGGGGGGAGGAGGGTGCGGAAGCCGACGACGGGCCTTCCGCGTGGATTCCACCCCCGACTTCCGGCAGGGGGGAGGGGGGAGGGGGCGGGCTAGACTCGGGAAGTTTCGTTCGCAAGCATTCCGCTGCGCCCATTGTCCGAACCGGGGAACCCCTCATGCGTCGACTTCCGCTTGCCGCCGCCGTCGCGGCCACGCTCATCGCCTCCGCCGCCCTTGCCCGCGAGGGCATGTGGGTACCGCAGCAGTTGCCCGAGATCGCGGGGCCGCTGAAGGATGCCGGCCTCGAGCTGTCGCCCGAGCAGCTCGCCAACCTGACGGGCGACCCGATGGGCGCCGTCGTGGCGCTGGGCGGATGCACGGCGAGCTTCGTCTCGCCGAACGGCCTTGTCGCCACCAACCACCACTGCGCCTACGGCGCCATCCAGCTGAACTCGACGCCCGAGAAGAACCTGATGGCGACGGGCTTCAACGCCGCGACCCCGGCCGATGAAGTCTCGGCCGGCCCGAACGCGCGCGTGTTCGTGATGGACCAGATCACCGACGTCACCGACGACATGCGCGCCGCGATCGCCGGTGCGGCCGACGGCCTCGCGCGCCAGAACGCGCTGGAGGCCAAGCAGAAGGCGCTGATCGCCGCCTGCGAAAGCGAGGCGGGTTACCGCTGCACGCTGTACTCGTTCTTCGGTGGCCAGACCTTCCGCCTGTTCCGCCAGATGGAGATCAAGGACGTTCGCCTCGCCTACGCGCCGCCGTCCTCGATCGGCAACTACGGCGGCGAGATCGACAACTGGATGTGGCCGCGCCACACCGGCGACTTCACGTTCTATCGCGCGTACGTGGGCCCGGACGGCAAGCCGGCCGCATTCTCGAAGGACAACGTGCCGTTCCGCCCGAAGCACTGGCTGAAGCTGGCCGACCAGCCGCTCGAAGCGGGTGACTTCGTGATGGTGGCCGGCTATCCGGGCACGACCAACCGCTACGCCCTGTTCGACGAGTTCCAGAACGTCGCCGATTGGCAGTACCCGGTCGTCGGCCAGCACCTGAAGAACGTCGTCGCGATTGTGGAGGCCGCGGGCAAGGCCGATCCCGCCGTCGAAGTGAAGTACGCCGCCACCATTCGCGGCTGGCAGAACGCGATGAAGAACTGGGACGGCCAGCTGGAAGGCTTCCAGCGCATCGACGCGCTCGCCACCAAGCAGGCTGAGGAGCAGGCCGTGCTCGACTGGCTGCGCGCCGGCGCCGCCGGTGCGGAGGGCCTCGATGCGAAGGCGGCCCTCGACGCGCACGCCGCGCTTGAAGCCCTCGCCGCCAAGGCCCGCGAGACCCGCGAGCGCGACCTCGTGCTCGGCCAGATCGGCAACGCCGGCCTGCTGGGCAGCGTGCGCCAGCTCTACCGCCTCGCCGTCGAGAAGGCCAAGCCGGACCTCGAGCGCGCCCCGGGCTTCCAGCAGCGCGACCTGCCGGGCATCGAAGGCGGCCAGCGCCAGTTGGAACGCCGCTATGCCCGCGGCATGGAGATGCAGCTGATGGCCTACTGGCTGGGCCATTACGCCAAGCTGCCGGCCGCGCAGCGCGTGCCGGCGCTGGACGCGATCGTCGGCGACGGCAGCGAGGCGGCGATCAAGGCCGGCCTCGAAAAGCTTTACGCGGGCACCCAGCTGGAAGGCACCGACGCGCGCCTCGCCCTGCTGACGGCCGACAAGGCCGCGCTCGACGCCAGCACCGACCCGCTGCTGAAGCTCGCTGTGGCGCTGTTCCCGACCTACATGGCCCTTGAGAGCGATGCCAAGACCCGCGGCGGCGACAGCCTGCTGCACCGTCCGGCCTTCCTCGCGGCCGTGCAGGCCTACCGCAAGTCGAAGGGCGGCCACGTCTACCCGGACGCCAACCTGAGCCTGCGCATCACCTTCGGCAACGTGACCGGCTACACGCCGCGCGACGGCGTGGCCTACACGCCGTTCACCACGCTGGAGGGCCTCGCGGCCAAGGCGACGGGCACCGAGCCCTTCGACGCTCCGCAGGTGCAGCTCGACGCCATCCGCGAGCGCCGCCACGGCAACCGCGCCGATGCCGCACTCGGCACCGTGCCGGTGAACTTCCTCTCCGACCTCGACATCACCGGCGGCAACTCCGGTTCGCCGGTGATGGACGCGCGCGGCCGCCTCGTCGGCCTCGCCTTCGACGGCAACTGGGAGTCGGTGAGCTCGAACTGGGTGTTCGACCCGAAGATGACGCGCATGATCGCCGTCGATTCGCGCTACATGATGTGGACGATGGAGCACGCCTACCCGGCGCCGCAGTTCGTCAAGGAGCTCGAGGACGCCGCCAAGGCGCGCTGAGCGCCACGCGCCCGGCGTGCCCTTCGGGGCATGGCCGGGGTCTCGCACCGAGGGCGGCCGAACGGCCGCCCTCGGCGTTTCCGGCTACGCTCGGGGCAACGGAAGGAGGGTTTGGATGAAGGTGATTTTCCACGGGGCCGCGGGCGAAGTGACCGGCTCCTGCCATGAAATCGAGGCCGCCGGCCATCGCGTCCTGCTCGATTGCGGACTGATCCAGGGCGGCCGTGCCGACGAGGCGCGCAACCGCGACGATTTCGGCTTCGAGGCCAGCGCCATCGATGCGGTGGTGTTGAGCCACGCGCACATCGACCACTGCGGCCGCCTGCCGCTGCTGGTGAAGCGTGGCTTTCGCGGAAAGATCTGGACGCAGCGGGCCACGGCCGACCTGCTGAAGGTCATGCTCGAGGACTCGGCGAAGCTGGCCGAAGCGGATGCCGAGCGCGCGCGCCGCCGCTTGAAGGAAGGCCGCGGCGGTCGCGACGACGAGGACGAGGTCGAGCCGCTCTACACCCTCGATGACGTCGCGAAGACGCTCAAGCATGTCCGGGGCATCGATTACGACGCGCCGACGACGATCGCGCCGGGGCTGACGGTGACGCTGCGCGATGCCGGGCACATCCTCGGCTCGGCCAGCGTCGAGCTGGTCGAAAGCGGCGCCCATGCGACGGACGGAGGCGCGCACGACGGCGTCCCGCGCGACCGCGTGCTGGTGTTCTCCGGCGACATCGGCACGAAGGGCACGCCGATCCTGCGCGACCCGGCGCCGGTGCCCCATGCCGACCTGGTGCTGCTCGAATCGACTTACGGTGGCCGCCTGCATCGCGAGCGCGCCGCCACCGTGGCCGAGCTGGGGGCCGTGTTCCGCGAAGCCTGGCGCGATCGGGGCTGCGTGGTCATCCCAGCATTCGCCGTGGGCCGCACTCAGGAGCTGCTGTACTGGTTCGCCCAGCACTTCGACGACTGGGGCCTCTCGCGCTGGCGCGTCTTCCTCGACAGCCCGATGGCGGCCAAGGTCCTCGGGGTCTACGAGCGCCATGCCGAACTCTTCGATGACGAAGCCAAGCGCGTCTGGGCGAAGAACCCGCATCCCCTGCGCTTGCCCAACCTGCATCTCGCCGAGAGCACGGAGGATTCCATGGCGATCAACCGACTCGAGAGCGGCGCCATCATCATCGCCGGTTCGGGCATGGCCAATGGTGGCCGCGTGCGCCACCACCTGCGGCATCGCCTGCCGTTCGAGCGCCACCACGTGATGTTCGTCGGCTACCAGGCCGCCGGCACGCTGGGCCGCCGTCTCGTCGACGGCGCGCCGCACGTGCGCATCCTCGGCTACGACGTGCCGGTGCGCGCGCAGCGGCACACCGTCGGCGGCTTGTCGGCGCATGCCGACCAGGCCGGGCTGCTCGACTGGTACTCGCGCATTCCCGGCGCCCCGCCGACCGTGCTGGTGCACGGCGAGGACGAGGCGCGCGAGGTGCTGGCGCGTGAGCTCCGCCGCCGCTTCGATACCGACGTCGAGCTCTCGCGCCCTGAGATGGTGCGCACCGTCGGGCGCTGAGCCGGGCGGACGCCGCAGCCCGCGCCCGCTGTCGTCAGGCCGCGTCGAGCGTGTCGGCGATGTCCCGCAGGTAGATCGACAGCAGCAGGCGCTCGGTCTTCGGCAGCGCACGGAAGCTCAAGCCCAGGCGCTCGCGGCTGGGCGCCTCCATGGCCCGGCGATGGCAGATCACCGCCTCGGTGGTGATCTGTGTCTTTTCGCCCTCGGCGTCGACGACGAAGCTGATGCGCACCGCATCCCCCACATCGCCCATGGGATGCAGCGTCTCCACCAGTGCGCCCGCCGCGCTGAGGTCGAGCACCGAGGCGGCCTGCGCTTCGCCTTTCGCGGCGATCGGCGACAACTGCGCCGGCAGCAGGGTGCGCACGCGCAGGGCCTGGCGCACCAGCCTTGCCTGCACGGCGTCCGGCCACGCCAGCAGCGCGTAGACGAAAGGTGCATCGAAAGTGCCCACGGCCTGGGTTTCGAACTGGAAGTCGTACTGGCCGGTGAAGCCTTGCACGCCGTAGCGCGCCCCGGTGGCGATCGGCGCCATCTTCTGTCCCGGCAGCGGCGCGAGCATCAGGCCCTTGCCGTCGATGGCGGCGCAGAACTGCCAATCCTGTGCGACCCCGGCGTCGCCGAGGCGCCAGGTCTGCAGCAGGGTCTTCGGGCGCAGGCGCAGCTGCCGGAGCGGGATGGACGTTGCATTGGAGGCGTCGGCGGGCATCGGGGCGTCCTGGGTGGTGAAGGGGGGTCAGGCCGGGCCGAGGAAGCGCCAGGCCATGGACTCGCCGGCGGCCAGCGGCACGAGCGTCTGCAGGCCGTAAGGCAGGGCGGTCGGAATCACGTTCGATTCCTTGCGCAGCCGTACCGTCGTGGCGTGTCGGGGCAGGCGGTAGAAGTCCGGGCCCGCATGGCTGGCGAAGCCTTCGAGCGTCTCGAGCGCACCGGCCGCCTCGAAGGCGCTGGCATACAGCTCCATCGCATGCAGCGCGGTGTAGCAGCCGGCGCAGCCGCAGTCGGACTCCTTGTCGCCCTTGGCGTGCGGCGCGGAATCGGTGCCGAGGAAGAAGCGCGCGCTGCCCGAGGTCGCCGCGTCGAGCAGGGCTTGGCGATGGACTTCGCGCTTCAGCACCGGCAGGCAGTAGTAGTGGGGGCGGACGCCGCCGGTGAAGATCGCATTCCGGTTGTAGAGCAGGTGGTGCGCGGTGATCGTCGCCGCGATGTCGCCCTCCGCGCTCGCGACGTAGTCGGCCGCGTCTTTCGTCGTGATGTGCTCGAACACCACGCGCAGGTCGGGGAAATCGCGGCGCAATGGGATCAGCTTCTGGTCGATGAAGACTTTCTCGCGGTCGAACACGTCGATGTCGCGGTCGGTCACCTCGCCGTGGATGGCGAGCACCATGCCCGTGTCCTGCATGGCCTCCAGCGCCTTGTAGGTGTGCTTGAGGTCGGTGACGCCGGAGTCGGAATTGGTGGTCGCGCCGGCGGGGTAGAGCTTCACCGCGTGGACGAACCCGCTGTCCTTGGCGCGGCGGATCTCGTCACCGGGCGTGTTGTCGGTGAGGTAGAGCGTCATCAGTGGCTCGAAGTCCGAGCCCTCGGGCCGTGCCGCGAGGATGCGGTCGCGGTAGGCCGCGGCGAGTGCCGTCGTCGTCACCGGCGGCTTGAGGTTCGGCATCACGATGGCGCGGCCGAACTGCGCCGCGGTGTGCGGCAGCACGGCCTTCAGTGCCTCGCCGTCGCGCAGGTGCAGGTGCCAGTCGTCGGGGCGGGTGATCGTCAGCGTGGTGCCGTCGGGCACCGACGCGGGCTGCGGGACGTGATGGGCGAGGGTCATGCGAGGCGCAGTGGTTGGGCGGCGGGGACGCCGAGGCCGCTAGTCTGCCATCGCGGCGAGCGGGGCCGGCTGCCATCGTGCGGCCAGACGTCGCGCCAGCACGGTCGCCCAAGCCCCCTGCGTGGCGGCATTGGCGTGGTAGCCGTCCGGGGCGAATTCGTCGTGGCGTGGCACGTAGGTGGTGGGCTCGTGCAGCACGCCGGGCCGTCGCGCGGCCACCTCGGCGGCCAGCGCATCCAGGGTTTCGGCGCGCAGCCCGGCCGCGAAGCGCAAGGGTTGTGGCAGCAGGGGGAAGTGCTGCATGCGCGGCAAGCCGCAGAGCAGGACGGTCGCCCGGGGCGCGCGGGCCTGCAGGCCATCGACGAGGCGCAGGAGACGCTCGCGGAACTCGGCGCTGCGCGTCAGCCCGGACACGTCGTTGACCCCCACGGACACCAGCACGAGGTCCCAGCGCCCCGCGGGGACCTCGGGCAGGACGTGCTCGCCCAGTTCGCGCACGCAGGCGCCAGTGCGGCCCAAGGCGCGCCAATGCACCTCGCGTTCGAACACGGCCGCCACCTCGCGGGCGAAGTGGCCGGTGAGCGCCTGTTCGACGCTGGGGCAGCCAACGCCATCGATCACCGAGTCGCCCACCGCCAGCAGATGCAGCGGCGCGCCCGCGCCGATGCGCCCCTCCCGCGGGCCGGGTGCCGGGGCGAACCGGGGCGCCGTGCGCTTCAAGTGCAGGCCTTGTGGGGCCGCCAGAGGCATCAATCCCCAGAACAGGGCGCGTCGCCAGGGCATCGGAACTCCAAACCGGGGGAAGGCCTGCATGCTGCCTCGGGCGGCGTCGCAGGGCGAGTGTTCGGGGACATCCACGGGCCTCGTACCGTCGCCGCACCGCCCGCGTCGCCGGGCCCGGCCCTCAGCGCCAGAACGGGATGCGCCAAGGCGCTGCGTCATCGCCCGTGGCGTCGGCATCGCGTGTCCGTACGACCTCGGGCTGCGCGATTTCCAGCAGGAATGCGCCGGTGCCCTGGGCTCGCAGGTCGATCATCACCTGGAAGCCGCGGCGGTCGTGGCGCGCGTCCTCGCTCCACCACCAGGGCGCGTCGACGGGCTTTCCGTCCAAGAGGATGGGCTGCGTTGCCGCGACGCAGCCGAGGACCGCGCGGCTGGTCGCGAGATCGGCCAGCCAGCGCTCGCGGGGCTCCGAGGTGCAGCGCGCGAGCGCCGGGTCGTGCCATTCCGGCACGTAGGGAATCCACAGTTTCGCGTAGGGGCTTGCCAGCACGTCGCTGGGCAGGGCCGGCACCGTCTGCCGATCCCCGGGCCGTTGCCGGTCGAGGTAATGGGCGGCGCGGAGCGTGGCGGCATCGCCGGCTTCCAGTCTCGGGAAGTCGCCGTCCAGCAGGTGGCCGATGCCGCGGTGCTGCAGCACCGGCACCATCAGGGCGATCACGATGACCCCCGTGACGATCATCGCGATGGCGAACTGCGCCCGCCAGCCCCGTTTGGCGCCGGCGACGCGGTAGGTGGCCATGGTCGTGCCGAGGTTGCGGTCCGCGGTGAACCCGGCCAGCGCATAGCCCCGGAGGACCCGGATGACCCAGCGCGAGGCGGATCGTCCGCGCTTCCCGGCGTGGTTGTCGACCATCGTCGCCACCATCAACGGCACGATCCAGAGAGCGAGGAAGGCGAAGTTGATGGCGACGAGGTGTTCGTCGAGGCCGAGGCTTGTCGCGGACGCGTAGGCGAGGAGGAAGATCGCGCCCAGCGTCAGCGTCAATCCGGCCATCATCTTGGCCAGGCCGAGGGACGCGCCGAACACCAGCGTGGCGGCGTCGTCGAGCGCGGCGATGCGCTGGGGCAGCGCATCGAGGGCTTCGCCGAGCAGGGCGCGCTGCGCCGGCCCGAGGTTCTCGTTGTCGCGCAGCCGGCCTTCCGGGTCCACCGAGCGGAGTCCGACCAGTGAGACCCAGAGGGCACGCAGCAGCAGGTGCACGAGGAAGCCCAAGGCGAGCCCGAGCACGCCACCCTGCACGTACAGGCCCAGCGGGCTGACGATGTCGCCCAGGTCGTTCGGCAGGCGCTCGAACAGCCAGAACACGGCGGCATTGAGCTCGATGTAGGCCTGGAACAGCGCGAAGACGGTGGCGCCGGAGAGGAGGATCTCCATCTCCCAGGTCGGCGTGGTGCGTTTCGGCAGCGTGTCGCCGGATTCGGTCGACGCGTTCGTCGGGGTCGTGGTCATGGTCCGGGGGTCGGTGGGTCGCGCGAACGCTGACACGCCGCGCTCCTCCGGGCAATCACGCCCAAGCCGTGCTCACGCCAGCGGACATCGCCGCGCGTCGCTTTCCGGCCACGGGTACTCCATGTGCGCGGCGGTGGCGCGCGCGAGGCCATCACCGAAGTCGGCTTCGATGAGCTTCAGCGCGAGGTCGATGCCGGCGCTGATGCCCGCGGAGCTGGCGACGCGGCCATCGACGACCCAGTGCCGGTCGCGCTGCACCTGCACCGACGGCCAGTCCCGCGCCATCCAGTCGAGGCTCTTCCAGTGCGTGGTGGCCTGCAGGCCATCGAGCTGTCCGGCTTCCGCGAGCAGCAGGCTGCCCGTGCATACCGACGCCAATCGGCGCGGCTGCGGTGCGGAGGCGCGCAGCCAGTCGAGGAAGCCCGCGTCTTGCAGCAGCGGCCGCACGCCGTAGCCGCCGGGCACCAGGAGCGTATCGAGGGTGGCCGCGTCGAGATCGCCCACCGCGCAATCCGGCTGCACCTTCAGGCCGCCGCGGCAGTGCACGAGGCCGGGCCGCACACCGGCGACGATCACCTCGTAGGGCGACGCGGATTCGCGCCGCGTGGCTTCGTCGAGCCGCAGTGCCGAGAACACCTCGAAGGGGCCGGCGAAGTCGAGCACCTCGACTTCGTCGAACACCACGATGGCGACGCGGGGCCGGCTCACGCGTCCTCGCGTGTGGGAGCCGCGGCAGCGCCGGCCAGCAGGCCGCCGTCGATGTTGAACTCGGCACCGGTGATGTACGTGGCTTCATCGGAGGCCAGCAGGACGGCCAGCGCCGCCACTTCCTCCGCCCGCCCGAAACGACGCAGCGGCGTGTCCGCCACGAAGGCGGCCATGCGCGCCTGGCGGTCCGGGCCATCGCCGAGCATCGGCTCCCACATCGGCGTGAGCACGGCGGCGGGCTGGATCACGTTGCAACGGATGGTCGTGCCTTGCGAGGCCGCCCACAGGGCCACGCTTCGCGTGTGGTTGCGGACGGCGCCCTTGGCCGAGGCGTAGGCGGCTGCTCCCGGAATACCGACCACGCCGGAGCGCGAGCCGATATTGATGATGCTGCCGCGGCCTGCGGGGCGCATCGCCCGCAGGGCCTCGCGGCAACCGAGGAACACGCCATCGAGGGTCGTGCGGTGCACGCGCTGCCAGTCGGCCAAGGCGGCGTGGCAGGGGTCCTGCGCTGCGCTGCTCTCCTCGAAGCCGGTGATGCCGGCGTTGTTCACCAGCACGTCGAGACGGGAGTGCGCGGCGAGCAGCGCCGCCACGACCGAGGCCCAATCCACCTCTTCGCGCACGTCGAGGCGGGCGTAGCGGGCGCCGTCGCCGAGCGAGTCGGCGAGGCGCTGGCCGTCGTCATCGCGCACGTCGGTCAGCCAGACCACCGCGCCTTCGTCGAGGAAGGCACGGGCGATGGCGGCACCGATGCCGCGGGCGGCACCGGTGACGAGGCAGACCTTGCCCGCCATTCGCCCCACGCGGTTCAGCCCTTGCGCGCCGCGATGAAGCGGTCGAGCTTCGCTTCCAGTACCGAGAGCGGCAGCGAGCCGTCCTCGAGCACTTCGGCGTGGAAGGCCTTGATGTCGAAGCGCTCGCCCAGGGCTTCCTCCGCGCGGGCGCGCAGTTCGAGGATCTTCAGTTCGCCGATCTTGTAGGCCAGCGCCTGGCCGGGAATGGCGATGTAGCGCTCGGCTTCGGAGACGGCTTCGGTGTCGGTCGTGGCCGAGTTGGCCTTCATGTAGGCGATGACCTGCTCGCGCGTCCAACCCTTGCTGTGCAGGCCGGTGTCGACGACGAGGCGGATGGCGCGCCAGATTTCGGCCTGCAGGCGGCCGAAGTACTGCGGCGGCGTGTCGTAGGCGCCGAGCTCCTTGCCCAGCGACTCGGCGTACAGGCCCCAGCCTTCGGCAAAGGCCGTCTCGCCACCGAAGCGGCGGAACATCGGCAGGTCGGTGAGCTCCTGCTGCAGCGCGATCTGGAAGTGGTGGCCGGGCACGGCCTCATGCAGGTAGAGCGCGTCGCGGTCCCAGTTCTTGCGGCTCGGCAGGTCGTGCGTGTTCACGTAGAACACGCCGGGGCGCGTGCCGTCCTGGCTCGGGCCCTGGTAGCTGCCGCCGGCCGCCGAGGCGGCGCGGAAGGCCTCCACCGGACGGATTTCGAAACCGGCTTTCGGCACCAGCGAGAACATCTCCTTGGCACGCACGTCGATGCGCTCGCGGAGCGAGTTGTAGTCGGCGAGCAGCGCCTCTTCGGTGGGGTACTCATACTCCTTCGCCGTGGTCATGTGCACGAAGAAGTCCTGCAGGCTGCCTTCGAAGCCCATCTGCTTCATCACGTCATGCATTTCGCCCTGGATGCGCGCCACTTCGGCGAGGCCGATGTCGTGGATCTGCGCCGGCGTGAGGTCGGTCGTGGTCTGCACCTTGGCGAGGTAGGCGTACCAGGCCTCGCCGTCCGGCAGCGCGGAGATGGCCACGGTGTCGCGGGTCTTCGGCAGGTACTCGTCGGCCACGAAGCGGCGCAGCTCGCGGTAGGCCGGCATCAGCTGCTCAGCGATCAGCGTGCGGTAGGCGGCGGTGAGGCGCTCCTTCTCCGCGGCGGGCAGGTCGGCCGGCAGGTTGGCGATGGGACGCCAGAACAGCGTGTCTTCCGGCTTGTCCTTGATCAGTGCGTCGAGCTGCGGGATCACCTTCTGCATCAACACGCGCGGCTGCACCACGCCGCTGGCCATGCCTTCGCGCATGTTGGCCTGCATCGTGGTGAACAGCACCGGCAGGCGCGAGGCGCGCTTCAGCCAGTGGTCGTAGTCCTGCACCGTCTTGAAGGGCTGGGCGTTGGTGCCCGACCCGAGCTGGGCGAACAGCGCGGCGACATTGCGGAACTGGTCGAGCGGCTGCTGCCAGCTCGGGAAGCGCTCGCCCTCGATCTCGAGCTTCAGGTCGCGCAGCAGGATCTCGGCGCTCAGGCGGCGCTGCGGCGACAACGCATCGAGGTCGAGGGCTTCCACCTTCGCCAGCCACTCGCGGTTGAAGGCCTGGCCCTGCGCGCGCGACTCGGCGCTGAACAGGTCCGGCAGCTGGTCGTTGTAGCGGGCGTCGCCGACGAAGGTGGCGCGCAGCGGCGAGAGCTTCAGCGAGGCTTCCCAGTAGTCGACGAACAGCGCGTCAGCGGCGGCATCCGCGGGCTGCACGGCTTCCGCGGCGGTCGTCGTCGCCGGTGCCGCGTTGGCGGACTGCGCGTGGGCGAGGGCGGGCAGGCCGATCGCGAGGCTGATCGCCAGGGCGAGGGAGAGCGGACGCAAGGGCATGGCGGGAAACTCCGGCAGCGGTCGACACGGATGGTCGGGGAACCCCGAGCTTCCGCCGACGTGAAGACGGCCGCATGGGCCTGAGGTCACGGTGAGGCCGGCGGCTGTGCCTGTTCGAGCCGCAGGGCCCGATCCAGGCGGGCGCGGGCCTCGGCGGTCCATGGGCCGGCATGCTCGAATCGCCACCGCGCACGCTGGTCGCGCAGCACGACCGCGGGCAGCGTGGCGCGCGTGAGGTCGGCCGGCAACACCGTGTCCACGGGAACCGCAAGCCGCTGCGCCCAGGCGTCGAGCGCCGCCGCGTCCGCCACCGGCCCCGTGCCTTCGCGGGTGAGCAGGTGAACGACGCGGAGCCCATCGGGCAGTGTGGGGCGCAGGGCTCGCCACTGCGCCACGCAGGCGTCGCAGGATGGTGCGCCGTAGACCACGAGGAAAGGCTGGCCGCGCAGCGGCGAGAAGTCCGGCTCCCCGCGCAGGCCCGGCGGTTCGTCGCCGTGCACCCACCACGCCAGGGCCAGCACCAGGCCCACGCCGACGAAGAAACCGGCGTTCAGGGTAAGGGTGCGCGAGCGCGGCTTGGGACGCTCGCCGATCCGCGACGCGCGCATGGTTCAGCCCTGCGCGGCGGCCATCCGCAGC
>Ga0209278_1001471_pt1 | contig 14202 bp, 10 predicted proteins | sample JI81BgreenDNA_FD_187504 | JGI IMG/M metagenome (GOLD analysis project Ga0209278, IMG submission 187504) | Wastewater effluent complex algal communities from Wisconsin, to seasonally profile nutrient transformation and Carbon sequestration -... | ecosystem: Engineered > WWTP > Effluent > Algae... | reverse complement strand
CGAGTTTTTGGGGCCGGGCGCTAGTTCCATGCTGGATCAGACTTGGCTGTTGCAGGAAAATCAAATATGGAGCGACGCGGTGGCGCGGCAAGAGCGAGTTTACATCCAAGACACAGCACAACACCCGTTGATTGTCAATACACAATTCCTGGAAAAAACTGTAAAAAATTGGCAAATTGTCTCTTGGTTAATGGTGCCAGTGCTTTATCAGGGGCGGGTTTTGGGAATGGTGGAAATGCACCAGTGCCGAGCGGTTTTACCTTGGGAAGAAGACGAAATTGCTTTAGTAGAGGCGATCGCCACCCAACTTGGAGCAGCCTTAATTCAAGCAGAAACCTACGCTCATTTAGAAGAACTCAACCAACAATTAGAAGCATTAGACCGCACTCGCAGCAATCTAATTGCCATCACCGGACACGAACTCCGCACCCCACTTTCTACGATTCAAGTGTGTTTGGAAAGTTTGAACTCCGAACCAGATATGCCCCCAGAATTGCGGCAAATCATGTTAGAAACTGCCCTTGGTGATGCCGATAGAATGCGGAAACTCGTGCAGGATTTCTTAACTCTTTCTCACTTAGAAAGCGGGCGAGTCCAATGGAATGTAGAATCGCTGACGCTGCAAGAATGCGTTGATTTGGCCCTTAGCAGCGTGCGATCGGGGGGCGGACTCGATCGACAGTTACCGGAAATTATCGCCGAAGTGTCCGCAGAATTGCCTTTAGTGCAAGCTGACGGAGAGTGGTTGGTGGAGGTGCTCTCCAAACTGCTAGACAACGCTTGCAAATTCACCACACCTCAAGGAAGCGTCACCATAAGAGCGAAATGCAACGGTTCTCGGATGGTGGAAGTGCTCGTAGCCGATACGGGGAGGGGAATCGAGGCGAACAGTTTAAAAGTAGTGTTCGATCGATTTTATCAAGAAGAAGGAGCTTTGCGCCGCAGCGCCGGCGGTACCGGTTTGGGATTGGCAATTTGCAAACAGATTGTTGCCGGCTGGGGCGGTAAAATTTGGGTAGATTCCGCAGGAAAAGACCGAGGAAGTGAATTTCACTTTACTATTCCGATTGTTTAGACTAAATTGATACAGCGTATTCAAGGTTTATGAGGTATACCCCAGAAACCGGGTTTCTTTACAGTTCTCGCATGATTACTGATTCTGTTGCTCGAAACCCGGTTTCTCCGTACTAAATTTACATGGAATATACTGTAAAAAACCGGGTTGGTGGGCGTCTGAGCGCGCAAGTAGCGATCGAGTGATATCAAATCCGGCTGCGCTGGCATGATATCAAATCTGCTGCTAACAAATTTGATATGAGGGGCTATTTACGCCGGACTTGATATCAAATACTAATCTACAGTCGTCTTGAGACGACTTGAGCTATGAGGCTCTTGTTTCAACCCCTGTCGGACTTAACGACTAATATTAATGCCGATGGCATCGGAAGGATTTAACCACAGAGAACGCAGAGCTCGCAGAGAAAGAGAAGAGAGAGATGAATAATTCTGATGCAAAGGTCAAGGAGATCGGCCTCAATCCTCACCCTGTGAGATCAGCCTTAAAGGAGATGTGACCACGCGGTGTTCACCTTTAATATCGAAAGTATCAAAACAGATTCAGGATGCGCTTGCCGTCTTAAACCCGGTTTGGCGACGGAATACCTAGGGATGCTGCCCAAAATTAATACCAGTTTACAATAAGAATCAAACTGTAGGTAAGCTGCAAACCCCCATAGTAATCAGTCATGCCAAATCTAAAATATAAAATCTAAAATCTAAAATGGTATAACTCTCCTGTTCACAAGTCGCGAGATGGTAAAAGTAGCTCGAATCTGTTGAGGCACTGCCGACGCCAGTGTTGATTCGTGAAATTTTTTGAATGCAAATGTTTCGCCCGGAAAAAGTTTTTTTCCAGAAGAATACTCAAACCTAGAGGTTAGAAAAATCGATTATGTCACCTACAATCCAGATGAAATCTACTCAACCTATGGCCAAAAAGCCGCAGCTACAATTAGGTTCTCAAGGTAAAGCGGTATTGGAACTCGAACAACTGCTAACCAAGTTGCAACTTTATCGGCATCCTGCTAAAGGAATTTTTAACAAAGCAGTTGAGTTTTCTGTGAAACTGTTTCAGTTTCGGGTTTTCTTGTCGCCGGACGGCATTGTCGGGCCGCTGACTTGGCAGGCGCTTTATACTGGAGCTCCAGTTAATATGCCGATACTAAAATTCGGCAGTTATGGGGAAGCAGTCGCTACTGTTCAGGAAGTTCTCAAAACTTCCCAGCATTATGGCGGTAAAGTTGACGGCGACTTTGCTACTTTGACGGATAAAGCTGTTCGCGCATTTCAAAAAAGCTTTGGGATTGAGGCCAATGGGATTGTCAATCAAGACACTTGGACTGCTTTGAGCCAAATCCCGCGTGGCTATGACCCTAATTGGTTCTTGACTTAGGGTTGACGCGGTAAATTGTTCGATCGTGTGTGGGGATAAATTGGGAGAATATGCGATTATTCTGGTGCCCCACAAGCACCAGAATAATTGCTATTTTTTTTTGATGGTTTTTTCGTAATTCGTGCTGCCTAATTTTGTTTTATAACTTTGGTGGAAATTACCAATTATCAATTATTAATTACTAATTATCAATTATCAGAAGAGATCGATCGGCAAAAAACTGTTAACTTTCCTTACAATTTCGACAGCGGTGTCGCCTCATGATGATACGATGCCGTAAAAATCCTTTGGATATGTTTATGGCAGAAGAACTCACTGGACAACCCCCTCTTTTCGGCGGCAGCACCGGCGGCTTGCTGACCAAGGCGCTAGTTGAAGAGAAGTACGCGATCACTTGGACTAGCCCCAAGGAACAGGTGTTTGAAATGCCTACAGGCGGCGCTGCAATCATGCGTCAAGGTGACAACCTGCTGTATCTGCCCCGGAAGGAGCAGTGCATCGCTTTGGGCGGCCAGCAACTGCGGGCTAAATTCAAAATCTCGAACTACAAAATTTACCGCGTGTTTCCCGACGGTTCTACTGAGTACCTGCATCCCAAAGATGGCGTGTTCCCTGAGAAGGTGAACGAAGGTCGTCCCTACAACGGTAAGATTGACCGCAATATTGGCAGCAATCCCAATCCGATTAAGGTCAAGTTCACTGGTAAAAAAACCTACGAAGTTTAGGTTTTGAGCGAATTGCTGAGCTATTTTCGGGTAGTATGTCCTGAAAAGCTCAGCTTGCATTTTATAGTTTGTAGTAGCGCTTGGACGGCAGAAGCTTTTTCTTTATCGCCCAATCGCCACTGCAAACTTCAAATGCGATTAAAATTTAATAAAAATTAATAATTACATTAACCATGAATCTGGTAATCAGGCGAGCAACTCATCAGGATATCGATGTTTGCGCCCGCATTAATTATGAAGCTTTTAAATGTATTTCCGATCGCCATCAATTCCCTACAGATTTTCCGACGCTGGAGTTTTCAACTGAAATTATTGGTCTTCGGATCGAAAGTCCGTTGTTTTTTGGCATAGTAGCCGAGAGTGAGGGTGCGGTTGTCGGCTGCGGGTTTATGGACGAACGCAACCCGATTCGCGGTATCGGGCCCGTCAGTGTCGATCGAACTTTTCAAGGCCGCGGCGCGGGACGGGAAATCATGAAAGCTTTGCTGGAACGGGGACAGGACGCTGTGGGCATCCGTTTGGTTCAGGAATCTTTTAATCTGGCTGCGCTGTCGCTGTACGCTTCTTTGGGTTTTGAGGTGAAGGAAGCTTTCGTGTTAATGGAAGGGAAGTTTCGCAGCCAGCCGCCCCATGGGTTTGAGGTGCGCCCGATGGCTAGTGAGGATGTTGGTGAATGTGCCGCTTTGTGCAAGAAATTATACAGGTGCGATCGAATTTCGGAGATTGAAGACGCCGTGAATTTCTTTTCTCCCTTCGTTGCTTGCAAACAAGGTCGGATTGTGGCTTATACTTGTGCGGTGTCGGCTTTGAGCCACAGCGTCGCAGAAACTGAGGCGGATATGCAGGCTTTGCTCTTGGGGGCGGCCGCGTACAGTTCCGAAGCACAGGTTTCTTTCCACTTGCCGATGCGTTACGCAAGTTTGTTTCGCTGGTGTTTGCAAGAGGGGCTGCGCGCCCTCAAGCCGATGGCGGTGATGGCGGTTGGCGAGTACCAGCAGCCTCATGGCTGTTGCTTTCCGTCTTTTGTTTATTGACAAGACGGTTAGGACGCTTTTAATCGCTGAAATTATTGCCAGGATTGCATTTTCCTTCTTCTTTCTTTCTTCTTCCTTCTATCCTTTACATCCGTTACATCCGTTACATAATCCGTTGCCGAACTTCCTTCTTCCTTCTGATATATATGATATTCCCCGATTTCTCACAATTTTCGGAACTGGCGAAACAAGGCAATTTTGTACCCGTGTATCAAGAATGGGTTGCTGATTTGGATACGCCGGTGTCTGCGTGGTATCGGGTTTGTGCGGGTCAACCTTACAGTTTTCTGCTGGAGTCAGTGGAAGGTGGGGAAAAACTTGGGCGTTATAGTTTCTTAGGGTGCGATCCGTTGTGGATTTTGGAGGCTAAGGGATCTCGCACAACTCAAGTTTACCGCGACGGTTCCGAAAAAGTATTTACAGGCGATCCGTTTGCGGCTTTAACTGAATGTTTGGAGTCTTATCAACCGGTCAAATTGCCGCAGTTACCGCCGGGAATTGGCGGGTTATTTGGTTTTTGGGGTTACGAGTTAATTAAGTGGATAGAACCGCGAGTTCCCGTGCATCCAGCCAGCGAGAATGATTTGCCGGATGGGTTGTGGATGCAGGTTGATAATTTGCTGATTTTCGACCAGGTGAAGCGGAAAATTTGGGTCGTCGCCTATGCGGATTTGCGGGAGGTTGGCGTTGATTTGGCCGATGCTTATCAGCAAGCGTGCGATCGCGTTGGCAAGCTAGTTCAGAAGCTGCAATCGCCGCTTTCCCGCCAATCTACTCTCATAGAATGGACACCTCCCAATAACGGGCAAGATGCCCGTTCCACAAGAGATAAGGACGGGCAAGATGCCCGTTCCACAACCGGAAATACAGAATTGGCTTACACGAGCAATATTAGCCGTGAAAAGTATTGTGCCAATGTCTTAAAAGCTAAGGATTATATCAAAGCCGGAGATATTTTTCAAGTAGTTATTTCGCAGCGACTAGAGGCTGAATACAGTGGCGATTCTTTTGCACTTTACCGCTCTTTGCGTCTGATTAATCCTTCTCCGTACATGGCTTATTTTCATTTCAGAGATTGGCAGATTATCGGTTCGAGTCCCGAAATTATGGTGAAGGCGGAAAATACTGCTGATGGCAAAAAGATAGCAACTTTGCGACCCATTGCCGGCACTCGCCGTCGGGGTAAAACTCCTCAAGAAGATGATGCTTTGGCTGCTGAATTGCTGCAAGATCCGAAGGAAATTGCGGAACACGTCATGTTAGTTGATTTGGGCAGGAACGATTTAGGAAGAGTTTGCCGAAACGGTACTGTAAAAGTTGACGAATTAATGGAAATTGAGCGTTATTCTCACGTGATGCACATTGTGAGCAATGTGGTGGGAGAATTGGCCCAGGATAAGACAGCTTGGGATTTGTTGAAAGCTGGTTTTCCTGCGGGTACGGTTAGCGGTGCTCCTAAGATTCGGGCGATGGAGATTGTGCACGAGTTGGAAGGTTGTCGCCGGGGGCCGTATTCTGGGGTTTACGGGTATTATGATTTTGAGGGACAATTGAATAGTGCGATCGCGATTCGGACTATGGTTGTTCGTTCTTTAGGTGGTGACAAACATTCGGTTTCTGTGCAAGCAGGTGCTGGTTTGGTGGCTGATTCTAACCCGGATATGGAGTACGAAGAAACGCTCAATAAAGCCAGGGGAATGTTGGAAGCAATTCGCTGTTTGAAATAGTGAGGCGGAGCCTCTGGATCTGTGTTACCAGGCAGAGCCTGGTAACAAGAAAACAGCAGTAATTATTGCATTATTGTCCAATTTACCTAAGCCCCTAATATTCGAGTGACCGAAACTGCAACATCAGGAAAAGCCAGCGGATTAATATTACCCTGAGTCAGAGTTTCTCTCGATTGATATCCTTCATTGGTAGGCTCTCGAAATACTATTAATTCCCTAGTTCGCAAATTGACAACCCAATACTCAGAAATGCCGGCTTCCGCGTAAATCTTGCTCTTGATTCCCAAGTCTTTGCTAAGAGTATGATCCGAGTATTCTATCAGCCAAAAGATGTTTTCTGGATAGGGATGATGTTCTCGGTAATCTTGTCCCAAACGTTGAATTACAGCGATATCGGGTTGTGGCTCGGAGTTGCTTGGGGGCAAGATAATCGGTTTACCTTGGCGGATTTTAGCCCGATCGCCCAGCAAATAAATTAGGTACTCTCCAGCCTCATCGCTAGAGTAAGCATGAGATTCTCCTTCGGGAGCCATTTCGATTATTTCTCCACCTATTAATTCAACGTTTCGCCCTTCCAGAATGCCGGCTGCAATGATGCGGTGGTAGTCTGCAACCGTCCATTTTACAGTCGTGACGCTCACGGCGATTACTCCTATGTTTTTATTGTTATTTTAACGGCTGTCTTGCGATCGATGTAACATATCAGTTATAGACTTTTACCAAAGGCATAATTATGAATTTTTATATAGTTGACGTGTTTGCGGAGTCAAAATATGCTGGCAATCAACTAGCTGTATTTTGCGGTGCGGGAGTTGCCGAACTATCTGAGGCCCAAATGCTACAGATAGCGAGGGAAATCAATTATTCAGAAACTACGTTTATTCGATCGCCCGATCCGCGAGATGGCGGCTATGACGTGCGGATATTCACGCCCAAGAAGGAATTGCCCTTTGCCGGTCATCCGACTTTGGGGACTGCGTTTGTGTTGCAGCAAGAGATTATTCGCGAAAAGGTCGATCGAGTAATTCTCAATCTAGCCGTCGGTCAAATTCCCGTTACTTTTAATTATCAAAATGAATCGGCAGAGATTTTGTGGATGCGACAAAACCCGCCTAGTTTTGGTCAAGTTTTATCAGCCGAAAGTCTGGCAAATGTCCTGAATTTAGAACCAGATGAAATTGATTCCAACTTCCCAATTCAAGAAGTTTCGACCGGAGTGCCGTTTATAATTGTCCCATTAAAAACTCTCGCTTCGCTCAAAAAAGCTCAGGTCAACTTAGATAAATATTTTGAGCTAGTTGATACAATGTCAGCGAAAGAAATTTTGATATTTTGCCCAGAAACTTACAGCGACATTAATGATTTAAGCGTGCGAGTTTTTGCCCATTCATTAGGGATTCCTGAAGATCCGGCGACTGGCAGCGCTAACGGCTGTTTGGCTGGATATTTGGTAGAATACGCTTATTATGGGTCAGCAAAGATTGATGTCAGAGTTGAGCAGGGTTATGAAATCGATCGACCTTCTTTGCTGTTGTTACAAGCCGCCCAAAATGAAGGGGAAATAGCAGTTTTGGTGGGCGGTAAGGTGGTGATGGTTGCTAAGGGAGAATTTGTGTAGAATTTTTAACAGAGAATTATTAACCGCAGATGCACGCAGCTAGATTTAGATGCTTGTTTGGCGATCGAGATGTTACAATTTTGCTAATAGCGATCGCAGCACTTTGTCTGCTTCCTGCAGTCGCAGCGCGGGAAAACCAGCCATCTGCGGCCTGAAGCCATTCTGTCTGAGTTTAAACAAAGCGCTTTTTTCGGAAAACTTGCAATTGAGTGCGATCGATCTCAACGACTACTGGCCGCCGTTTGTTGAGGACGATCGCATTGTGTCTGTTTAGCAACAGCAACTGAGCCAATATTGCCACAATCGCGCGCCTTTTGAGAAACTTGCCTTCAAAACGCGCCATTCGGACGATCGCCTCTTCGATTTTATAACAACAGTTGTTACCCTTTTGGGAAATCACAAAAATCGTTCCCGGTATGTAATCACCTTCATTTGCCCAGAAAGCATACCTTTCGCCTAAAGTAAAGTAGTGAAAAACATTGTTAGCCGTGGAAGTTTTAGCTAACTTTTCCGAAACGCCCAAAGAATTAAAAACTACAGTGGATCTAATATAATCCGGGTATTTTGCTGCTATTTGCTGAGCAACTTTGCCGCCCAAACTTTCTCCGATGACATCAGGCGGATTCCCGCTGTGAAATTGCTGCTTGATCCAATCAATAGCACCCGCAGTTTGCGCCGATTTTAACTGGCGTTCTAGTTTTGCCATAAATACATCGGGCGTATCTTCCAAAACGCGATCGAAAGGATACCAAGAACCGTAGTCGCGAATCACTAAAACAGGTGGGTTATTGCCAGAAATGGGAACGCGACTTTCAGCATAAAAACCCGTCCGAGAGTCTTCAAACACTTTTTCTATGATATAATTTCCATCAATAACTTGCCCTTCCCCGTGCCGAATGTAAATTGAAGGATTATTGGGTTTAAAAGTATCGTGCAGTTGGGGTTTAGCAAACTTTTCATACAGGGAATCTAGCAAATGCCTTCCCGTTTGGCGATCGACAAAATCTGATTTTGTTATTTTCATCCCAAATCTCATTTCTAACTGATTGTGGGGGGAAAACCCGGTATTTTTGCAAAATACCTTTACCCAGATTTGGTAGGGGCGGGTTCACCAACCAAATCTAACGATTACGGACAATCTAGATAAACCCGCCCCCCACCACCGATAACCTACGTCAACCCGAAATTTGCATCGCATCGAAAAATGTACATGATGATTTATGGTTCGGTTCGGGCGGGTTTTCGAGATTGTTTGTTTCAGGCAATTATTGTTTGTGAACCTCCCCCTACAAGCACCCGGTGCATTGCATCGGAAAATGTACGTGATGATTTATGGTTCGGTTCGGGCGGGTTTTCGAGATTGTTTGTTGCAGGCAATTATTGTTTGTGAACCCGCCCCTACAAGCACCCGGTACATCGCATCGGCAAATGTACGTGATGATTTATGGTTGGGTTCGGGCGGGTTTTCGAGATTGTTTGTTGCAGGCAATTATTGTTTGTGAACCCGCCCCTACAACCGCCCGGTACATTCTGATTTATGGTTCGGTTCGGGCGGGTTTTCGACATTGTTTGTTGCAGGCAATTATTGTTTGTGAACCCGCCCCTACAAGCACCCGGTATATTCTGATTTATGCTTGGGTTGGGGCGGGTTTTAGAGATTGTCAATTATTAGAAATAATTCTATGTAAAACCCGCCCCTAGCAAATCACTTTTACAAAACTCGCAACGTGCTAGCAACACTATCGACTGCTTCCATCGCGCGAATTTCATCGAGTGCTTGTTGAAAATTACCTTCCCTAACATCGTGAGTCACGACGACAATTTCTGCTAAATCGCCGTGAATTCCCGTCTGCACAACTGATTCCAAACTAACTTTGTGATTGCCGAAACAAGTGCCGAGTTGGCCAATTACCCCCGGAGTATCGCGCGTCAGAAAACGGGCGTAAAAGCGAGTAACAAGTTCCTGCATCGGAGCAATTTTGCAGTAGTGTTGGTGACTGCAACTCAGCAAAGGATGGGGAATCGGAACAGTTTCGGTTTTCAGGATAGCCGCGACATTCATGATGTCTGATACTACTGCGCTAGCTGTTGGGCCCGCACCGGCGCCGCGCCCGTACAGCATCAATTGCCCGATCGGCTCTCCTTCGACTAAAATTGCATTGTAAACCCCGTTAACACTCGCCAGCGGATGAGTTTTCGGCACAAAACTCGGATGCACTCGAATTGACAGCAGTTCGCTTTCTCCCTCCGCTTGCTTGCCATTGTAGCGGGAGGTTTCTCGAGCAATAGCCAACAATTTAATCACAAATCCCAGCTTGTCGGCGTAGTCAATATCAGCCGCACTAACTTTTCTGATACCTTCGCAATGAACATCTGCTAATTTGATGCGTCCGCCAAAAGCTAGCGAGGCTAAAATAGCAATTTTATCGGCCGCATCTAATCCATCTACATCTGCTGTGGGGTCAGCTTCAGCATAACCTAATTGCTGAGCGTCGGCGAGCACTTCCGCAAAGTCTGCGCCTTCTGTTTGCATCCGCGTCAGGATGTAATTAGTTGTGCCGTTGACGATGCCGGTGACACTTTTAATGCGGTTTGCACCTAAAGATTGTTTGAGGCTTTGAATGACTGGAATGCCGCCGCCGACAGCAGCTTCTAGCATTACGTAAACGCCTTTTTTGTTGGCGGCCTCGAAGATTTCATTCCCGTAGCGGGCGATAACTGCTTTGTTGGCAGTGACGACGTGCTTGCCGCTGGCAATAGCCTGTAAAATGAGCGATCGCGCCGGTTCCAATCCGCCAATCAATTCTACTACAATATCAATTTCCGGGTCAGTTGCGATCGCTTCTAGGTCAGTTGTCAGCACATTTTCTGGCAATTGTAAAGACCGAGTTCGAGAAATATCGCGCACTCCCACCCGATAGATTTCCAATTCCTGCAACAGCGGATGGCGGCCATCTGGGGAGAGCAAAATCTCTGCTGTTCCCGCGCCAACTGTACCCAAACCTAACAAACCAATTTTGAAAGCCACGACTTTGACCCGTAGAAACTCAATTAACCTACAATCATTGTATGCTAATCAAGCAATTTGTCATTTAAGTAAGCTCAATATCCAGATCCCCGACTTTTTTAAGAAGTCGGGGATCTGGATATTGAGATGACAATTCACAGTTCTGAATCCATGTCTACCCCCATTTCTCGGAGTCGCTGGGCTAATCTTTCGGCCCGCTGCCGTTCTGCATTAACTTGCTGTTCTAGCTGCTGATTTTGCTGTTCTAGTTCCTGATTTTGCTGTTCTAGCTGCTGTCGCTGTGCTTCTTCTTCTCGAATTAAATCTTCTACTAGCGGCGGAGATAGCACTTGATTAACCGATAAAATAAATTCAGCGAACTGTACAGACTGAACTTGCTGTCCCGGCAAAAATTCCTGGTGAGAATAACTGCCTTCATTTTCTGGACGGCTACACACTCGTATTTTTAGTAAATTGGGGTCTACAATCCAATATTCAGGGATATCAATTAAGTCATATTCTGCCCGTTTACGGATGTAGTCGTCCCGCCAATTTTGACTGGTAACTTCTATAACTAACAGCGGTTTTTCTTCAAAGTCCAAGACTGCGGAACCAGGTTGGGTACAGACTTGTTCCCAAAGACTCTGAGTGCAAATCACAACATCAGGAACGCGTGCAGAGTTTTCCTCGGTTCGGACTGCGGTAGTGACAACGACAACTAGCGGTAGGTTGTGTGATGCAAAGAAGCGCCGGAACTGGTAAACCAAAAATTCACAGATTTTGATATGTATAGCTGTCGGTGTTGGCATTTCAATGATATGTCCCCGATATAATTCATAACAAACACCTGATTCTCCCTGGTAGTCCAGATACTCTTTAAAGGTCAGTTTTTGGGTAGAAATTAGGGTCATGTCAGTCATCTCCCTTTCTCGGTGAGCTTACTTCATATTTTACACTACTGTTTAAAACAACTGTTTAAAAAAATGTAGGGCGAGCTCAGCCCACCCTACAAATCAGATTAAATCAGGTAACACATTAATAAGTTTCAACGTGCCAACGGTGCTCTTTCTTCAACTGTTTCTGATAGCCAGCCCAGTCAACACCGTGCTTGCCAGCCGCGGCCGACATTCCCTCATCAATTCCGCCTTCCATACCCTTCAAACCGCAGATATAAGTGTGAGTATTCGGCTTTTGAACCAATTCCCACAATTGGTCTGCGTTCTCTTGAATCCGGTTTTGAATGTACATCTTGCCGCCGTCAACATTCTTTTGCTCGCGGCTGATGGCATAAGTCAAGCGGAAATTATCGGGGAACTCGCGCTGCAATTGCTCCAACTCTTCCTTGTAAAGAATGTTGGGAGTGTAAGCAACTCCAAAGAACAACCAAGCTAAACCTCTGAATTTGTAATCGGGATTGTTTTCTTTAAACATCCGCCACAAATAAGCCCGGAAAGGAGCAATACCTGTACCGGTACCCATCATAATAATGGTGGCTTCTTCGTCGTCGGGCAACAACATTTCCTTGCCTACGGGGCCGGTGATTTTGACATCATCCCCCGGTTGCAAACCGGTGAGAAAAGTCGAACAAACGCCGAACACTTGTTCGCCAGTCTCTGGGCTTTTGTACTCTAGGCGGCGCACGCACAGCGAGACTGTTTTGTCGTCGAGGTTGTCGCCGTGACGGGTGGAGGCGATCGAGTAAAGCCGAATTTTGTGAGGTTTGCCGTTTTTATCCGTGCCATCAGGAATAATCCCGATACTTTGACCTTCGAGATAGTGCAAATTGCCTCCAGAAATGTCGAAGGTGACGTGGCGAACTGTGCCGTCGCCGCCTTCTCTGACTAATTCTTCTGTAGAAATGCACTTACCAATATAGGGATTGGCCGGTTTGTAGAGGTTGACAGGAACCTGAACTTTTTCCTTGGCTTGAGTCATGGGCTTAGTTTCTTCTCCAGATTTCTGACTCTGTAGCCCTGCTTCTGGTGCGACTTTGCCATTTGTTTCGGGAGCGCTGTTTGAGGGGCGGATGCTGACAATTCTTCCACCCATCCGAGCAATCCGGCGCATTTCCTGATTCATGCGATCGTAGGGCACGGAGATAAATACGCTGCCGCTACGGCGAATCGGGTTACTTATTTGGTCAGTTGCTTGGCTCTGACGCATACCCTCCACTTCGTAAACAAAGATGCGGCTGCCTGATTCTGAGTTGGCCGCCACACCAGATATGCTTGGGCTGTACATTGGTTGATTTTCCTTCACGATACAGAGTTATAAAGAAAGAGAATGTGACGTTAGACTCAATTTACTTTTTTCTTAAGGCCATCGGGACTAATTGGCCTCGCCAATTTTTGGGCCCCGCCACGCCGGCGGGAAGGTTGAAGTTGCGATCGCTCGCGTATCAAATCCCTACTAGCCGAACGCCGCGCTCACCGAGCCCGCTTTGCGTTCGGCTGTTGACCTATAGCTATTGTTGTCTGCGTACTGCCAATATTTTACCCGATCGGGGGATCTGCCCCGATAAGTCGTTTTGATTGCCGATCGGTGATGGAGTGTGGCATCGGGCAACAAATAGCTCCTATTGACCGAAAGCAGCCAGGTACAAGATCCTGGATTTATGACTCCCAGGCTGACTGACGGGTCAATTCTACAATCTACAATCTAAAATCTAAAATCTAAAATCTATCGACGTTGAGCTTGTAGTGGGCGATCGCATTCTGGTAAGATCAACTACTAAAGTTAGTGTTAATAGATATTAGGATCTTATGCCCCAAGCAATCCCAAATGCCTTGTGCGATGGGATAGGGAGCTGCGTAGTTCAGCCCAGGCGGGTCAATCCGCTCGAAGTAAAAAAGAAAGGGGAGGGATTCACGCCTCCCATGTCATACATAAATGACTATACTTTTACAAGCTATTAATTACTTGCCTTGAAGATTGCTTGGGTCTTCCCGGGCAGGCAATCAACTCACTGCTGTATGCTGGTGAGAACTCGATGCTATCGCGGTAGCACAGCAGCACAAAGCCTGCTTGCCGCTACCTGCGGGCTGAAATTTTGTGGAATCTAGACTTGAGTTAGTTAGTAAACAGTGATTTTGTTAGAGGGAAACTATGACCAGTAAGCCGGATCGCGTGGTTTTAATTGGCGTTGCCGGAGATTCCGGATGCGGAAAATCTACTTTTTTACGCCGATTGACAGATTTGTTCGGGGAAGATTTCGTGACTGTAATCTGCCTTGACGACTATCACAGTCTCGATCGCAAGCAGCGCAAGGAAACAGGGATTACAGCCCTTGACCCCAGAGCTAACAATTTTGACCTGATGGCCGAGCAAATGAAGGCGCTCAAAGAAGGTCACGCGATCGACAAGCCGATCTACAACCACGAAACCGGTATGATCGACCCGCCCGAAAGGGTAGAGCCGAATCACGTGATTGTGATTGAGGGGCTGCATCCGCTGTACGACGAGCGAGTTCGATCGCTCCTCGACTTCAGCGTCTACCTCGACATCAGCGACGAGGTAAAAATTGCTTGGAAAATCCAGCGCGACATGGCGGAACGGGGCCACCGTTACGAAGACGTGCTGTTTGCGATCAATGCTCGCAAACCGGATTTTACCGCCTACATCGACCCGCAAAAGCAATAT
>Ga0209278_1001469_pt1 | contig 14225 bp, 10 predicted proteins | sample JI81BgreenDNA_FD_187504 | JGI IMG/M metagenome (GOLD analysis project Ga0209278, IMG submission 187504) | Wastewater effluent complex algal communities from Wisconsin, to seasonally profile nutrient transformation and Carbon sequestration -... | ecosystem: Engineered > WWTP > Effluent > Algae... | reverse complement strand
TGCCGACGGCCAGAAGCAAGACACCATTTTTGTGCTGGAAGTGAACCCGCGTGCTTCCCGCACGGTGCCGTTCGTTTCCAAGGCTACCGGCATACAGCTGGCCAAGGTGGCTGCGCGCTGCATGGCCGGCCAGACGCTGGCGCAGCAGGGCGTGACGCAGGAAGTCACGCCGCCTTACTTCAGCGTGAAGGAAGCGGTGTTCCCGTTCGTGAAGTTCCCCGGCGTGGACACCATCCTGGGCCCGGAGATGAAGTCCACCGGCGAAGTCATGGGCGTGGGCAAGACCTTTGCCGAGGCCTTCGTGAAAAGCCAGATGGGTGCTGGCACCCGCCTGCCGCGCCCGGACGATGCGGTGAACAAGGTGTTCCTCTCGGTGAAGAACAGCGACAAGCCCCGCGCCGTGGCCGTGGCCCGCGATCTGGTGAAGATCGGCTTCCAGCTGGTGGCCACCCGCGGCACGGCAGCGGCCATTGCCGCCGAAGGCATACCCTGCGAGGTGGTGAACAAGGTCACCGAGGGGCGCCCGAACATTGTGGACATGCTCAAGAACGGCGAGATCGCTCTGGTGATCAACACCGTGGAAGAGCGCCGCAATGCCATCGTCGATTCGCGCCAGATCCGTACCTCCTCGCTGCTCAACCGCGTCACCACCTTCACCACCATTTCGGGGGCGGAAGCGGCCGTGGAAGGCATCCAGTGCATGGACAACCTGGGCGTGGTGTCGGTGCAGGAAATGCACGCGCAACTGCAAGGCGCCTGAGGCGAAATTTGACCGCTCGGCCGGAGCCCCGGCGCCCCTGAGGGTTTTCACCCGCCCCGGGGCGTCAGAGGCTTCAGGCATAATTCCAGCAACCACCGCCGAACGGCAACGCTCGGCGGTTTGCTTTTGGAGAAACACAAATGGCCACCATCCCCGTCACGCGACGCGGTGCCGAGAAGCTCAAGGAAGAGCTGCACCGCCTCAAAACCATCGAACGTCCTGCGGTCATCGCGGCGATTGCCGAGGCGCGCGCGCAAGGTGACCTGAGCGAGAACGCCGAGTACGACGCGGCCAAAGACCGCCAGGGCTTCATTGAAGGGCGCATTGCCGAGATAGAGAGCAAGCTCTCCACCGCGCAAATCATCGACCCCAGCACGCTCGATGCGGGCGGCCGCGTGGTGTTTGGGGCCACGGTGGAACTGGAAGAAGAAGCCAGCGGCGACTCTGTGACCTACCAGATCGTGGGCGAGGACGAGGCCGACCTGAAGCTGGGATTGGTCAACATCAGCAGTCCCATTGCCCGTGCGCTCATCGGCAAGGAAGAGGGCGATGTGGCGGAGGTGCAGGCACCTGGTGGCGTGAAGCGCTACGAGATTGTGGCGGTGCGCTACGCCTGATGGGAGCCTTTGCCGTTCGCTGGCCGTTGTTGGTGGCCGCCCTGTGGTGGGGTGGTGCCACGGCCATGAGCTTCGTGGTGGTGCCGCTGCTGTTTGCGCATTTCAGCAACCCGGCGGTGGCGGGTGGGCTGGCGGCCAAGCTGTTCCAGGTGCAGTCGTGGCTCACCGTAGGTTCGGCCCTCTTGATTCTGCTCTGGGGCCGTGCGCGGCGACAGGAACTGGGTTCGGCCGACTGGGCGCTGCTGCCCTGGCTGTTGCTGGCAGCGCTGGCTGGACTGGTGCAGGAGTTTGGTGTGGCCGAGCGCATACTCACGGCCCGTACCACCGGCGGTAACCTGCGCCTGTGGCATGGGGTGGGCTCCGCGCTGGTGGTCCTGCAGTGGGGTTGTGCACTGCGCTGTCTGTGGTGGCTGGGCGGCTACGCGCCCGCGAGACACACCCAGACTTAGGCCTTTTCGGCCGACTCCAGCGTGTTGGCCAGCAGCATGGTGATGGTCATGGGCCCCACGCCACCAGGTACCGGCGTGATCCAGCTGGCCACTTCCTTCACACCTTCAAAATCCACGTCGCCGCACAGCTTGCCTTCGGGGTCGCGGTTCATGCCCACGTCGATCACCACGGCGCCGGGTTTCACCATGTCGGCGGTGAGGAGGTTGCGCTTGCCCACCGCGGCCACCACCACATCGGCCTGCAGGGTGTGCGCCTTCAGGTTGGGAGTGGCGCTGTGGCAGATGGTGACCGTGGCACTGCGTTGCAGCAGCATGAGTGCCATGGGCTTGCCCACGATGTTGCTGCGGCCTATCACCACGGCGTGTTTGCCGCGCAAGTCCATGCCGATGTGGTCGAGCATGCGCAGGCAGCCGTGTGGCGTGCACGGCCAGAAGCCGGGCTGACCCACCATCAGCGCGCCGGCGCTGGCCACATGAAATCCATCCACATCCTTGGCGGGTGAAATGGTCTCGATGACGCGTTGCGCGTCCATGTGCGGCGGCAGCGGCAACTGCACCAGAATGCCGTGGATGGCCGGGTCCTGGTTCAGAGCCTCCACGCGCGCCAGCAACTCGGCTTCGGTGAGCGTGGCCGGGTAACGCTCCAGCACGGAATGCATGCCCACGTCGCCGCAGGCTTTCACCTTGTTGCGCACATACACCTGGCTGGCGGCGTCGTCGCCCACCAGCACCACGGCCAGTCCCGGGGTGGTGCCACGGGCCTTCAGGGCCGCCACGCGCTGGGCAAAGCCCTCGCGCAGTTGGCGCGACAGAGCCACGCCATCGATCAATTGAGCAGTCATGTGAACGGGGTCAAGCCTTCACGGCCGTCTGGCCCAGGGCAATCTTGAGCAGGTCGGCCACGGTGTTGGCGTTGAGCTTTTCCATGATGTTGGCGCGGTGCGCCTCCACCGTCTTGATGCTGATGCCCAGGTCGTCGGCAATCTGCTTGTTCAGGCGGCCCGCCACTATGCGCTCCAGCACCTGGCTTTCGCGGGAGGTGAGTTTGCCCAGCAGGGCGTCGCGGGTGACGGCTTCCTGGTGCACCGTGAACGCGTCCCGGGCGCGTTCCAGCATGCGCTCCACCAGATCTACCAGCTTCTTCTCGTCGAACGGCTTCTGGATGAAGTCGAGCGCGCCCTTCTTCATGGAATCCACCGCCATGGGCACATCGCCGTGGCCGGTGATGAACACCACAGGCAGGGGGGACTGGCGCTCAATAAGCCGGTCCTGCAGTTCCATGCCGGTCATGCCGCCCATGCGGATATCGGCAATCAGGCAGGCCACTTCACGCGGGTCGTAGCGGCTCAGGAAGGCCTCGGCCGACTCGAAGCAGCGGACCCGGTAGTCCTTGCCCTCCAGCAACCATTGCAGGGAGTCCCGAACGGCTTCGTCGTCGTCGACCACGTACACCGTGCCACGTTTGGGTATCAAGCTCATCTGTCTCTTTCTGTTCGGCTTGGGTTGGCCATTCAGGCGGCTTTGGCTTCGGGCGCGGTGCGCTTCTCCAGCCTTGCCGGTGCCGCCACCGGTATCCAGAAGCTGAATTCACAGCCCTCGATATCCGCGCCATTGTAGAGGTTGCGCGCCTGCAGCCTTCCCTGGTGCGATTCCACGATGGAGCGGCACAGCTTCAGGCCAATGCCCATACCCTCTGCTTTAGTGCTGTAGAAGGCCTCGTAAATGCGTTCGACCATCTCGGGTGGAATGCCGTTGCCGGTGTCGCGCACCGAGAACTCCACCACTTCTGCGCCCTCCATGACGCGCGGCGCCACGCGCAGTTCCACCTCGCGAAGAGCGGCCGGCCGGGCGGCAAGCTGTATGGCCTCGCCGGCGTTCTTGATGAGGTTGATGAGTACTTGCTCGATGAGGATCGGGTCCACCATGAGCGCGGGCAGCCGGGCAGCCACATAGGTGGACAGGCGTACCTGCTGGCGGCGCAGTTCGATGTCGGCCAGTTCGGTGGCGTTGCTCACCATCAGGGCCACATCGGACAGCATGGGGTTGGGTTCGCTGCGCTTCACGAAAGCGCGGATGCGCTGGATGATCTGCCCAGCGCGTTGCGCCTGGCGCGCAGTTTTCTCCAGTGCCAGCAACAGGTCTTCCTGCTCGATCTGCTGTTTGCTCACGCGGGTGATCATGCCGCTGCAGTAGTTGCTGATGGCGGTCAGTGGCTGGTTCAGCTCGTGCGCCACGCTGGAAGCCATTTCCCCCATGGTGATGAGGCGGCTGGCGGTTTCGGCCCGTTCGGCCTGGCGGGCGGCCTGCTGTTCGGCGCGGCGCCGCTGGGTGATGTCGGTGGCAATGGCCATTTGCGCCAGCCGACCGTCCACCCAGGTCAGGTAGCGGGAACGGACCTCTATCCACTTGTCCAGCTCGGGCAGGAACAGTTCGGTGCTTTCTGCGGTCGCGTCGATCAACGGGTCTATGGGCAGGCCCACCAGCGCGTCCACGGGGTCGCTGGAATCGCTGCTGCCGTTGTGGACTGCGTTGGCTGCATTTTCCGCAGGCGTGAGCAGGCGCGTGGTGTCGATCAACTGGCGGTGTCCCGATCCGTTGAGTCCAAACCAGGTGCGGTACATCTTGTTGGCAAACAAGAGTTCGGGGCTGCCCAGCGGGGCCACGGAAATGGCGGCGTCGAGGCTGTCCATGACCGTGGTGAAGCGCTCGTAGGAGGCAGTCAGCTCCTCGCGGATGCGGCGCGGCTCGGTGATGTCGGTCATCGATGTCATCCAGCCGGTCTGCTGACCGTTCGGGTCAATGAGCGGTGACACATACATGCGCGCGTCAAACAGGCTGCCGTTCTTGCGCCGCACCCGCACCTCAAAACCGCCCGGTATGGAGCGCCCGCGCAATTCGTCCTCCAGCCGGGCCATGAGCATGTCGTGGTCCTCGGGAGGCCAATAGGGGAAGGGGGCGGTGCAGCCGATGAGTTCGTCCTCTGTCCAGCCGGTCATGCTGCAGAAGGCCGGGTTGACGTAGGTAATGCGGCCTTGCAGGTCCAGGGCGCGCATGCCGGTGAGCATGGAGTTCTCCATGGCGCGGCGGAAGTTGGTCTCGGCCACCAGCGCCTGTTGCGCCTTGATACGCCGGCGTGTGTGGCGCCAGTTGCCCACCAGCATCCACACCGTCAGGGCGCTCAGGGCGCCGACCACCCAGAACAGCGCGTTGCCCACACCGTCCTGCGAAGTCCGGTAGCCCTGTGCCTTCAAGATGAGGCTGTTACCGACCGGTGCAACCGGCGCAGAGTGGTACAGGGTCTTCTGGAACCAGGGCAGCCGGTCTTCCAGTCGGGCGCTGTCCTGAAGTCCCCCGGCAATCACCCGCCCCCCTTCGTCCAGCAGCGCTACCGCGTAGCGCGCCATCACTTCGGAGGGAATGCCAAAACGCAGCAGGCTCTCCACGGAAAACTCGCCCATGACCACGCCATTGAATCGGCCCTGCTCCACCAGGGGCGTGACCAGCATGACTGTGCTGGGCTGGCCCGGGCTGCCCATGGGCCGGGAGTAGATGGGCTGGCGCAGCTCACGCGCCAGCTCGAACGTGCCGTCGGTGGCGCCAAGGTTGAGCAGATCGCCAGCTTTGCGGTTCAGCGCGGCAGGTGCACTCGGTGATGCGTAGCTGGTGACCACGCCGCGTTCGGCGTTGATCCAGGTCACGGCCAGCAACTCTGGGTGCTGGCTCACCATCTTCTCGCTTTGCCGGACAAACTCGGATTCTTCAATTTCCTTGTTCGATATCTCCTGGGCGACCCGCATGAGTTGTTCCTGCCGCTCGAGCAGGCGCAGGCGCAGGCGCTGCTGTGCGTACTCCACATCGCGAACCACAGCCTCTTGCTCGCGCTGGTTCTCCTCCATGCGGAAGTACAGGATGGCCGCAAGTATGGCTGCCATGAACAGCAAGACCGTGAGCAGCGAGCCGAGCATGGCGAAGCGGTCCTGGCGTGCTGGCGGCAACTGAACCCACCAGCTGTCCCACCAGGGGAGCGGCTTGCTGGAAAGCCCGTGCGGAGGCGGCGCCTTGGCGGCGGGGGTCTGGGTCGGCAGCTGCATGGGCCAGAGTCTAAGTGAGGAAAGGGAAAACCCGTAGCGTTGCGCGGTGAGCGTGCTGGGATAGACGCTGTGTAATTCACAATATGAAATTGCAAAGCGTATCTTGAAATTTGGAAAAAAAGGTGGGAAAATTTCCAAACGGTGGCATCCTTTGTGCCGCCACATCCAACAAGCCACCCTTATCAGGAGACAGCAAATGGCAGGAAGCCCCTCACAGGCCACGGGACTCGGTGCGCACGACGCAGACCACCAGGAGACGCGCGAATGGCTGGATGCCCTCAATGCGGTCATTGAGCAAGGTGGGCCGGAACGGGCCCACTTCCTGCTGGAGCAGTTGCTGGAGGAAGCCCGCGAACACAGCGTGGACATGCCGTTTTCCGCCAACACCGGCTATGTGAACACGCTGGAGCCCGATGAGGAGGAGCGCAGCCCCGGCAACCTCGAACTCGAAGGCCGCCTGCGCGCCTACATGCGCTGGAACGCCATGGCCATGGTGGTGAAAGCCAACCGCCTCAACCCCGCAGATGGTGGAGACCTGGGCGGGCACATCAGTTCCTTCCAGTCGCTGGCGCACATGTTTGCCGCCGGCTTCAACCACTTCTGGCACGCCGACGACACCGACCACGGCGGCACCCACGGCGGCGACCTGCTCTATATACAGGGGCACAGCGCACCGGGCATCTACGCCCGCGCCTTCATGGAGGGCCGTCTGACCGAAGAGCAACTGCTCAACTTCCGCCAGGAAGTGGACGGCAAAGGGCTATCGAGCTACCCCCACCCCAAACTCATGCCCGAGTTCTGGCAGTTCCCCACCGTGTCCATGGGCCTGGGCCCCATCATGGCCATCTACCAGGCGCGCTTCCTGAAGTACCTGCACGCCCGTGGCATTGCCGATACCTCCCAGCGCAAGGTCTGGGTGTTCTGTGGCGACGGCGAGATGGACGAGCCTGAGAGCCTGGGCGCCATCGGCATGGCGGCCCGCGAAGGGCTCGATAACCTGGTGTTCGTGGTGAACTGCAACCTGCAGCGCCTCGATGGCCCGGTGCGCGGCAACGGCAAGATCATCCAGGAGCTGGAAGGTGAGTTCCGTGGCTCCGGGTGGAACGTGATCAAGCTGCTGTGGGGCAGCAACTGGGACCCGCTGATTGCGCGCGACAAGGACGGCGCGCTGCGCAAGATCATGCTCGATACGCTGGACGGCGACTACCAGGCCTTCAAGGCCAACGACGGTGCCTTTGTGCGCAAGCACTTCTTTGGCCGCGACCCCAAGGCGCTGGAACTGGTCTCCAAAATGAGCGACGAGGACATCTGGGCGTTGCGCCGCGGCGGCCACGATGCGCAGAAGGTGTACGCTGCCTTCCACCGCGCCAACAACGCCAAGGGTCAGCCCACGGTGCTGCTGGTGAAAACGGTGAAGGGCTACGGCATGGGCCGCGCGGGCGAGGGCAAGAACACCGCGCACCAGACCAAGAAGCTCTCGGACGAGGACATCCGCTACTTCCGCGACCGCTTCAACATCCCCATTCCCGACAGCGAGCTGCCCAAGATCCCGTTCTACAAGCCGGCCGACGACACGCCGGAAATGCAGTACCTGCACGAGCGCCGCAAAGCGCTGGGCGGCTACCTGCCGCACCGCCGTACCAAGGCCAGCGAGAGCTTCACCATCCCTTCGCTGGAAACCTTCAAGGCGGTGCTGGAACCCACGCCCGAGGGCCGCGAGATTTCCACCACCCAGGCCTATGTGCGCTTCCTCACGCAGCTGCTGCGCGACCAGGCGCTGGGCCCGCGCGTGGTGCCCATACTGGTGGACGAAGCGCGCACTTTCGGCATGGAAGGCCTGTTCCGCCAGATCGGTATTTACAACCCCAAGGGCCAGCTCTACACGCCGGTGGACAAAGACCAGGTGATGTACTACCGCGAAGACAAGGCCGGGCAGATTCTGCAGGAAGGCATCAACGAAGCGGGCGGCATGGCCAGCTGGATTGCGGCGGCCACCAGCTACAGCACCAACAACCGCATCATGGTGCCGTTCTACATCTACTACTCGATGTTCGGCTTCCAGCGCATTGGTGACCTGGCCTGGGCGGCTGGCGACATGCAGGCGCGCGGCTTCCTGCTGGGCGGGACCAGCGGGCGCACCACGCTCAACGGCGAAGGCCTGCAGCACGAGGACGGCCACAGCCAGATTCTGGCCAACACCATTCCCAACTGCGTGAGCTACGACCCCACCTTCGCGCACGAGGTGGGCATCATCATCCACCACGGCCTGAAGCGCATGGTGGAGCGGCAGGAGAACGTGTTCTTCTACCTCACGCTGCTCAACGAGAACTATCCCATGCCCGGCCTGGTGCCCGGCACGGAGGAGCAGATCATCAAGGGCATGTACCTGTTCAAGGAAGGCCCGGGCGCCAACTCTCCGCAGATGCCGCGCGTGCAGCTGCTGGGCTCTGGCACCATCCTGCGCGAAAGCCTGGCTGCCCAAGAGCTGCTGGCCACCGACTGGGGTGTCTCGGCCAACGTGTGGAGCTGCCCGAGCTTCAACGAACTGGCCCGCGACGGCCAGGACGTGGAGCGCTGGAACCTGCTGCACCCCACCGAAACGCCGCGGGTGCCGTTCGTGACGCAGCAACTGGCGCCGCACGACGGGCCGGTGGTGGCATCGACCGACTACATGAAGGCTTTTGCCGACCAGATTCGCCCCTTCCTGCCGCGTGGGCGCAGCTACAAGGTGCTGGGCACCGACGGATTTGGCCGCAGCGACTTCCGCAGCAAGCTGCGCGAGCACTTCGAGGTGAACCGCCACTACGTGGTGGTGGCCGCGCTCAAGTCCCTGGCCGAAGAGGGTGTGATCCCCGCCGCCAAGGTGGCCGAGGCGATTGCGAAGTACGGCATCAAGGCCGACAAGGTCAACCCCCTGTACGCGTAAGCGCCAACGGAGACAAGATATGGCATTGGTTGAAGTCAAGGTCCCGGACATCGGGGACTTCTCGGAAGTGGCAGTGATTGAGCTGCTGGTGAAACCTGGCGACAAAGTGGCCAAGGACCAGTCGCTCATCACCGTGGAGAGCGACAAGGCGTCCATGGAGATTCCTTCCTCGCACGCGGGTGTGGTGCGCGAGATGAAGGTGGCGCTGGGCGACAAGGTGGCCGAAGGCAGCCTGTTGCTGCTGCTGGAGGCTGAGGGTGCGGGGGAGGCGGCTGCGCCGGCCCCGGTGGCTGCTGCGGTGGCTGCTCCGGCTGCCCCGGCTGCGGCACCCGCGCCCGTGGTCGCCGCAGCCACGGCCACCGGCCCGGTGGAAATCCGCGTCCCCGACATCGGGGATTTCAAGGATGTGGCGGTCATCGAGATTCTGGTCAAGCCGGGCGACACCATTGCGGCAGAGCAGAGCCTCATCACCGTGGAGTCGGACAAGGCCTCCATGGAGATTCCCTCCTCGGGCGCAGGTGTGCTCAAGGAGTTGAAGGTCAAGCTGGGCGACAAGGTGAACATTGGCGACCTGCTGGCGGTGCTGGAAGGCAGTGCCGGGGCGGCGCCTGCTTCTGCTGCTGCCTCTGCGGTACCCGCGCCTGCCGCTGCCGCTGCTCCTGCGGTGGTTTCGGCGCCTGCCGCTGCTTCGGTCGCGGCTGCCTCCACCCCGGCGGCCCCGCACCAGCCCGGCACCGCGCCCGTAGGCCTGCCGCATGCGTCGCCCTCGGTGCGCAAGTTCGCTCGCGAACTGGGCGTCCCGCTGGCCGAAGTGAAGGGTTCCGGTCCCAAGGGCCGCATCACGCTGGAGGACGTGCAGGGCTTTACCCGCTCGGTCATGGCGGGTGCGGCGCAAACGGCGGCGCAGGCGGCTGTGCAAGCGGCCAAAGGCCCGGCAGCAGGTGGCGCAGGTGCCGCAGGCGGCGGGTCCGAACTCGGCCTCATCCCCTGGCCCAAGGTGGACTTTGCCAAGTTCGGCCCCATCGAGCGCAAGGAGATGAGCCGCATCAAGAAGATCAGCGGTGCCAACCTGTTGCGCAACGCGGTCATGATCCCGGCCGTCACCAACCACGACGACGCCGACATCACCGACCTGGAGGCCTTCCGCGTGGCCACCAACAAGGAAAACGAGAAGAGCGGCGTGAAGGTCACCATGCTGGCCTTCCTGATCAAGGCGTGCGTGGCGGCGCTGAAGAAATTCCCTGAGTTCAACAGCAGCATCGACGGCGATGCGCTCATTTACAAGCAGTACTGGCACATTGGCTTTGCGGCCGATACGCCCAATGGCCTCATGGTGCCGGTCATCAAGAACGCCGACCAGAAAGGCATCTTCCAGATCAGCCAGGAGATGAGCGAGCTGGCCAAGAAGGCGCGCGAGGGCAAGCTGAGCCCCGCCGAGATGAGCGGCGCCACCTTCACCATCTCCAGCCTGGGCGGTATTGGTGGGCGCTACTTCACGCCCATCATCAACGCGCCCGAGGTGGCCATTCTGGGCGTCTGCAAGAGCCAGATGGAGCCGGTGTGGGACGGCAAGGCCTTCCAGCCGCGCCTGATGCTGCCGCTGTCCCTGACCTGGGACCACCGCGTGATCGACGGGGCCGCCGCGGCGCGGTTCAACGTGTATCTGGGCCAGATCCTGGCCGACTTCCGCCGCGTGCTGCTGTAAAGGGACATGACCATGGCATTGATGGACATCAAGGTTCCCGATATTGGCGATTTCAAGGACGTGGCGGTCATCGAGATTCTGGTGAAGCCGGGCGATACGATCCAGGCCGACCAGAGCCTCGTCACGGTGGAGAGCGACAAGGCCTCCATGGAAATTCCTTCCAGCCACGGCGGCGTGGTGAAGGCGCTCCAAGTGGCTCTGGGTGACAAGGTGAACGAGGGCTCGGTGCTGCTGTCGCTGGAGGTGGCCGAGGGTGCTGTGGCGGCTGCTTCGCCCGCGCCTGCGCCTGCGCCCCCTGCACCTTCTGCGGCCCCAGCTGCGGCCCCCGCAACTCCTGCCCCCGCTCCGCAAGCCGCCAGCTACGCGGGTACCGCCGACATGGACTGCGACCTGCTGGTGCTGGGCGGTGGCCCCGGTGGCTACTCGGCGGCCTTCCGGGCGGCCGACCTTGGGCTCAAGGTGGTGCTGGTGGAGCGCTACGCCACGCTGGGCGGCGTGTGCCTCAACGTGGGCTGCATACCGTCGAAGGCGCTGCTGCACGTGGCCTCCGTCATGGACGAGGTGAGCCACATGGCCGACCTCGGCGTGGACTTTGGCCGCCCCGTGGTGAACATCGACAAGCTGCGCGGCCACAAGGAAAAGGTCATCGGCAAGCTCACGGGCGGGCTGGCGGCCATGGCCAAGATGCGCAAGGTCACCACCGTCCGGGGCCTGGGCACCTTCGTGGGGGCGAACCACCTGAAGGTGGAGGCCACTACAGGCAGCGGCCAGGAGAAAACTGGCGCTGCACAGACCATTGCCTTCAAGCGCTGCATCATTGCGGCCGGCTCGCAGGCGGTGCGTCTGCCCTTCATGCCCCAAGACCCGCGCGTGGTGGATTCCACCGGCGCGCTGGGCCTGAAGGACGTGCCCAAGAAAATGCTCATCGTCGGGGGCGGCATCATCGGGCTGGAGATGGGCACGGTGTACAGCACGCTGGGCGCCCGGCTCGATGTGGTGGAGATGATGGACGGCCTGATGCAGGGCGCCGACCGCGATCTGGTGAAGATCTGGCAGAAGATGAACGCCCACCGCTTCGACAACATCCTGCTCAAAACCAAGACCGTGGGCGCCGAAGCCACGCCCGAAGGCATCAAGGTGCAGTTTGAAGGCACCGACGGTACGCGCACCGAAGGCGTTTACGACCTGGTGCTGCAGGCCGTGGGCCGCACCCCCAACGGCAACAAGCTGGGTGCCGACGCCGCAGGGGTGGCAGTCACCGACCGCGGTTTCATCAACGTCGATATCCAGATGCGCACCAACGTGCCGCACATTTTTGCCATTGGCGACATCGTGGGCCAGCCCATGCTGGCACACAAGGCGGTGCACGAAGGCCATGTGGCGGCCGAGGTGGCGGCTGGCGAATTGCTGGGCAACGCCGAACTGGCCAGTGCGGCGTTCAATGCGCGGGTCATTCCCAGCGTGGCCTACACGGACCCCGAGGTGGCCTGGGTGGGCCTGACCGAGGACCAGGCCAAGGCACAAGGCATCAAGGTGAAGAAGGGCCTGTTCCCCTGGACGGCCTCCGGCCGCGCCATTGCCAACGGCCGCGATGAGGGCGTGACCAAGCTGCTGTTCGACGATTCACCCGAGGCACATGGCCACGGAAAAATCCTGGGCGGTGGCATGGTGGGCACGCACGCCGGCGACATGATTGGCGAGGTGGCCCTGGCCATTGAAATGGGCGCCGATGCCGTGGACATCGGTAAAACCATCCACCCCCACCCCACGCTGGGCGAGAGCATCGGCATGGCGGCGGAGGTGGCGCACGGCAGCTGCACGGATTTGCCGCCGAGCAAGCGCTGAGCGCCAGGGCGCCCTCTTGGCGGGGCGCCCTCTTTTTTTGTTTCAGGCGTCTTCCGACTCGAACTGCGCCGCGTTCTTGCCGTTGAACGGTTTGTAGAACGCCTTGATGCGGGCCATGTCCGCATCTACGTCACCGGTGGGTTCGAACAGCGGGCCCAGGCCACTGCGCTTGGTTTCGTAGTCCATGTAGGCCATGAGGATGGGCACCTGCGCGCTGTGCGCGATGTAGTAGAAGCCGGTTTTCCAGTGCCGGGTTTTGCTGCGGGTGCCCTCGGGCGGCACGATGAGTTGCAGCGGGCCGTCCGCATCGCGGATGGCCTGCGCGCTGTGTTCCACCAGGTTGTTGGACTTGGAGCGGTCCACCGCAATGCCGCCCAGCCAGCGCATCAGCCCGCCAAACGGCGCATTGAAGATGCTGGCTTTGCCCATCCAGCGCGGGTTGAGTTCCAGCGCAAACGCCACCATCAGCGTCATGGGCAGATCCCAGTTGCTGGTGTGCGGTGCGGCTATCAGCACGCTTTTGCGGGCATGTTCGGGCATTTGCCCTTCTATGGTCCAGCCTCGCCACTTGAGCCAGCGCAGCGAGAACGCTTTGAAGAAGGTGTTGACGCCGGGCGTGGTGAATATGGTGCGCTGCATGGGGCTGGAGTATCGCCGAGAAGCGGGCAATAAAAAGGGCGGACCCGGAGGACCGCCCATGTATGAGGGACAAACGGCAGCTTACTTGGCCGACAGTCCTAGCCGCGCAATCAGCGCCTTGTCCTTGGCAAAGGTTTCTGCGGCCCAAGCCTTGTAATCGGCGCCATTGCGGTACCACATACCCTGGTTCAACTGGTCCAGCACGGCCAGGTGTTTGGGGTCGTCCATGGCCTTCTTGAAAGCGTCGTGCAGCTTGGCCACCACGGCCGGGTCCATGCCCTTGGGGCCTACCAGCCCGTAAGGCGATGAAGACACCACGTTGTAGCCCAGTTCCTTGGCGGTGGGCACGTTGGGCCAGCGCTTGGTGCGCTCTTCACCAAACGTCACCAGCAGGCGCATGTCGCCGCTGTCCACAAACTTGTCCCAGCCGGTGGCGTCGCTCTGCGCCATGACGTGGCCACCCATGAGGGCAGCCTGCAGGTCGGCGTTGCCCCGGAAGGGAATGTGGTTCAGCTGCACCTTGGCGTTGCCGGCAATTTCCTCCAGCAACAGGTGCGGGCTGCTGCCGGTGCCGGTGGAGCCGTAGTTGATGCCGCCCGGGTTCTTGCGCGCCGCCTCGATGTAGTCGTTGAAGGTCTTGAACGGCGAGTCGGCACGTACGGTGAAGCCAAAGGTGTAGCCCGACACACCCATGATGAAGGTGAAGTCGTTCAGCGGGTCCCAGGTGGTGCGCTGCATGTGCGGCATGCGCAGCATGCCCAGCGGGAACTGGGAGATGGTGTAGCCGTCGGGCGCGGCCGAGGCGGCCATGGTGCTGGGGCCCAGCGTGCCACCCGCACCGGGGCGGTTTTCCACCACGATGTTCTGGCCCAGGTGGGTACTGGCCAGTTCGGCCAACACACGCAGGTGGCGGTCGGTGGAACCACCGGCGGGCCACGGCACGATGAGGGTGACCGGCCGGCTGGGGAACGCGCTGGCCTGGGCATGGGCCAGGCTGAGCGGAGCCAGGCCAGCCACGCCAGCCGCTGCGGCGGTGGCCAGGACCAGAGCGCGCCGGCTCAGGTGGCCAGCTTGTGCTTTCAGGGGGGTATCTGCCTTCATGGTTATGTCTCCTTGGGTGTGAGGGCTGACGGGAAAAAAAGAGGGCGTACGGACGGTCAATCAAGCCGTGGGTGAGGAGGCGGGGGTGGTGT
>Ga0209278_1001468_pt1 | contig 14232 bp, 12 predicted proteins | sample JI81BgreenDNA_FD_187504 | JGI IMG/M metagenome (GOLD analysis project Ga0209278, IMG submission 187504) | Wastewater effluent complex algal communities from Wisconsin, to seasonally profile nutrient transformation and Carbon sequestration -... | ecosystem: Engineered > WWTP > Effluent > Algae... | reverse complement strand
CATGGCTATTTCGACGCCAATTTCGGCACCACCGCGCTGGAGCGGGATTTCGATTTCTGGACATGGGGCCGCTTCCCCATGCGTGACCGCGCGCTCTGCCTCTACGACGCCACATGGCGCGACGGCACCCAGCAGGATTTCGCGCTGGAAGTCACCCCCTCGGGCGAGGCGCGCGAGGTGACCGCGCCCCCCCGCACCCCATTCGCCCGCACCGCATGGATGGTCCGCCGCGAAACCCGCGCCGATCCCGGCACCCGTCCCCGTCAGGTCCTGCCCATGCTGGACGCCCCCTTCTATTCGCGCTCGGTGGTGGAAACCCGGCTGGACGGAGAGGTCACGCAAGGCGTTCATGAGGCGCTCGACCTCACCCGCTTCCGCCAACCGCTGCTTAAACCCATGCTCGCCGTCCGCGTCCCAAGGCGCGCGGGCTGGACGGCCCCCTGACCGGAACTTGCGCCAATTTCCGGCGCGATTTCTGCACACAGAAATCGGCTGAAAATCTGACGCAGATTTTCAGCTCCGCGTTGCGTCAAACCCCGTTTCACCGCACGCTGCGTGCTGACAGGTTGCGGTACGGTTCACGGCACAGGATCCGGTACACCCGTTTCCGCCCAACTCCCTGAAATCTCAGGCCGCCGCCGCGTTGCGATACCACACCGACCGGTTCAACATCCCCGCCACCGTCACCCACAGAAGATAGGGCAGGAACAGCGCCCCCGCGATGGCGTCATGCTGCCAGAAGGCGACCATCGTCGCCGCCACCGCCAGCCACAGAAGAAAGATGATCACCAGCCCCGCCCCGATCCGCCGCAGCCCGAAAAACACAGGCGTCCACAAGGTGTTGAGCGCGATCTGCACCGACCACAGCGCCAGCGCCTGCCCCGTCCCGTCGATCATCGCCACCCGCGCCGCCGCCGCCGACATGGCCAGATACAGCACCATCCACGCCACCGGGAACAGCCAATCCGGCGGTGTCCAGCGCGGCTTGGCAAGGCCCCGGTACCACTCCCCCGGCTGGAACATCGCCCCCGTCGCCGCCGCCGCGCCACAGGCCGCAAGATAGGTCAGGAAAAGGGTGAGATATTCCATCGCGCCGCTCCGCAGGGTTGCACCGCGCGATCTAGCCCGGCTTGCGCCGTCGTCCAAGAAAAACCTTGTGCCCCAAGGCCTTCAGGCCATCCCGCGATCCTGCGCCTCCAGCTGCGCCAGAACCGACAGCAGCGTATCGGAACGCCCCCGCCGCAGGTCTTCACGCGCCGCCGCGCGCACCAGAAAGGCCACCTCCGGCTCCGGCTCCGCATGCAGCACCGCCGCCCGCGGCCCCACCGCCGACATCGCGGCCTTGGCACCCGCCGCCACCAGACAGGCCAGCTTCCGCCCCTGCCCCGTCCGCGCCCGCGCCGTCACGCTGTCCCCCCGCGCGCGGCGCACGCAGGTGCCGATCGCGCCATAGATGAGCCCCGCCGCATGGATGCCTGGACGGCAGGACAAAGGCAGCGACGCCACCCCCGCATCCGCCCGCGCATAAAGCCTGTCCGCCTCATCGAGCAGCCGCAGCGTCACCCGCGCCACACCGGGATAGGCCTTTGGCCGCGCCAGAAACCCTTCCGGATCAATGCCTTCCGCCCGCAGCCATGCCAGCGGCAGATAAAGCCGCCCCGCCCGCGCATCCTCGCCCACATCCCGCGCGATATTCGTCAACTGCATCGCCAGCCCCAGATCACAGGCCCGCGCCAAGGCATCCCGGTCGCGCACCCGCATCAGGACGCACATCATCGCCCCCACCGCCGCCGCCACCCGCGCCGAATAATCCATCACCCCCGACAGCGTCTCATACCGCCGCCCCACCGCATCCCAGGCGAAGCCTTCCAGCAGCGCCTCGGGCAGGGCGCGCGGCATCTCGAACCCCTCCACCACCGCGGCAAAGGCCCGGTCGGCGGGCGCATCGGCGGGCGTTCCGCGATAGACCAGATCCAGCCGGTCGCGCAGCCCCAGCACGGCAGCGGCCTTGTCCGCCCCCTCATCCACCGCGTCATCCGACATCCGGCAAAAGGCATAAAGCGCCAGCGCCGGATCCCGCACGCCGGGCGGCAAAAGCCGCGATGCCGCATGGAAGGACAGCGATCCGGTACGGATCGCCTCGCGGCAATGGGCCATGTCGCGCGGGTCGATCATTCGGCGGCCATCCTCAATTCCTCGCGCTGTCGCAACAGCTTGGGCGCATCCGGCACCAGTTGCCCCAGCACCTCCGCCGTCCCGATCACGCCCGGCAACCCCGCCCCCGGATGCGTGCCCGCCCCGGCAAGAAACAGCCCCGGCAGCTCTTCCGAGATGTTGTGCGGCCGGAACCACGCCGATTGCAGGATGCGCGGCTCGATGGAAAATCCCGCACCGTACGGCGACAGGTAACGGTCGCGAAAGGTTTCCGGGGTAAAGACGGTCTCCTCGGTGATGCGCTCGCGGAAACCGGGGATCAACCGCTCGTCCAGCATCTTCGCCATCTTGGCGCGATAGCGCGGTTCCTCCTCGGCCCAGTCCACACCGTTGTCGAAACCAAGATGGGGGACCGGCGACAGCGCATAGAAGGTATCGTCGCCCTCGGGCGCGCAACTCGGGTCGGTGACGCTCGGCCGATGCACATAAAGGCTCATGTCATCCGCAAGCTTCCCGCGGATGAAGATGTCCTTGATATGCTCGCGATAGCGCGGGCCCACGGCGATGGAGTGATGCCCCACGTCGCGCCACATGTCGCGCGTGCCCTTCGTCCCGAAATACCAGACGTAAAGCCCCATGGACCAGCGGGCATCCTTCACCTTCCGGTCGGTCCAGCGCTTCCTCGGCAGGTTGCGCAAGAGCCGCGTATAGGTATGCCCCGCATCCGCGTTGCTCACCACCAGCCCCGCGCGCATCACCTCGCCACTGACCAGCCTCACCCCCGCCGCGCGACCATTTTCCGTAACGATTTCATCCACTTCCGTATTGTGGACAACCTCGCCGCCCTGCGCCGCCACCACCCGCGCCATCGCCTCGGCAATCGCCTGCACCCCGCCCATCGCGTAATGCACCCCGAACGCCTTTTCGAGATGCGAGACGAGGATATACATGGACGTCACGTTGAACGGATCGCCCCCGATGAACAGCGGATGGAAGGACAGCGCAAAGCGCAGCCGCTCATCCTTCACCCGCCGCGCGGCATGGGCATAGACCGACCGGTCCGCCCGCATCATCCCGAACTGCGGCAGCACCTTGATCAGGTCCAGAAGCTTGTGCATCGGCCGCCGCCCAAGGTCCTCATATCCGAACCAATAGCGCGCCTCGCTGTCTTTCAGGAACGTCTCGTAACCCCTTGCATCGGATGGCGAAAGCCGCGCCACCTCGGCCTTCATCGCAGCCTCGTCCTGCCGCGCGGTGAAGGTCGACCCGTCGGGAAAGCGGATCTCATAGAACGGCTCCATGGGCACCAGCCGCACATCGCGGTCGAAATCCCGGCCGCAGGCCGCCCAAAGGTTGCGCAAGCCCTGCGGCACCGTCACGATGGTCGGCCCCAGATCGAACCGATGCCCCCCTTGCGTGATCGACGACCCCCGGCCCCCGACTCGGTCCAGCCGGTCGATCACCGTCACCCGCCACCCCTTCGCCCCCAACCGCATGGCCGAGGCAAGGCCGCCAAGCCCCGCGCCGATGACGATGGCATGATCGGCCTCTGGCAGGGCGGGTGCGGGTGCGGGGCGAAGTTGCTGCATCTGTTCCATGATCCTGATGATAGAGTGTCTAGTTTGATTTACAATATCACAGAACACAGTGCCGCACCCGCCCCTTTTTGCTTCCCCTTGGCGGAACAAAATGTCAGACTAAGTTTACACCATCCCGCACGGAGGGTCGCGCCATCTCTGTCACCAGCCTCAGCCTTTTCCGTTTCGACGGCCTGCTGCCGCGCCTCTGGGTGATCGGCCAGATGGGCGCGGCACGGTTTGCCCTGCGGCAGGAACGGCGCGCGCTCTTCTGGAAACTCTGCGGCTCCGGCACCGGCGAAGGCTTCACCCCCCGCCCCAACTGGGGCGTCTGGGCCATCCTCGCCACCTGGCCCGACGAGGCCACCGCCCGCGCCGCCACCGCCACCAGTCCCGTCTGGCAGAAATGGCGCGCAAAGGCGCGGGAAAGCTGGACAATCTTCCTATCCCCCCTCTCCGCGCGCGGCTCATGGGCCGGGGTGAATCCCTTCCTCCCCGATGCACCGGGCCAACAGGCGACCGGCCCCCTTGCCGCCCTCACCCGTGCCACGGTGAAACCCGCCCGCGCCCTGAAATTCTGGGATCGCGTGCCGAACATCTCGGCCACCATCGGCACCGACCCGAATGTCGCCTTCAAGATCGGCATAGGCGAGGTCCCGCTCCTCCATCAGGTGACCTTCTCCATCTGGCCCGACACCGCCAGCATGGCCGCCTTCGCCCGCGGCGACGGCCCACATGGCCGCGCCATCAAGGCCGTCCGCGACGGCGACTGGTTCAATGAGGAACTCTATGCCCGCTTCCGCCTGCTGGGCAGCGCGGGCACTTGGAACGGCGGCGACCCCTTGCATTCCTTGCAGGAATTTTCTGCGAAAATTCCTGCCCCCGATCCTTCCGCGAAGGATCGCGCCGCCACCTGCTCCCTTCCCCCCGAATTTTCGCAGAAAATTCGCCCCCAAGGATTTTCGCAGAAAATCCTTGCACTTACGGTGCCCAAATGAAGCAACCCTTCCCCTTCTCCGCCATCGTCGGGCAAGAGGCCATGAAGCAGGCCATGATCCTGACCGCCGTTGACCCCGCCATCGGCGGTGTCCTCGTCTTCGGCGACCGCGGCACCGGCAAATCGACCGCCGTCCGTGCCCTCGCGGCGCTCCTCCCCGAAATCGAGGCCGTCGAAGGCTGCCCCGTCAACTCGCCCACCCCGGCGCAAGTCCCCGACTGGGCCCAAGGCGCGACCGACCGCATCGTCACCAAACCCACCCCCGTCGTGGACCTCCCCCTCGGCGTGACCGAAGACCGCGTCGTGGGCGCCTTGGACATCGAACGCGCCCTGACGCGCGGCGAAAAGGCCTTCGAACCCGGCCTCCTCGCCCGCGCCAATCGCGGCTATCTCTACATCGACGAGGTGAACCTTCTCGAAGACCACATCGTCGACCTCCTCCTCGACGTCGCCCAATCCGGCGAGAACGTGGTGGAACGCGAAGGCCTCTCCATCCGCCACCCCGCCCGCTTCGTGCTGGTCGGCTCCGGCAACCCGGAGGAAGGCGAACTCCGCCCCCAACTCCTCGACCGTTTCGGCTTCTCCGTCGAAGTCACCTCCCCCCGCGACGTCGAAACCCGCGTGGAGGTCATCCGCCGCCGCGACGCCTATGACTCCGCCTATGGCGCCTTCATGGAGACATGGCGCCCGCAGGACGCAAGCTTGCGCGACCGCATCCTCCACGCCCGCGCGGCGCTGCCGCAGATCAAGACGCCGAACACCGTCCTCCACGACTGCGCCAGCCTCTGCATCGCCATCGGCTCCGACGGGTTGCGCGGCGAACTCACCCTCCTGCGCGCCGCCCGCGCGCTGGCCGCCTTCGAAGGGGACGACTCCGTGGGCCGCATCCACCTCAAGGCCGTGGCGCCCATGTGCCTCTCCCACCGCCTCCGCCGCGATCCGCTGGACGAGGCAGGCTCCACCACCCGCGTCATCCGCGCGGTGACGGAGGTCCTGCCCTGACCCCCGACGATCCCTGGGGCCGGGTGGAAACCGCGCTCGCCTGCCTCGCCACCGATCCGGCGGGCCTGAAGGGCCTCTGGCTCCGCGCCCGCGCGGGCCCCGTCCGCGACCGCGTGACGGCGTCGCTGGCGTCGATCCCCCTGCCGCAGCGCCGCCTGCACCCGACCATCACCGACGACGCGCTCTTCGGCGGCCTCGACCTTGCCGCGACCCTCGCCACGGGCCAGCCGGTGATGCAGCAAGGCCTCCTCGCCACACCCTCCACCCTCATCCTCACCATGGCCGAACGCTGCCCCGCAGGCCTCGCCGCCCGCCTCGCCAGCGCCCTCGACCAGCCCGGCCACACCCTCATCGCATTTGACGAAGGTGCCGCCCCCGACGAAACCCTCGCCCCCGCGCTGGCAGAGCGCCTCTCCCTCTTCCTCGACCTCACCGACATCGCGCTCGGCGATTCCAGCGACATTTCCCTCGACCCGCAAAGGCTTGCCGAAGCCCGCGCCCGCCTCCCCTCCCTCCGCCTAACACCGGACCACCTCGCCGCCCTCACCCGCGCCGCCGCCGAACTCGGCATCCCTTCCCTCCGCGCCCCGCTCCTCGCGGCCAGCACCGCCCGCGCCCATGCCGCATGGCAGGGCCGGACCGAGATCACCGACGAGGACCTAGAAACCGCCGCCGCCCTCACCTGCGCCCACCGCGCGATACCCCAGCCCGAACAGGCCGACCAGCAACCCGACCCCGAACCCCCACAGGACCAGCAACCCGACCGAGGCGAAGCCCAGTCCGAAGACCAATCCCGATCCCTCCCCGAGGAACTGCTCGTCGAAGCCGCCCTCGCCGCCCTCCCCCGCGACCTCCTCGAAGCCCTCGCCGCAGGCCGCGCCACCCGCGCCGCCAAATCCGCAGGCGGCACGGGCGCCGAACAGGGCGGCAACCGCCGTGGCCGCCCCCTCCCCTCCCGCCCTGGCCGCCTCGAACCCGGCGCGCGCATCGACCTCGTCGCCACCCTGCGCGCCGCCGCCCCGTGGCAACCGCTCCGCCGCAAGGCCCAGCCGGACCGCGACGCCGCCCTCCTCGTCCGCGCCGCCGACATCCGCCTGAAACGCTTCCGCGAAACCTCCGACCGCGTCCTGATCTTCGCCGTCGACGCCTCCGGCTCCGCCGCCTTCGCAAGGCTGGCCGAGGCGAAAGGCGCCATCGAACTCCTCCTCGCGCAAGCCTACGCAAGGCGCGACCACGTCTCCCTCCTCGCCTTCAAGGGCCACGCGGCGGAACTCCTCCTCCCCCCCACCCGCTCGCTCGTCCAAACCAAACGCCGCCTCGCCGGCGTCCCCGGCGGCGGCGGCACCCCGCTCGCCTCCGGCCTGCAACTGGCGCTGGCCACGGCGGCACAGGCGAAACAGCGCGGACTCACCCCCACCATCGCCCTGCTGACGGACGGTCGCGGCAACATCGCCCTCGACGGCACCCCCGACCGCGCCAAGGCGGAAGAGGAAGCCACCCTCCTCGCCCGCCAGATCCGCGCCGCTGGCACCCCCGCCCTCGTGATCGACGTGGCCAACCGCCCGCAGCCGTCCCTGAAGACGCTCGCGCAGATCATGGACGCCCCCTATCTCGCCCTCCCCCGCGCCGATGCGCGCCGCCTCTCCGCTGCTTTGGGCGAGGCTCTGGAAAGCTGACATGACCGCGCCCCGCAGGCCCAAAGACCGCATGCCCCCGGACCGCATGCCGCCCGATTGGCCGTTCCGCGCCCAGACCCGCCGCATCGCCGCCCGTCCGCATGACTGGAACGTGATCGACACCGGCGGCGACGGCCCCGCCCTGCTCTTCCTGCATGGGGCCGGGGGGGCGGGGCACAGTTTCCGCAACCTCATTCCCCTGCTTGCGCCCCGCTACCGCGTCATCGTCCCCGACCTGCCCGGTCAGGGTTTCACCCGCTCCGGTGCGCGCGGACGTTACGGCATCGATGCGATGGCCGAAGACATGGCAACCCTGTGCCGGGATATGGGCGTGGCCCCTCTCGCCCTGATCGGCCATTCCGCCGGGGCGGCCCTCGCCCTGCGCATGGCCTCCCTCCTGAACCCGCGCGGCATCGTCGGCATCAACGCCGCCCTCGGGGCCTTCGACGGGGCGGCGGGCGTGATGTTCCCGCTCCTCGCCCGCGTCCTCGCGGTTACGCCCTTCATCCCGCATGTCGTGGCGCGGCTCTGGGGCAACCCGGCCACGGTGGCGAAACTCCTTACCGCCACCGGCTCCCCGCTCGATGCCACGGGACAGGCGCAATACCTGACCCTCGTGCGCGATGCGGCCCATGTCGACGGCACGCTCGGCATGATGGCCCAATGGCGGCTGGACGACCTGATGCGCCAGCTTTCCACCATCGCCACGCCCACGCTGCTCATCGCCTCATCCGGCGATCTGGCCGTCCCCGCCCGCATCTCGCAGGATGCCGCGCGGCACATGCCTGCCGCCACCTATGCCGAACTTCCCGGCCACGGCCATCTCGTGCATGAGGAAGCCGCCGCCGAGGTGGCCGACCTCATCCTTCCCTTCCTCGACAGGATCGCCGCGCCCTGATCCGGCCTCACCGCCCGGAAACGAGGCTGCCAAAGATCCGGTCCATATGCTCGGCCAGATAGATGCGCAGCCAAGGCGTGAACCGCTCCGGTGCGCGCAGCACCTCCGCCGACAGGTCGTAAAGATCGACCCAGCGCACGGCGGCCACCTCATCGGGGTTTGGCACCACCTTCAGATCGGCCGGGGCATCCGCAACAAAGATATCCACCAGCTCATGCTCCACCAGCCCGTTGCCCACATCCGCGCGATATTCCACCCGGTCGGCAAAGGCCGGAAACAGCCCCTCGATCCCCAATTCCTCGCGCAGGCGGCGCACGGCGCAGGCGGCCGGGTCCTCGTCCCAGCGCGGATGGGTGCAGCAGGTATTCGCCCAAAGCCCCGGCGTATGATACTTCGCCAGCGCCCTTTGCTGGATCAGCACCCGCGTCCCGTCCAGCACGAAGACGGACACCGCCTTGTGCCGCAGCCCCTTCTGATGAACCTCCAGCTTGCCCACGGGCGTCAGACGCCCATCGACCCATGCCGGGATCATCTCTTCCGTTGCCACAGCCGTGGGGGCCAGCATGGTCACCTCCCTATGTCCAGACCGGAGAGACCAGCCGCAACAGATGCGCCATGTTCTTGATCCCGATCTTCACATGGGCCATGGGCCGGGCCTTCACCAGCTTCTTGTTCATATAGGCCTCGAAGGTCAGCTTCTGCACATCCACGTCATGGCAGAGGCTCACGAACCTCTCGCGCCGCTCGTCGCTCCGATAATAGGCATCCTGCATGGACCGCAAGACCCGGAACACCGTCCCATGTTCCCGCATGAACATCTTCCGCGCGATGCGCAAATCCGACGCACGGCCCGAGGCAAGTGCCGCCTGCGCCGCCGTCGCCGCAACGCGCCCCCCCGCCATGGCGTAGAAGATCCCCTCGCCCGACGAAGGCGCAACGACTCCCGCCGCATCCCCGGCCAGCACCACATCCCGCCCATTGTCCCAACGGTCCAGCGGTTTCAGCGGGATCGGCGCGCCCTCCTTGCGGATCGTCTCGCACTCCGTCAGGCCCGATGCCGCGCGCAGGTCGGCAGTCGCCTTCTTCAGGTCCACCCCGTCCAGCCCCGTCCCCATCCCGACGCTCGCCTGCCCGCCATGCGGGAAGACCCAGCCGTAGAAATCAGGGGAAATCCGCCCGTCATAGATCACGTCGCAGCGGTCGGGGTCATAGTCCGGCGACGGCTCGGGTGCCTTGATGATCTCGTGATAGGCGATCACATAGGGGATCGTGTTGCCGCCGGGCACTTCCGCCCGCGCCACCACCGACCGCGCGCCATCCGCCGCGATCACGATCTTCGCCGTAGACCGCCGCTCCGCCCCCGTCGCCTTCTCGCGCCAGATGACATGCGTGCCCGCCCCGTCCCGCTCGATGCGAACGAAGGTCCCGGTCAGACGCTCCGCCCCGGCCTTGCCCGCCCTGTCCCGCAGGTATTCGTCGAAATGCTCGCGGTCCACCATGCCCACGTAGCCGTTCTCGATCGGGATATCGACCATCCGCCCCGTGGGCGAAATCATCCGCGCCGTGGTGATCTTGGCCACGATCTGCGCGTCATCGATGCCGAAATCCTTGATCGCGCGCGGCGGGATCGCCCCCCCGCAGGGCTTGATCCGCCCCGCCCGGTCCAGCAGCGCCACGCGCTTGCCCGCCCGCGCAAGGTCCTCTGCCGCCACGGCACCCGAAGGCCCGCCACCCACCACGAAGACGTCATACATGGCTCATTCCCCCGGTATCAGTTGTGCATCGGGCAGGCGACGACCGCCCCGCCCCTCCACCACCCGCGCGGCAATCAGCGCGGACAGCACGAACAAACCCGCCTCGGCCACGAAGACCGCGCCAAAGGCATCCTGAACTGGCATGACCAGCCGCAGCCCATCCGCCGCCGCCGCCCCCACCAGCCCGCCGAACCCAGCAGCCAAAGCCTGCGCCGCGCCCCAGAGACCCATCCGCGTCCCCTCCCGCGCATCGCGCCCCTGCCCCGCCAGCGCCATCATCGTCCCGATCGCCGCCACGGCGAACATCCCGTTGAAAAAGCCAAGGCTCACCACCGCAGGCACCAGCGCCCCGCCCGTCTGCCCCAACCCCGCAATCGCCAGCAAGGACAGCGCGGACCCAAGGCACCCCGCCATGACCCACATCCGCAAGGACCCGATCCGCAGCCCCGTCGCCGCGATGCCGACCAGCAGCATCCCCACGAAGACGCCGCCATTCTGCGCGCCCGAAAGCTGCGTGCTTTCCCCCGGCGCGAAACCGAAGACCAGCCCCGCATAGGGCTCCAGTATCAGCTCCTGCATGAAATAGGCGGTCATCGACAGGAAGATGAACAGCGTGAAGACCCGCGCCTTCCGTTCCGCCCAGACCTCCGCCATCCCTGCACGGAACGGCAAAGCCTCAACCGGACGCTCCGCCACCACCCGCCGCTCGATGCCCCAGACGGCCAGCGCCGTCAGCACCACCGCGCCCGCCGTCACGACGCCCACGATCTCCAACAGCAGCGCCGGAGTATAGGGGTCCAGGAGCGCCCCCACCGTCCCCGCCGTCACAGCGATGCCAAGGATCATCATCAGCCACGTAATCGTCGCCGCCGCCGCCCGCCGCCGCGGCTCCGTCGCCGTCGCCAGCAGCGCCAGCAGCGACGTCCCCGACGCCCCCACGCCCACCCCGATCAGCGCATAGGCCAGCACCGACAGAGCCAGCCCCGCCCCAAACCCGGAAGGAAACAGCACCACCGCCACCGCCGCAAGGAACGCGCCCAGCGCAAGCGCCGCCATCCCCCCGATGATGAACGCCGTGCGGTTCCCCTTGGTATCCGACCGGAACCCCCAATTGGGCCGCGTGATCTGTATCCCGTAATGCAAAGCCACCAGCAGCCCCGGCAGCACCGCAGGCAGCGCCAGTTCCACCACCATCAGCCGATTCAGCGTCGACGTGGTCAGCACCACCACCGCGCCCAGACACATCTGCACAAGGCCCAGCCGCACGATCTGGACCCATGACAGCTTCATGCCAGCCCCCGCAGGGCAAAGGCCGAAATCATCATCCCCGTGACGTAAAGCACCACGCCGGTCCCGTTATACCAAGGCGCCTTGCCCTTCGGATCACGGAACAGCACCCGCATCGCCGCCACCTGCACCACCAGCACGGCCAGCACGCCCAGCGCATGCAGGGGCTTGCCCCACAGGACCAGCAGAGGAATGACCAGCGCCTGCGCCATGCCCATCACCGTGCAGGCGATCTTGGCCGCGACCTCCGGGCCCAGAACGACCGGCAATGACCGCACGCCATGCTGCCGATCCCCCTCCAACGCCTTGAAATCGTTCAGCGTCATGATCCCATGCGCGCCGAATGCGTAAAGCAGCGCGATGATGACAACCTCGAACCTCGGCGCGGCCTGCAACAGGACCGCCGCGCCCGTGAACCACGGCAACCCTTCATAGGACAGCCCCACCAGCCCCGGTCCCCACCAGCCCGACCGCTTCAACCGCACCGGCTCCGCGCTATAGGCCCAAGCCGCCACGACACCCGCGACCGTCGCCCAGAACCCCCAAGTCCCCAGCAGCGACCCAACCCAGAGTGACAGCGCCGTCATTGCAAGAGCAATATAAAGCCCCCACCGCCCCGGTATCCGCCCCGAAGGGATCGGACGATCCGGCTCGTTCACCGCATCCACATGCCGGTCGCACCAGTCATTGGCGGCCTGCGACATCCCGCAGACGATCGGCCCCGCCAGCACCATGCCCAAAAGGACCATCCCCCAATTCCCCGACAGGGGAACGCCAGAGGATACCGATCCGCACAGATAGGCCCAGATCGGCGGAAACCACGTGATCGGCTTGATCAGCCGCAGCATGGCGCGCGGTTCGGGCAGGCGACGGGGCTGTATGGAATAGCTGACAGTCATGCCCTAACTACATAGCAGATTGCAGAGTCGGACAAGTCCAAACTGTCAACTTTTTCTGACACCCTGTCTTCGTCTCGGCCCAAATACCCAAAAATCGACACGCCCCACCCCGCGCAGACGTCAGGCACGGGGCAGTACCTCGAACCGGCAGACCCCATCCCCCGCCGCCGCGCAGGCGACCTCGCGCACCACGCATCCCTTCCAGACCAGCCGCGCAAAGAGCCGCTCGAACACCGCCGCATGCCAGTGACACATCGGATGATCCCCCCGCAGCCCGGCCACCAGCGGATTCCCCGCCACTTCGAACACCAAGGGCCGCCACCCGACGATCCGAAACGCCCCCGACCCCGCAAAGGTCCAGGCATGCCGCGCAATCGCCCCCGCCAGCACCCGCGCCCCCAAGGGCGCAGGTAGCGCGCGGATCACCCATTGCGCCGCACGCGGGATGCGGTGGCGCAGGATGTAACTCCCCGTCGCCAGCCCCGCCAGACGCAGCAACCCCTCCACCCGCTCCGGCACCGCCATCCGTAGCGCAAGATGCACCGCAGCCGCATCCGCCTGCGGGATCATCCCCAGCGCGGGGTCCGGCACCGCCACCCCCGCTGCCGCCATCACCTGATCGCGGAAGCCGCGCCCCTCCACGCGGTCCAGCACCGCGACGAGTTGCGTTATCGCATTCGGCCCAATCCGCGCCTCCGAGGCCGCGACGGGGACATATCCGCCGTCCACCTCACGCCTCCTCGTCCATCTGCTGCTTCCCGCCGCCGCAGGCCGCGACCTCGGGCATCTTGAACGCGCGCCGCTCCTCCGCCCGCTCGCCCATCTGCGCCTTCACCGCCGCGCGCCGCTCCGCCGCCTTCGCGGCACGGTCCGCAGAGGCCTCCCAATCCGCCATCTGCGCATCGGCGATCTTGCGGCTGTCGTCGAAGTGGAAATCCACCTTCCCCTTGGTCTGCGGCCCCCAATAGCCCGCCTTGCCAAGGTCATAGAAGGTCCGCCCCACCCCCGCTTTCAGAAACGCCTTCAGGCAGCCCAGCAGATAGCGCCGCCGGAACCCCGTCCCGCGCCACGGATAATGGAACAACGCCTTCCTCATGTAGAAACGGCGGTAATTCTTCATCACGCCGTCCAAGAGTTCCCCCCGCGTCAGCGCAGCAGGCTTCATGATGGGCGTCACGAAATTGTATTTCGAGAAGTCGAAGACCTCCACCTGATCCCGTATCTCCTGAAATAGCGGGGTAAAGGGCCAGGGCGTATACATCGACCAGTTGGCAAGGTCCGGCTGCCAATCCCAGGCCATCTGGAAGGTCTCTTCCAGCGTCTCCTTCGTCTCGTTGTCCAGCCCCACGATGAACTGCGCCTCGGTGAAGATATCCGCCTCGCGCAAGAGCCGGATCGCCTCCTTATTCTCGGCGACCGTGGTTTCCTTGTTGAACAGATCCAGCTTCAACTGCGCCGCCGCCTCGGTGCCAAGGGACACATGCACCAGCCCGGCCTTTCGGTAGAACTTCAGCAGATCGCGGTCGCGGTAGATATCCGTCACGCGGGTATTGATCCCCCATGTGACCCGCTTGTTCAGGCCGCGGTCGATCAACTCCTGACAGAACTCGACGAATTTCTTCTTGTTGATGGTCGGCTCCTCATCCGCAAGGATGAAGAACCCGACCCCGTGATCCGTCACCAGACGCTCGATCTCATCCGCGACGCGTCGAGGGTCCCGCACGCGGTAATCGCGCCAGAACTTCCACTGCGAACAGAAGGAACAGGTAAACGGGCACCCCCTCGCCATGTTGGGGATGGCCACCTTCACGCCCAACGGCACGTAGATGTACTTGTCCCAGTCAAGGATCGACCAATCCGGATCAATCGCGTCCAAGTCCTTGACGGTGGAGGCCGCCTGCGTCGCCACGATCTCATCGCCGTCCTTGAAGGCCAGCCCCCTGATCTTCCGCTTCTCGGCAGGCCAGCGCCCATCCCGCACCGCCTCC
>Ga0209278_1001467_pt1 | contig 14236 bp, 9 predicted proteins | sample JI81BgreenDNA_FD_187504 | JGI IMG/M metagenome (GOLD analysis project Ga0209278, IMG submission 187504) | Wastewater effluent complex algal communities from Wisconsin, to seasonally profile nutrient transformation and Carbon sequestration -... | ecosystem: Engineered > WWTP > Effluent > Algae... | reverse complement strand
GCCTCCACCACGATGAACCTGAAAAATTAGGTCTGTCAGAAAAACACAGTCTCTCTCCTATGTGCCAGCGAGACCGTAAAACTAATTGAAGTCTGTCACAGACTAAGCAAAGCGCTACAGAAAATGCAGATCGTTTAATTGGTCTGTCACGAACTGCGGTAACGCGCCTGTCCCCTACCGAAAAACCGGCAAAAACCTACCTCGCGGTTGGCTCCCTGTGCTACCTTGAAAGCACTGAAGCAGCTTGGAAAACGGCCCCAACGGCTCCGGCATCCCGCACCGAAAGTGGGGATCCAGCCGAACCCTCACCCTACCGTCCACGGATAAAAACCGACTGGCGCAGTAGTGGGGATTGGTACAACGGGTAAGCCAGTTTTCAGCACTTCAAGGCGGGAAAGGACCGCTATGGCAACGTGGGGATGTACTCGACCAGAGTTCTGACCTGACACCCTCCAATCATTTGGGGGTTACCGTAGTGCATCTCTCCCTGTGAGTCACCGCGACTTGTGGCTTTTCCTGCAGTTGCGGCACGGGTACGAGGCAGTAATGGAAACAACAAATCAAGGGGATCTTTTCCCCTATGTGAGGGAAACGTACCAGTCCGGGTATCCATACCACCTAGTGGCACAAGACGCATTCCCCGCGGCAAACGACCCTGGCGATCAGGCAGTACTGAAGCGGTACCGAAGACTATGTTCGCCCATGTACGTGGCGGCACTTCCAAGCCTGGATACCCTCGACTCGATCCGCCGGACCTTGATCTGTGAATTTCCCTGGGCAACGCACGCGATCTCCCACATCATGGATGAGTTGTTGACACGCAAGCTTTTCGGCTCGCGTCATCTGCACTTCAAACCAGTTGTGCTCACGGGCGACCCTGGGGTAGGAAAGACCCGTCTCGCGCGTCGGTTAGCTGAAGAATTGGACGTAGCGTTCAGATCGGTGAGTCTCGCGGGTATGGATGACTCCCGTGTGCTGTCAGGCACCTCCCGAGGCTGGTCCACTGGTCAACCTTCCCCGTTGCTGGATTTGATGATCCAGGCCGACTGCGCCACTGCGGTGGTTCTATTGGACGAAGTGGAAAAAGCTGGTGGCCGCGCAACGAATACGGCGCAACCTTGGTCGGTCCTCCTGAACTTACTTGAATCGGAGAGTTCTAGACGCTGGTTCGACCACTTCCTCCAAGTGAACTGCGATATCAGCACGTTGATTTTTATCGCTACTGCCAATGAGATCAGTGATCTACCTGCGCCGCTGCTTTCTCGCCTGACAGTGCTCAACGTGGACACACCCAGTCCGGAACAGATCATCCGGGCTATTCCACACGCGCTTCATGACATCTCTCGCGACTGGAATGTTGACATTGAGCTGCTCCCTCTGGTGCGGGCTGAGGACCTGCCATTCATTCCTAAGAGTATGCGCACCCTAAAAGCCGTCGTCGCCTGGTACCTAACGAGGTGGGCACAGAAGAACCTCCGCCCCGAAGTCATGCACTGAACGTTTTTCTGGAGATACCAACGCACAGAGACACGTGGGGTTTTATGCCGGCACCTCAAGCGGACAGCGAAGTCAAACGATCAGCGGTTGAGTCCCACACAACAATGAGTCTTTTTGGGGTGAATCACACGGAGGTTTCCGCCACGTTGAAGGCTCCGCTGCTGAATTTTTCAGCAAGAAGGTCAGGGGTGATCAACGTGAGCACATAAAGTAAATTGCGCCGCCTTTTGCTGAGGAATGGCATATCGATACGCTGGGCCAGCAGAAGGCTGGGCGTCTCGCGCAACATGGCCAGGAAGTAGTTAGGCAATGTGGTGACCCGAGGGCCGCAGGAGCGCTGGGACGACGATTTTCCGGAACTGAAGCAGGAGGGTTGAGCCGGCTGCGCCACGGCTGGATGGCCCCCCGCTAGCCCAGACTATTCGCTGTGCGCTGGAGTGCTCTGTCACACCTGAGGCCAAAGGGTTTTGTCATCAAGTTTTTGCTGATATTTGATAAAACCGACATCGGACTGTTCTGACTTGGGGGACTCCGATGAAGTTAAAACTCAAACTGCCGCTGGCTTTCGGAGCGGTACTTCTGATCATGCTTGTGGCTGGCCTGTCTAGCTTGCTGCGCATGGACACAAGTATCACGCGCTTCGAATCCCAGGTACGTGAACTGAACCAGTTGCAGGTGCAGGCGCTGCGCGCGGAGGTGCACTTCAAGACCCAGGTGCAGGAATGGAAAAACACCTTGTTGCGCGGCTTTGATGACCCCGCACGGGAGCGCTTCTGGAATGCGTTCCAGCAAGAGGAAGCGGCCACAGCCAAGGCGGTGACCGAATTGCTTGACGCTGTACGTGGGCGGGAAGGCATGGCCGACATTGAGGCACTTGCAGCCCAGTTTCTCGAGGCCCATACCCAGATGGCGCAGGGCTATCGCAGAGGTTTCAACATCTTCGAGGTATCCCTCTACGACTCCCGCGCTGGCGACCAGGCGGTTAGTGGGATGGACCGGGAGCCCGCCCGCTTGCTCGTGGCCCTGGGCGAGGCGATAGACACCGAGGCACTTCGGGTTTCGGCCCAAGTCGCCGAGGAAGGGTACGCCGCCTTCCGACTCGGAGCAGTCGTTTTGGGCCTTGCCACTCTGGCGGGTATTGCCCTAGCCTGGTGGCTTTCCAGCAGTATCGTACGGCCCATGAACGCGACCTTATTGGCCACTGGAGAAATGGCCAGCGGCAACCTGATGGTTCAAATCCCGACCGGAGGCAAGGACGAGCTGGGCCAGCTGCTCACGGCGCTGGGGCAGATGCAGCAGTCCTTGCGCAAGCTCATAGGCCAGGTGCACCAGAGTACCGACAGCATTCAGGTGGCCAGCGCCGAGGTGGCCGCGGGCACCCGCGACCTGGCCGCGCGCACCGAACAGGCCGCCAGCAGCCTGGAAGAAACCGCCAGCAGCATGGAGGAGCTCAACTCCACCGTGAAACAGACGGCCGATGCCGCACGCCAGGCCAACCAGCTGGCCAGCAACGCCGCTGCCGTGGCCGCCCAGGGCGGCGAGGTGGTGCAGCAGGTGGTGGTCACCATGGCAGAGATCAACCAGAGCAGCCAAAAAATAGCCGACATCATTGGCGTGATCGACGGCATTGCTTTCCAGACCAACATCCTGGCCCTGAATGCCGCGGTGGAGGCGGCGCGCGCGGGCGAGCAGGGCCGGGGCTTTGCGGTGGTGGCCGGCGAGGTGCGCACGCTGGCACAGAGGAGCGCGCAGGCGGCCAAGGAGATCAAGGCGCTGATAGACACGAGCGTGGAGAAGGTGCGCGGGGGCACAACGCTGGTGAACACGGCCGGGGGCACGATGCAGGAGATTGTGCAGAGCGTGCAGCGGGTGAGCGACATCATCGGGGAGATCACGGCGGCCACGTCGGAGCAGAGCGACGGGATATCGCAGGTGAATGTCGCGGTGACGCAGCTCGACCAGATGACGCAGCAGAACGCGGCGCTGGTGGAGCAGAGCCAGGCGGCTGCCGAGAGCATGAGCGAGCAGGCGCGGGCGCTGGGTGTGGCGGTGGGGGCCTTCAATGTGGGAGAGCGGAGATCCGTGATCCAAAGCCCTGCATCATCCGCAGCCCAGACACCTCGCTTTAAGTCACAGCCAGCACCGAGCCCCTTCAGGAAGCCAGCGGGACTGTCTAGTCCCCGTACGGCTCCAGCTCCCAGGGACGCTCTCGGTAACGGCGCGAAGAAAGCCGCCTCGCCAACCGGGTTGCCAGCGCCGACTGGGAAGACGCCACACGGGCGGTCCGAGCCGGGGATGGGCGATTGGAATAGCTTCTGATTTCAGGGGAAAGCCATGGCGTTCAAGGCCCGGGGTACTTGGTGTGGCGGAACCTTGAGCTTGCGCCGAGACCCATTTGCGGTTCTGACATTTGCGGGAGTACTTGTTAGATGAGCTCCGAGACAGTCGACCTGATCCGAGATCTCGGCATGAACGCCGGCTTGCTGGCTTTCCTGGCCGGATGTTTCGGTGTTGCCACCACACGCTCCTACAGCCCGGATCCGGATATCCGCCAGTCGAGGGACACCTTCATCCTGGTCTTGGGCGGTCTTTTGTTCGGCGGGGTCGGTATTGCTTCCATGGCGGCTCCGATAGCGGTTGCCCCTGGCGTCATTCTGGACACCAAGACGGTAGTAGTCGCTCTGGCGGCGGCCTACCTTCCTGCTTGGCCTGCTTTCCTGGCCATTCTCATGATGGCGGCCTACAGGATCCACTTGGGTGGAGTTGGGATGATTCCTGCCCTCGCAGCTATCGCCATGAGTGCGGGTGTCGCCTTCTACCTGCGAAGTGTTCGGGACACACTGGATACTCGCCTCGGAGCAGAGCGCGCTACATGGGCTGTGCCCCTCGTTCTGGGCGTGGGGGTGGCTTCAGCCGGACTACTGGGGGCGCTGTTCCTTCCTTCCCAGATTCTGGGCGCCGTCTTTCCTGCGATGCTGTTGCCTGTGGTGATCGTCTACCCGTTGGCAACCATGATGACCGGATATCTCATGGAGACAGGCCTGCGGCTGCGCCGGCGCGAGCAGCAGCTCAGCGCTGCGCTGGCGGACAGCCAGAAGATGGCCAGCATCTTTGAGAACAGCATGGACACCATCGCGGTCTGGCAACCTGATGGGACGATTCTTGATGTCAACCCCGCCTATTGCTCCGCCTTGGGCTACTCCCGGGAAGAGCTTGTCGGTAGCGGTTCGGATCATCTGCGGGTAGACAAGGACGGAGCAGCACGGTTCCTGCGTGATGTCGCTCGGAGGATTGAGCAGTCTGGTCGCTGGCAAGGAGAGGTGGCTCGTAAGCGCAAGAACGGAGAAATCTTCGTATCAGACATCACTATTCAAGCCCTCCCTGATCCAGACGGAGTCGTTCGACGCTGGGTGTCGATCGGCCGGGATCTCACTGAGAAGCGCCTGATGGAGGAAGAGGTGCGCAAGGCGGGTAACTTCGACCCGCTCTCTGGCCTGCCCAATCGCCGGATGGTGATCGAGTCGCTGCGCGCGCTGCTCGACCGCCCAGCCGCTCACCAGACCCTGCGGCGCCATCCCGACCGCGCGGCACCCGCAGAACCCACCCCTGAGAACCGCAACATCGCGGTCTGCGTTTTTGACATCGATGACTTCAAGGATCTCAACGACCGATACGGTTACCGAACCTGTGACAGGCTCCTGCGAGATGTGGCCATCCGCCTCAAGGAGGGGGCCAATGAGCACAATATCATCGGTAGGCTGGGTGGCGACGAGTTCGTAGTCGTCCTGACAGGATTCGAAGAAGTCCATGAGGCACTCGACCGGGTGTACCTGATCAAGGATGCCATCGCAGAGCCACTGATGATCTCGGGGAACTCGGTCAGCCTGCAATCTAGCGTGGGGGTCACGCTGTTCCCAACCGACCCTTCTGATGCCGACAGCCTTCTGCGGCATGCAGACCTTGCGATGTACACGGCCAAGGACCGAGGAAAAAACCAGATTTACGTCTACGACTACGAGCGCGACCGTAAGTCGCAGCAACGGAGGGAAACCATCCGCCGCATCGATGTGGCCATCGACAGGGGGGAGATGGAGCTTTTCTTCCAGCCCAAGGTCCGGATATCTGACGACAAGGTCATCGGGGCCGAGGCCCTTATCCGATGGAGACACCCAGAGCGGGGGATCATTTCTCCTGCGGGATTCCTCGACGATATCGAAGGAACTCCTACCGCAGCGAAGCTGGACTTCTGGGTGCTCAAAGAGGCGATCCACATCGGGGGCATGTGGCATGCAAGTGGGTCCGACCTGCAGGTTAGCGTCAATATGACGGTCTCAACCTTGACCGATCCTATGTTCCTGCAAAGAACCCGCGAGTTGCTTCGGGCCAATCGCCACCTTCCATCGAACTTCCTGGAGGTTGAGTTGCTGGAGACGGAAACGCTGAATGACCTCACGATGGTGGCTTATGTCATGCAAGAGCTCGCCGATACAGGAGTTCAATGCTCGATCGATGACTTCGGAACCGGTTACTCATCTCTCACGTACTTGCAGAGGCTACCTGCACAGATCATCAAGATAGATCAATCGTTCGTACGCGACATGCTGGAAGACGAGCGGGATATGGCATTGGTCAAGGGCATTATTGGCCTGGCCAAGGCATTCAACCGCCAGGTGGTGGCTGAGGGAGTCGAGACAGCAGCCCATGCTCTGCATCTCAAGGAACTGGGCTGCGACATTCTCCAGGGGTATGGGATTGCCCGGCCGATGCCGGCGTCGGAGATGCCAGGCTGGCTGGAGAATTGGAAGGGGCTGGACGCACTGATTGACGGCTCTGGCCGTATTGACATCCACTTTGTTTGATCACTCGGCCTGAATGCTCCGTTGTGCCGCCTTTTCGGCGTAAGGAGCAAAGTTTGTAAGATCAATCAACAGTTTCCACTGCGCGTGTCCTCAATTGCGGGTGTCAGGAACTCAAGAACACGGCGCACTGTCCTGCAGGTTGCGTCCCGATTTGATTTGGCCGCTCGGAACACGAACTGGCTTCACGCGGAAAGTGATCGATGTCAAAGTCACCTCGGGTACGCCTGAGTGCCCCGACACGCTACGCGGAATCCAAAATCTGCTGTCGCTTGTAGTCTACAAATCGGTTGCAGCCATGTCGCGTCCCGCCGTTCCATGCACTGGCCCACTTTCAATGGCCATGGCACTTGCGGGTAGCCAGTGAAGCACTTCTAGTCGGCCATCGTGGTGTTCCACCACCGCAGTGAGGCTCTCCACCCAGTCCCCGTCGTTGCAGTACAGCGTGCCATCAATCATCCGCATCTCGGCGCGGTGGATGTGCCCGCACACCACCCCATCAAGACCGCGCTTGCGTGCTTCGGCCGCCACCGCTGCCTCGAAACTGAGTACGTAGTTCAGCGCCGACTTCACTCGATGCTTCAGGTACTTGGATAACGACCAGTAAGGTAATCCCAGCCGTGCCCGCCACGAATTCAAGTGCCGGTTCAGCCGCAAGGACAGCTCATACAGGTTATCTCCCAGGTAGGCCAGCCACTTGGCGTACTGGATGACCCCATCAAAGTGATCGCCGTGCACCACCCAGAGTCGGCGTCCATCTGCCATTTGGTGTACCGCCTCACTCACTACCTCCACACCACCAAAGTGGTGACCCGTGAAGTGGCGTGCAAACTCATCGTGGTTGCCTGGCACAAAGATCACTTCGCATCCCTTGCGAGCGCGGCGCAGGATTTTCTGAATCACATCGTTATGACTTTGTGGCCAGTACCAGCGGCGGCGCAATTGCCAGCCATCAATGATGTCGCCTACCAGGTAGAGCTTCTGGCTGGGGTGGGCTTTTAGAAAGGCCAGCAGTGGTGCCGCCTGGCAGCCTGGCGTTCCCAGGTGCAAGTCCGAGATGAAGACCGCGCGATGAAGGGGGCGGTTGGCCGAGTCTGGAGTCTCGTCATCCTCTAGCGCTACAGACGGCGGCTTGTTTTCATTCCATCCGCCGTCCCCCGAATGAACTGGAGGCATGCGGAAAAGTTCGCTGTCCAGCAGACCGGTATGACGTCCGACAAATCCACTGCGCATCCCAAGTCCTCCAGCGGTAAGGCGAGTCTGATATCCCCACCAGAATCAGTGCCAAGCGTGGCGAACTCATGGTGACCCCACGGCGTGTAGCGAGGATGACGCCGCCGTGAATACTCAATGACAACCAGCACCACCGTCTGCGGTACCGCCCTTGCCCTTCTGTCACCCAAATGCCACCCGGGCTACATGGTGTGGTCATAAGAAGAACGCAGCATGACTTGCAGCAACCAAGGAGGCATTCATGGAAATCGCAGTGGTAGGTGCAGGGTATGTGGGGCTGGTTACGGCAGCGTGTCTGGCCGAACTGGGCAACCGGGTCACGAGCGTGGATCATGACTTTGGGCGCGTAGCCCTGCTACAGGCTGGTGGTGTACCCATTTATGAGCCAGGTCTGGAAGACTTGGTACAGCGCAACCAGGCTGCAGGCCGGCTGAGTTTCAGCACCTCGGTAGCGCAAGCGGTGGCGCAGGCTGACGTGGTATTCATTGCGGTGGGAACCCCGCCCCAGGAAGACGGATCGGCCGACCTGCAGCATGTGCTCCAGGTAGCGCGCCAAGTGGGTGAAGCCATGAACGGCTTCAAGATCGTGGTGAACAAATCCACCGTGCCAGTGGGTACGGTGGAGCGGGTGCGCGCCACCATACTCCAGGCTCTCCATGCCCGCGGCGAAGTGATGCAGGACGGCCAACCGCGCATGGATTTCGCGGTCGTCTCTAACCCCGAGTTTCTGAAAGAAGGTGCCGCTATTGAAGACTTTATGCGGCCCGATCGCATTGTGCTGGGCGTGTCCACCAGCCCCGCCGGCGAGCGCGCTCGTACCGTACTGGCTCGCTTGTATGCGCCCTTCAACCGCCACCACGAGCGTACCCTATGGATGGACGTGGCTAGCGCCGAACTGACCAAGTACGCAGCCAACGCCATGCTGGCCACCCGCATTTCTTTCATGAACGAAATGGCCTTGCTGGCGGATGCCGTGGGTGCTGATATCGATGCCATACGCCGTGGCATAGGCGCGGACCAGCGCATTGGCCACGGCTTCTTGTATGCCGGCGTAGGCTACGGGGGCAGCTGCTTCCCCAAGGACACGCGCGCCCTGAGCCACACCGCCGGCCAGCATGGTCTCAGGATGCAGGTAGTGGATGCGGTGGAAAGCGTGAACGTCGCGCAGAAGCAGGTGCTGTTGCAGCACCTGGTTCAGTGGTTCGGGGAGGACTTGCGCGGGCTGTGCTTTGCTGTTTGGGGGTTGGCCTTCAAGCCCAACACCGACGACATGCGGGAAGCACCCAGCCGCACGGTAATCAATGCGTTGTTACAGCGCGGCGCAAAGGTCGTGGTGTATGACCCAGTAGCCACCCATGAGGCTGAGCGGGCACTGGCTCAGGATCATGGAAAGACCCTCGAGGAGTTGCGGCGATGGCCTGCATTGCGCTTTGCTCCCTCGGCTGTAGATGCCGTCACTGGCGCTGATGCCTTGCTACTGTTGACCGAATGGAAATGCTTCCAGCATCCAGACTTTGCCGCCCTGTCTGGGCTCATGCGTCACCGGGTAGTGCTAGATGGCCGAAACCTCTACGACCCGCAGATGCTGGAGGAACTGGGATTTGTGTACCAGGGAATAGGTCGCCGCAACGCTTTGGCCAGCCAAGCCCAAGCGTTGCTCAGGTATGAAGTATCCAGCCCGGCAAGGGAGAACTGCCCTATCCCCCTGCCCCAGCCTGAACGGTCGGCGTGACTAGCTGGATCTGGTTCGTCTGACGGGCATGCTGATCCAGCAGATCTAGCCATAGCTCCTCTATCTGAGCGGCAATGTGGCTCCACTGCCGCGGCAGCGTGGCAGTACGGGCGTTTGCGCGCAGCCCTGCAACCAGTGCAGGTTGTTGCGCCAACAGGCGGGCGCCTGCTATGAAAGTCTCTTCCTCGACGGCTTGCCTCTTAGCGGTTGGCAACGGCGCGAGCCACCCGCTCTTCCCATGCTCCACCAAACTGGCTGCTGCTGCGTAATTGAAAGCCATCACAGCAAGTCCGCTGGCCATAGCCTCAGGCACCACGTTGCCATAGGTTTCCGTCACGCTGGGGAACAAAAATACATCGGCGCTGGCGTAGCAGGCCGCCAAGTCGGCACCACGGTGCGCGCCTAACATCAGCGCTTCAGGACACTGTCCCTGCAGAGCCTGAGAGCTGGGGCCGTCGCCCACCACCACCAGTCGGGTTCCCGGGCGTACCTCAGCCATGGCACGCCAACTGCGTATTAACAGATCCAGGTTCTTCTCCGGGGCCAGTCGTCCGACGTACAACGCCACCAAATCATTGGGCTTCACGCCCCACTGGGCACGCACGGCTTCACTGCGCAGGGTTGGTGAGAACTGCGTCGTGTCTATGCCACGTTGCACCACATACAGACGCTCGAAGCCTTGCTGCGTGAGCGTGGCCTGAAGGTCTGGGGACGGAACCATGGTGCAGTCAGCGCTGTTGTGGAACTTGCGCAGGTAGGCTGCAACAGGGCGATGCAGCCATCCCAGTCCGTAATGCTCGCTGTAGGCATGGAAGTTGGTTCGGAAATCAGTGCTGACCGGCAGGCGCAGTCGCCGCGCGACGCGCAATGCCGACCAGCCCAACGGGCCCTCAGTGGCAATGTGAACCAGATCGGGACGCTTTAAGGACCACAGCCGCGCCAGTGGCCGCAGTTGCGGAAGCCCCATGCGAAGGTGAGGATAGCGCGGAATGGGCAGACCGCGACAGAGCATCTGCTCCATGTCTTGGCGGACAGCACCAGTCTTTGCAATACCCGTCATCAAGCCTAGCGGCTCAACACGCGACTGCCGAGGCCGTACCAGCTGGATCATGTGGCCACGTTCCTGCACATGCTCCACAAGGCGCTGCAGTGTCAGGGCCACACCATTGATCTCCGGTGGATAGGTCTCCGTCACTACAGCCACACGAAGTGCCATCCGGTCGGGATTGAGTTGATCCACCACCAGATCATTCAGGTTGGACAGGGTCGGAGTTCCATGATCTCTGCTCATGTTGGCACTTTGCCTTTGCCCGACGACAGAACAGTGACAGCCTTATAACGAGCCCCACAGCTGCTGCCCTGACTGTGTGACAGCGCCGCACCCCTTCTTTGTTTAGACCAGCTTCACCCGGCTGTCATGCTGGTTTCATTGGTGTTTCACTTGTGGAGCACAGTATGCGCACGGGGCCTTCAGCGAAGCCCTTTTCAGACCTAGTCGATACACCGAACGTCACACACCCCAGAAAGGACACAGGATGAAGGACTTCTTGCGAGAGCTGCAGCTACAACGCTGGGACGACCACCGCTACTATCACCACAGCCGAATTAACCAGAGCCTGCATCTGCTCAGCGCGCTGTGTTTTGTCCTGGCCTACGTCCTACTTCTCGTGGACCCTGCTTTGGCTGCACTGCTGGCATGGGGGGTGTCGATGGTCAGCCGTCAAGCGGGCCACTTCTTCTTCGAGCCCAAAGGCTACGACCACATCAACCAGGCTACGCATGAACACAAGGAAGCTATCAAGGTAGGCTACAACCTACGCCGCAAGGTGGTGCTTATGGGGCTGTGGGCAGCATCTCCAGTCGCACTGTGGTGGCAGCCTACGCTGTGGGGCCTGCTACCTGCGCACACCAGCGTATGGGGCTTCTGGCACAACGTGGGGACGGTATGGCTGTACCTGGGGCTAGGCGGGTTGGTGTTCCGTACGTTGCACCTGTTCGTACTGCAGAGCATACGTACCGGGTTGGTCTGGGCGATCAAGATCATTACCGATCCGTTCCACGACATCAAGCTGTACCATCGAGCTCCGCTGCACTTGCTGCGCGGTGAGCTGCTGGACCCAGGCGTGGGACACCGCGCCTGAGAAACCCCGGTTAGGCAAGGCCTGCCGGGCGGGATCAACCATCCATCCGGCTCCCCTTACGTCTTGTTGTCCGGCTCGCTCTCCAGCGAGCGGCCAGCATCTCGCGCAGCAGCCCAAGCCGCATCTGCCGACGAATGGCGGTCTGAGTTTGCGTTTCATCACGCCACCACCAGCCGTCGTGCTGCATCTGGGCGCAAGCAGCCAGTACACGTCGAGTCACTTCGGCCATATCGGCTTCGGTGTAGTTCAGGCTGAATATGAAGCGCCCAGTCCCCACCCAGCTCAGAGCCAGTCCCTGTTCGCGCAGGTAATACTGCAGCATCCAGTGGTAGCGTGAGGGTTGTGTGTAGGTGAGTGTCCAGATGCTGGAGAGCGCCTCCGCGCGCACCGGGTAACCGGCTTGCGCCAGCGCCTCGTTGAAGCGGCGCAGGTGGGAGTCCCAGGCGGTGTCAAGGTCCTGGTAAAAGCGTTGGACTTCCGGGCTGTCCAGCCGTTGCAGGAATTCGTGCATGGCGCCCATGACGGCTGGGTGGGCGTTGAAGGTGCCTCGCGCAAAGCACAGGTCGGCAGGACGTTCCGGGTTGAATCGGCGCATGAGGTCAGCGCGTCCGCACACAACCCCCACAGGAAAGCCGCCGCCCAGCGTCTTGCCGTAGCACACCAGATCGGCCTGCACGCCAAAGTATTGCTGGGCGCCACCCAACGCCAGCCGGAATCCTACGAACACCTCGTCAAGAATCAGCACGATACCGCGTTCGGTACACACTTGACGCAGGCGCTGCAACCACTTGGAGTAGGCAGCGCGGTCAAAGCCCGCGGTCCGGGATCCGTCCAGCAGCGTGGAGTCCCCTGGCGCATTGCGATTTGGGTGCAGTGCCTGCAACGGGTTCACCAGCACGCAGGCAATGTCCTTGCGGCGGCGCAGCACCTGCAGCGCCGCCTCCGACATGTCTTGCAAGGTGTAAGTGTCTCGCGGGGGCATGGGGTTGCCGGGGCCGGGCTGCACGTCTTCCCACCAGCCATGGTACGCGCCGGTAAACCGAACCAGATGGCGCTTACCCGTGTGGTAGCGCGCCAGCCGCACCGCCTGCATCACCGCCTCGGTGCCTGACATATGGAAGGATACCTCGCTCAGGCCCGAGATGGCCTGCAGGCGCCCCACCACTTCCGCCACGCAGGGGTGGTATCCCCCCAGCACCATGCCCAGTTCGGCGCCGGTCTGACTACCGGCGGCCATGCAGGATTTGTAGAACTCATGGCCGAACACATTCACACCGTAAGAGCCGGTCAGGTCCAGATGGCGCACACCATCCAGGTCGATAAGCTCAAGTCCCTCGGAGGTCTGCCAGAACGCCCCGATGGGCAAGTGGTCGCGCACCAGCGGGCTGAACTGGAAGGGAACGCGGTAGCGACCGGTGAACTGCAAATCGGATATGCCGTTACGCGCTTGCGCCGTGAGGGCCAGGGTACGAGGCGAACGCTCGCGTAATACAGCCCCCAAACGCATGAAGCCCTGGCGCCGCTGGCGTGCTACCGCGGCGGGCGCGTGGTCAGCCTGAAAGAACTGCGCATCGCTGTAGCTGTAGCCGGGCACTAGCCGTGCCACCCGCTTGGCCAGCCTCGAATGCCCCGCCAGAGAACGGTGCTTGGCCCGGGAGAGCTGCAGCCGCGCACGCGCATAGGGCAGCGCAGCTAGTCCTGCCAGCACGGCCACTGCAGCGGCCACGGGCATGAGTTCGTTGGGCATGTCATCGGCCTTTCAACAAATGGTGAAACAGTGGTCACTGTGTTGTACCGACTGCCTTTGACAGGCTTGTGAAAGCCCCCACCATGCCCCTAATCCATGAATCTCAAATCCCTGCGTGACCAGCTACTGCTCCAGGAAGACCTGAACTTCTTGCTTACCAACCGCGTACCTCGAATTGCGCTCACGCGGCTCATGGGTCGTTTCAGCCGCATCCGTAACCCGTGGATCGCGCGCGCATCGATTGCGGTTTGGCGTCTGTTCACCGATCTCGACCTCAGCGATGCGAAGCAGCAGCACTTCGACAGTCTGCACGCCTGCTTCACCCGAGAGCTGGTGGCAGGGGCGCGTCCCTACCGTCCAGACCCGCGAGAGCTGGCCAGCCCTTGCGATGCCATCGTGGGTGCCATGGGACAGGTGGAAGCAGGCACACTGCTTCAAGCCAAAGGTTTTCCGTACACGCTGCAAAGCCTCATGGGCAGCCCTGCGCTGGCACAGCGCTACGCCCAGCACAGCTACATCACTCTGCGGCTGACCAGCAGCATGTACCACCGCTTCCACGCCCCGTGCGACCTGGAGGTGCAGCGGGTCACCTACATCTCGGGCGACACCTGGAACGTAAACCCAATTGCCCTGAGGCGTGTGAAGGAACTGTTCTGCAAGAATGAGAGGGCGGTGCTGGAGGCGCGCACCACGCACACCGACGAGACCCTGGCTCTTGTACCTGTAGCAGCCATCCTGGTGGCCAGCATCCGGTTGCATTTTCTGAATGTGCTGCTGCATCTGCGCTACCAGGGACCACACACTATCGCCTGCGCTGCACCGATGGCCAAAGGGCAGGAAATGGGCTGGTTCGAGCACGGCTCTACCATCATCGTGTTTGTGCCGCCCACATGGCAGTGGGCCTCTGGCATCGCGCCGGGCCTACGGATCAAGGCGGGCGATGCATTGGCCGTTCAGCCACCTTCTGCTACCGTCTAAACGGCCAAGATGCCAGTCAGAGGCAGCCACCACCAGGCCGCCAACACGCCTA
>Ga0209278_1001465_pt1 | contig 14272 bp, 8 predicted proteins | sample JI81BgreenDNA_FD_187504 | JGI IMG/M metagenome (GOLD analysis project Ga0209278, IMG submission 187504) | Wastewater effluent complex algal communities from Wisconsin, to seasonally profile nutrient transformation and Carbon sequestration -... | ecosystem: Engineered > WWTP > Effluent > Algae... | reverse complement strand
GCGAATCGCCTGCCAAGGGCGCTGGGCGCTGCTGATCCATGCCGCCATCAGAAAGATGGCGGTTGGAATCAGGTTGCCTTTGGCCCCCGTTAGCAGCAGTGATGCCCCCACGCAGGCACTGCCGATTACTGCTAAGCAACGCAGCCGCCAACTGCTTGCAGGGGCCAGCACCACCGTGAGTAATGCCCATAATGCGACTGGCGCGGTGCAGCTAACCAGCATGGCGTAGGCATAGGTGGCGGGCGTGCTGCCGAGCCATTTGAGGCTTAGCTCGCGGGCGAGCAGGAGCGACGAAGGATCCGTGCGTAATGCGGCAAGAGCGGTGCAATCCAGCGGCATTTCTAGCAGATAGATAGCGAGCGTTGCTAACCAGGCCAGCATAGGCCAACCAAGGCGTGCATACGCGCCCATTTCTGGGGCAACGAATGTCGAAGGTGCTGTGGCTGCCCACCATGCCCGGCTGATCCAGACATACACGCTCAGGAATAAAGGAATGGCAGCGCAGCAGGTGAGAAACAAGCCGCCTGGCATGATCGGATACCAATGCTTCGCATAAAGCAGTGCAGGAATACTGTAGAATACGAGTACCAGCCCTGCGATCATACTTGCTGGCCGGAAAAGCTGCGATGTGTGGCGCCACCCAAGCCAGAGTAGTATCGCAAGCGATAGCCCAATGCCCAGTGCAAGAACCCACATCGAACCCTCCAGCATGGGTGCAAGGCTCATCGGGTAGAGCAGGCTGGGAGGATTCATGGCAATACCGGGCGAACGGTGAGTGACTGCAGTTGAAGGCTGGAGTTGCCAAGATGCTCGATCCCCAGCCGGTATGTCACCGCATCTGGAGCAAGCACAAAACGCCGACTGAAGCGCTTGGTTTGCGTTGCATCGCCCAGTGATATTTCACCAAACCGTACCTCGTAGCATCGCTGCGAAGCCCATTGGCATACCGCGGTTGGTTCGTTCTGCGCGTTATATTGAATCATCATCAGTCGTACGGCTGCTTCGCCCTGCATACGTAGATCGATACGGATTTCTTTTGTTTTCTTCGGCACGGCAATGGGGGGGCTGAGCAGCAACGTTGAAAAATCACGCTGCAAAAGGCCAAAGGGCAAGGCACGCGAGGACATGGTGCGGCTATCAAACGATTCGGCACTTGCCTGCAGCTTCTTTAAGGGTTTTCTTCCGCCAATGATCCAATGGAGGAAGCGTTGCCAGCCTTCTTGGCCAACGATCTCTTGCGCGGGGCCAAGCCGTTCATGCGTTTTGCCGATGGTGAAGAGCTGGTATCCTTCTTCTTGGTGGGTCAGTGTGCTGTAGCGCGGATCGCTTAGCACATCCATCAGTACGGAATTATAGTAGGGCGGCAGGGCATAAGACGGGCTTTCCACATGCGTAACCCCATGCTTCTTTAACCATGCATACGCACTCGAAATGTCCTTCAGGCCATAGAACTCAAGCAGCCGTTCATCGAGGTAACTCATCATGCGCCGCTGCCCGTAATACATATTGGAAGGACGTAGCGAGAGTACGAACGCATCTTCGGGGGTGTGCATGCGCAGATAGCGCATCACGTCATATTCCGAAGTTTGTCGAAGAATGTCCTCATGTGAGAGTGCTTTGCCAGACGAGGTCAGGCCATATGCATGGAGGCGGTACAGGACAAAGGAAAAGAATTGCAAGGTCACCGCAAGCAGCGTGCAACTGATGACGCAAGCCGCAAAGTAGCGCCGCCACCGGCGATGCATCTTCCATGCTTCGATAAGGGAATGTATGCCCCAGCTTGCGACCAGCACGATATAGGGCAGCAGCAGCAACATATAGCGTTCGTTGCGAATCATGAGATCGATGCCGAGTGCAATCGACGCAATCACGCCGGCATGATAGATACCAATCGTGGTTAGGCACAGCCATACTATCCGCGTCTCGGCAGGTAAATCAGCACAGCCATGCCAGCAACGGTCGCGCACTGATGCCCAGCTCAATCGGCGAAGGTATAGCCATCCCCCGACCGCCATCAGCCAGAATACGCCACCATAGGATTCCAGCGCAAACCATCCTTTGAATAGGCCATATTGCAGCAAGGCGCCGGGGCTGTTCAGGCCGCGATTATAGGCAAAATAATCATCCCAGCGCAGCGAAGGGAGTGCAAATACAGCAGGATTATCGCTAATCAACGAGCCAAAAAGCATGAGATTCCGTCCATAGGGCCAGGCCGCGATTAGGCAGGCAATGCCCGTAGTGATCGCGATGTGGAGTAGGGCGGTGCGCCAGTGACGGAGTCCGTAATGTACGGCAATCATGCCAAGGCTGAGTGGCAACAGGAGAATGGCGCTCGAATGCGTCCAAAGTGCCAAACCAAGCAGGATACCATGCGCTGTTGCAGCGTTGCGTAACCGCCCTTGAAAGCCAACCATGCCTGCAAGGATCAGCACAGAAGCAAGAATCGTCAGTGCGTCGATCAATGCAGAGTCCGCGCCTAAAAAAAACAGTGGGGTAGAAAGGTACAACAGGGCTGCTATCCATCCTGCGCGGCGGTGGAGTAAGCTGCCCAAGCCAACGATGATACCCGTGGCCACCAATGCACACCACGGGCTGATCAGGCGCATCAGACCGGGGCTATCGGCATGACCTTGCAAGAGATTCATGCCATAAATCTGGGCGACATAGAGCGGAGGGTGCGTCCACGGCGCAAAAAAGCCAGACGCCGTTTGCTCTGGGCGGATCGCGGGATACGAGGCAAGGTCGCGTGTTTCGAACAGTATGCGACCGACCATTGCATATTCCTGTGCATCATTTTGCGTCAGTGGCAGAAAGAATGCGTTACACAGCAGGCCAAGCCCAAACAGCAGCAATAAAAGCGCTGGTGCGTCCTGCCTCCATTGCAGCCGATACGTGCCGAGATTCCGCCATAGCAGCCATGTATGGCGCATCAGGGCTAGCCCAATGGTCAGTAAACATACGAATAACAGAAGGCGATGCGTCTGGTGAGGTGCGCCTGAGTAAAAGCCAAGTAAGGCAAGATTGACAAACCCAAACAGGAATGGCGCTAATCCAAGCCCAACATACCATGGCAGTCGCACAGAAAAGGCGGCGTTAGACCATGGAAAAAGGCTCGATATTCCGATTCCAGCCAGCGATGCCGCCACAATGGTGGCGACAAATAAAGGCTGTATTTCCTGGAGGATTTCCACTGTGCGCACTCATGTATTTTTGCGCAGTTAAGCCACGCGTGCCGTAGGGCGTCAAGCTGCGCGCGCGCATCAGTGGATAAGACGTAACTATTCGCCCTGACTGGAGCTGAAACCCGCTTTGCCGTCGAACGTCCACAGCGTTTCGATCTTCAGGAAATCGATGCCAGCACTGGCTGCGCGGCTGAGAAGGTCAGCCACATCCGCATGGGTGACGGTAACATCCTTTTCCTTCGGCATGAAGCGCGCGCGGAAGCGGTCGGTGTAATCCATCTCGGTCACGATGTTCGGCCACACTTTCAGGCCTTTGCACGACAGCAGGGTGAGGGCGAGTTTGTCGGTCGAGAGCGCATCGATTTGCGTGCCCAGTGCGTTGATGTCTTCGCCGCGCCAATGCACGAACAGGTCTAGCCCCACCATTTCGCGTTTTTCGTTGGCCGCATCCATCACGGCGTGGCTGGCCGGGCTGCCTTTGCTGGGCTGGTACTTCACCACGCGATAGCGCGTCGGCTCCTGGCCCAGGCGCTCGATCACCGCATCGGCGAATTCTTTCGTGCCCACTTTCACCTTGCTCATCTCGTTGAAGATATCGCCGGTGTGCACGCCGTCTTCAATGGTGCGCAGCCATGCGTTGTGCAGGGTGCTGGCATGCTCATGCAGGCCGAGATGCACCAGCATCATGATAGCGCCATGCAGCAGGCCCGAGGGGTTGGCGATGTTCTGGCCCGCAATATCGGGCGCGCTGCCATGAATGGCTTCGAACATGGCGTAGTTCGCGCCAATGTTCGAGCTGCCCGCCAAGCCCACCGAGCCGGAGACTTCCGCCGCAATGTCGGAGATAATATCACCGAATAGGTTTTCGGTCACGATCACGTCGAACAGATGCGGCTTGCTGGCAATGCGCGCCGAGCCGATATCGATGATGTAATGCTCGTTTTCGATCTGGGGGTATTCCTTCGCCACTTTATTGAACATTTCATGGAACGCACCATCGGTGAGCTTCATGATGTTGTCTTTGCTCATGCAGGTCACTTTTTTGCGGCCATTACGCACGGCGTATTCGAACGCGTAGCGCATGATACGTTCCGAGCCGGAGCGCGTGATCATCTTCACCGACTGGAACGCATCCTGCGTCTGGCGGTATTCGATGCCCGCATAGAGATCTTCCTCGTTCTCGCGCACGATCACCATGTCCATATTGGCATGCATGGATTTGATGCTGGGGTGGTAGGAAACGCACGGGCGCACGTTGGCATACAGGCCCAGTGCTTTGCGCATGGTCACGTTCAGCGATTTGTAGCCACCGCCTTGCGGGGTGGTGATAGGGGCTTTCAGCAGCACCTTGGTACGGCGGATCGAATCCCACGCTGCGGGGGGGATGCCCGTGGTCACGCCTTTTTCGTAGAATTTCTGGCCCACCTCGATGGTTTCAAGCTGCAGCGGGCATTTTGCTTCGGCCAGAATTTTTAGCACTGCTTCCATGATCTCGGGGCCGATGCCATCGCCATAAGCAACGGTGACGGCGTGGGTTTGCGTTTCGGGTTTGATCGAGACAACGGATGACATGGAAGAAAACTCCTTAAGTTATACTCTTCGATTAGCAGAATCTGATGCGACGTTACAGGTTGCTGTCATGGCGTATGCCGAATGGCAAAAAATTACGCTCAGTCGTGCCGCTTTTGCCACTATTTGCCTGACATTCATGGAATGTTAATGTTCTTACCCGATAATGGGGATATGGAATTTCATGATTTTATTGATCAATTCAAAGGCCATCCGCAGTTGATAACCCAAATACTGCGGGAAAAATTTGCATCAACGGATGCTGCCCTTTATCCGCCCGATGCAGTAAGCCCTGAATATAGCCGTTTCTGCGAGGCATTGGCGTTACCTGAACCGCCTTATGTGCTGGTTCTGCCGGATCATCGCGTATCCGGTGAGAGTAAAACACTGATGGGTTATTACACACCAAAGACAAATCTTGTGGTTGTCGGAGCCACGCTCTTTCAAGAATTTCAGAAAGATGAGCCATTCGCGCAATACGTGGTAGCGCATGAGCTTGGCCACGCCAAAATATATGAGAACCCAACGCGTCGCCAGTTGGTAAAAGATGCAATGGTTTATGGCGGTGCGGGCTTGGCATTTGCGGGCTCGTATCGTGTCAGCACGGCGGTAGTGAACCAGATGGAAGGGCCGGATGATTTAAAAAAACGGCCGAGGCGCGCAGCCGCCTCGGAGGCTGCGAAAGTCGCCGGTGCTAGTGGTCTTGCCTGGCTGATGCATAAGCATATCAAAGCTTACCTGGTGATGGACGAAGAGTTCAAAGCCGATGATTTCGCCGCACAGGTCATGGCGCGACCGAAGATTCTTCAGACCATTCAGTTGGATATGGAAAGGCAATTGCAACGGGAACGCCCGGAGCTTTTGGCAAAGTTAGAAGAAAAATTCGATCGCATGATTGCTGGAGTAGAACAACAGCAAGGTCAGCCTGTGCATCCAGAGCGCAAGCAGCTTGCATGGGTAAAGGCGTTGGCAGCAGCAGCCGAAAAACCGAAGCAGTATGGCTTAGGCTCGATCCTCAAACCGAATTATTATCCGACCGTATTCGAGCGTTTTACGCGACTGCATCAGCAGGAGCAACGCGATCAACCAGATGGTCCTTTACGCTGAGTGACGGACTCACGAGCTCCGGAAAGTGAGTTGTATTGCGAATTCGTTGGATTCCTTCATAAAAATGTCACAGAGGCAGGGTAGATGGGGGGCATGAACGACACGTCCGCACCCCGCATCATGACCTTAAGCGAAGCCGAACTGGCACGGCTGATCGATTCGCGCATCCTTGAGCATGAGCGCGACCGCCACCGGTGCTATGTGTCTGGCTTAGAACAATCCATCATCGCCGAGCTGGTGCGTAGCCAGACGCCGGATAAGGAATTAGGCTACGGAAAACAATATCTGCTCGCCCTGCTGGACCAGAAAGGCCGCTACGGGCTTGAGCGCTTTATTGATAAGGCCTTGGAGGCCATCGACGAGGAGGGCAAGCTTGATATCGCCCGTAATTTCGATGCGGATGAGCGCACGCTGTTCGAGCAGTTATTCCTAAATGGCAAAAGCAGCGAAGTGATTCCCCAAAGCCTCAGTCGCCGCCAATTCATCAGCAAAGCGGGGCGGCTTGCCTCGGCGGCATTCGTGGTGGAAGCCATGATCCCGCCGCTGGCGCATTTTACGGATATTCGCGCCGACCGGCCCGAGCAGCAATGGGTGCGAAAAACGATTCAGCAGGCCAATGAGGTGACGGAATACATGATCGCGCCGACAGGGCTTTTGGCGATCGCGGCGCATATCCATAACGACGAGGATGTGGAAACCATGCGTATCCGGCTGGAAAACATCACTGAGAAACTCTCCCACATCGAATGGGCGGTGGATGAGTTGGCCAAAGCCTCGAAGAAGCAGCAGAAGCTTGGGTTTGCCGAACGCTATCAGGCGCAGCAGGAAGCGGGCGCTGACCTTCAGCGCGGCTAAATGCGTTGATTAACCCACCAGCGCGGCTTTGATCGCGGTTCTCCTTTTCATCAAACTGTCATCTTTTTCCTACGGTTATCTGTCTATAATGGGCACATGCACATGCTATTGCATAATTTGTTGAGCCGCAAGGCACCGGTCGGGTGGGCAAGCACCCGCCTGCCTGATATGCCGCTATGCGCGCTCCACCCTTTGACGTTGGTGAGCTGACTATGAGTTGGCATCAGGCGCTATTGTCAGCCTTGAATCGCAACCCTGACCCAAAAGGAGCAAGGAACGATGGCTACCATATGCTTACCGCAAGTAGCGTGGTGGATGAGTCATGCCTCAAGCTAGGGAATAAAATTAAGCGCATGCACAAGCCGGTGGCGCTGGTCATGGAGCGTGACGCGAACCGGCTCATGGTTGGCTACTCGGATGATATTGGGAATGTATTGGGAGATGGCCATCCCTTCGCGCGTGAATTTGATTTTGGCGATACGAGTGGTGAGCGTCGCGCTATTCGATTCACGCATGCATATTTCAATGAAGGTTCACAGGCGAAAATACCCTGCCATCGGGAAATGCTTGCAGTGCAGCGCGGCCATTTGGAGCATATCCTCACCGAGGGCCATTCTGGGCGCGAATCAATCACCATGCCCGCAACGGTTTTCTCGAAACTGCCAGAGCAGGGAACCGATTGGCATCGTGTCGCACAGGAGGTTGAAGCAGGCACATGCCGTGGCGGGCTGTTCAACCTTGATGGGTCCCTTATTGAGCGGTTCGAGAATCTTTCCCAAACTTCTGCAACGAAGCCGGGAACAGCAAACACGGCAGAGAATGTCGCTAGCGTGGCGGCAAAGTCTGGTTGGGCAGAGCGTTTCAAGCAGTCCATGGCCACACCGACTGGTAAAGGCGTGGCCATTGCTGCCGGTGCAACGGTGCTTATTGGCGCGGTGATGTTGGCCAAACATATGCAGCAGAAGAATACATCCGATAAATCGGCGGCTCCCGCCGCGGCACGCTAATCCACCAGCGTGGCTTTAATCGCCGCTAGTGCGGCATCCAGCTTGTCGCCATCCGGCCCGCCGCCTTGGGCGAAGTCGGGGCGGCCACCGCCACCTTTGCCGCCCACCGCTTCGACCGCCACTTTCACCAAGGCGGGCGCATCGGCCTTCGCATCCTTACCCACGGCGATGATGATGTTGGCTTTGCCTTCGTTCGCGCTTAGTAGCACGTTCAAAGCATCGGGGTGTTTCTGCACGGCGGCGTTGGCCAGATCGCGCAGGGTCTTCGCATCCAGTTCCGGGAAGATTTGGTAGGCCAGCTTGGTTGCGCCCACCGTTTCCACGGTGGCCTCGCCACTATCGCCCAGTGCGGCTTGTTTTTTGGCTTCGGCCGCTTGTTTGGCCAGCTTTTTGTTGGCTTCCTGCAAGGCTTCGATCTGCGCTTGCGCTGCATCGGCTTCCGTGTCGTAGCGTTCGGTGAGGGCGGCAAGGGCCACCTCGCGCAATCCGTCGATGCCCGGCATCGCCACCTTCAGCGGGCTGCTGCCTGCGATGGTGGCCAGCCGCGCATTCTCCTGCGCCAGCGTTTCCAGTTGCGCGGCTTGCTTGCCCAGCTGTTCGAGCATGAACTGGCGTACGCCTTCGCCGGTGGTCGCTTCGATGCGCCGCACGCCAGAGCTGACCGACCCCTCGGAGGTGATGCGGAACAGCCCGATCTCGCCTGTGTTGCGCACATGCGTGCCACCGCAGAGTTCAACGGAATAATCGCCATCGCCCATGCTAAGGACGCGCACTTCGTCGCCATATTTCTCGCCGAATAGCGCCATGGCCCCGGCAGCGATGGCATCGTCCGGCGTCATCAGTTTGGTCGATACATCCGTACCTGCGGCGACCAGCCGGTTCACCTCGGCCTGCACGGCAGCGAGTTCCTCGGCACTGACGGCTTTGGGGTGCGTAATGTCGAACCGCAGGCGGTCTTCAGCCACCAGCGAGCCTTTCTGCGTCACATGCTCGCCCAGTTGCTTGCGCAGGGCCGCGTGCAGCAGGTGCGTGGCCGAATGGTTGGCGCGCACGCGGTTGCGGCGGGCCACATCAATGGACAGTTCGACGGTGTCACCAACCTTCAGACTGCCGGATTGCAGTTGCACATGGTGCGCATGCACGCCGTCGATCGGTTTGCTGGTATCACTCACACTGGCGTGTGCATGCATGTGGTGCAGGCTGCCCGCATCGCCGATCTGGCCGCCGGATTCGCCGTAAAACGGGGTTTGGTTCACTAACACGATGCCGGATTCGCCCGCATGCAGCGCGGCCACCTCGGCGCCATCCTTGAGCAGCGCGGTGACGATGCCTTGCGCCTCATCCTGTGCATAGCCAAGGAATTCGGTGGCGCCCACGCGCTCCTTCAGGTCGAACCAGATCGCGCCAGTGGCCGCCGCGCCTGAGCCTTTCCATGCCGCGCGGGCGCGGGCTTTCTGCTCATCCATGGCGGCGTTGAACGCGTCAAGGTCCACGGGGATGTTGTCAGCGCGCAGAATGTCCTGCGTCAGATCCAACGGGAAGCCATAAGTGTCGTAGAGTTTAAAGGCGGCTTCGCCGGAGAATTTACCGCCACTAATGCGGCTGCGCTCTTCCTCCAGCAGTTTCAGGCCGCGATCGAGCGTTTGCTTGAACTTCTCTTCTTCCAGCCGCAGCGTCTCGGTAATGACTGCTTGGGCGCGCTTCAGCTCGGGGTAGGCCTCGCCCATCTCGCCGACCAGTGTGGAGACCAGGCGGTGCATCAATGGATCACGCGCGCCCAGGATGTGCGCATGGCGCATGGCGCGGCGCATAATGCGGCGCAGTACATAGCCACGGCCCTCGTTGCTGGGCAGCACGCCATCGGCGATCAGGAAGGCACTGGAGCGCAAATGATCGGCGATCACGCGGTGCGAAGCTTGCTTACCCCCATCGTTATTGCCTGTATGTTCAACCGATGCAGCAATGAGTGTCTTAAATAAATCAATCTCGTAGTTGCTGTGTACACCTTGCAGGACCGAGGCTAAACGCTCCAGCCCCATGCCGGTATCGATGCTGGGTTTGGGCAGCGCGATGCGCGTGTCAGCGTCCTTCTGTTCGTACTGCATGAACACGAGGTTCCAGATCTCAATGAAGCGGTCGCCATCCTGATCGGGGCTACCCGGAGGGCCACCGGCGATGTGCGCGCCATGGTCGTAGAAAATCTCGGAGCAGGGGCCACAGGGGCCGGTATCGCCCATCGCCCAGAAATTATCGTTGGTGGGAATGCGGATGATGCGCGATTCCGGCAGCCCGGCGATCTTCTTCCACAGATCGAATGCCTCATCGTCGGTATGGTAGACGGTGACGCAAAGGCGGTTGGCGTCGATGCCCCAGACTTTGGTGATGAGTTCCCATGCATGGCTGATCGCGCCGTCCTTGAAATAGTCACCAAAGCTGAAATTGCCCAGCATCTCGAAGAAGGTGTGGTGGCGCGCGGTGTAGCCCACATTGTCGAGGTCGTTGTGCTTGCCGCCGGCGCGCACGCATTTCTGGCTGGTGGCGGCGCGCGGTGGGCTGGGCGGATTTTCCAGCCCGGTGAAGATGTTCTTGAACTGGTTCATGCCCGCATTGGCGAACATCAGCGTGGGGTCGTTATGCGGTACCAGCGCGCTGGAAGGCAGCACGGCGTGGGACTTGCTGGCAAAGAACTCCAGAAACTGGCGACGAATGTCGGTAACGCTAGGCATGGCAAAATCTCATGAAAAAGGGAGCAAATTGATAGCCACTGCGCAGTGGCGCGGCAAGGGAAAACGCATAAGCCTTGCAACGGTGAAACGATAGCCTGCTCAAGAAAAAGGCCCTGGGCAGAACCCAGAGCCTTTTTCCCGTTGTTAACCTGCTTGCAGGTCGTTCGCTTAGGCCGCGTCTGCCGGTGCTCCGGTCTCCTCGTCGGCATAATCGCTGGCTGGGCCTTCGAGGGCGGCGGCAACGGCATTCGCCTTGGCACGAATTTTACCCTCAATTTCTTCGGCCACCTTTTTATTGTCCTTCAGGAACTGGCGGGCATTCTCTTTGCCCTGACCAATGCGCTGGTCGCCGTAATTGAACCAGCTGCCGGATTTCTCGACCACACCGGCCTTGATGCCCATATCGATCAGTTCGCCTTCTTTACTGATGCCCTGACCATAGAGAATGTCGAAATCCACGGTCTTGAACGGCGGCGATACTTTGTTCTTCACCACTTTCACGCGGGTGAGGTTGCCCACCACTTCGTCCTTGTCCTTCAGCGCACCGATGCGGCGAATATCCATGCGCACCGAGGCATAGAATTTCAGTGCGTTACCGCCGGTGGTAGTTTCCGGGTTACCAAACATCACACCGATTTTCTGGCGGATCTGGTTAATGAAGATCACGGTGCATTGCGTGCGGCTGATCGTGCCGGTGAGTTTGCGCAGCGCCTGGCTCATCAGGCGGGCTTGCGCACCCATGGTCGCTTCGCCCATTTCGCCTTCCAGCTCTGCCTTCGGAACCAGCGCGGCCACCGAATCCACGATCACCATGTCAATGGCACCGGAGCGCACCAGTGTGTCGGCGATCTCCAAGGCTTGCTCGCCGCTATCGGGCTGGCTGATCAGCAATTCATCCACATTCACGCCGAGCTTTTTGGCGTAGGCAGGGTCGAGCGCGTGTTCCGCATCCACAAACGCGCAGGTGCCACCTTGTTTCTGGCACTCGGCAATGCAATGCAGGGTGAGGGTGGTTTTGCCTGAGCTTTCCGGGCCGTAGATTTCAATGACGCGGCCTTTGGGAATGCCGCCCACGCCCAGCGCGATATCCAGCCCCAGCGAGCCGGTCGAGATGGTTTCGACTACCATATTCTCCTGGCTGGAGAGTTTCATGATGGAGCCTTTGCCAAACGCCTTCTCAATTTGAGCAAGGGCGCTATCGAGCGCTTTTTTCTTTTCCGAGGCTTTGGGGTCGGCGGCGGGTTGTTTGGCGGCGGCCATGGGGAAGCTCCTTCAGTATTTTGGTTCTGCACATAGCTACACCCGCTTGCCCCTGCGCCGCAATGGGAAAAACGCCTTATCCACCAAATTTTTTTCAGCTTTTCTGCGGCCTATAGATTTTTGGCCACAATTTCAGATGCTAAGCCTCGGCTACCGGGCCATCCATCACGTCTTTCACTTTGCTGGCCAGTTGCTTCAGGGTGAAGGGCTTGGGCAGGAAGTTGAAGCTGCGCTGTTCGCCGTAGGTATCGACAAAAGCATCCTCCGCGTAGCCGGAGATGAAGATCACCTTCACTTCTTTCATGCGGGCAGCGAATTGTTCGTGCAGCGTGGTGATCATTTTAGGGCCGTTCATGCCCGGCATCACCACGTCGGAGATGATAATGTCAATCTTCGCATCATGCGATTTAAACACATCCAGCGCGGATTCACCGGAATCGGCTTCCAGCACGTCGTAGCCTTTGTTCCGCAATGCGCGTGCCGCAAAAATGCGCACGGGTGTTTCGTCTTCCACCAGCAGGATCGTGGCGCGCCCAGTCAGGTCGGCCGCATGCTGCGTTTCGGGGAGTTCTACGGTGGCAGGGGTTGCGGCTTCGGCAATCCGTTTGAAATAGATAAGGAAGCTGGTGCCTACGCCAATGGCGGTCTTTACATACACAAAGCCGCCGGATTGTTTGATGATGCCGTAGCAGGTGGAGAGGCCAAGACCGGTGCCGCTGCCCACTTCCTTCGTCGAGAAGAAGGGCTCGAAAATGGATTTCACGATCTCTGGGCGAATGCCCGTGCCGGTATCTTCCACTTCCACCAGCACATAATCACCGGGGGTGATGACGTCCTCCTCAGTCGGGGCGATGGCACCCCGCGGCAGTGATTCAGGACCCGCGACACTGACATTGCTGGTGCGGATGGTCAGCGTGCCACCGTCTTTCATGGCGTCGCGCGCATTCACCGCGAGGTTGATGATGACCTGTTCCAGCTGGCCCTGATCGGCGCGTACGAGGCCGATATCGCGCCCATGCTGCATTTTCATTTGGATATTCTCGCCAATCAGGCGGCGGATGAGGTTGGAAAGTTCGGCCAGCACATCGGTCAGGTCGATGTTTTTGGGCTGCAAGGTCTGGCGGCGGCTGAAGGCCAGCAGCTGGCGCACCAAGTTGGCCGCGCGGTTGGCGTTCTGCTTGATCTGCATGATGTCAGCGAAGCTCGGTTCGCCCGCCGGGTGGCGCATCAGGAGCAGATCGCAAAAGCCGATCATGGCGGTGAGAAGGTTGTTAAAGTCATGCGCCACGCCGCCCGCCAGCTGGCCCACCGCCTGCATTTTCTGGCTATGGCTGAAGCGCATTTCCAGGTTCTTCTGCTCGGTCTGGTCGATCAGGTGCAAAATCAGCGCCGGGGCGTGCCCGTCCGATTGCATGATGCTCAAATAACTGTAGACGATGATGACGCTGCCATTCGCCATGCGTAGCGTCATGGAAAGCGGGGCAACGGCTTCCCGCGTGTTCATCAGCTTCTCAAGCGATTCAACGAACTTTGGCCGATCTTCCGGATCGATAAATTCGATCAGGCGAACGCTACGCTCGATGGGAAGTTGCCCACCCAGCATGCGACGGAAGGCTGCGTTTGCTTCAAGAATTTCACTATCCGGCGCAAGCCGAAGAATCGCAATCGGCGATAGTTCGATGAAGCTGTTGATATCAAGCCCAGTGGGGCGGTTGGCTGAAAATGAGAGCGAGGTCGACATGGGGCTATATTTCCTCAGGCGTGTAACGGTTAGGCGTGGGGCAGGATACTGCCCGAGGCACCTACGATTTTACCTGAATCATCACGAATCACCGAAAGATGGTACACCGCGTTCACTAGATTGCCCTGCTTCTTCTGGAACAGCGCATCACCGTGGTAATCGCTCAGCGAGTAATCCTCGCTCACGGGCTGGCCGTCGATCTGGTACAGCAGGTGGTGGATGTGCAGCCGACTATCATGCACTTCCCCACCATTATAGCCCAGCAGCTTCTCGAGTGCAGGGGTCACAAACTCAATGCGGCCATAGGCATCGGTGACGAAATGGGCAACGGGCGTGCGTGCCAGCAAATGGTCCAGCCGACCGGCAGATGTAGTGCGTAGCACGTCTGGCAATAATTGCGTCCCGGAGCGGCTATCGCGGTATTCGCGACCACGGATTACCATGAACCCGCCCGGGCGGACCAGTGGTTCCGTGGTAAGGATGTAATCCTGCGTTTCACGGGTTGTCGCATGGCGAATCGGCAGAACAATGCGCTCGGCCGTGCCACTGTAGATCGATGCCATCAGCCGTTCGCGATCGTTTTTGCTAACGCCGCCCTCTTCAAACAGGGCCTCCAACGCTTGCGAATCGCTGTAGCGCGCATGCGGAAACAGCTCGCGCAGCCCATCGTTTGCATAAACAATCGTGCCATCGCGCTTCACGAAGATACAGAAGCTGGAGCCTAGCGCTGCCGCCTGCGCAAACAGCATGTTCTGATACTCCGTCGACATCACCAGATCCAACGATTGCTGCTTGGTGAAGACAACGTAGAAACACAGGCCCATG
>Ga0209278_1001464_pt1 | contig 14274 bp, 13 predicted proteins | sample JI81BgreenDNA_FD_187504 | JGI IMG/M metagenome (GOLD analysis project Ga0209278, IMG submission 187504) | Wastewater effluent complex algal communities from Wisconsin, to seasonally profile nutrient transformation and Carbon sequestration -... | ecosystem: Engineered > WWTP > Effluent > Algae... | reverse complement strand
CCTTCCCGACCACGTCAGGCGCCGTGGCGACGATCCGGCCCGCGGGGCCAAGCGTCAGGGTCCAGGCGCGGTGCTGCACGCTGCCGCTGTCATAATGGAAAACCTCGGCCAGCGTGCCGGTCTCGCCCTCCCAGCGGCCCTCCATCCGGGCCACGAAGCGCGACGCGACGCGGCCGGTCGGCCCGAAGATCACGCCCTCGCACTGGATCGGACCAGAGAGATGGCGCTGCAGGTCGAAGGCCGGCCCCTTGCCCGCGTAATCCCCCGGGCTTTGCGCGCCGAACGAGGCGAAGCGCTGTCTGAGCAGCACGACTGCCAGAACAAGAGCGGCGCCAAGCAGGCCGGAAATAAGCAGAGAGGTCACGGTTCAGTGTCCTTGATCAGAGCGAAGCGAGGTCTTCGGCAGGGCGGTCGCGGCCAGCAATCCGATGGCCGTCAGTTTCAATACGCAAGGCAGGCCCGCGTAGATCAGTTGCAGCGTCTGCAGCGCATGGTCGGGGTTCGCTTGCCCGGGCTGGAACCCGGCATAGTGCAGGACCGGCAGGATCGTCAGGGCCGCCAGCGCCAGCGACAGCTTGGAGACAAAGGACCAGAGCCCGAAGGCCGCCGCTTCGGGCGTTCCGGTCTGCGCCAGCCGCTGCGCAAAGATCGCCGGCAGCAGGGTCAGGTCCGCCCCAAGCGCCACACCCGAGGCAAGGCAGATGAGGGCGAAAGGCACCAGGTCGCCGCTGCCAAGCGCCAGGGTCCAGAGAAAGCTTGCGACCGCAAGGCTCATGGCGGCCAGCAGGACGGGGCGCGGACCGTGGCGGCGGGCCAGCAGGCTCCAGACCGGGGTCGAGAGCGCGGCGGCCAGGAAGAACAGCAGCAAGAGCGGGCCTTCCCAGCCCGGCAGCGCCAGCCGGCTTTCGACGAAGAACAGAAACAGCGTCGAGGTGACAGCGACCGGCGAGGCGTTCAAGAGCGCAATCAGTAGCAGCCGGCGCGCCAGCGGATCAGCCAGGACCGGGCGGAAGAGGTCAAGCGGGCTCGGCGTCGGCTCGGCCGGGGTGCCCTGCCATTCCCGGCGCATGGCGAGGGTGGCCAGCAGCGCCACGGCGGCGAAGATCACGGCGAAGGCGGTGAAGGGCTGGGCGGTCAGCGGCGCCAGCGCCACCGGGGCCGTCGCGGCCAGGCAGACGCCCGCCAGCGAGCCGCCCTCGCGCCAGCCGGCCAGCCGGATATGACCCTGCGCGCCAAGGCTTTGCGCCTTGGTCACGCCTTCGGCGTAAAAGCAGATGGTCAGGTAGGAGAAGGCCGAAAAGAGCACGGTCAGCGTCGCGGCAAACCAGATCAGCGGCGCGACCGGGGGGGCGACGGCGAAGAGCCCCCAGAGCGCCCCGGCCATCAGGACCGTCGCCAGCGCGATCGTCAGGCGGCGCCGGGGACGTGCCCTCTCGGCCAGCCAGCCCAGCAGGGGGTCCTGCACCACATCGACCAGCCGCAGCACCGCAAGCGTCAGCCCCATCGCGGCCAGCGAGGTGCCGTAGGTGTCGACGTAGAATTTCGGGGCGTGGATGTAGATCGGCAGACCTGCCATCGCGATCAGCGCGGCAAAGAGCGACCAGGCGGGAAGACGGTCGGTCATCTGCGGCAGCAGGGCAGCGGGTCTTGCGGTGCAAGCCGATGGTTCGGCAAACCTCGCGCCGCGCCCGGGGCCGGCTGCGGCAAAGGGCCTCCGGCGGGGATATTTTCGCCAGCATGAAAGCGCGGGAAAAAGCAGGCCGGTCGGGTCATCGCGAGATGTCTTCGGCGGGCGGTGGCGGGCGGTTGTTGAACTTGACGCGTTTCAGCCAGAGCTTCAGCGCTTGCCAGTGGATCAGGGCCAGCACCCGGCGCGAGCCGAAGGGGCGGCGCAGCGCCGAGGCCAGGATGCCGCGATTGGTCAGGGCCACGCGCGGGCCGATCAGGTTGGTGAAAAGGCCGCCGCCCGGGGTGGTGTAGTCGATCCAGATGCCGATCCGGTCGGGGCGGATGTCGAAGCGGAAGGTGTAGGTGCCGGCCACCGGCTGGAACGGCGAGACATGGAAGATCTTCTGCGCCCTGATCGTGTCTTCGCGCGTGATGGGCGCGCGGTCCTCGCGGTGGCAGAGGTAGGAATGGCGGTCGCCATAGGTGTTCGTTACCTCGGCGATGACGGCGCGCAGGTGGCCGACATGGTCGTAGGCCAGCCAGAAGCTGACCGGGTTGAACACATGGCCCAGAAGGCGCGGCTGGGCGAGGAGGAGGATGCGGTCATGGGCGAGGCCCTGGCCTTGCAGGACATCGCGCGCCCAGGCGGCTCCGGTCCCCTGGCCGGGCGCGCCGCCGTGGTCGGTGTCCTGCACCGACATCAGGTTGCCCCGGTTCAGCGAGAAGAGAGCCGGCCCCCTGGCTTTCGCCGGGTCGAGCAGCAGGTAGTCCACCGAATAGCGGAAGGCGTTCTTCACCGCGCCCTTGCGGCCGTGGAAGGTCTCGGCCGGGATCCGCTGGACCCCGGTATGTGCGTTGGCGGTCATGCCACCAGCCGGAAGGCGTGCCGTTCGGCCATCGCCTGCACCACATCGACGGCCGAGGCGAACCCGTCCTCGTGAAAGCCGTTTCGCATCCAGGCGCCGCAGAACCAGGTGTTGCGACTGCCGTTCATCGTGCGGATGCGGTCCTGCGCGGCGAAGGCGGCCAGGTCGAACACCGGATGGTGGAAGGTGTTCACGTCGTGGATCAGCTCGTCCCGGATCGGGCGCGTGGTGTTCAGCGTCACGAACAGCGGGTCGTCCTGCGGGATCGGTTGCAGCGAGTTCATCCAGTAGGTCAGGTCGATCCGGTCGCCGGGCCCGGACTTCGGCTCGACATAAGACCACGAGGACCAGACCTTGCGCGATTTCGGCATCAGGCTGGCGTCGGAATGCAGGATCGCCTGATTGGGCTGGTAGCGGATCGCCGCCAGTGCCGAGGTCTCGGCCGGAGTGGGATCGGCCAGAAGCTTCAGCGAAATGTCGGAATGGGTGGCGAAGACGACGTCGTCGAAGAGCTCGGGCTCGCAGCCTTCGGCGCGGACGAAGACCGATCCGGCCGCCCGGGTGACCGAGACGACGGGGGTGCCGGTGCGGATGTCGATGCCCTGGCTGGTCATCGCGGCTTGCAGCCGGCGGACATATTCGACCGAGCCGCCCTTCACGGTGTACCACTGGTGCTGACCGTCGAAGTCCAGCAGGGCGTGGTTGCGGAAGAACCGCACCAGCGGCTGGGCCGGGAAGTCGAGGATGCCCGAGGTCGGGGTCGACCAGATCGCGCCCGAGAACGGCGTGATGTAATGGTCGCGGAACCAGGCGCCGGTGCCCAGACGGTCCAGAAGGTCGCGGATGGTCATCGCGGGATCGTTCGCCACCGCCTCGGCGTTGCGGTTGAAGTGCAGGATGTCCGACAGCATCTGCAGGAACCGGGGCGAGAACGCATTGCGCCGCTGCGCGAAGATCGCGTCTACCGACGCCAGCCCGTATTCCAGCGCGCCGCCCCGGATCGAGGCGCCGAAGGACATGCTGCTTTCCACCACCGGCACGTCCAGCTTTTCGAACAGCCGCACCAGATGCGGATAGTTCACCCGGTTGAACACGATGAAGCCGGTATCGACCGGCTGATCCTTGCGCTTGCCCGCGATCACGGTGCGGGCATGGCCGCCAAGGCGCGGCTCGGCCTCGAACAGGACGACCGCGTTCCGCGCGCCCAAGAGATGGGCTGACGCCATGCCGGAAATGCCCCCTCCGATGACGGCGATGCGGCGGGGGGCCTGACCGGGCTGTTCAAACGGCATTTAGTTGAATTCCTTCCTGTGGACCTTGCTGTTGTTACGCCCGGCGCGTCGGTTCGGATCACCCTTCGGGTGTCGTCGCGCCGCCGGACGCAGGACGGCTTCTGTCAGGTCAGCCTAACGTCACATAACCGGCCGATCTGTCAAACCAGGTTGACAAACTTCCTTGACTTGTTGCCGCGCCGCGCCAGTTCCAGCGAAAGTGATCCAACCGCGATCTGCCGGCGTAGAAAAGCCATGATGCTTGATGCCAGCAGACCCGTTATGACGGAGCAGGCCTCGCCGCCACCCCGCAAGGGTGCGGTGGCACAGTCCGGTTTGCGCCAGAAGAAGGACGGTTCGTTGGCGGTCGCGGAAGACGAGACGGATTGGTCGGGCCTGTTGCTGAGGGTGCGCGATCATCGGGACAAGGCGGCGTTCGCAGCGCTGTTCCGGCACTTTGCCCCCCGGGTAAAGGCCTTCCTGATGAAGTCGGGCGCCGGGGCCAGCCTGGCCGAGGAATGTGCTCAGGACGTCATGGCGACGCTCTGGCAGAAGGCGCATCTGTTCGACCCGGCGCGCGCAAGCGTGTCGACCTGGGTCTACACGATCGCGCGGAACCGACGGATCGACGCCTTGCGCCGTGCGCGCCGGGCCGAGCCGGAGGAACTGGACTGGGGCCCCGCGCCAGAGCCTGATCAGGCCGAGGCGCTGGAGGCCCAGCAAGAGACGGAACGGTTGGGGCAGGCACTGGCTGGCCTGCCCACTCCGCAGCGGGCGCTGATCGAGCGCGCCTTCTACGGCGACCTGAGCCACAGTGAAATTGCCGCCGAGACGGGGCTTCCGCTTGGCACGATCAAATCGCGGATACGGCTGGCGCTGGACAAGTTGCGCCAGTCGATGAGTTGAGGGACGCAGTAGGGACATGTCGATACGCCACCATCTTTCGGACCAGCTTCTGATGGGGTACGCCGCCGGGCAGTTGCCTGAGGCGTTCAACCTTGTCGTGGCGACCCATGTCTCGCTCTGCGACGAATGCCGGGCACAACTGGCGTCCTTCGATGCCGTGGGCGGGGCGATCCTTGAAGAGGCTGCGGAAATCTCGATGGGGGAAGACGCGCTGGCCCGGGCGCTGGCGCGGATCGAGGACCTGCCCCAGGCCACCCGGTCCGAGCCGCTGAAGCCCGCCGGCATCTTCCCGGCGCCGCTGGCCGATTATGTGGGCGGCGATCTGTCGTCGGTGCGCTGGCGGCGGGTGGGCGGCGGCGTGCGGCAGGCGATCCTGCCCACGGGTGCGGACGCGACGGTGCGGCTGCTCTACATCCCCGCCGGGACGGCCGTTCCGGATCACGGCCATCGCGGAATGGAGCTGACGCTGGTGCTTCAGGGCGCCTTTGCCGATGAAAACGACCGGTTCAACCGCGGCGATATCGAGATTGCCGATGAAGAGCTGGAGCATACCCCGGTGGCCCTTGCCGGTGAGGACTGCATCTGCCTGGCCGCGACCGATGCTCCGCTGCGGTTCCGCGGGCTGATCCCGCGGCTGGCGCAGCCGCTGTTGCGGATCTGACCGGCGCCAGACCGGCTAAAGCCCGAGGCAGCGCACGCAAAGCGCCGGGCCGACTCCGCCAAAGGTGATCGGCCCGTCTGTCAGGGCCAGATCATCCTGCTCAAGGGTCCGCCCGTTGACCAGGCACCGGCCCAGCGCCAGCAGGGCAATCGTGCCGCCTGCAGGGATCTCGCCCGGCTTTGCCAGCCAGACCTCGGGGCGGGGCAGCACCCTTGCGGTCATCACGTTGAAATCCTCGGACGCAAGCCCGCCGGTTTCGGTGGCACTGACCGCAAGGTCGCCCGGGAAAGCCACCGGCACCAGCGGCCGGCACCAGTGGTCAAGCCCCGCGCCCGACAGGCGGAAGCCCGGGCCACTGAGCACGGTCAGATTGCGCTCGATGCCCGGGAACAGCGAAAACGGCCCGTCCTCGACCACGGCGGCGCGCGACAGCCGCACCAAGAGCGCGCCGTCGCGCTCCAGCCGCCAGAGCTCGACCGTGCTGCCACGGCCGTTCTTCCAGACCTGGCGGGTATAGTCGGCGGGGGTCAGGTGCAGCATCAAGGGCCTATTCCGCGCGGGAAGCCGGGGCCGGGGGTCTGGCAAGCCCGGCGATCACGGCGCGCGCCGCAAGGGTCACCGGTTCGATGGTCTGGCGCAAGAGCCGAATGCGGTCGAACTCGGCCGGGTCCCGCGCCAGCGCCTGACGCAAGGCGGTACCGAAGGCCTGCCGCAACTCGGTCCCGATGTTGAACTTCACGACCGCGCTGTCTTGCGCCAGCCGCCAGCGCAGATCCTGCGGCAGGCCCGATCCGCCGTGCAGGACCAGCGGCAGGCCCGGCGCGGCGGCCTCGATGGCGCGCAACTGCCGCCAGTCGACCTCGGCCCCCGGACGGGTCATCAGATGGCTGTTGCCGACCGACACCGCCAGCGCATCGATCCCGGTCTCGCGCCGGAACTCTGCCACCTCGTCCGGGTCCGTCCCGCGCGAGGCCGCGCCGCCGTCATAGCCGACAAACCCCAGTTCGGCCTCGACCGATACCCCGCTGGCATGGCCCAACCGGACGATCTCGGCCGTCCGGGCGATGTTTTCCGCCAGCGGCAGGGCCGAACCGTCATACATGACCGAGGTGAAGCCGCAGTCGATGGCCCGCTGGCACACCGCAAGGTCCTCGCCGTGGTCAAGATGGGCCACGACCGGCACCTCGGCCGTTTCGGCCAGGTTGCGGAACATGGCCCCAAGCACGGGCAGCGGCGTATGCGCCCGCGCGCCCGGACCGGCCTGCAGGATCACCGGGCGCCGCTCGGCCTCGGCAGCCCGGACATAGGCGACCGCGTCCTCCCAGCCTAGCACCACCAGCCCGGCGACGGCGGTCCCGTCAGCCAGACAGGGGCGCAGCACGTCGGTCAGCGTGGCAAGCGTCATTTGAACTTGGCGATCATGTCCTTGATCCCGGGAATGGTCTCAAGCTGGCTGGCATGGCTGGGCTGGAAATACTGCACCAGGGAGCGCTGCGTCTCGCCCCCGAGGATGGTGAAGTAATACATCTCGTAGCCCGGCAGCACGCAGCAGGGATGATAGCCCTTGTCGATGATCATCGTCGAGCCGTCGACGATATGGTAGGCGTCGCCCGGCTTGCCGTCCTCGCGCTGCAGCATCTGCAAGCCCGAGCCATGCGGCGGGTTGAAGCGGAAGTTGTACACCTCGTCATGTCGCGACTCTTCCGGCAGCCGGTTGGTGTCGTGCTTGTGGCTGGGAAAGCCCGACCAGCCCCCCGCGCCGACGGTGAAAAGCTCGGAGACCAGCAGCCGGCCGATACGGTCATGGTACCTGGTGCCGAAGATATGCTTGATCTTGCGGTGGGTCTTGGTGTCGTCGGACCCGTATTGCACCAGATCGATGTCCGCCGCCCGAACCGCGAAGGGGGTCAGCACCTGATCGAAGCGCGCGCCGGCGACAAAGACCTCGGCGTCGTCCGAGACGCAGGTGATGCGGGCCTCGGCCCCGGTCGGGACATAGACGCCCTCGGGCTCGCCATCCCAGACATTGCGGCGGCGCTGGCCGATGCCGGCGAAGCTTTCGCCCATCACCGCGACATCGACCGTGCCCGTCGCAGGAACGATGGCCGTCTCGTAGCCCTGCACGACAGAGCTGACGCTCTGGCCGCGCACCAGCCGCAAGATGTTGAAATAGCACAGCGGCACCAGCGCATGGTCCGGGCCGATGATCGGCTGGTTGGCGTTGTCGTAAGGCGCAATATGCATCGGAAATATCCTTGTCAGACCTGTTGAAGAAACGCGTCGAGCGCCTGCCGGTCAGGCGAGGCCGGGGCGCAGCCGATCCCCGAGACGATGATCGCCGCCGTCGCCGCCCCGCGCCTGACCGAGGCCGGAAGCCCCTCGCCCTGCGCAAGACCGGCCAGAAGCCCGCCCATGAAACCGTCGCCCGCCCCCATCGGCTTCAGCGCCTTGACCGGAAAGATGCCGCTCTCGAAGCTCTGCCCGCGCTGGAAGGTGACCGACCCAAGCTGCCCGCGCTTGTAGACCGTGAAGAGCCCGCCATGCGCCAGGTCGCGGGCCAGCCCGCTGCCCCGGTCCATCGACCCGGCCAGCAGGCCGAACTCTTCGTCATTGCCGACGACGACATGCGCCGCCCCCGCCGCCTGCAGGCACAGCCGGGCCGCCTCGTCCCGCGAGGCCCAGGAATAGGCGCGGTAGTCGATGTCGAGCACGGTCACCACCCCGGCCGCCGTCGCCCGCCGCAGGGCCAGCAGGGTCGCGCTGCGCGAGGGTTCCCTGGCCAGGGCGGTGCCCGTGACCACCAGCGCGGCGGTCTGCGAGAAGTCCACCGCCTCGACATCCGCCTCGGTCAGGGCGAAATCGGCGGCGCCGTTGCGGTAAAGCACGGTCTGCGCGTCCTCGGGCCGGGTTTCGACGACCGCCAGCGAGGCGCGCGCCCCACCGGCAATCGGCAGCACATGCCGGGTCTCGACCCCGTAGCGCTGCAATTCAGCCACGCAGTAGCGCCCCACCGCATCGTCCGAGACGCGCGACAGCAGGGCGGCCTCGGCACCCTGCCGGGCGAGGGCCACGGCGATGTTGCCCGCCGATCCGCCGATGGCCGAGACGTAGCGGGTCGCCTCTTCGATCCGGGTGCCCGGGGGATCGGCATAAAGATCCATCCCCACCCGCCCCAGGACCACGAACCGGTTCAGCCGGAAGCGCTGCCAGAGATCGCCCATCACACACCCTGCCGCTGTCGCAGCCGCCCCGCCTCATCGCCGGCGCGGGCCGCGGCGATTGCCTCCCGGTCGCTGACTTCGGCCAGTCCGACCTGCCACCAGGCATGGCCGCCTTCGGTCCAGCCGTCCTGCGGATCGACGCGCATCACGATGACCGAGGTGCGGTCCGCCGCGCGGGCCCGGTCGAAGGCGGCGCCGAACTCGTCCATCGTCTGCACCTCTTCCGCCAGCGCGCCCATCGCGCGGGCATGGGCGGCAAAGTCGACCGCGAAGGGCTCGGGGATCGTCGGGCAATCGGAAAAAAGCGTGTTGAAGCTGGCGTTGCCGGTGTTCTTCTGCAGCTTGTTGATGACCGCAAAGCCGCCGTTGTCCAGCACGACGACGATCAGCTTCATCCGGGTCAGGACCGAGGAATAGATATCCGAATTCATCAAGAGGTAGGAACCGTCGCCGACCAGCACCACGGTCTGGGCCTCGGGGCGCAGTTCCGCCTGCGCGATCCGTGCACCCCAGCCGCCGGCGATCTCGTATCCCATGCAGGAAAAGCCGAACTCGACATCCACGGTCCCCGGCCCCAGCGTCCGCCAGTTTGCCGTGACTTCGGCCGGCAGCCCGCCCGCGGCCGTGACGATGCGGTCTTCGGCCGTGCAGCGGTCGTTCACGGCGCCGATGGCCTGGGCATAGGTCGGGATGCCGTTGCGCGGACCGGTGTTGCGGCCGACATAGCTGTTCCAGGCCGACCGTTCGGCACGGGCCCGCGCCAGCCAGTCGGGCGGGGCGCGGTAGCCGCCAAGCACCCGGTCCAGCGCCGCCAGCCCGACGCGGGCATCGCAGACCAGCGCCTGCGACAGATGCTTGGCCGCGTCATGGCGGGCCACGTTCAGCCCGATGATCCGCGCGCCGCGGGCAAAGGCCGTCCAGGACCCGGTGGTGAAATCTTGCAGACGGGTGCCGACGGCCAGGATGACATCCGCCGTCTCGGCCAGGGCATTGGCGCTGTCGGAACCGGTCACGCCGATCGGGCCGATGTTCAGTGGATGGTCCCAGACCAGATTGGCCCGGCCGGCAATCGTCTCGACCACCGGAATTCCACGCGTCTCCGCAAGGTCCTGAAGCTGGGCCACGGCGCCGGAATACTGCACGCCACCGCCCGCGATGATCAGAGGCCGCTGCGCCCGGGCCAGCAATGCGGCGGCGGCCTCGACCTCGACCGGGTCGGGATGCGCGCGCCGGATGGTGTGGGTGCGCGGGGCAAAGAACGCCTCGGGGTAATCCCAGGCCCAGCCCTGCACATCCTGCGGCAGCGCCAGGAAGGCCGGGCCGCAATCGGCGGGATCCAGCAGGGTCGCCAGCGCGGCCGGCAGGCTTTGCAGGATCTGCGCGGGATGGGTGATTCGGTCCCAGAACCGGCTTACGGCCTTGAAGGCGTCGGTCACGCCCAGGGTCGGATTGCCGAAATGCTCCAGTTGCTGCAGCACTGGATCGGGGAGGCGGGTGACGAAGTTGTCGCCGCACAGCATCAGGACCGGCAGACGGTTGGCATGGGCCAGCGCCGCGGCCGTCAGCAGGTTGGCCGTCCCCGGCCCGGCCGAGGCGGTGCAGAACATGAAACGGCGGCGCAGGTGGGCCTTGGCATAGGCCGCCGCCGCAAAGCCCATGCTTTGTTCGTTCTGGCCCCGGTAATGCGGCAGGACTTCGCGCGCCGCGTAAAGCGCCTCGCCCAGCGACGGCGCGTTGCCATGGCCGAAGATCCCGAACCCGCCGCCGCAGACTCGCTGCAGCTTGCCGTCGATCTCGATGTACTGGTTCGCAAGCCAGGCGACGATGGCCTGTGCGACCGTCAGGCGTCGCTTGGCCCCGGCGCCAGCCGCTTCAAGATCCGTTCCTATCGCCACAGTCGCCGCTCCTGTCATCGAATTGCCATTGCACCTTTCTAAGACTCAGGATACCCAAATTGCAACCGGTTGCAAATCATTCCGTCGGAGAACGTTCCATGCGTGAAATCGGGATCGGAGTTGTCGGGGGCGGCTACATGGGCAAGGCCCACTCCGTGGCCATGGCGGCCGTGGGCGCCGTGTTCGATACCGCGCTGCGCCCCCGGCTGGAAATGATCTGCGCCACGACCGAAGCGTCGGCCGAACGTTATCGTGCGGCCTACGGCTTTCGCCGCGCCACCGACGACTGGCGGGTTCTGGTCGCCGATCCGCGAATCGAGGCGGTCGTCATCGCCGCGCCGCAAGAGACCCACCGCGCGATTGCCGAGGCGGCCTTTGCCCGGGGCCTGCCGGTGCTGTGCGAAAAGCCGCTGGGCGCGTCGATCGACGATGCCCGGGCGATGGTCGCCGCGGCCGAGGCGGCGGGCGCGGTGAACATGGTCGGGTTCAACTACATCCGCACTCCGGCCAGCCAGTTCGCCCGAAAGCTGATCGCCGAAGGCGCGATTGGCCAGGTCACCTGGTTCCGCGGCGAGCATACCGAGGATTTCGACGCGGACGGCGCAAGGGCGGCGACCTGGCGCAACTTCGGGGCAGCGAACGGCACGATGGGCGATCTTGCGCCGCACATGATCAACGCGGCGCTGGCGCTGATCGGGCCGATTGCCCGGCTCTCGGCCGATGTGGGCACCGTGCACAACGACCGGCCCGGCACCGCGGGGCGCAAGCCCAATGACGACATCGGTCAGTTCATGTGCCGGTTCGCCGGCGGGGCGATGGGGCATCTGATGTTCAGCCGCGTCGCCCATGGCCGCAAGATGGGCTATGCCTATGAAATCACGGGAACTCATGGCGCGATCCGCTTCGATCAGGAGGACCAGAACGCGCTATGGCTCTACCAGGCCGAGGGGCCCGAGGCGACGCGCGGTTTCCGCAAGATCCTGTCCGGCCCGGCGCATCCCGACTATCTGCCGTTCTGCCAGGGACCTGGGCATGGCACCGGCTATCAGGATCAGATCATCATCGAGGCCAAGGATTTTCTGACGGCCATCGCCGCGGGAAAGCCGCTTTGGCCGACCTTCCGCGACGGGCTGGAGGTCAGCCGGGTGGTCGCGGCGGCATGGAACTCGGCGGCAACAGGAGAATGGGTGGATGTCTGAGACGAAGGGAATCAGGATCGGCAATGCGCCGTGCTCCTGGGGGGTGGAATTCGCGGACGATCCGCGCAACCCGTCCTGGCGCAAGGTGCTGAGCGACTGCGCCGCGGCGGGCTACAAGGGGATCGAGCTGGGGCCGGTCGGCTTCATGCCCGAGGACCCGGCGATCCTGGGCGAAGCGCTGGCCGAAAACGGGCTGACGCTGATCGGCGGCGTCGTCTTCCGGCCGTTCCACGACCCCGCCAAATGGGACGAGGTCTGGGACGCGGCAGAGCGCACCTGCCGGTCGCTCGTCTCGCATGGGGCGCAGCATCTGGTGCTGATCGATTCGATCTCGCCGCGCCGGGCGCCCACGGCCGGGCGGGCCGCCGAGGCCGAGGCGATGGACGCGGCGGAATGGTCGGGCTTCGTCGACCGCTTCCGCCGGGTCTGCCAGCTGGGGGTCGATCACGGTCTCACTGTCGGCATCCACGCCCATGCGGCGGGGTTCATCGACTTCGAGCCCGAGCTTGAGCGGCTTCTGGACGAGATCGACGACAGCCTGCTGAAGATCTGCTTCGACACCGGGCACCATTCCTATGCCGGATATGATCCGGTGGCGTTCATGAAGCGGCATGTGGCGCGGATTTCCTACATGCACTTCAAGGACATAGACCCGAAGGTCAAGGCCCGCGCGGTGGCCGAGCGGACCGGGTTCTACGACGCCTGCGCGCAAGGGATCTTCTGCAACCTTGGCACCGGCGACGTCGACTTCCCGGCCGTCCGCAAGATCCTGCTTGATGCCGGCTTTGGCGGCTGGTGCACGGTCGAGCAGGATTGCGACCCCGCGGGGCCAACCTCTCCTGTCGACGACGCCCGGGCGAACCGGGCCTATCTTTCCTCCATCGGTTTCTAGGGGACTGCGCATGAAACGACTGAACTGGGGCATGATCGGCGGCGGCAAGGGCAGCCAGATCGGGCCGGCTCACCGGATCGCGGCCGGGCTTGACGGGTATTTCACCATGGCCGCCGGAGCGCTGGACGCCGACCCCGCCGCCGGCCGCGCCTTCGCGCAAGAGCTGGGCATCGCACCGGACCGCGCCTATGGCGACTGGCGCGAGATGCTTGAGGGCGAAAGGGGCAGGCCCGACCGCATTCAGTTGGTCACCGTGGCCACGCCGAACGCGACCCATTACGAGATCTCGAAGGCCTTTCTTGAGGCCGGAATCCATGTGCTGTGCGAAAAGCCGATGACCGTGACCGAAGCCGAGGCCGAGGATCTGGTGCTGACCGCCCGCAAGGCCGGGCGGATCTGCGCGGTGAACTACGGCTACACCGGCTATGCGCTGGTGCGGCACATGCGCGCGATGGTGGCGCGGGGCGACATCGGCAAGGTGCGGCTGGTGGTGGCGGAGTTTGCCCATGGTCACCACGCCAACGCGGCCGATGCGGACAACCCGCGCGTCCGCTGGCGCTATGACCCGGCGCAGGCCGGGGCCTCGGCCCAGTTCGCCGACTGCGGGATTCACGCGCTGCACATGGCCAGCTTCGTCACCGGGCAAGAGGTTGCCCGGCTGTCCTCCGACTTCGCCTCGTGCCTGCCCAGCCGGGTGCTGGAAGACGATGCGATGGTCAACTTCCGCATGGACAAGGGCGCGGTCGGGCGGCTCTGGACCTCGTCGGTTGCCATCGGGCGCCAGCACGGTCTGACGCTGCAGGTCTTCGGCGAAACCGGCGGATTGCGCTGGGCGCAAGAGCAACCGAACCAACTTTACTACATGCCGCTGGGTGGCCGTCTGACGGTGATCGAACGCGGCGAGGGCAACCTTTCGCCCGAGGCCGACCGGGCCAGCCGGGTCACCGTGGGCCATGCCGAGGGGATGCCGCTGGCCTTCGCCAACATCTACCGCGACCTTGCCGAAAGCCTGCTTGCGGCCGAAAGCGGCGTGGCCCCTGACCCGGCGGTCACTCTCTTTCCGACGGCAGAGGATGGGCTGCGGTCGATCGCGGCGATCCATGCGGCCGTTGCCTCGGCAAAGGCGGACGGCGCCTGGACCGACGCGCGACCGGCCCTGTTCCGCTAGTGTGACTCCGGCCATCGCGGGGCGCTGCGCCCGGCGGTGGCCCCAATGACGCCCCCAAGGACGCCCCAAGTCACGGCAGCGGGCGCAAGGTCCGGCGTTCGACGATGTGGCAGGGGAAGAGCCGGACTTGTGGCGGCCGGGCAAGATCGTCCAGCCGCCCCACGATCAGGTCGACCGAGGCTTTGACAATCGCCTCGAAGGGCTGGTGGATCGTGGTGAGCCCGATATTGGCCCAGCCCGCGATCTCCATGTCGTTCAGGCCGATGATCCCGATGTCGTCAGGAACCCGCAGCCCCGCCTCGCCCGCTGCCGCCAGCGCGCCGATCGACAGCACGTCATCGCCGCAGAAATAGGCCTCGGCCCGGGTGCCGTTGCGGCTGTCGGCCAGAATCTGCGTCAGAGCGCTGCGCCCGGCGTCAAAGCTGTAGGCCTTGGCAAAGCTGACCGAGACCTCCGCCCCCAAGGCCAGCGCCTTGCCGCGAAACCCCGCCAGGCGGTCCTGCGTGGTCGAGGCGGTCTCGGGCCCG
>Ga0209278_1001463_pt1 | contig 14277 bp, 12 predicted proteins | sample JI81BgreenDNA_FD_187504 | JGI IMG/M metagenome (GOLD analysis project Ga0209278, IMG submission 187504) | Wastewater effluent complex algal communities from Wisconsin, to seasonally profile nutrient transformation and Carbon sequestration -... | ecosystem: Engineered > WWTP > Effluent > Algae... | reverse complement strand
GGTTCATTTAAAGCTGGAGACAATGTTTTATTAGTAGGCAAGAGATGTACAGGTAAGACTACAATGATTGGTAAAATTTTAGACAGTCTTGTAGACTACATCCCTGGGCTTATTGTATCACCAGCTGATACATATGAACGTTTTTATGATAAGAAGTACATTATGTATGAAAGCTGTATTCATAATAAATATTCATCTGACATTATCACTAAATTTATTAAGGGAAAAATTGATAATATGGTAGGAGATTTCACAGATGACAAGAAGCATTTCGTGGTGCTTGATAATTGTTTTCTTCATACAGATACTGATAAAAATCTCACAGATTTACTTGTAAATGGTTATTTTTACAAAACTATTAATTTACTAGCTATTCCAAGCTTGTTTAATTATGATACAGACTTAAAAACTAAAATGGATTATGTATTTATATTCAATGATAGTCACATTCTTTCAAGACAAAAAACTTATACAGAGTACTTTGAGCCTTTGATATCCTATCAAGAGTTTGATAGACTAATGTCAGAATATACACAGGATTATCAATGTCTTATTATTGATTACAATAATGGTGGAAAAATCTACCACAGCTAAACTTAACTTAAATAAAATTTAAAATTATTTTTCATACCTTTGTATTTATTAAGGTACGAAAATACAAAAAATACAAAAGATGTCAAGTCAAGAAAAAACAATAGAGACTAATCAGCTTACAAATGTATCTGTGAACAATGGTTCTATGGCTTATATTGACCAGATGATATCGTTACGTATTTTCAAGACTATTGAGAAATTGACTGGAAAAATGGATATAAAGTCTATAATTTTTTTGATTGGTTTGATAGGTGCTGACACATTTAAAAATGCAATAAAAAAGATGATTGAAAGTAGTGTGTCTAAGATAACTGGTGTAGACTTCTACAAGGTATTTTACAGGCTATTTCAGTCTAAGCAAAAAGAAATACTAGATGTCACAAAGGAAGAAAAGAACACATTGACACTTCAATACAAGCCAAAAGATATTTTTTGGAGTAATATTGACAAATACTCTGGGTTTTCTTATACTTGTATGTCAAATGAAATTGAACAAACATCAAAGAATGAATATATTTTGTATAAGAATGTTAGTAATGTTGTTATTAAACACACCGACTTTGAATGTTCAATACCAAATACATTGAAATTGAAATACATATGTACAGGAAATGAGCAAAAATTAGAGAATTCTTCTAGAGAAAAATTTAAGTTTGATACTACAAAAGATTTAATAAAACAAATACCTTTTCCAGAGTTTGTCAAGGATTATTATTTTAACAACTATCATGGTGGAAATTTATATAGTTCAAGTTCAGTATACTTCATGGAATTTAGGGCTAAATTATTCAATATTTTTCGTGTGTATAATGATGAGACTTTATTAGAAATTCATATAAAGGTTATTTTATTTGCAGGGAGAAAAAGTAATACAATGTTGAAATTTTCAAAAGGAACACAGTTATTTGGTATAGATGTAAGAGAAGAATTCACATTATGTTTAGATAGAGTTATACCCATTAAACACGCTGATAAAGTAAAAGAATGGGTAGACGCTAATGTACTGAATCAAACATCATCAAATTCTTCAGCAAATAGTTCATTATCATTAAATCTGAAAAGCGAAGACAAAAATATAGATTTGCTATCTGCCTGGACTAACTTTGTTGATGACTTGCAAAAAGACTCCGTTGACCCAACAGCTTCTAAGAATATCAAGCTTTACGATTTAAAAATCACTGAAACTGAAGAAATCGTTGACATTCCAAATCCTGAATACAACGAAGCACCAGAAGAAGACCAACAAGCAAAAGAAGAAACTGACAAGTCTAAAACTAAACAGAAGAAGACAATTAAGAAGGTTATAACCAAGAAATCTATTGAAGAAACTCTTATAAACGAATTATATAAAGACTTTTCTACCTTGTATCTTAAGGAAAAAGACCAGTTTGTCTTGAAAAATACTCTAAGCAGATTTAAATACAATAAGGATATCTATAAAAATCTAGGATTACCTTATAAATTCGGAGCACTGTTATATGGAGAACCTGGAACTGGTAAAAGCAGTGCTATAAATGCTATTGCTAGTTTCCTGCAAAAGGATATTTACTATATGGACTTAACCAATGTAAAAACCAATGATGACTTGAAATTACTCTTCAATAGAGTAAATAAAGAAAAGAGTAATAATGGGATTATAGTCATAGAAGACATAGATGCGATGACAGACGTTGTACACACTCGCACAGAAGAAACAAAAAACAAAGCACTGACATTAGAATGTTTTCTAAATCTCTTACAAGGTACATTGACACAAGATGGAACTACATTCTTAATTACCACAAATCACCTTGAGAAACTAGATCCAGCATTTTATAGAGACGGACGATTTGATATAAAGGTTAATTTGACATCATGTGACCATTACCAAATGAATACAATATACAAGAGGTTTTTCAGTAAAGAAATACCTAATGACTTATTATCAAAAATAGAAGAAGAAAAAACAACACCGGCAAGTTTCATACAAGAATTATTACCTTACATTCTAAAGCCAGAAACAGAAGACATAGAAATACTTAAAAATCTAATAAAAAATTAAAAACAAACAAATAAAATAAAAAAACAAAGGAAACCCCTCATGAATTCATGAGGGGTTTCCTTCTTTTTTTTTAAAGGGAAAAATTAGGCGGTACTAGTGGTGTATTATCCAGTAAGGAATTTAAATGTGTCAAAACTTTGTCGTAGTCATCATTAGAATAAGTCCAAGTATAAGTTGATTCGTTTTGGATAAACATAGTTTTATTATGAGCATAAAAAACACTATAGCGGTAATTACCTGAGAGTTCTGTATATGTATTTTTACCTATATGAACAGTGTAATAATGTCCATCACGTTCTATTACTTTATGAAACATAAAAGGTTCTTTATTACATGTGGTAAAGCCTTCTGGACAATTTACATCCATTTCAGCATTTTCGCATAATTCTTTAGATTCTTCTAAGCCATTAAATTTTGTTATGTATAACATTTGGTTAGTCTTATACATGATAAAAAAAAATACACTTTGAACGCGCCAAGAGCTTTAACTAACTAAAGCTCTCAGCTTTGAAAATGAATGATACATTTTTATTTGATAATTTGTCACATGTATCTTTCACAATTTTTTCAACAGGTTTACTGCTGCATACAAAGCAACCAACCTTCATATTATTATTGTTTGAGATATACTTATTAAATATCTTCTTGAAGTCAGGTCTTCCATAATTTATAGGTATACAGGTATCTGTAATGTAAGTAAGGTGTTCTTGTTCTACAATGAACTTAACCCTGTCTTCGTCGTACTGTTCAGTTAGATACATATGAAAATTGATATTATTTGACAAGTTTTCTTCGAAGAAGGTAAGTTCTTCGTTGAACCAATCAAAGTAATCTTTATCACGATTTATCCATATCAAATCAATTTTCTTAACAAGTTCTTTTTGAGTTTGAATTATGTATTTTATCATAGACATATAAGGTGTAATACCTATACCCGATGCAACAAGAATAACGCTGTCATAATCAGTGATTGTATCTATAGGAGACCCGAATTTACCATCATATTGTATATAAGGTAAGTTTTGCTTATTGTCTATAAGGAAATTTCTAAATTTATAAGTCCAATCGCCAAGACAACGAATAGTCACTTCTATATAAGGGTCTAAAGGTGAAGAAGAGATAGTGAACGGATGCCATTGATTTGTAGAAATAGCGTCGCATTTTATAAGGAGATATTGACCAGGTTTATAATTGAGATTTTTATCAAATTGGATTTTGAATATATCGCCAGAATGATAACTTACATTCCTTATCATAGACAACGGTCTTAGTTCCCTTACAAGTCTTTCTATTATATAAATAAACAAAACAGGTGCCATAATAAAGCCTGAAAAATAAGGAAGACACTTGCCTGTATTAGTTTTCACAAAACATCCAATACCATGCAAAGGATACACTATAAAGAAAATGATAAAGGCGTGATGTGTGTACCAAAATAATTCGAAATAGTATTTCCTAAAGTACAACCCTGAAAATGAAAATATAACAAAGAAAGAAATCATCATAATATGACCAGAAACACTAGCATAAATAGTGTAATGTAGATTAAACATACTGTTTATTTTGATGATAGTTTCAACACCATAAAAATTAAAGTAATGACCAGTCATATGAACCAATGACCAAAATAGTATAGTATAAGCACACAGCTTATGGAAATATACAGAAAAATCAGGAAAGACATTATTCATCCAAGGAATGTAATTTCTAAGTAATGTAATAGTATGTCTACACATAGGGATTATCATCATTGCTGGTGTTATAGCAAGGCAAAGTCCGGCACCTCTTGATATAAAAACACTTAAATTAAGTTGATTTAATAGAGTTAAATCAACATTGTTCTTTTGAAGAAAAAAACCTAAAGTGAAAATGCTTAATTGAAAGATAATCCATCCACCAAGGTATACTAAGTTCATTACATATTGAATGATTTATTTTTTTAAGGTAAAAATTAATTGTATTTTATTTTTTTAGTTTATTGTATAGTAAGATGAGTAGTAAGACGAGTAAAAAGATGTATTACATAGACTTATTAAAGAAAACGTATGACCCGGAATATTCAGGAGAATGGCTAGGAGCATCTACGCATCTAGATATTTTTTTAAATATGTATTTACAAAAGAAGTACAAAAAGGATTTGTATTCTATGAATTATGTGGGGTTGCTTTGTTACTACTATCCAGATAAAGCTCCTCACCAAGTTGCATTGAATGATATGAAAAATAATTTACGAATTAAAATAACAAAGAAAAGTGTTCAGAACGAATTATTGCCTTATATAGAAAAATACAGAAAATCTAAGAAAAGGTTTCATTTTTTTCATATAGTTATGTATACTAGAGACAAAAACACTGGTAAAATCGTTGGACATTCTACATCTGCATTGTACGACAGCGACAGCAAATCTGATAAGAAAACAATAGACTTCTTTAATAATATACAATATGGTAATACTAATTTAAAAGCTTATGATAGACAGTTTAAAACCTTCTTTGGTGCTATTTATGGCAAAGACATCTCCTTGAATTATTCATATGAATGTAATCGGTTTGGAGATTTCGACCAACATTGTATGGAAAATTTTAATCCTAAAGCAAATCCAAAGTTTAAAAACTATATAGGTCCGTGTTTAATATGGACCTTATGGTTTTTAGATACTAGACTTAAAAACACACACCTTTCTAGAGAACAAGTCATCAAATTTGCTTTGGGTATTTTCTTGAAAGAAAAAGAACTAGTGTGTAAAATATTGATAGATTATGCAATATTTGTAGATAAATTTGTAAAGCAATACACTATAGATATACAACAATCAAAGAAGAAAGTAAATATAAGAAGAAAAGTAACAGAAGAAAGTAAATATAAGACTAAATAAGACTAAAATAAGACTAAAATAAGAAAATAAATAAGACTAAAAGAAGTAAAAAAAAATACACAAATAAAAAAAATCAAAGGCGATAATGTTTTATTTATGTATTACAGTACACACACTTTCCTTTCCACTGTTCATTACATTCTGAATGAATGCATTTTTTGCAAGTTTCGCATTGTACAATTGTTTCATTAGAAGAGACCATATCTGACAAGCACACAGCGCACTGTATTTCTGTTCTTTCTGTAAGTGGTCCAGTATAAGGTGTCCTTTTTGAGATAATAAAAGATTTTAGTGTTTTACGTACTTCTTCATAGGACGAGTGTTCTATAGCGACATTAATATTAGCTCCCTGGCTTAATAAGTATTGTACAATTTCTATATTCATTTTTTGTGCAGCAGTTCTAAGAAAGTATCCATTGTTTATATTGATATCTATATTCCCTTTTTCAATAATAACTTTTACAGTATCTAAGTAACCAGAATTAATTGCTGGCCATAGACACATATAGTCTTCAAGGGTAACTCCTCTGCTCAAGAGTTCATCTACAATATGTGTATGACCATTGCCAGCAGCACATTTTAAAGGTCCGTTGTCCTGAGCATTAATGTCTGCTCCTTTATTTAATAACTCTTTTACAACGGAAAGATGTCCATATCTTGCAGCACGTATCAGAGCTTCATCATTGTAAGCATTCACATCTGCACCTTTTAATAAAAGGTATTGAACTACATTATACTCCCCAGTTTCGCAAGCACTTATTAATGCTTCTGAAGTAATACTTGCTCCATTTATCACAAGATACCTTACAATATGTATATGGCCTTTCTTAGAAGCTCTCATAATAGCCTCGTCATTATTGCCTTTGACATTTGCTCCTAAAGAAACTAAGTATTTAACTACTTCAAGATGACCAGAATCTGCGGCAAGTATTAATGAAGAATCGCTAGAATGATGGATGTCATACCCAACGCTTATTAAGTATTCCACTACGTTTATATGTCCATTGCTTGCAGCGTATGACAATGCACGTCCATTTTTTATCCCCAAAGAATGGAAATATTTTACCAATTCAAGATTCCCGTTCTTAGATACCATCATTAAAGCAGTCTCTCTGTAAAAAATAGACTCGTTTATGCTAAACAGATAGTCTACAATATCAAAATGCTTGAAATGTGCAGCAGATCTCATAGCTTGATAGTTTCTAGCATAAGGGTCTGCTCCTTGAGATACAAGGTATTTTACTACTTCTAAATGTCCTTCTCTTACAGCCCATTGCAGAGAGTAATTGTCTTCTGCTTGAACATTTGCGCCGGATGTAACCAAAAATTTCACTACTTCAAGATGTCCATTGCTTGCGGCTTCTCGTAAGCAGTATTCGTTGTTAGCATGTATATTTGCTCCTTTAGAAACTAATTCTTGGACTTTTTCTAAGTCCCCATTTTCAGATGCTTCTTGCAAGGCTAAATCCATTTATTACATGAGTAAGTAAACTATTTTTTAAAATAAAAAAGAAAATCAAAGGCAATAATAAAACATTATTGCCTTTGATTTTCTTTTTTTATTATTATTTTTATTAGTTTTTTTAATATGTATTTTTAAATTATTTTTCCCATGATTGAGTGCTTTTAGTTCTTGCGTCTCCTCGAGTTTTGGCTGCATGTACATTACCATTAGCAATGTAACCAGTAATGTCTCTGTAAGGTTGTTTTCTTACAAGCTTCTTAAGCCCGGGATAAGCTGTTGCAACAACAGAGTATTTCTTAAGGTCAATACCTTTGGATTTATAAGTAGCTGTTCGGCGGCTATCAACATTACCGACGTAACGTTTCATGTAATCTGCTTTCTTAATTGCCATCTTTGTATGTAAATTGATAAGAAAATAAATTACAAGTAATTTATTGGTTGATATAAATTACAAGTAATTTATTGGTTGATAAAAACTCAAAGTAATTTTACTTAAAAATACTTTATTATTACAAATAAAAGAAAGATACTATTGATATGGACAAAGCAAAAGAAATAGAACTTTATGTAGATCTAACTAAAAGATACTACGCCTTTAGTTATCACACTTATTATCCAGGAGGAGGGTTTAGCGATATTGTATTTACAAGTGATAACTTTGATGAATGTATTACTAATCTAAGTTGTGATCCTGGTGATTACCACGAAATATTTGATAATCATACTAAGAAATTGTATGATATACAATTACCACTAATCTTAGATTAAAATAAATTTTATTTTCAATCTTTAAAGTAAAAAAGCTATGAATAAAATTTGTTTTGATAGTAATAAATTTTTGTACAGTACCAGTTTTATGGTAACTATTTTCATTACTATTATTATTGCTACTCTAATTTACATTAGAAATGGCGAAGAAACACGTTTTGAGAAGTACTGTAAAGAAAAACTACATACCATACAATCTACAATACAAACAAATATCCCAACGTTACCAAGCGTTTTAAGAGTACAAAAAGAACAAGGAACTGAATATTATCCAGACCGTAGATACACAGGGCAAAATGACTACGAGCTGTCATCTAATGCAGCAGGATACATTTACAATAATACAGGCAGATATCCTTTGTATGTAAATAGAAGAGACCGTAATTACTATTATCATGTTATAGATGATACAAGAAACAATATTAGAATTCCATTAGACAATCCTAAAAATGAAGAGCTATATGACGGTGCTAGCATTCAAATCCCTGAATTAAATGGGACTTATACAGTTAAATTGTATGAATACGCAGGAAATAGGTACAATCCTTACGTGTAAGGTGTTGATGACCCTTACGTGTAAATTTCACGTTTAAGGTTAAATTTACGTTAAGGTTAATTTTTAAGCAGACTTAAAGGATGAGGAGGACTAACAATTGTACCATTGGATTCTACGCCCAAAATTTTACAAATTCTAATATAATAAATATTCTTATTATAAGCCCATGTACCTTTTATTAAACCACTTTGATTATTTATAATAGCATTTACTGTTGTAATTCCTATTGTATAAGGTTGTAACATTGCTTGATGACAAGAAATCTTTCTTCCTGACCTAACAGGGTCCATCCAAAACCATAAACATACCAACCAACCCATAATACGAGCTGGTGGTGTAGTGTTTGCTATAAAGTCAGGTAATTGATTATTTCCACCTGGATTAGGACCAGGAAACCCGAAATAAAATGGTTTATTGAGAAATCTTGTTCTATCTGTTGTTGTTATTAAATTTGGAAATTTGACTAATCTGTAATCATTAAACAAAGCTATACTACACTCAGAGTAGTTACTGCTATAGGTTATCTGAATCGATCCTTTACCACCGTATTGAGCATAAGGACCTAAAGAAGCATACTTTCTATCTGTTGTAGACTGTTTATAGTCTTTTGTTGGTAATACTTTTCCTACTATTTCATTGATAGGTTCATCGCCCCATAATGTACCATCATCGGAAACTCCAAGAAGTCCAGGCTGAAAGACTACACCTGTTCCTGTGCCAACACCAAGACCAAATTGAGGTTGGTTCAAGGTACTCAATGTAGGTACAATACCTTTTATTGTATTTTCAGGTGTTTTTATCACACTTTTTTCTATTGCAGAAAGCTGTATAGGTTGACTTTGAAGTTCTCCTTGAGTTGGTTGGTCCCCAAAAACAGGCTGAGCTATAGCACCTTCCATAATAGCCAAAGCTCCGCCTGCAGGCCCTTCATAATAAGCTCCTGTTTTTTCTACTTTAGGCCAAGACCAAGGATACGGCACGTCTAATTCAGGAGCACCTGTTTCTTGGTGCGCATTTCCAAGAAATGCAGATATTTCAAGCAGATTGATCGTGTCGTCTTCGCTATCAGTACCAAAGTTATGATAAGTCTTATTACTAGAACTATTTATCCATTTGACAGCTGCAATAAAATCTTGGTATGTCCAAAAAGCCTTGTTGTCATGAGTAAAAGCTGCAGATGCTTTTGTATAAGGAAATATCATTTCAAATTGGGTTTCTGTAATGTAATTTGAAATATTCTTAGGGATTTTAGATATCTTTGGCATATTTAATATGTAAAATGAATAAAATATTTTAGTTCAATTGCTAAATATTATTGTCTTCCATAAATTAAATAGTCGCTTCAATATCGTCTATTATATATATCTAACATAGAACTATACGCAAGGTGTCCGCATTCCATTTATAACCATGTGGCATTTCCACATCATTAAAAATTAAATTATCATTATCTGGATTAAACTGCTTTAGACCACAATTGTACGCCATGGCAGCTAGAACTTCTTTGTCATATCCTCCTAAATGTATACGTTTTTTTGATATATAAATACATGCGATATATTTATTTTTATGTATAGTAATTCCGCGATATTTATTTCCTTTGCGTGGTTTCTGTAATTGTACAAGAGTTTGTTTTACAAGTTTCATCTTAACAGGGTCCCATTTATATTCTTTGATATTAGGAGTAGGAACATCATTTAGAACAGCTTTCACAGGATCTATAGCAAGACAAGCTAAATTATGCGCATATGCAGCTATTTCAGGTTTATCAAAAGTACCTAGCCAAAAAGAAACACCATTTTGTAATTTTATATTAGCCCGATATTTACCACTTATAAAATCGACACCTTTCCAACTATGCTTGTTTCTAGAGTAAAAAGGTAATTTAATAGGTGCAATTTGTTCAAGTTTCATTATTTCTGAATTCCATTCGTATTCTTCTGGTTTAGGTACATCATTTACTAATGCTATACCATTATGCAATTCTAGAGCTCCACAATTGTAAGCGTAGGCAGCTACTTCTCGACTTCTATAACATCCTAAGTAAATTGTATGGCCTTGGAAACGCATAACAGCATCATAACACTGTACTCCTCTTTTTTTTACTCCTATAAAACCTGCTTTAGCAACTGCTCGAGTTGCATTTTGAGAATTAGCGGAAAATGTAGTAAAACGTAAATTACTCCATGTATTGTCTAAAGTGCATCTATTTATATGGTCTATAACATTATATCCTTCTGGTATTCTACCCATAAGAAAATGACTTAAAGAAATTATAAATCTTTTACCATTTATTGTTTTTTGTGTTTTAAAGCGATAGTATGGTATATTTATACAAGAACAATGAGCTGTCCACTTGTATTGACTAACCTTCTCAGCTACATTAGCTGAGACGGTAAATGGTATAGCATTATTGTTTGACAATATAGTTACAGCTTCATGACATTTATCACTACGTTCCTTATCTGTAATGATGTCGTATAAAGGATTTATATTAAGATTTAATCTACAATTTTCATTTTCATTTTCATTTTCATTTTCATTTTCATTTTCATTTTCATTTTCATTTTCATTTTCATTTTCATTTTCATTTTCATTTTCATTTTCATTTTCATTTTCATTTTCATTTTCATTTTCATTTTCATTTTCATTTTCATTTTCATGATGTTGAGTAGCCTTAATATTATCCATCTTCTTAAGTACTTAAAATTTCTTTAAATTAAAAAGAAAACCCAGCCGTAAGATTATCACAGAAATTATTTTTATTGAGCATAAGGACCTAAAGAAGCATACTTTCTATCTGTTGTAGACTGTTTATAGTCTTTGGTTGGTAAGACTTTGCCAACAATTTCATTGATAGAGTTTCTGTGAGGTAATTAGAAATATTCTTAGGGATTGTAGATATCTTTGGCATTCGTACTTTATTTTAAAAAATAAAAAAATTCTTTTCGTTCAATATCTAAAAAAAAAATATACAGTTGATTTAAGTTGTTATGAGTATATTTGATATTAGAGAGAGGTTTTTTAGTTTACCAAAACCAAATCGGTTAAATAGTATAGAAGAGATATTTGGAAGCGAATATGTTCACTTTACATGCGAATATAAATGTGAATATACATTATCACAGTTATTACAAGACGGAGCACAAGAAGATGTAGTGACAGAAGAAGATTTTGATAGCATTGTAGATATAAACAGTTCTTTTTGGGATTGGGTCCCTTTAACTGACTTTGTAAAGCACGAATTTATGCCTTTTTATTATACAGTGTTGTTGGTGAATGCTAATCCAGATAGTTCTGAGTATAAAAACATCTCATTATTGTATCAAAAAGAAGGTTCTGGTTATGAAATTAAAAAACTTTTCACTGATATTGATTCTTTTTTAGAAGAATTTAAAAATTATGAAAAAAACAAACCATTATTAAATAATGAATATTTAAACAAGGTTAAAGAATATGAACAATTATACGATTCCAGGGTGTGGCTAGCTTGGATAAGATCATCCTTCAGTAATTATTTACTATCTAAACACGGCTTACATGAAGAAGACTGGTAAATAAAATTTTTAAGGTAAATACTTTGCGTTTAACCTTTGATATTAAATTAAAATCAAAATCAAAATGACTAAATTCGGGTTATGAATAGAGACAACATTACTTGGTTGGCTGTGTATGAAAATAATATAACAGACGAGTTGCTGTCACAAATCGACAATTTAGTGAAGATGTCAATGCATGGATAACTGAACTTACAAAAAATGGTTGTAAATATGACTGGATTCTTTAAATTTGCATATGCGTTAGATGAATATATATTTTATCTTTTATCCTTTTATCTTTACCTTACAACAATGTATAATATGGATAAAAGGTATATGGATAATATAGATAAAAGGTATAATATAGATGCTATAGTTCCAAATTACTATATAACTAAAGTTTGTATTAATAATAGAGACAAACCACCTAGGTGTTGGAATGAAAAAAAGATTAGACCCATAGGAGTAAGCTACTCTATTTATCATCATTTAGAACCCGACCCAAACAGATACTGTTTGAATGCTGAACCAAATTATAACAGAGCCCGTGTAAGAAGACACTTTGTTTACAAAGACAAGCAAGGTAATTTAAGAGAAAAAATAGAAAATGATATTAAAGATGTAAATATAGGAGACAAGTCAGTAGTATGGAGAATTTAAGACATAAAAACTAATTTAAAAACAATTTTATTATATTTTACAATGCACGAGGCTTTTAAAGATATGATAAAAATAGGGATTACGTTCCCTAAAAAGAATGTAAGATTGCCTAAAAATTGGCAAAAACTGACTGAAAGCAAGTATAAAAATGAAGTAAATTATGCTATTTTAACTGGCAAGGTTAATGATATTATAGTTATTGATTTAGATAACAAAGACCCTGAATTCGTAGGAAAGGTATGGTTTGAAGACCATTTTGGCAAGCTAGAAGAACTAAACACATTGGTAACACACACTATAAATAATGGGTTTCACGTTTATTTTAAATACACGAACTTGTTGAAGAATAAATTAAATTACAAAAATCTTAACATAGATATCCTTGTAGACAATAAGTGTGTGTACGAAGGACAAGGGTACAGTATAGTAAGGAATGAAGAAATTAGAGCGTTAAGCGAAGAAGAAATGAATTTGTTTATAAGAGATGAATATACATATAAAAGCGTCACACAAAAGACATCTTCTAAAAAAAATAAAAATGAAGTCGATTTAAATAAAATAAATGATATTCTTAATATGCCAAGTAAGACCTTGTGGTCACATGAAAAAACTGATAATGGGTTTAAATGTACTCATACATGTAGCCAATGCCTAGTAAATTCTAATGTGCATCATAAAGAAGATAATCATTCTACATTATTTGTTAATAATGATAAATCTGTAATAACAACTTGTTTTAGTCATGGCTCTTTATTAGTAAAAGAGCCCATTGCTCAGCAAATTTATAATTTGCTTTATCATAACGAAGACGTAAATAATAGAGATACTTTACAAGTAGCTGAAAAGTTTTTAGAATATAAAAATTTGATATATCAAAATAAAGCCTGGTTTCTTTATAATGACACCAATGGAATATATGAAAAGAAAGATGATTTAGATATTATTAAAGAAATTTCTTTGTTAGTAAAAAGTTTAAGCGACGATAATATCAATTATAATTGGTTTGAATGGATTAAAAAGATTAATTACAAAAAAAATTTGATAGAAGAATTAAAGGCTGAATGTAAGCTAAATAGTATGTTAGATAACAATCCTTATTTATTAGGATTTCCTAATGGTGTATTAGACCTTCATACAAAAACTTTTAGAAAAGGACTTATCAATGAGCACATAACTATGGTATGCGGTGTTGAGTATAAACCCGAATGCGACACAACATTAGCCGAAGAAGTTTTAACTAATGCTTTTCTTAATATAGAAGAAAGAGAATACGTTATAAATAAATTAGCAATGTGTTTAGATGGTAAAAATTATGAACAACAGATTGGCTTTTTATATGGATATACTGCGAGTAATGGAAAATCTTTTTTGATGGAAAGGATGCGTAGTATGCTTGGAGATTATGGTGGCAGTTTCCCTGTTACTTTATTAACTAATAAAATGAAAGGTGCAGGCGAAGCTAATTCTAGTTTAGGAGATTTCTTAAATAAAAGATTTATGTATTGTAGTGAGCCTGAAAGTGGTAGTAAATTAAACACGAACATGGTTAAACAGTTGACAGGCGATATCATAAAAACAAGAAACTTGTATCAAGACAAAGATATAGAAATTAGACCATCTTATAATATATTTGTATGTTGTAATACCTTGCCAAACTTTGATACATATGACGAAGGTATAGCAAGAAGAATAAGTATAATGGAATTTAAGACTAAATTTTGTTTAAATCCTAAAAAGAAAAATGAAAGACTTATTAGAAAATACAATGATGATGAGTTA
>Ga0209278_1001461_pt1 | contig 14324 bp, 12 predicted proteins | sample JI81BgreenDNA_FD_187504 | JGI IMG/M metagenome (GOLD analysis project Ga0209278, IMG submission 187504) | Wastewater effluent complex algal communities from Wisconsin, to seasonally profile nutrient transformation and Carbon sequestration -... | ecosystem: Engineered > WWTP > Effluent > Algae... | reverse complement strand
GGCCGGAAAATTTCGCCATGGTCCAATGGGGAGGATCAGGAAAATCCTCACCCCCTCGGTAGCGGTCGTCGAAGGTGACGTATCAATAAAGGCCACCGGCACCGCGCTCGACGTCGATGCGGTTCTCACCGTTGGGGCTGATGATGCTTCGAACTATGTCCATCTGCCATTCTTCACAGAACCCGACGGCCGATGTCACTCGTCAAGGCCGCGCCGCCTAGATGTCCACTTCGGGGTCGTTTCCTGCCAGACCGCTTTTGGCACCAATGCTGGGCTAGCCGTCTGTCGGCTTCCGGGATTGGTCGAGGCACTCGCGAAAGGCAATTTGTGGGTGGGAAACGGAATGTCCGGTTTCTGTCGATTGCCAAGGTTTGCGGGCTTTGGACAAGCCAACTTGCCCTGCTAATCTTGTGCGGCTCCATCCGGCCAAGCACATACGCAGACCCGGTTTCCTGCGGGATCGGACAACGTCCAATGAGACGGGGCCTGTGAATCATCCACAATCGTTCCACCTGCGGCAATGGCTGCCTTCAATCGGGCTGCAACCTGCTCCCGAGAGACTGAAACATCAATGTGCATTGCATGCTGCAAAGGTTTCTCTTCAGCGATCTCTTGCATCCACACTGTCGAGCTATGACCAAGTCCATCTATGGCGTTGTCATCGGCCATATCGGAATAGCCCAGCACTGCTTTCCAGAACGGCAAGCTGATTTGATTAGCCTTCGCCGCAATAGCGAGTTGAACCTCTTGAACCCTGTTGGGGTTGGCGATCGCGCCATGCACTCGGGCGACATTCGAAATAGCGCGAGCCAATTCAATGTGGACGATTTTCAACTGCCACACATCCCGGGTCAGGCGCACCGAGGTTCCCGCTTCAGAGATGGTAAGAAGAATTCCATCGCCAGCCACAATTGGCAGCTCTGCAATCGCCTCGACGAACTGCGCGGAACGCGCCAGCGAATCCAGCTCGAAAAATGCTGCCGGACCGCCGTGTAGGACGACCCAATCATCCAATCCATCAGCTGAAATGAATGCTTTCCAGCCGTCTTCGCTCATCCGTGTCTCCGTGATCGGGGCAAGTTGGGCGAACGTATTTGACTGTCTGCTTTGAAGCAAGGAGACGGTGATAAGAGACGGCCGAAATGGGGTCGTTTGCAGAAGGTCTGCTTTCGGCGCAAGTGAGGTGATAGCAGCCTGACCGCTTTCGGGCTCGCGGCTGATCGCAACGAACGACCGCTAATGGGTGGATTCCTGAATGGCCGCTTTTGATGAGCTCGGCGATTAACAGGCACGACGAATTGGATTAATCAGGCTTCATGTCGTCGCCTGTTGAGCTAGCTATCGAGCATGTCCGCTCTCGTGCATCTGGCCCGCCCATGTCCCAGGTCCTGCCAGTGACCTTGAACTTCCATCCAGACACATGGGTCCAAGACGAACTCACCATTCAACGCATTGTCCACGATGGCTTTTACAGATCGCAATTTGAAACTGGGACCAGCAACGGCGGCCTTACGGCAAACCTTGGCGGGGACCGTTGGGCGTGGGAAAGCGATATCTTTGGCGGCGCTTATGATGAGGCCGATCCTGCGTTGCGCCCCAAATACGGGGCTCTCAACTTTCGGCACGACGTGATCGGAGCGTCGCCACGATTTGGGTCTTGCCACTTGCGATTGCGCCCGCACGTCCTGGCGCGCACGACATTCTGCTATCCCGACAGCCATTTGATCCCAGAGACATTTGGAGTGGTGGATCGTTTCGCGCTGAGTGATCTTGCCGAAGAAAACGCTCTCGAGCTCGATCCTGTCCTCGACAATTACATCGAAGCCCACGTGCACGGACCGCTGAGCATCAAAGAGGATGTCGAAGCGCTGGTGCTTGATCTGAGCTATCGCAACACCGCAATCGAGGAGTGGGCAATGCGGCTAACCTGTGATGTCGAATGGCATGACGGTTTCAGGTTACAGCTTGATCGGTTGTTTGCTCACGATGGATTCCGGCCCAAGTCCGCGATCGACGCTATTTCGGAACTCAACATCAGTACGCCAGCGGACCTTGGCAAGGCGCGTGACAATCCTCTGGATTATCAGACCGCCAAATGGGTGTGGCACTGCATTGCCCGCTTTGGCCGGGACCATTGAATGCCACGCTGCTCTGCCCGCAACCAGTCAATCGATTTGACTGTCTGAAACGGCGGCAACGGGGTCGAATTCAGAGTGTCGCCTTTCGGCGAGAAGTCCGTTGAAGCTGCCCGGCAACTATCAGGATGCAGCGTTGGCCCCGCTTATGGCCGGATGTGGGTGGTGAGCCGACACGTGAGATTTTGGCTTGCAATTTAGGTGCCATCTCCCCGAAGGCTGATGCGATGTTCGCGCGACTTCGCCAAACTCTCACTCGCCTGCTGGTGACTGTGTTGCTGATCACGATCAGCATGCATGCGGCTGTTCCCGCGACGGCCTTCGAACATGCTCGTGGTTCGGCATTCAGCGCAACGACAACCGATGTCGCGGTTTTGGCAAGCTTTCGCCAGACTGAGCGGCCCGCCGGTGTGCAACCCGAGCCTGTCGGGCCGCCAACAGACAGTGCGCTTTACGTCTCCCTTCCAAGACACCCTGGCAGCACTGCGATTTTCAGGCCACTCCTGTGGTCGCACGCCCCGCCGCTCCCATCGATCCGTGCACGACCGGCACAGCCCCGAGCGCCTCCCGCTTTTTGAGTCTCAAGTCATCGCCTTCTCAAGGGAGGCAAAGAGCTCAATCAGACGAGGACAATCCTCATGGAAAATAATTACGAAGGCGCTGCAGTTTCGGGGCGTCGCGACCGTATCGTCACGCTTCTTGAACAATACCCAAAGCTCGAGAGCGACGACCTTGAAGAACTTCTGCACTGGTTCCGGAAGGAGGCCTCGGCGCTAGACGTCGGGCTTATCTCCAGCGATCCTCGCCTAGCAGTGAGCTATGAAGGTCTGAAGAAGGATCATCTCGACCGACTCACAGGTTCGGATCTGTTCTGGTTCACCATCGTGGTCGGCACCGGCTTTGCTGTGCTTGCAATGCTGGTCTGGCCGGCAGCATAAATGAGAGCCTGGGCGTGCAGCAACGCGCCCAGGCTTCCTGCCGCACGAACGGCCACCTTTGGCTCACCGCAGGCCCTTAGCTGCCGTAGAGTGCTGCGAACAATTCGGTTCTCCAGAAGGCAGATCGAGTGCGTCGGCTAAGTATGCGTCATCGCAACGGAGACCGGGGTCTTCCGGGTTCTAGTGTCGCCTACCGCAATGACAGGAAGTGGGTGGATAGCCGCCGCAAGTCAGACCATGTTCCGAAAGGCACGAGATCTTGAAATCTTGTATTCGGGGTCGCCACGCATCAGTGGAACCTACAATGGCCAAGACCACAGGATCAAAGGGGTTCCGACCAAAATGACCAACAGCGAAAGCGGTGCTCCGAGCCGTGCATAGTCTCCAAATCGATAACCGCCGGCACCAAACACGAGGGTGTTACACTGATGCCCGATCGGGGTAAGGAAATCACATCCCGCCCCCACAGCGATCGCAATCAGGAACGGCTCGGGCCGGAACCCAAGCTCCTTTGAAAACACCACGGCGATCGGTGCCATTACCAACACGGTAGCCGCGTTGTTGAGGAAGGGCGTTACGGCCATCGCCGCAATCAGTATCATCGCGACGGCGCCCCATGGGGGGAGTTGGGTCGCCAAGATCGCAAGCTGCTTGGCGATGACATCAGCTGCCCCAGTGGATTGCAACGACGCACTGACTGGGATCAAAGCTGCCAGCATGATCAGGATAGGCCATTCTATCGCCTCGTAGGCTTCATCAAGAGGCAGTGTGCCCGTAATGACCATCATCGCTGCAGCGGCAAAGAACGCCGTGGCGACCGGCACCAGCCCGCTTGCGGTCGACACGATGGCAACAGCAAGAATGGCGACCGGAAGCAGACCCCGGCGCGAGGATCCAAGGCGGATATCCCGTTGCGCTAGCGGCAACGCGCCGAGCTTGGCCAGTCGGTCGGGCAATAGCGCCATCGGCCCCTGCAGCACGATCACATCCCCTGCCTGAAGCACGGTCTGGCCGATGCGCTGCGTCAGATTTTCGTCAGCACGCGACACGGCGATCAGATTGATACCAAACCGCTCGCGCAGGAGGAGCCTTCCCGCAGTCCTGCCGATCAAGGCGGAATCGGCCTTGATGACTGCTTCCAGCACACCAATCCCGTCGCCAGAATCCATTCCCGGCTTTCCTTCGCCTGCCAGGCTCAACCGGTCTGCTGCGATCACCCGTTCAAGTGCGTCGGGTTCGCCGCCCAAGATCAGCACGTCACCTTCGCGCACTTCGACCATCGGCCCGATGTGCCCGGGCAAGTTGCCGCGGATCAGGCCTGTAACGCTGATCTCGCTCTCATGGCGCTCGGTGAATTCATCGATCGTTTCCCCGATCGCTGGTGAACCCTCGGGAACGGTTGCTTCAGTCACATAGGCCGAAATATCCAGCGCTTCGCCTAACAATGGCGCCGCACGTCGATCTGCTGGCAGCAGCCGATATGCGAAACGCAGGAACACAAGTCCAACTACGAGCAAGCCTAGACCAGTAGGGAGGTAATCGAACATGCCGAACGGCTCGCCGGTCATATCTTCGCGAACCCGGCTGACAATGATGTTAGGCGATGTACCGATCAAGGTTGTCAGCCCACCCAGTAGCGATGCGAACGACATCGGCATCAGATAGACAGACGGGCTGGTGCCGCTCTTCTTCGCCAGTTGAAATGCTGCCGGCATCATCATCGCCAACGCGCCAACGTTCTTGATCATGCCTGACAGGACACCCACCGATGCGATGAGAAGTGAAAGCTGCGATGGCACCGTGCGTGTGAATTGGGCGACTCTGGCGAGCAACGCTTCCACCACCCCTGATCGCTGTATGGCTGCGGAAACAACAAGGGCGGAGCCCACGATGATGACGATGTCATCAGCGAACCCCGAGAAGGCATCCTTCGGTGATACGATCCCAAGACCGAGAGCTGCCAAGAGGGCGATGACTGCGGTCACATCATAGCGAAAACGCCCCCAAACGAAGAGCACCATCATCCCCGTCAGGGTTGCGATCGAAAGCCATTGCGGCATTGTCATTGAGGCACACGAACCCTTGATTGGTCTTCGTTGAGGGGGAAGCGGTCGCAGTCATCGGGATGTCGTCGAAAATTTCGAGCAAGCATGTTCGATTGGATCTGGTTGTCACCAATGCAGCATAATCGTAGCAAGCGGACCCAAGGTTAGCGATGGTGAAGGCTATCGAAAAGTGCGGGAGATCGGGCGACCATGGAGTGCAAAACACGTGCAATCCAGATGACCGCTTCGGGGTCGTTTGCTGAACTTCCGCTTTCGGCGAAAGCGAGGGTGAAGCCGACATGCCGCTTTGGGGATCGCGCGTCAGCACCGGTCATGACCCCAAGGGGGTGGGAAGGCGAATGGCGGCTTTATTGAGGAGTTTCGAAGAGCCACGACTTGCTTGTCATGGTTGCTTGTCATTCATCGCGCGGCGCAAATCGTCAGGGATACAGCGTCCGCCCAACTTGACCGCATAGGAGGGCATTTCTGGGCCCTTCTGCAAGCGGCGCCCACTCTGCCCACCATACTCCCCACTTCGAGCGCAAAATGCCCGGGCGCGTCGCGTGCGGCCAGTACGAGTTCGATTAAGAGATGGCGTTCGGCGATCCGGCGATCGAACCCAATGTGCCCGTGACGCTGCCAGGTTGGGATCCTGAGATCGACGGGATCCGCTGACTGGTGGACGAAGTCGAGCACCAGCTCGATGCCAGCGGCTAGCTGGGCAGGCCGGTCAAGCTCGTGTATCTAAAGGTGTGGGAGGTTTGGCCGCTAAAGGCTTCGATGGATTCTTGCGAGGTGAGAAAATACTAAATCCGAGAAGTCGTTTTCCCGGCTTTGCAGCCGCAGCTGTCGGAGTTGAACCTTCTTCGGAGATCGGTTCAAGTTTTCCTCGTTGATTGCAGACTAGAAAGGGTGCTTTTGTAAAAGATCCTTTGGGCATCTTGCTTGCCTCCTGTGTTGCACAAGGTTGATAATGATTCGGAATAGTGATGCAAAAAAGACATCCAATGCGCCGATTGCGACCGATGGTTCCTAGTTTGGGATGAGCTTCCGGGCGACGCGTAATCACCACGTCGTATTGCCGCTTCCTGCAGCATGTCCCCGAGATCACGGGCAGGGCGCAGTCTCGCTGTGGCATGCCGTCCGGGCAAAATCGCGCGGTGACGCGGTGGCATCCGTCCTATGAGCCCAAGACTAGCTAGCGGCCTCTTGGAATTCCGATGGACCTATCCCGGCACACACTCCGCGCCTCGATGCCCGCAAGCCTTGCAACGCATCCGAGCGCCGAGGCTGTCCAGGTCGCGCCGCCATCCGCGGGCATGACCTACGCTACCCGAAGCATTAGATTAGTGCCATGAGAATTGCGTCCGCATTCAATGCAGATCGCGGGAAAATCGAACGACGGAACTGGGGTCGTTTCAAGAAATTACGCTCCTGGCAAAAACCTATTCAATGCTGTCAGGCCGGTTCCGGGTTCACGGAGCAATCCAGCTCATGACCGCGGATGGGCGGATTGCTGAACGGCAGCAATTGCATTCTACCGAGCAGGCTCGGCTTCACGCGCCGCCGCCGCGAAACGAGCAATCTCCGGGAACAAGTCTGGTGAGAAGGCTGCGACATCGGCGAGCTCGCCAGCACAAACACCAGACGCTGTCAGTCCGAGATGCTGCGCGCCGCTCAAAAAGCGCAATTGCGCTCCGTCTTGTCGACTACGGCCGATCGCCACCTTTGAGGGCGTCGAATCGTCATATTGCGAGAACAGGAATAGCTTGGGGCCGGCAAACTCTCGCCAAATTGGCCGAGGATCGAAAAATGGATCGAGAACGGTGAACCATTCCCCGCCGCTTCGATCGGTCGATGCCGAGTCCGGGAAAAGCCACTCGGACAGACCGGGTCGCAATCGGGCTTGCCGGGTCAAATCATCAAGGGCCGACGCCTTCGGGGGATCGGCCAAAAAAGCGAAGAATGCTCGCTGCTGGTCAAGCGCCAGGTCGATATCCTCGGGCGCTATGCCGGCACAGCCCATCCTGACCTGCGTGTTATAGAGGTTCTGCTCGATCACGGTCATGGCCGAGCCTGCAGCGCCAAGCAGCAGCACATCCGCAACGGCCGAATTTTGATGAACGGCATGAGCGGCGACCCAACCAGCCTGGCTTGATCCGGCAATCCCGATCTTCTCCGGATCAACGTCACCTCGCGCTGCCAATGCCCGCATTCCGGCAAGAGCGTCTTCGGCCAGCGTGTCGAAGCCCGCGCGATTGCCGTCCCCCGCCGATCCGCCGCTGCCGCGTTTGTCGAAGGTCAACACTATCCGGCCATTGGCCGCCAGCTCATCTGCCATCACGGCGATGATCGAGGCATAGCCATCGCGATCCTGGGGTCCGGAGCCGTGCACCATGACCGTAGCTGCGCGGCGGGTCTGCGAGTCAGCCCCGGTCGGCAGATAAATCGTCCCGCGAAGCTGCGTGCCGTCAGCCGACTGGAAAGCGATATCTTCCGTCCGATAAGCGTCCGCGCGCGGCACGGTAACCTGCCGACCGGCTTCGGCAATCACCATTGTCTGCGAACGGCCTTCTCCCGGAAAGCTGATTGTCTGGCGGACTGTGTCCGATCTGACCTTGTCGCCCGCCGTCCACTCGCGGCCCGCCACGCGATTAAGGCCCCGCCACTCGCCCGTGCAGCTGTTTCGCAGGAACAAGCGCGCGACCGATCGCGTGACGATTAAGGTGCATCCGTCCGCCAAGCGGTATCGGCCCGTCATCTGCGCGTAATAGCGCCGGTCGAGGTTTTCGTCGTCCGGGCGCACCAGCACAGGACCGGGAGCGCGTTCGAAATCGGACAATGTCGCACTGGTGCTTGTATCCGATGCCAGCCGCCCATCAGCGCTGAAGGTGACCGCAAACTTGCCATAGGCCGCATCGCCATTGCCGATCTGCAGCCGATAATAGCCCACCGCGAGCCTGGCGGTGCGCTCGGTAAGTCTGAAATTGAGATCGATCGGATCGGCAGGTTCGATCTGGCTAAACAATTGACCGAAGGATTGCGCGATCGCGGCGGTCCCGATGTGCTGTTCCGGTGCGGCACCGTCGTAACGATAAGCCACTGAAGCATCAAAGGTGTAGATAGCTGCTGCTGCGGCCGCATCCCGTGTCCGATAAGCTTCGCTCAGACGGACTAATGGGTCGGCTTCCGCCAACGCTGGACTGGCCGCCAAAAGCGCAACAAGGAAGGCGGCTGGCCGCATTGTCGGAGGATAAGCGGAATCCTTCGAGATTGCGATAAGCAAAAAACTGAAACGCACTGCACTATGGCAGCAACGGTGGCGCTAGCTGAGAGACCGTTCATTTCGGCGGTGACTTGAAAGCCGCCCTTCAGCGTTGATCAAATTCAGGGGAAAGGGGGGACAGTGAGCCATCCCGCCTTGCCGCGTCTCAGTAGTAGACGAAGTCCTGCCCGGTGAAGACATTCACCAGATCGCCGGGCAGCATCACCGCAGAGCGGCCAGAGATCACCATTGATCCGAGAAGGGCACCGACGCTGTTGCCGCGACCTTCCTGGCGATGCATGCCAGTAAGCGCAACGCTGCGCCCACCGACGCTTACGCTGTTGAACGTGACTTCGAATTTCCCCGATTTCCCCCCGATGGCGCGACCCGTCTTCCACGTGATGGTACCGGTCACAGCAGAGCCACGACGGATTACAACCTTGTTCCCCTCGACCACGTCGTTGACGACCCTGAACATCACCTGCTGCCCTTCCTCAACGTGCTTGCTGCTGATCTCTTGAGCAGGTGTGACCACAAGCATGGTCCCTGAAGGAAGAACGAAGCTGCCGGGCTGCGGTCCTGGAATGGGCGCGGGAGCATTGGCGGCGGGCGCGGTTGCCGCTTGCGCCATGACGACTTGAGGACCGGTCAGAAGGGACGCGACAAGGAGAAGTCGGAGCATTGAGGTTCTTCCATCTGGTTTCGATGGTTTCTCTTTTACGGTCAGCCCTTTAATAAACCGTATGCCGGAGGAGGGGGCATGTCCCGTCACTGCTGCAAACAATTCGGCTCTACCGGACGCATATCGCAGCGCGTCGGCGAAGTGTCCGTTATCGTAACGGAGACCGTCAGCTTTCATGTGTTACCATCGCCTACTGCGATAGCTGAACGTGGGTGGTTTGCGGAATGGCGGCTTTTAGACCGCACCGCGCGCTCGATCTGTTAGAGCAATAGTCAACCATTGCTCGAGTAGCTTTTGTAAGCTTCCAAGTTGGAAATCGCGCCGACGCCGCGAGATCAGCGACACGTTTCAAAGCCTCATTTCCGCCGATCCAACCCTTCTTTTAACTCTTTCCCTCGATAAGATCGTGAAACATCGTTATATTGACTAACAGGGGAAGTGTCGTGCGTCGATTTGCAACTCTTGCAGCCGTTGTCGTGGCGGCTGCGGGAATGTCCGGCCCGCTGGCAAGCGAGAATCAGGACGCCCCCAAATCGCGCTATGTTCCGGCGACATTCCTTCTTGCTAATCTGAGGGAAGGAACCGCGAAGGATGCCTATCTCCAGAACCTCCTTGAGGCGCTCCGGGCCGTCGATACTGACCGCAACGGCCTTGATCGGGCAGACATTGACCGCATGAATGCCCGGCTGCGTGAAGCGGCATTCAAAGATTACGAGCGTCAGGTCGAAAGCGCCAAGATTCAGATCGAACAGATGGATGCAAATGGCGACGGCGGCCTGACCGAAAAAGAAATCACGGATTCGCTCGAATACCGTCAAAGCGGGCAAGCCGAGGTTGACGCCGCGTTCGAGCGGCTCGACCCCGACCGAGACGGGCTGATAGCGATTGCTTCCGTCCCACCGGGTTCTGCCCGGCAGGCCCAGATTTTGGCCGAAGCGGACCGCAATCGCGACGGGAATCTGAGCAGAGAGGAATTGCTCGCAGCCATTGCGAAAGCGCGACCAACTCGGGAGCGGCCACCATTTAACTTTGCCGAATGGGATATGGACGGTGACGGTACGGCGTGGCCTGCTGAATTGGCTGCGCGCTATCATCCGGACCGCTCTGATGCGAAACGGGAAGCGGGGCGAAGGCACCGGTTCAATCGACTTTTCCTGCTCGATGGCGACGGAAGCGGCAATCTGAGCGAGGCCGAATTGACCAGCGTCTTTCTCACTCAGTTCGGACGAGTGGACCGCGATAGCGATGGCATGATCTCAGCCAGTGAAGCGGCTGCGGGAGCGAACATCGTCCGGCTGGCCCGGAGCATGGTCGAATTGCCCTTCTGCGCGTTGCCGCCACCGCCTCAAGACGCCGATATTCTTGCGGTCTTCACAAGGGAGGGCCAGCTTGCCTCCACGGTTTCGGTGGCCGGACAGGACCGCGAAACCAGCATCGTCGATGTTCGCGTCGAACCCGGCACGCAGCCGCTGTTCGTACTGCTGCTCTCTGAAGAGCCGGTGATCTGGGACTTCCAAGGCAATACACAGCGGATTGCCCAAGTCGTCGCCTTTGCAGAAACCCATAATGCGGAGGGCCAACCTTTTGCGGGCGTGATGGGTCTGCCGCAGTCGAAGATCACCTTCGGCCGCAACGATTGCCTGCCGGTCAACAGGTTGCGCGGTTACGGGTCTGACCTCGATGTGCAGATCGAAAACAAGCTTGGCGCGATGACCGGCCTTGCCGTTCGCGCAGTGGCCGACAATCCGGCGGTGATATCTTTGCCGTCCCTATCCACGCAGCGGTTCGATATCGGCGTGTCCGCGCCCGACGGCTTCGATCCGGAGCAATGGTGGGCCGGTATCGATACCCACCCCCGCGGTATCGCCGAACGCGATCCCGCTGCGATCGTGTCGGCTATGCGGGTTGAGCCTTATGATCTGCTACCCGGCGATTTCGGCATCGCTCGCCTTGTTCATGAGGGCTTTCTAGCGCCGACAAAGCACGACAACGAGTTCCGCCTGCTAAAGCCGCTAGAACGGTTTCCTGGCGGTCTGGGAGGCGGGCTGGGCATCAATTTCGTGCTCGGCAAAGGCATGTCTCGCCCCAAAGGGGTGCTTGGTCGCGGCTGTCTCTACGCTCCCGATGGCAAGACCGTGCTGGAAGGCGAGTATTGCATGCAGTACCCGCGCGGCAATTCGGTTCAGGTCCGGGTGACGCCGGACGGCAAATCCTGCCTGTTCCGCGCGGGCGGCGAGAACGCTGGCTGTTTTCCCGAGGATGGCCGCGGGCTGCGGCTCTCGAAGAAGGGAAATGGCCGGCAGTTCGAGCCGGTACCCGAAGCCGAGGCTGCGCCGATCCAGACCGTTTCCATGCCTGCAACGCCTGTCGACTATCATCCCCCGGTCGAGATCATTCCTGCAAATCTTCGGCAGCGATGGTGAGATGCACCTGGCCCGCGCAGTACGGCCTGTTGGCCATTTTCGGGATCGCGGGTCTTCCACGCGAAAATCAAGAGAATCGCTAATGAGAAAACTACCGCTCGCTGCCGCTGTCGCATTAGCTTGCTTGCATACAATCCCCGTCGTCGCGCAGGACACCAACCAGCAAAGCCCCGCAGCCGAGCAGGCAAGCATCGAGCCGACGATCGCCGTTTCCCTCAATTCTGATGCGCAAGCGCTTGTCGAGAGCACCAACGCCTTCTCGCTCGATCTTCTGCGCGAAGCTGATGCGCGCGACGCCAATCTCATTATCTCGCCGGCGAGCGTCTCCACTGCGGTCGGTTTCGCTTATCGCGGTGCTGTCGGTGACACCGCGGCTCAGCTCAAAACCGTCATGCGATATCCGTTCGATCCGGAACAGAACCTCAGGGCTAGCGGCGCGCTGATGTCAACAATGTCGTTCTCCGCGAAGGGCCGCGATCTTCGGACCGCAAACGCCATATGGCTGCAAGACGGCATGCCCTTCATCGAACGGTTCGAGCAGGACATGGATGTCTATGCGAAGGCAGGGATCGGACGCGTCAATTTTCGGGCCGATCCAGACGAGGCGACCCGGCTTGTGAACCGCTGGGTTGAGGGTGCAACGAGCGGCAATATCCCCGAACTGCTGAATCCCGGCATCGTGACCGCAAATACCCGTGCAGTCCTGGTGAACGCCGTCTGGTTTAAGGCCGACTGGCAGTTTCCCTTCAGCAAGGAGGCAACGCGAAGCGAACCCTTCACCGCCATCGACGGTTCGATCAGCACCACATCGCTGATGCACCAGTGGGGCCGGTATGCTGCGTTCCGGCGTGATGGCGTGAGCGTGATCCAGTTGCCTTACAAAGGCGGTGAAGTCGCACTTGTCGTGTTCTTGCCGGACAAGGCGGGCGCGCTCCCGAAGTTTGAAGAAAGCCTGACCCCCAAAGCACTGTCGCGATGGCTCGCCGACCTCGACAAGACCGCTCCGCGAGCCACAGTCCTGACGCTTCCCAAATTGAAACTGCGCTGGCACTCCGATCTGGCCGAGGACTTGACACGGATGGGCGCGCCGATCGCTTTCTCGGACGATGCCGATTTCTCGGCCATGGCTCAACTTCCCTATCCTGGTGGTGACCCCAAGGAGATAGGACTTAAGATCAGCCATGTAATCCATGAGGCGACGATTGAAGTGGATGAGGTCGGATCGGAAGCAAGCGCGGCGACCGCCGTGGTCATGGGCATCGTGGTAAGCGGGAGTCGCGGTCCACCCCCACTGCCACCCTTTGTCTTCACGGCTGACAAACCGTTTCTGTTCGCGCTTCGGGATCTTCGGACCGGGCTTCTGCTATTTGTCGGGCGCTATGTCCGGCCCGACCAGTTGCAACATTGAAGCGCCCGCTCTCTCCGGCTCGACTGCCTTCGACATCGGCCTGATGTTGACCGGTGACCATCGCGATTGCGGTTCGGAATGACCACTTCGGGGTGGGTTGCGGAATGGCAGGTCTTGGGGGGTTGAACTCGCAATAGCTGCCGTTCGCGGCCCGAGTTGGCGCTGTCGGCTTTGAGCGTTAGGATACAGTTGCTTTAACCAGCCTAGAGGCTCAGCGACCGGAAATGCGCCCAGCCAGGGCAATACCTGCCAAGTTTTGCCGTCGAGGCGTCCATATAAGACGTCTAGGTCTCCCTGAAGCCGCGCATTCCTCGTATTTGGCGAGGTGATCTGCGGCTGCAATCGAACTACAACGGATTGACCCACCCGCCTGTTGGATGACTTCCAACGAGTCGCCAACCAAATCAAAATCAGACTCGCCTAGGGATTGTGCGAGTTGCAGAGCTAACCGGAGCCCGAGCCATTCGGCGTCGCTGCTCGTGCCGTACCCCAAGTCATCGAAGAAGTAGGTGACACCCCGCGCCACCACGGCCGCCTCCATGGCGCCGGGATTGGGTCGGCAGCCGCCGTCGAAGTAGATTTTAAGCCTTCCCCGATGAGACAACCAACCGCACCTATTCGCAATCCTCAGAAAAACTGGCCGATGCCGAAGCACGCATAGAAGCTGAGATTGAGGGTGCATAGGTGTTTGGCCCACTTTTGGTGGCTTTCGGGAACACGCGTCTTGCAGCCTTCGGTCGGTATACGCGCAGCTAGGCACGGAAAGCTGGCGTCCGATCAAAACCTCGGCAACAACCGACCAGACCCGGTCATTGACTACCGCTGAGTTTAACGTCCGGCTTCGCCAAAAACCGCCGCGCTGCTTTTGGGGGGCATCGATCGGCCCTTGTTATGACCGCAGGTGGGTAACGGGGTGGACGCCGCCCGATGGCATCTGTGTGCCATAGTGGAGGGGATATCACATTACTATCCGGACCGCGGCGGCGTAAGTCTGTTTCGACGCACTTGAGAACCAACCTGTTCACTTGGCATTCACGGCTATGGTGTTGATCTCTCTAGCGAAGGAATCGCTCGATGACGCATCGCTTTACCTATCTCGAAGCCCTCGTCGTCGCCATCGGCATTCCCGCCGCTGCCGAAGAAGCGCCGGATCGCGGTGCCTTGATGCAGTCGGGTTACGCTTTAGCCGGGAATGCCGAAAGCCAGCTGCCCATGCTTAGCCCGCGTGGGCGGCTATACCTGCTCGTCGTAGCCGCAGATCGGAGAATTGACCCCAGCATCATCAAGCATGTGATCGCCAGTGCCTGCGAAGCCGGTGTCGGGCGAATGGCCCGCGTTTGAGAAGTGGCGCTGGCCGATACACAGCCCAGAGGCTTGTTATGAGGGCCAGGCAAGGGATGAATGTGGGAGCCCGCTCAAGGGCACCGG
>Ga0209278_1001459_pt1 | contig 14335 bp, 12 predicted proteins | sample JI81BgreenDNA_FD_187504 | JGI IMG/M metagenome (GOLD analysis project Ga0209278, IMG submission 187504) | Wastewater effluent complex algal communities from Wisconsin, to seasonally profile nutrient transformation and Carbon sequestration -... | ecosystem: Engineered > WWTP > Effluent > Algae... | reverse complement strand
GGCGCCGACCTCGGCCGAGACGGCATCGACGATCTCCAGCAGCAGGCGGGCGCGGTTCTCGATGGAGCCGCCATAGCCGTCGGTGCGGTCGTTGACGCTGTCGCGCAGGAACTGGTCGATCAGGTAACCGTGCGCGCCGTGAATCTGCACGCCGTCGAAGCCGGCGCGGATCGCGCGCTTCGCGCCTTCCACGAACAGCTCGACGATGCCCGGCAGCTCGGTCAACTCAAGGCGGCGAGGTGCCTCGTAGGGCTTCGGGCCTTCCGGCGTGTGGATGGTGTCGCCCTGGATGGCGCGGTCGGTGCTGGACACCGGCTGCCGACCGCCATCGAGCAGGGAATGGGCCGCGCGCCCCGGGTGCCAGAGCTGCAGCGCGATACGCCCGCCCTTGGCGTGGACGGCATCGGTCACGAGCTTCCAACCGGCCACGCAGGCCTCGTCGAAGATGCCCGGCTCGCCGGTGAAGGCGCTGGCCTCGCTCGAGACCATCGTGGCCTCGGCGATCAGCAGGCCGGCGCTGGCGCGCTGCGCGTAGTGCTCCGCCATCAAGGCGTTGGCGATGTGCGTGCGGCCCGCACGGGCGCGGGTCAGCGGCGCCATGGCGATGCGGTTCGGCAGCGAGATCGCGCCGGCGGTGATCGGGGTGAACAAGGGGCTCATGGCGGCTCCAATCGATGGGACCATGGAGATGCGGGCGGTCGAAGGCTCTGCCAAGCCATGCTGGAGCGATGCCGACGGAACGCAGTGTTCCGCACCCACGGGCAACGCCCCTGGCCCGGGGCCGCGGCCGGCGGCGCCCGCCTCAGGGCTCGGCGTCGACCAACCGATAGCGGGTGCTGCGACGCTGTTCGCCGCGCCAGCGGTCGAACACACGGACCTCGACGACATGCTCGCCGACCGGCAGGTCGGTCGGCAGGGCCCCGCGCCAGAGATGCGGCGAGGGCCCGGCTTCCGGCGCCCGGTCGTAGCCGCGCAGGGCCCGCGCGCGGTCGTCGTCCGCGTTGATGGCCTGCAGCGCCGGATCGGGCCGAAGGACCCGTCGCATCGGCCGCCACTCGCCCTCGCCGACGCGGTACTCCACGCGGGTGTCGGCGTCGCCCATCCACGCGTTCGCATAGACGCCGAAGCCCGGCCAGGCGCCGCGACGCAGCACCCGCGGTGCGTGGAGCGCGAACGGCGGATCATCCGCCGCGCCAGCGACGTGCCAGCGCAAGGCGTAGCGCCCTTGCGGTTGGACGGTGAGCGTGGCGTAGCCGTTCGGCGTCCCGTCGGCCATGCGCGTGTCGGGGATGCCACGGGCGTCCTTCACGCCGGTCCAGAAGGCTCCACACGCCGCGCCGACGTTGTACTCGTGCAACGGCGAGGCGCCACCGAACCCCGCTCCGGCGCCATGCCAGACGTGCTGCTGGGTATGCGTGTGGCTGGACAGCACCAGCGTGTGGGCGCGTCGCTCCAGCAGGTCGAACAACCGCTGCCGGTCGGCGTCGCGGAAGGAGTCGACGGCGGGATCGGGGTCGTCGTCGAACAGCGGGATGTGCATGGCCAGCACGAGCAGGGCGTCGTCGGGCACGGTCGGCAACCAGGCTTCGAGGAAGCGGAACTGCGATTCGCGCAGGCCGCCCACGTAGCGCGCTGGAACGCCGGTGCCGGGCTGGTGGATGACGTTGTCGAGCACGATCACGGCGAGGCCGGGCTCCTCCCATGCGAAGGTGTCGGGACCGAAGACGCGATGGAAGCTGGCGAGCGAGGTTTCATCCGTCGCGGCCTCGTGGTCGCGGTCGTGGTTGCCACTGGCATGCAGCCACGGCGTGCGCGTGGCCGCCATTGCGCGGGCCATCGCCGGCAGCAGCGCAAGGTTGCTGTGGACGATGTCGCCGAGCGAGATCCCGAGGCGGGCGCGCGGCAGGCGGGCCTCGTCCGCGACGATATCGCGCTCGAAGTAGTCGACGTCGGCCAGCGACTTGGGTTGCGGGTCGCCGAACACGCGGACGTCGTAGGGCGGCGCCACCGGCGCCTCCGCGAGGGCGATGTCCCAGTCCCGCGTTCCGGCCGGACGCCAGAAATCAGGAAGGCCGTCGCTGCGCGTCGGCAGGCGATGACCGGAAGGCTGGATGACGAAGACCGGCCCCAAGGGATCGTCGAGGCGGAAGTGCCCAAGGGCGTCGCTGGTGACGATCCGCTCGCCATCGGAGACGCGCACCCCGGGCAGCGGCGGCTCGTCGGCGTCGATCCGGCCATTGCCGTCACGATCGACGTGGACACGCCCCTGCACCGAGGCATCGGCAACGGGCGCCGCGGTGACCCCAAGCCACAGCACCCACGGAAGAACGCGTCGGACGGGAGTGAGGCGCGGGGTACGCATCAGCGCTGGAGGGATCGTCAGGGTGACAGGGGCGCGGGCGCGCGCCCGGCCAGGCGGCGCAATCCGTCCCAGGCACGGCCCTTGGCGAACGACGCCGGATCATCGGGGCGGATCGGACGCACGCGGGCCGCGACTGGGCCGAGCATGCGGCGCAACCGGCGGTTGAAGTTCAGCGCGCTCGTCAAGTTGCGGGTCTCCGGGGTCCGGAAGATCACCGACATCGAGATCGAAACGTCATCGGCGCCGTTGCGCACGTGGTGCCCGGCGACGAACGGGATGTGCAGGGCCTCGCCGGGGCGGAACTCGAAGACCTGGCCACGGGAGGCCATCTCCGGCCGCCAGCACGGGCGACCGTCGTCGTGGGTGACGTAACGCTCGGTGTCCCGATCGGAGACCACCTGCGGGTCCCAGGGTGGGAACACCGTGACCTGCTTGGTGCCTTGGAACTGCAGCAGGAAGGTCGAGTAGCGGTCGATATGGAAGGGCGTGACGGCGTTCGGCGAAGCGATGAACAGGTACAGCTTGGCGTCGCTGATCACGCCGTCCTGCCCCGATTCGCGGAGATGCGCGTTCATGGCTTCGCAGAGTGCCGCGTGCAGCTCACGGAAGCTCGGATCACGCTCGGGGCTCCGGACCATGATGTAGGCCTGCACCTCGCGGAGGCGCCCGATGGCTTCCTCGAGGCGCTCGGCCGGCCGATGGTCGATATGCGCGGAGTCGAGGCTGTCCCCGAGATCGAGTCGGCCATTCGAATGGAACACATCCGCCGGCGGCAGGCGGGGAACGACCGCCGCGAGATTGCCCAAGGAAAGCGCCGGATGGCCGAGCAGGCCGTGGGGCGTCAGATAGGGCCGCCGATCCAGCGCGGCCGGGTCGAGACCTTCCGGGAAGACACGCATCGATGGATTCCTCACCTGCCTTGGCGCTGCCAGCCTAGGGCGACCGCCGGCATGCAGCAAGCGCGAGGTCTGGTCCCGCAGGGACGCTCAACCGCTGACCCGCGCCTTGGCCTGGTGGCGCTTCGCGAGGACGCGCTCGACATCGGCCAGGCCGAGGCCCCGCGCGCGCAAGCCCACGAGCGTGTGGAACACGAGGTCGGAGGCCTCGTCGAGCACGGCTTTGTCGTCCTGCGCCACCAGCGCAAGCGCGGTTTCAACGCCCTCCTCGCCCACCTTCTGCGCGATCTTGCGCACGCCGGATTCGAACAGCGTCGTCGTGTAACTGCCCGGCGGGCGCTCGCGCTCGCGCTGCGCGATGGTGGCTTCGAGTTCGGCCAGCACACTGCCGGGCGCCTCGGGAAAACAGCTCGCGCGTTTCAGGTGGCAGGTGGGGCCGTGCGGAATGGCCTGCACCAGCAGCGCGTCGGCATCGCAATCGGTGGTGATGGCGACGAACTCGAGGATGTCGCCCGAGGTCTCGCCCTTCATCCACAAGCGGTTCTTGCTGCGGCTGAAGAAGGTGACCTTGCCGCTGCTCACGGTGGCCTCGACGGCGGCGCGGTCCATGTAGCCGAGCATCAGCACGCGGCGCGTATGCGCGTCCTGCACGACGGCCGGCAACAGGCCGCCCTGCTTGGCGAAGTCGAGGGCGTCGAGGTCGAAGGGCGACGACGCGGAAGCGGAGTTCGGATCAGTCACGGCGCACCTCTATGCCGGCCTCGGCGAGGCGGGCTTTGAGCTCAGGGATCGGCACGGTACCCGAATGGAAGACCGATGCGGCGAGCGCGGCATCGACGTCGGCCACGCGGAAGGCGTCGACGAAGTGCTCGATGGCACCCGCGCCGCCCGAAGCCACCAGCGGCACGCGACAGATCGCACGCACGGCGGCCAGCTGCTCGAGGTCGTAGCCGGTCTTGGCCCCGTCGCTGCCCATGCAGTTCAGGACGATCTCACCGGCGCCGCGCTGCTGCGCCTCGGCCATCCAATCGAGCGTACGGCGGCCCAGCGCCTTCGTCTTCGACGGATCGCCGGTGTACTGGCGCACGCGCCACTCGCCGTCAGCGTCCTTCAGCGAGTCGACGCCGACCACCACGCACTGTACGCCGAACGCGGCGGCCAGTTCGTCGATGAGGTCCGGGCGCTCGAGGGCCGGCGAGTTCACCGAGACCTTGTCGGCGCCGGCGTTGAGAATCGCGCGGGCATCGTCGACGGAACGGATGCCGCCGGCCACGCAGAACGGGATGTCGATGATCCGCGCCACGCGCTCGACCCACGCGCGATCGACGCTGCGGCCTTCGGGACTGGCGGTGATGTCGTAGAACACCAGCTCGTCGGCGCCCTCGTCGCGGTAGCGCAGGGCGAGCTCCTCGATGCCCCCCATGACGACGTGGTCGCGGAAGCGAACGCCCTTGACGACCTGGCCGTCGCGGACATCCAGGCAAGGGATGAGTCGTCGCGCGAGCATCAGGGGATGCCCTTCGACGGCGCCGTCGCGGCATCCACGGCAGCCAGCGCCGCGACGGCGTCGGCCAGGGTGAAGCGGCCGTCCAGCAGCGCCTTGCCGAGGATGGCACCGCCCGCACCGGCCGCGCGGGCGCCCAACACGTCATCGAGTGCCGCGACGCCGCCCGACGCCTGCACGGCCACCTCCGGGAAACGCATGGCGATCTCGCGGTAGAGGTCGAGGTTCAGCCCGGCGAGCATGCCGTCGCGGGCGATGTCGGTGCACAGCAGGTGGCGCAAACCGGCGTCGGCATAGCGTTTGAGCAGATCGAACAGCGCGAGGCCGGAGGCCTCCGTCCATCCGTGGACCGGCAGGCGGAACACTCCGAGGTCGTCCGCCCGCGCATCAAGGGCGATGGTGAGGCGGTCGTTGCCGAAGCGCTCCAGCCAGCCCAGCACCCGGTTCGCCTGGCGCACGGCCAGCGAGCCGATGACCACGCGCGACGCACCCGCGGCGAGGACGGCGAGCACGTCGGCGTCGTCGCGCACGCCGCCGCCGGTTTGCACCTTCAGCGTGGTCTCCCGGCGGATCGCCTCGACGAGTGGCCCGAGGGTCCAGCCGCCGGCCTTCGCCGCATCGAGGTCGACGAGGTGCAGCCACTCGGCGCCGGCCTCGGCATAGCGCTTGGCGAGGGCGAGCGGATCCTCGGCGTAGCGCGTCTCGGCGTCGTAGTCGCCCTGGCGCAGGCGCACGACACGGCCTTCGCGGATGTCGATGGCGGGATAGAGAAGGAAGGACACGGGGCGACCTAGAGCGAAAGGAAGTTGTGGAGCAGACGCGCGCCGGTGGCGGCGCTCCGCTCGGGATGGCACTGCGCGCCCATCACCCGGCCATGGGCGGCGATGGCGGTGAAGCGCTCGCCATGCGTGGCCGTGGCCAAGGCGTTGTCTCCGCCGCGGTACGCGTAGCTGTGGACAAAGTAGGCATGGCAGCCGTCGAGACCGGCCATCAGGGGGTGCGCGGCGGCCTCGGCGGACGCGGCCTGCAGGCGATTCCAGCCCATGTGCGGCACGCGCACACCGGGGGATTCCGGCAGGCGCTCGACGCGGCCCGGCAGCAGGCCGAGGCAATCGACGTCGCCCTCCACCGAATGGTCGAACAGCAGTTGCATGCCCACGCAGATGCCCATCAGCGGCTGAGTGAGCGTCGGGATGAGGCGATCCAGCCCATTGGCGCGCAGCCGCGCCATCGCCGGGCCGGCCGCGCCGACGCCGGGGAGGATCACGTGGGTCGCCGCGCGGATGCGCTGCGCGTCGCTGGTGACCGGCGCCTCGACGCCGAGCCGCGCGAACGCGGCCTGCACCGAGCCGAGGTTGGCACCGCCGGAATCCAGCAGCACCAGCCGGAGGCGCGAGGCATCGAGGGCGGGCAACGCGTCCGTCACAGCACGCCCTTGGTGCTCGGCAGCGCCGTGCCCTCGCGGCGGATCGCCAGGCGCAGGGCGCGCGCGACGACCTTGTAGCAGGCTTCGACCATGTGGTGCGTGTTCTCGCCGCGCACCTGCAGGTGCAGGTTCAGGCCTGCGGTCTCGCACAGCGAGCGGAAGAAGTGCGGCACCAGTTCGGTGGCGAGGCCGCCGACTTCCGTTCGCGGGAACGCGCCTTCGAAGACGAAATACGGCCGGCCGGAAAAATCGACCACCGCCGAAGCGCGGGTCTCGTCCATCGGCAGCGCGAAGGCGGCGCGGGCCTCGGTGCCGAAGGCGTCCGCCCCGGCCGGCGCAGGTTCGCCGCCCTGCCCTTCGCCGCCGTCGAAGCCGTAGCGGCCGATGCCGCGCTTGTCGCCGAGCGCCTGCTTCAGCGCCTGGCCGATCGCCAGCGCGCAGTCCTCGACGGTGTGGTGCTCGTCGATGTGCAAGTCGCCGGCGCAGCGCACCGCCAGCCCGAAGCCGCCGTGCTTGCCGAGCTGCTCCAGCATGTGGTCGAAGAAGCCGTGGCCGGTGGCAATGGCCGGCTCACTCGCGCGGTCGAGGTCGACCTGCACGGTGATCTTGGTTTCCTTCGTCGTGCGCTCGACGGTGGCCGTGCGCGGCGAGGCGGTGAGCGCGTGCGCGATGCCCGCCCAGTCGTAGTGGCCGTCCTTCAAACGGAAACCGCGCACGCCGAGGTTGGTGGCGAACTGCATGTCCGTTTCGCGGTCGCCGACCATCGCGCTGTTGGCGAGGTCGATGTCTCGGTCGCGCAGGTAGTGCATGACCATGCCGATGCCCGGCTTGCGCGTGGGCAGGGCCTCGCGCGCGAAGCTCTCGTCGATCAGGATCTCGCGGAAGGCGATGCCCTGCGATTCGAGGATCTGCAGCAGCAGGCGCTGCGGGCCCTCGAAGGTCTCGCGCGGGAAGCTTGGCGTGCCGAGGCCATCCTGGTTGCTGACCATGACGAACTGGAAACCGGCGTCGCGGAGCTTCTGCAGCGCAGCGATGCAGCCCTTGGTCAGGCGAAATTTCTCGAACGCATCGATCTGCTCGTCGGCGGGCTCGTCGATGAGCACGCCGTCGCGGTCGATGAACAGGATCTTCTGGGGCATGGCAGGGTCTCAGGCGGTCGCGACAGTGCGCGAACGGAGGGCAAAAAGGGCGGCGAGCATCGCGTCGTTCTCCTCCGCGGTGCCAATGGTGATGCGCAGGGCATCCTTGAGCTGGGGCGCGGCGCGCTGGTCGCGCACGACGACGCCGGCGGTGAGCAGGGCCTGCATGGCCGCCTCGGCATCCACAAAGCGCACCAGCAGGTAGTTGGCATCCGAGGCGTAGACGGCGCGCACGCCATCAAGCGCGCGCAAGCCCTCGGCAACGCGCGAGCGCTCGGCCACGATCCGGCCGGCACGGCGCTGCGCCTCGTCAGCGGCCGAGGGCGAAACGGCGTCGAGCGCGAGCGCCACCGCCGGCGAGGCCAGCGGATACGGCGGCGCGATGGCGGCGAGCACGCGGATCAGGGCCGGATCGCCCATGGTGATGCCGAGCCGCGCGCCGGCGAGCGCGTAGGCCTTGGAGAGCGTGCGCAGGACCACGAGGTTCGCGAAGCGCTCGCGCAGCGCCAGCGCACCCGGGGCGTCGTTGTACTCGCCATAGGCTTCGTCGACGACCACCAGCGCGCGGCCTGCGACACCGCGCAGAAGGCGCTCGAGGTCGGCATTCGGCACGGCACCGCCGGTGGGGTTCGACGGTGAGCAGACGTAGAGGATCTTGACGGGCGCCTTCGCGACCGACAGCTCCAACGCGCGGAGCGCCGCATCGATGTCGAAACGGAAGCGGTCGCCCTCGTCGACCAGCGGCACCTCGACCACTGGCGCGCCCTGCACACGGGCGGAAACGGCGTACATGCCGAACACCGGCGGCGAAACGAGGATGGCCTCGCGCTCGGCGCGGCACAGCGCGCGCGTCAGCAGGTCGATGCCTTCGTCGCTGCCGCGGGTCATCAACAGGGTGTCCTCGGGAACGCCGTACAGCGCGGCGAGCCGAGTGCGCAGGGCCGCAGGCTGCGGCTCCGGGTAGCGGTTCAAGCCCTGCCCTGGATCGGCCGGCGAGGCCCACGGGCTCTCGTTGGCGTTGAGCCAGACGCTGCCCTTCAGGCCGGTCTTGCGGGCGGAGCCGTAGCCGCCGAAATCGCGCAGGTCGGCGCGGACGAGATCAAGCACGTTCATGCCGAGGCCTCCAGCCGCTGCACCACGGCCTGCGCGTGCGCCTCCAGCGATTCGGCGCGGGCCATCGTCACGGCGCAGGGGCCGATGGCGCGCAGGCCTTCGCGGCTGACCTGCTGCACGCTGATGCTGCGCTGGAAGCTCGCCACCGAGACGCCGCTCCAGGCACGCGCCGCGCCGCCGGTGGGCAGCACGTGGTTGGTGCCCGAGCAGTAGTCGCCCAGCGACTCCGGCGCAAAATCGCCGAGGAAGATCGACCCGGCGCAGGTGATCTTGGGCAACCATTCGCGCGGCTCACGCAGCTGGACGATCAGGTGCTCGGGCCCATAGGCATTGCTGATCGCGAAGGCCTCATCCAGCGTCGGCGTGACGATCAGGCGGGCAAAATCCAGCGCCTTCGTCGCGATCGCCTCGCGCGGCAGTCGCGCGACCTGCGCGCGCACCTCCGCTTCCACGGCCGCGACCAACGCCGCGCTGTCGGTGGCGAAGACCACCTGCGAATCGGGGCCGTGCTCGGCCTGCGCCAGCAGGTCGGCGGCGATGAAGGCCGGATTGGCGCCGCCATCGGCAATCACCAGCACCTCGGAAGGGCCGGCCGGCATGTCGATGGCGGGGCCGTCGGGCAGCGCAGTCACCTGCGACTTCGCCAGCATCACCCAGGCGTTGCCGGGGCCGAACAGCTTGTCGCATCGCGGCACCGACTCGGTGCCGAAAGCCATCGCGGCGATCGCCTGCGCGCCGCCGATCTTGAACACGCGGCGGATGCCGCACAGCCGGGCCGCGACCAGCACGGCCGGGTCGGCGGTGCCGTCCGCGCGCGGCGGCGTGCACACCACCACCTCCCGGCAGCCGGCGATCTGCGACGGCACGCCGAGCATCAGCGCGGTCGAGGGCAAGGGCGCGGAGCCCGCCGGCACGTAGAGGCCCACGGTGTCGATCGCGCGCAGCACGCGGCCGCAGCGCACGCCCGGCGCGGTGTCGATCTCGAACTCGGTCGGCGCACCGGCACGGTGCCACGCGTCGAGGCGTGACTTCGCTTCGACCATCGCGGCGCGCAGGCTGGGGTCGATGCCGGCTTCGGCAGCGTCGAACTCGGCGGTCGTCGCTTCGAGCGCATCCAGCTCGACGTTGTCGAAGCGGCGCGTCAGCGCGCGCAGCGCCGTGTCGCCGTCCGCGCGCACCTGGGCAAGGATCCGCTGCACGGCGGCGATGCGCTCCTCGCTCGAATTCGACGGCGGGCGGGCCAGCGCGGCGGCGCGCTCGTCGGCGGAAAGCCGGGCCCAATCAAGGGTCTTCATGGTCGGGAGCCTTCGTGGTTCGTTGGCGGCGTCAGGCCAGCATCTGCTCGACCGGCAGCACCATCAGGGCGCTGGCACCGGCCTTCTTCATGTCCTCGAGGCGCTGCCACGTCACCGCGGTGCGGCACAGGGCCTGCACCGCAACGCGCGAGCCATCGCCGTCGAGCGTGGTCACCAGCGGCGCGTCCACGTCGGGCAGCAGCTTGAGCAGCTCGACCAGCGCGGCACGCTCGGCCTGCAGCATCAGCAGTTTCGCGGCGCGAACGCTGAGCACGCCGTCGAGGCGGCGGAGCAGCAGGTCGGCGAGCACCTGGCGTTCGTCGTTGAAGGGCTTCGACGGGCCGGCGATGACCGCCTCGCTCTCGAGGATCACCGCCACTTCCTTCAGCTGGTTCGCCACCAGCGTGCCACCGGTGGAAACGAGGTCGCAGATGGTCTCGGCCTTGCCGAGGCGCGGCGCGATCTCGACCGAGCCCGACAGCAGCACGGGTTCGGCATCGACGGCGTTGTCCTTCAGCCACTTCGCCAGCAGCGCCGGGTAGCTGGTGGCGCAGCGCAGGCCGGCGAGACGCTGCGGGCCCGGCCACTCCCAATCCTGCGGCACCGCCACCGACAGGCGGCAGCGGCCGAAGCCGAGGCGGCGCACGACGCTGAACATCTCGCCCTCGCCCTTCGACTGGCGCTCGTAGTCCTGCTCGGCCAGCACGTTCAGGCCGACGATGCCGAGATCGCAGACGCCCTCGGCGATCAGGCCGGGGATGTCGTCGTCGCGGACGAGCAACAGGTCGATGGGCAGCGATTCGCCGTAGCAGAACAGGCGGTCGCGGCTCTCGCGGAAGCTCAAGCCCGCGCGCGCGAGCAGGTCGCGGGCAGGGTCCGAGAGGCGGCCGGATTTCTGGATGGCAATGCGCAGGCGATCGTGCGTCCGCATGGTGCGGGCTCCGTGGAAAGCGAATGGGTTGGGGGATCAGGGCGTGTCGTCGTGGCCGGGAACGGCGAAAGCCGCGCCCGGCGAAAGATGCCCGAGGCGTTCGGCCGCCACGCGATAGCCGCCGGCGCCGAGGGACAAGCAGCGGGCCACGCGGCCAACGGTGGTGACGCTGACGCCCGTGCGGTCGTGGATCTCGCGGTAGGCCCGGCCTTCGGCCAATTCCGGCACCACGGCCCAGCGGTCGGCCATGGCCTCGAGTTCGGCCGGGGTGCAAAGGTCGATCAGGAAGCGCCGCACCTCATCCGGCGTCTCGAGGGCGCGGAACGCGCCCACCAGCCCCGACAACCGCGGGTCGGCCGACGCCCCACGGGCCGCGGGCAGGGCCACGGGTACCGGGGGGCGATCGAGGGCGGGACGGCGTTTCATGGCGCGAACTGTAATAGCGCGCTATTACATTGGTCAATAGCCGGAGGAAACAACCCCATCCGATCTTCACCTCGCGATCTCGACCACGGGCCGGGGATGCGCGAGTCTGGGCACTCAACCGGAGGCGAACGCGTGATCCACCGACGGCCGTTGGGCAAACCCTGGCAGGAAGAACTGCGGCTCGAGGACGGGCGGCGGCTGTGGCTTCGGCCGATCCTGCCTGCCGACACCGAGCCCCTGCGCGCGGGCTTCGCCCTGCTCACGCCAGAGGAAGTGCGGATGCGATTCCTGCATCCCCTCACGGCGCTGACGCCGGAGATGGCCCGCCGCCTCACCCACATCGATCCGCTCACGCAATTCGCCCTGGTGCTGGCCGAGCCGGACCCGCCCGGCCAAGCGCTCGTGGGGGGCGTGGTCCGGGCCGCGATCGACACCGGCACCCGCCGCGCGGATTTCGCCATCCTCGTCAGCCGCTATCTCGCGAACCAGGGCCTCGGCACCCTGCTGATGAAGCAGATGCTGCGCTGGGCGAAGCTCAAACGCCTTGATGCCGTGTACGGCGACGTGCTCCAGGAGAACACCCAGATGCTCCATCTGGTGCAGCAACTGGGCTTCCGCCGCCTGCCCGCCGACGAGCCGGGCCTCGTCCGCATCGAAAAGCGGCTTCGGGACAAGGCCTGAACAGCGCACCGGTCGAGCCGTCGCATTGACGCGGCCCGTGCAGGCGGCGGGAGGCCCCGCGCTACACTCCGCGCCCTCATGACGCTCCCCAGCCTTCCCGCCGCGCCGCTCCCCGCCCGCGGCCAGCAGCGCGCCGATTGGCGCCTCCCGGTCAATCCGACCGCGGCCGCACTGGCCATCGTCGAGCGCGCCCATGCGCACGATGGCCTGGTGGTTGCCGTCGCGCGCGACACCTCATCGGCCCTGCGCCTCGAAGCCGACCTGAAGTCCCTGGCCCGCGGACTGCCCGTCCTGCATTTCCCGGACTGGGAGACCCTGCCCTACGACCTGTTCTCGCCGCATCCGGACATCATTTCCGAACGTGTCGCGGCGCTGTACCGACTGCCGTCGCTCAAGCGCGGCGTGCTCGTGGTGCCGGTCTCGACCCTGCTGCAGCGGCTCGCACCGCCGGAATGGGTGGCGGGCAACGTGCTGGACCTGAAGAAGGGCCAGAAGCTCGACCTCGACACCGAGAAGCGCCGCCTGCAGGCCGCGGGCTACCGCCACGTGCCGCAGGTGAACGACCCCGGCGACTTCAGCGTGCGCGGTGCGCTGCTCGACCTGTTCCCCACGGGTGCCGCCGAGCCCTACCGCATCGAGCTGTTCGACGACACCATTGATTCGCTGCGCAGCTTCGACCCGGAAACCCAGCGCTCGATGCACCCCATCGACGCGATCGAACTGCTGCCGGCGCGCGAGTTCCCGCTCGACGAGACCAGCTGCAAGCGCGCCCGCGAGGCGATGCTCGACCGCTTCGACGTCAATCCGCGGCGCTGCCCACTGGTGCAGGACCTGAAGGAAGGCGTCGCTCCCGCGGGCATCGAGTACTACCTGCCGTTCTTCTTCGAACGCACGGCCAGCCTGTTCGACCACGTGCCGGCCAACGCGCTGGTGGTGCTCGATGCCGGTTGGGAGCCCGCGGCCGAGCAGCAGCTCACCCAATGCGCGCAGCGCTGGGAGCAGCGCCGGCACGACATCGAGCGCCCGGTGCTGCCGCCGGAAGAGCTGTGGCTCCGTTTGGACGAGCTGCGGGCGGCATTGAACCGGCATGTGCGCATCGAGCAGGTGCCGTCGGAGCACCCGCGCTTCGAGAAGGGCCTCACGTTCGAGGCGCAGCCCGCACCGAACCTGCCGCTCGCGGCCAAGGGCGAAGCGCCGGCCGCCGCCCTCCGGGCTTTCCTGTCGAGTTATCCCGGCCGCGTGCTGATCGCGGCCGATTCGCCGGGACGGCGCGAAGCGCTGATCGACGTGCTGGCGGCCGCCGACCTCAAACCGCCGACCGTCGCCGACTGGGCCGCTTTCCTTGAAAGCGAGCATCGCTACGCGGTCGGCGTGGTGCCGCTCGATGCCGGCTTCGCGCTCACCGAACCCGCCATCGCGGTGCTCACCGAGCGCCAGCTGTTCCCGGAGAAAGCCGAGCAGTCGCGCCGGCGCACGCGCCGCGGCGTGCGCGACCCGGATGCGATCATCAAGGACCTGTCCGAGATCGCCGTCGGCTCGCCGATCGTCCACGAGGAGCACGGCGTCGGCCGCTACCGTGGCCTCGAAGTGCTGGAAGCCGGCGGCGTGGCCGGCGAATACCTCGTCATCGAGTACGCCAAGGGCGACAAACTCTACGTGCCCGTGTCACAGCTGGAGCGCGTCTCGCGCTATTCCGGCGCCTCGACGGAACACGCCCCGCTGCACAGCCTCGGTGGCGAGGCGTGGGAGAAGGCCCGCAAGCGCGCCGCCGACAAGGTGCGCGACGTCGCCGCCGAACTGTTGGAAATCCAAGCGCGCCGTCAGGCCCGCGCCGGCCTCGCATTGCCGCTCGACCGCGCCATGTACGAGCCGTTCGCGGCCACCTTCCCGTTCGAGGAAACACCCGACCAGCTCAGCGCCATTGATGCCGTCATCGAAGACCTCGGCAAGGCATCGCCGATGGACCGCGTGGTCTGCGGCGACGTCGGCTTCGGCAAGACCGAAGTCGCCGTGCGCGCCGCCTTCGTGGCCGCCGCCGCCGGGAAGCAGGTGGCGGTGCTGGTGCCCACCACCCTGCTCGCCGAGCAGCACTACCGGAACTTCCGCGACCGCTTCGCCGACTGGCCGATCCGCGTCGAGGTGCTGTCGCGCTTCAAATCCGCCAAGGACATCAAGGCCGTGCTCGAGCAGGTGGCCGAGGGCAAGGTCGATGTGATCGTCGGCACGCATCGCCTGCTGCAGGAGGACGTCAAGTTCAAGGACGTCGGCCTCGTCATCGTCGACGAGGAGCAGCGCTTCGGCGTGCGGCAGAAGGAACGCCTGAAAGCGCTGCGCGCCGAGGTGCACCTGCTCACCCTCACCGCCACGCCGATCCCGCGCACGCTGAACATGGCGATGAGCGGCCTGCGCGACCTGTCGATCATCGCCACGCCGCCGGCGCACCGCCTCGCGGTGAAGACCTTCGTCGCTCCGTGGGAGAACGAGACCGTCGTCGAGGCCTTCCAGCGCGAGCTGGCCCGCGGCGGGCAGGTGTATTTCCTGCACAACGAGGTCGACACCATC
>Ga0209278_1001458_pt1 | contig 14342 bp, 15 predicted proteins | sample JI81BgreenDNA_FD_187504 | JGI IMG/M metagenome (GOLD analysis project Ga0209278, IMG submission 187504) | Wastewater effluent complex algal communities from Wisconsin, to seasonally profile nutrient transformation and Carbon sequestration -... | ecosystem: Engineered > WWTP > Effluent > Algae... | reverse complement strand
TCGTCGCGATCAGTTCATGGCCGTTGTCCAGCTCGACCCTGAATGTCGCGTTCGGCAGGAGTTCCTTCACGACACCGGGAAATTCGAGGATGTCTTCCTTGGCCATGGTCACTCCGAATAGGGTTAAAGCCCAAGGGCGGACCCATGGGCTACGGGCCGTCCTAATGCGCCTGTCGGGGCGGATTTTCAAGGGAAAAGTAAAGGCCCGACAGGGCTGCGACATCTTGGGGTTGGTGGCCAGGGCAGGGGCATCTAGGCCCGGGTGCGGCGGCGGGTCAGGCGCGGGTGAGGCGGGCGGTCTGTTCGGGCCAGTGCAAGTGGTTCAGGACGCCCCCCTCGCGCCGGACGCTGTGGATGGCGGTAAGGTCCACTTCGGCGATGGCCCAGCCGGGCATGTCGAGTTCGGTTTCCGCAAGGATGCCGGTTGGCGGGAACCCTCGGTCGGGTGGGCCGTAGATCGCGGCGCGGCCGACATTCTCGTCCACGGCGGGGCACCAGTCGGCAGGGCCGACGGTGGGCGCCTGCACGGTAATGCACTGGTTTTCAAGCGCGCGGGCCATGGCCCCGACGCGGACGCGGGTGAATCCGGCAAGGCTGTCGGTGCAGGAGGGGACGAGGAGGATCTCTGCCCCCGCTTCTGCCATGTGTCGCGCGAGGAGCGGAAATTCGCTGTCATAGCAGATGAGGATGCCGATGCGGCCAAGGGCCGTGTCGAAGACAGGCAGGCCTTTGCCAGGGGCGACATCCCAGATCTCGCGTTCGAAGCGGGTCATGATCTGCTTGTCCTGATGGCCGACGATGCCCTCGGGGCCGTAAAGCGTGGCGCGATTGATGGGGCGTGTGTCTTCTGCGGGGAAGACGGGGCCGGAGGCGCCGAGGATGTGGAGGCCGTGCTTCGCGGCAAGCGAAAGGTGCAGGGCATCGACGGCGGGGCGGTGCCGGGCAACCTCGTGCAGGGCACGTTCAAGGTCGGCGGCCACGTCCGGCCCGCCCAGCGAGGCCAATTCCATCGCCCCGTATTCGGGGAAGACGAGGAGGGTGGCACCTTCCACCACGGCCTTTTCGACCCAAGCTGTGATCTTGGCCGCGTAGGCGTAAAAATCGGAAAGGAAGGAAAGCGGATAGGCGGCGGCGGCGATCTTCATGGGCAGTCCTGTGCAGGTCGGCACGAAGATAAGCAGCGGGAAGGGCGAGGGGCAAGGTGCGCGGCGTTGAGGCGCTCCGCAAAAGAAGAAGGGGCGCGACCTGCGCCCCTTTTCCCGTTCTGTGCTGGCCGTTTACGGGCAGCGGGCCACATAGCGGCGTCCATTGGCATCCTGATAGATGCAGTCATTGGGCGTGTTCGCGCGGCCGATCAGGTTGCCGGCCACGGCACCGACGGCCCCGCCGATGATCGCCCCTTCGACCCGGTCGTCATCGCCCGACACCGCCGCGCCGAGGAGTGCCCCGGTGGCCGCACCGCCCAGCGTCGTCTGATCCGTGGGCGTGCAGGCCGCAGCCCCGAGGCCGAGGATCGCAAGAAGGATGGTCTTTTTCATCGGTAGTCCTCCAGCAGAATGCTCAGATAGGCCAAGCTTCCCCGTTCCACCGTTGGTTCACAAGACGCGAGGCCCCTGAACCCGCGCAACTGGCCATTTCCAGCCGATCCATGCCGATCAGATGGCGCGCATCCAGAATTGCAGGGGTTTCACCGTTTCGCCCTCTTGCCCGACATCCTTCCACGAGAATTCGGCCACGGCCCCGGAAAGCGGTTCGTAGCCGCGTCCCTGCCAGAAGGCATCGTTGGTGCGGTAGGTCGCAGGGCGCAGTGGATGGTCTGCGGGGCGCATCACCGAACAGAAGGCGACATGCGTGCGGCCAAGGGCGCGGGCATGATCTTCGCGCAGGTCGAAGAAGCGGTGGCCGATCCCCTTGCCCCGATACTCGGGCAGGAGGACGGATTCCGCGCCGTACAGGATGTTCTGCAGCGCGACGCCCCGGCCAGCGAAGGGGGCGGCGAATTCCTCGGCGTGATCCTCCATCGGCGTGGAAGTGGAGGCGCCGACCAGAACATCGCCGAAGAAGGCCCCGACAAGAAGGGCGTCGCGGCTGTCACGATAGGTGGAAAGGTATTCGCGTTCGTATTCCAGCGATCCGTCATAGAGATAGGGCCAGTCGCGGAAGACGGCGATCCGCAGGCGCGCGACATCATCCAGCGCGGCCTCCAGCGCATCGCCGCGCAGGGCGCGGACGGTGATGCCGTCAGGCAGGGCGCGGGTCATGCCGAGACCTGTGCGATCCAGTCGTTCAGATTGTAGAAGGTGGTGACGCGGGCGATCTTGCCGTCGCGGATTTCGAAGAAACCGCCTGCGGGCAGGATGTAGCGCTGACCGCTTGCTTCGGGCAGGCCGGGATCGGTTTGCAAATATTCGCCATGCACCACGAATTCCGCCGCCCCGCGGGTGCCGTCGTCATTGGCGAAGATCACCATGTCCTTCAACTCCTCGCGATAGCTGACGCCCATATGTGAGCAGAACTCGGCGAATTTCGCGCGGCCTTTGCGGATGCCGCCCTCGTTCACGCGATGCTCCAGATCCTCGGCCACGCAATCGAGCATGCCTGCGGCATCGCCTGCGTTGAAGGCCGCGTAATAACGGGTGATGAGGGCGATGGCGTCTGACCTGGTCATGTCTGTTCCTCTTGGGTGGGCGGACCGAACCGCGCGATCATGCGATCCCTGATCTGGTCGCGGGCCTGACGATAGGCGGCGAGTTTCGCCTCGCGGCTTTCGCCAAGACCGGTTGGGTCGAGGATCGGCCAGTATTCTACGTCCAGATGGTAATAGCGGGTGAGTTCCAGCGCCGTTCTCTGGCTTGCGGGCGACAGGGCGACGATCAGGTCGAATTGCGAGAGGTCATCGCCCCATTCCTGCATCTCTTCGAAGGACCGCGACCGATGGCGGGAAAGTTCGATGCCCAATTCCTTGCAGACGGCGATGGAGAAACCGTCCACCTCCATGTCGTTCTTTACTCCGGCGGATTGGACATAGGCGCGCTGGCCGTACATCTTTTTCATCAGCCCCTCCGCCATGGGCGAACGGACCGCGTTATGGTCGCAGCAGAACAGGATGGATGTCGGAAAATCCTGCCCCAAGATCAGCCCCAGTGCAGGACGCAGATCAGGGTGAACAGGCGCCGCGCCGTGTCCGTGTCCACCTCGGCCTTGCCTTCCAGCCGTTCCTGCAAAACCCGCGCGCCCTCGTTGTGGATGCCGCGCCGGGCCATGTCGATCGCCTCTATCTGTGAGGGGGGAAGGCGTTTGACGGCCTCGAAATAGCTTTCGCAGATCTGGAAATAGTCCTTCACGACTTGCCGGAAGGGGCCAAGGGACAGGTGGAATTCTCCCACCTTCTCGCCCGCCTCGGAGGCGATATCGAAGACGAGGCGACCTTCGCGGATTGCAAGGCCAAGGCGGTAGGGCCCATCGGGCACGTCGCGCCCGTCGCGGCGTGGCAGGGCGAAGGAGTTCTCCTCGAGCAGGTCGAAGATCGCGACGCGGCGTTCCTGTTCGATCTCTGGCGTCGGGCGGGCAAGGCCCTTCTCGTCGATCTCGATGTGGCAAATGCGGTTCATGCGTCACCCCCGTTCAACCGATCGAGCCGGGCCCGAACGCTCAGGCCATGGGCCTGAAGGCTTTCGGATGTTGCAAGGCGCTCGGCCGCGGGGCCGATGGCGGCGAGGGCGGCAGGCGTCATCCGTGCCATTGTCGTCCGTTTCATGAAATCAAGCACGTTGAGCCCCGAGGAGAACCGCGCCGAACGTGCGGTTGGTAGCACATGGTTTGGCCCGCCCACGTAATCGCCAATCGCTTCCGGAGTCCACGCACCAAGGAAGATAGCCCCCGCATGGGGGATCTTTGCCGCCAGACCTTCCGGGTCGGCGACCATGATCTCGAGGTGTTCGGCGGCAATGCGGTTGGCCAGCGCGGCTGCCTCGTCCAGATCGCGCACCACGATGACCGCGCCATTGTCGCGCCACGACGCCCCCGCGATGGCACGACGCTCCAGCGTTTCGAGTCGCGCCTCGACTGCCCGCGCCACGGCCTGCCCAAAGGCGGCATCCGTGGTGATCAAGATGGCCTGCGCGCTTTCGTCATGTTCGGCTTGGGAAAGGAGGTCGAGCGCGATCCAGTCGGGGTCGTTGTCGGCATCCGCGATGACCAGCACCTCGGAGGGTCCTGCGATCATGTCGATGCCCACGCGGCCGAAGACCCGCCGCTTGGCCGCGGCGACATAGGCATTGCCGGGTCCGGTGATCTTGTCCACGGGGGCGATGGTGTCGGTGCCATAGGCCAACGCCGCCACGGCCTGCGCGCCGCCTATGCGATAGACAATGTCCACCCCTGCGATCTGCGCCGCCAGCAGAACAAGCGGGTTCACCGCACCGCCGGGGGTGGGGCAGGTGACGACAAGGCGTTCGACACCTGCGACCTTTGCCGGAATGGCATTCATCAGGACGGAGGATGGATAGGAGGCAAGTCCACCCGGAACGTAGAGACCTGCCGCCGAAACGGGCGTCCAGCGCCAGCCCAGCGTGGCCCCGCTTGCATCGGTCCAGCTGGCATCTTCCGGACGCTGCCGTTCATGATAGGCGCGGATGCGTTGGGCGGCGAGTTCCAGCGCCGCGCGATCCTCGGGCGAGACCTTGGCGATTTCGGCCGCGATCTCGTCTGGCGAGAAGGCAAGGCGGTCCGCCGTGAGGGCGAGACGATCGAAGCGGGCAGTCAGGTCCAAGAGTGCGGCATCCCCGCGGGCGCGTACATCGGCGATGATTGCGGCGACGGCCTGATCCACATCCTCCGCCTCTTCCCGCTTCATCGAAAGCAGAGTGGAGAAGGCGGCCTCGAAGCCAGGATCGGAGGTGGTGAGGAAGAAGGTCATGGCGGCACTCCTGCGATGCCCCCATCTAGCGCGGGGGGGAGGCCCCCTCAACCCACCTGATGCGGGGAAACTGGCGACTGCCGGACGGGCGGCGGTTCGATCGGGGAGGGCGATTGGCTTCGGCACCCCGGCTGGGTGCTGCCTTGTGTCCGGGAGAACCGTCGGGCGAAGCAGAGGCAGGTCCGCCAGACGCCCCGCCTGATACAAAAACTTCGCGCGCGCTTCATCATGGTGTCATGTGACTCCGCCCCTTTAAGGCGCATGCCAAAGAAGGGAATTCGTCATGGTGAAAGTCAGTCTTCTGCAGATCGGGGTTGTCGGGTCACTGATGGCAGGAGCGGCCATTCCTGCCCAAGCCGACCAGTACTTCAACCGGGTCTCGACGATTTCGACCGTCGAGAACATGGCCGAGGGTGAGGACAGGGCCCGCCCGTCCAGCGCCGAGATCATCTCTGCCAGCGAAGACGGGATGACCCTCGTGTACAGCGACAGCCCGCTGGGCGTTGTCGGAATGATCGACATCACCGACCCGAGGGCACCAAAGCCGCTTGGGAACGTGCCCATGGGGGGAGAGCCTACCACGGCACAAATCATCGGCGGGCGGGCCTATGTCGGGGTGGACACCTCGGAAAGCTTCACCGCGCCTTCCGGCAAGCTTGTGACGCTGGACATGGCGACGCGCGCCATCGTCGCGGAATGCGATATCGGCGGACAGCCGGATGCGGTGGCCAAGGCCAAGGATGGCAGTTTCCTTGCAATCGCGATCGAGAATGAGCGGGATGAGGATGCGAATGACGGGGCATTGCCGCAGATGCCTGCAGGCTTTGTCGTAAAGCTGCCGGTGACGGCGGAAGGGGCCGATTGCGCGAACCTTCAGAGAATCGATGTCAGCGGCCTTGCCGAGGTGGCGCCGGAGGATCCGGAACCCGAGTATCTTGACATCAACGAGGCCGGCGAGATCGTCGTCACGCTGCAGGAAAACAACCATATCGTGGTGATCGGCGCGGATGGCGCGGTTGCGTCGCATTTCAGTGCAGGTTCCGTGACATTGGAGGGGGTGGACACGCGGACCGACGGGCGTCTCGCCTTTGCCGATAGAAAGGAGGCCCTGCGCGAACCGGACGGGGTGAAGTGGCTGGATAACGACCATTTCGCAACCGCCAACGAAGGCGACTACGAAGGCGGCTCGCGTGGTTGGACCATCTTCCGCAAGGACGGGACCGTGGTCCACGAGAACGGGGCGGGGTTCGAGCGTGCCATCGCCGAGATCGGGCACTATCCCGAGCATCGCAGCAGGTCCAAGGGCGTGGAGACGGAGTCGATCGAGATTGCCCGTTTCAGTGATGTCCCGTTGGCCTTCGTCGCCTCCGAACGTGCCTCGATCATCGGCGTCTACGACCTGACCGATCCGTCGGCACCGGTTCTGGTGCAACTTCTTCCTTCGGGGGTTTCGCCCGAGGGGATCGTGGCGGTTCCTTCGCGCAACCTGATCGCCACCGCCAACGAGGTCGATCTGGTCGAGGATGGGGGCGTGCGCGCCCATGTCATGATCTATGAACGCGGCGAGGGAGTGCCCGCCTATCCGATGATCACCTCCGCCGGCGCGGCAGAGCCTATCGGCTGGGGTGCGCTCTCCGGTCTGGTGGCCGATCCGGCGACGCCCGGACTGCTTTTTGCGGTATCGGACTCGGTCTATGGGGCCGAGCCTGCGATCCTGCAGATCGACGCGACGCAGGTGCCGGCCCGCATCGTGAAGAAGACCGTCGTGACCCGTGGCGGTGAGGCGGCGCAGAAGCTTGACCTTGAAGGGATCACGACGGATGGCGAGGGTGGCTTCTGGCTGGCCAGCGAAGGCCGTACGGATCGTTTGATCCCGCATGGCCTTATCCATGTGGATGCAGAAGGCGCGATCCAGAAGGAGGTTGGCCTTCCGCCCGAACTCGCCGCGCAGGAGATCCGCTTTGGTTTCGAAGGCATCGCTAAGGTGGACGATATGCTGTGGATGCCGGTGCAGCGGGAGTGGAACGACGATGCGAAGGGGGTCGTGAAACTTGTGGCCTATGACACGGTCGCGGAAAGCTGGGGTGCCGTGCGTTATCCACTCGACGCGCCGACCGAAGGCGCGTGGATGGGCCTTTCGGAAATGACGGTGCATGGCGACTGGGCCTACATCGTGGAGCGTGACAATCAGGTCGGCGCGGCGGCGAAGACGAAGAAGCTTTACCGTGTCGCGCTGAGCCAGCTTGCGCCCGCCGCAATTGGTGGCGAACTGCCGGTCGTCACCAAGGAGGAGGTCCGCGACTTCCTGCCGGATCTGGCTGTCCTGAATGGCTATGCCGCCGAAAAGATAGAAGGCTTCGCCGTGGATGCGGCAGGCACCGGTTGGGTGGTGACGGACAACGACGGTGTGTCCGACAGTTCGGGCGAAACGCTGTTCTGGTCGATAGGAAACCTGCAGCCCTGAACCGGAGGCCGCCCGGTCCGGTCATCACGGGCCAAGGCGGCGAAAGGCGTGCAGCCCCGACCCCGGAGGGTGTCGGGGCCTTTCACTTAGTCCCTGTCATCGGCTGACAGGCCTTGCCTGCGTCCCGTGATCCGGGGCATTTCCGTCCTAGTCTGGCGGAGGCCCCGCCCTTGCGAACTGGATGACCGGATGACACAGAAACAGGGGGCTGCCGATGGCGGCATGGCCGTGCCCCACGCGGCACATCAGGCGACGTTCCGCGTGTATTACGAGGATACCGATCTTGCCGGGATCGTCTATTACGCGAATTACCTGAAATTCATCGAGAGGGGCCGCAGCGAATGGGTGCGGTCCTTGGGGATCGACCAGGCGGCACTGCGCGCGGAGGAAGGGATCGTCTTCGCCGTGCGTCGGGTGGAGGCAGATTATCTGCGGCCCGCGCGGTTCGATGATCTGCTGACGGTGACCACGCGTCTTTTGGCCTTGGGCGGGGCGCGGATCGAGTTGGAGCAGGCGGTGATGCGCGGGGAGGAGCGGCTTTTCATTGCCAAGGTCGTCCTCGTCTGCCTGTCACGGGAGGGGCAGGCGGTCCGTCTGACGGTGGGTTTGCGCGAAAAACTGTCAGGCTGAGGCCGGATCGGGTGGCGGGTTGCCGCCTTGCGGGTGGCGATGGCGCAGATGTGTTGGCAATCGCCATTGATTGCGGATAGAATCGCATGCAAAGGGCCGCAGCAACGACGGCACCGCAACACGAGCAGGCGTAATGGAAACCGAAACCCTTGCCGCAGCGCAGGAGATTGACTTCTCCGTGCTTGCGCTTTTCATGAAGGCGACACTCACCAACAAGCTGGTTCTTCTGACCCTATTGTTGATGAGCTTCTGGTCGTGGTCGATCATCATCCAGCGCATCCTTGTCTTCCGCAGGGCGCGGGCCGAGGCCGAGGAATTCGACCGCGCCTTCTGGTCGGGCGAGCCGTTGGACGAACTTTACGAGACCATCGGTCCGCAGCCGCAGGGCGCGAGCGAACGGATCTTCGTGGCGGGCATGACGGAATGGCGGCGCAGCCACCGGCAGGACGGCAAGCTGATTGCCGGGGCGCAGGCGCGGATCGACCGGGCGATGGATGTGGCCATCGCGCGGGAGAACGAGGTGCTGAACAAGGGGCTTGGCTTCCTTGCCACGACAGGCTCCACGGCGCCCTTCATCGGGCTGTTCGGAACGGTCTGGGGGATCAAGCACAGCTTCGAACAGATCGCCATCAGCCAGAACACCAACCTTTCGGTCGTGGCCCCCGGTATCGCCGAGGCGCTTCTGGCCACGGCCATCGGCCTTGTGGCGGCTATTCCGGCGGTCGTTGCCTACAACAAGCTGAACAGCGACAGCGAGCGCATCCTGAACGGATACGAGAGCTTTGCCGACGAATTCTCCACCATCCTGTCGCGCCAGTTGGACGCCTGAACCATGGGGGCAGGGGTCGCGAAAGGATCGGGCGGGGGTGGCGGTCGGCGGGGACGCAGGCGGCGCGCGGCGCCCATGGCGGATATCAACGTCACGCCCTTTATCGACGTGATGCTGGTGCTGCTGATTATCTTCATGGTCGCGGCACCGATGCTGACGGTCGGGGTGCCCATCGAATTGCCCGAGACTGCGGCGAATGCCTTGCCTGCCGAACAGGAGGAACCGCTGGCCATCACCATGACGGCGGATGGTCGGTTGTTGATCCAGACGAGCGAGGTCGCGGCGGCGGATCTGATCCCGCGCCTGCAGGCCATCGCGGCAGAGCGGACGTCGGACAAGATCTTCCTGCGGGCGGATGGGGCCATTCCCTATGCGCGCGTGGCGGAGGTCATGGGCGCGCTGAATGCGGGCGGGTTCAACAACATCGGTCTGGTGACCGATGCCGGTGGCCCGACGCTTGACGGAAACGGCGGCTGAAAGCCGGGCGGGGCATGGAAAAGGGCCAGATCATTTCAGGCGTCGCGCATGCGGGCGTGATCCTCTGGGTTATCCTGGGGGATTGGCTCATGCGCACCGATACGCTGCCCGAGATCCAGGTCGCCGAAGTCACCCTTATGTCGAGCGCGGAATTCGACGCGATGATGGCAGCGGCGCCGCCTGCGCCTCAGCCGGCCGAAGAGGCACCCGCCGAGCCCGCGCCGCAAGAGCCAGTGATCGAGACGCCGCCCCCGGTGGAACCTTCCGAACCGCCGCCCCCTGCCGAGGAACCGCCTCCTGTGGCCCCGCCAGAGGAGCCGTTGCCGGAGGATCTGCCCACCGAGGCGGTGCCGCAGCCCATCGAGACCCCGCCGCCCGTGGCCCCCATCGCCGAGACGGAACAACCGATCCCCGTGCCACTGACCGATGTGCGCCCGCGCCCGCGCCCTGTGGACCGCGTGGCCGCGACACCGGTTGAAAGCGTGGATGCACCCGAAGTGGCCGATCAGGTGATCGAAGAGGTCACCGATCAGCCGACCGAAGAGGCTGTCATCGTCGAAGAGGAGCAGCAGGCCGCTGCGCCGGAGGAAGCCACGACACAGATCGTGACCGAGGCGGTGGAGACGGAAGAGGACGCCCCGCAACTGGAGATGACGGCATCGCTGCGCCCCCGGTCGCGGCCCGCGCGCGTTGATCCGGCGGCGGAACCCGCCGAGGAACAGGCCGCGGTCGAGACGCCGGTTGAAGAGACCCCGGAGGAAACGTCGGATATCGCTACCGAGGATGCGGTGAGCGCCGCGTTGGCCGAGGCACTGGCGCAAGAAGCGCAGGAGATGGAGCAAGCATCGACGGCGCAGGGCACGACGGGGGCATCCGCAGGCCCGCCGATGACGGCGGGTGAGCGGGATGCGCTGCGCGTCGCGGTGCAGCAATGCTGGAACGTGGGGGCGCTGTCGATGGAGGCCTTGCGGACGACGGTGACCGTGGCGGTTTCGGTTGGGCAGGACGGCGTGCCGGATGGCGGTTCCATCACGCTGATCGACTCGAATGGTGGGTCGGACACGGCCACCCGGCAGGCCTTCGAGGCGGCGCGGCGGGCGATCATACGTTGCGGTGCGCGGGGCTTCCCGCTCCCGCCCGAGAAATATGAACAGTGGCGGAACATGGAACTCGTCTTCGATCCGAACGGGATGCGGATGCGATGACCGGATCCCGCCCGACAGACAGGCAGGATGGGGCCGCTCGCGCCATCGTGTCCACCGCAGGATTGCCCTTCGCGGCATGTTGTAATCGATTGACCCGAGGAGAATGAGGATAGAATGACCCTGATCAGATCCCTCACCCCCGTGCTGACCCTTGCCATCGGCCTTCTGGTCGGGGCCCTTTCGCCTGCAGTGGCGCAGGATCAGGGGCCGCTGCGCATCACGATCACCGACGGGGTGATCGAACCACTGCCCTTCGCCGTTCCCTCCTTCGTGGCCGAGAACGGGGCCGCGGGCGAATTCGCGGCCAATATCACCCGCGTCATCGCGTCGGATCTGGAAGGGACGGGTCTGTTCCGCGAAATCCCGGCCGCTGCGCATATCGCGCAGGTGACCAGTTTCGATGCCCCGGTTTCCTTCCCCGACTGGCAGGCGATCAACGCGCAGGCCTTGATCGTAGGGGCGGTAAGCGCGTCGGGCGACCAGATCGTGGTGAAGTTCCGGCTTTTCGATGTGTTCAGCGGTCAACAGATGGGCGAGGGGCTGCAATTCGCTGGAACCCCCGGCACATGGCGGCGCATGGCGCACAAGGTGGCCGATGCCGTCTACAGCCGGATCACCGGGGAAGGCCCCTATTTCGACAGCCGCGTCGTCTTCGTTTCCGAAAGCGGGCCGAAGAACCAGCGGGTGAAGCGTCTGGCGGTGATGGATTATGACGGGGCCAATGTCAGCTATCTGACGGACGGGGCCTCCATCGTGCTGGCTCCGCGTTTCTCTCCGACCGGGAACCAGATCGTCTTCACTTCCTACCAGTCGGGCTTTCCGCGCATCTATCTGATGGACCTGGGGTCCATGCAGGTGCAAGCCCTGGCACAGACCGAGGGCAACATCACCTTCGCACCGCGTTTCGCGCCGGATGGGCGGACGGTGGTCTTCAGCCTTGAACGGGACGGGAATACCGACATCTACGCGCTGGACATCGGCAGCGGGCAGGTCCGGCAACTGACCAATGCCCCCTCGATCGAGACCGCGCCGAGCTTCAGCCCGGATGGCAGCCAGATCGTCTTTGAAAGCGACCGGTCGGGATCGCAGCAGATCTATGTGATGCCCGCAAGCGGCGGTGAAGGGCAGCGGATTTCCAACGGCCCGGGCCGCTATGGCACGCCCGTCTGGTCGCCGCAGGGCGATTACATCGCTTTCACCAAGCAGAATGCCGGGCGGTTCCATATCGGGGTGATGCGCACGAATGGCAGCGAAGAGCGCCTGCTGACCGCCTCTTTCCTGGATGAGGGCCCGACCTGGGCGCCGAATGGCCGTGTCGTGATGTTCACCCGCGAAAGCGCGGGAGAGGGCGGTCAACCCGCGCTGTTCAGCGTGGACATTTCGGGGCGGAACCTGCGCCAGATTCCGACGGATGGCCCGGCCTCGGACCCCGCATGGTCGCCGCTTCTGCCATGAGACATGTCGCGCCGCCGATTCACAGCGCGGCGCAAAGCTGATATGGTTCGCGCAATCGAGCCAAGAACCCCAAAGGAACCTGAACAGATGACCCTTCTTCCCAAGGCCATTCTCCTCGTCGCCGTCCTCGGTCTGGCGGCCTGCAACAACCCCAATCGCTTCGGCGCGGGCGGTGCCGATGGTGCCGGCGCAGCGGGCGGCTTTGGTGCAGGCGGCATCGGCACCTCCGGGCTTGGCGACCCGAACGATCCGCGCTCGGTCGCCTATTTCAACCAGACGGTCGGCGACCGCGTCCTCTTTGCGGTTGACCAGCATACCCTTTCGCCCGAAGCGCGCATGGTGCTGCAGGGGCAGGCGCAGTGGCTCAACGCCAATGCGCAATATGCCATCATCATCGAAGGTCATGCCGACGAGCAGGGCACGCGGGAATACAACGTGGCGCTGAGCGGCCGCCGCGCGAATGCGGTACGCGATTTCCTGATTTCCCAAGGGGTTGCCGGGTCGCGGATGCAGACCATCCCCTATGGCAAGGAACGCCCCATCGCCGTCTGCTCGGATGAGACCTGCTATGCGCAGAACCGCCGTGCGGTGACCGTGCTGTCGATGGGCGCGGGGGTCTGATCCGATGCGGGTGCTCCGCCTTCTGTTGCTGACAGCCTTCCTGCCGGTTTCGGCCTTTGCGCAGGATGCGCAGACGCTGGCCGACATCCGGGCCGAGATCGGGCGCCTTCAGGCCGATTTCAACAGCCTGAAGGCGGAACTCGTCGCCTCTGGCGCGTCCTCGGCGGGAACCGCCGGCGGGGATGCGCTGCAGCGCATGGATGCGATCGAGGCGGAACTCGTCCGTCTTACGGCCAAGACGGAACAGGTGGAACTGAAGCTGAACCGCGTGGTCACCGACGGGACCAACCGGATCGGCGATCTGGAATTCCGCCTTTGCGAGTTGGAAGAGGGCTGCGATATCGCGGCTCTCGGGGAAACGCCGCCGCTGGGTGGCGGTGCGGCCGGGGGGGGCGCTGTCGCCCCGGTAACTCCTACGATGACCGACGCCAATGCCGGGGCAACCACTGCGCCGGAACTGGCGATCGGGGAACAGGCGGATTTTGACCGGGCCAAGGAGGTGCTCGGTCAAGGTGACTTTCGCGCCGCTGCAGACCTCTTTGCGACCTTTACCCAATCCTACCCGGGTGGGCCGCTGACGCAGGAGGCCCATTATCTTAGGGGCGAAAGCTTGAGCCAGCTTGGCGATACGGCAGGTGCGGCGCGCAGCTATCTTGAGGCCTTCTCGGGCCAGCCGTCCGGGCCGCAGGCCGCGCCTGCGCTGTTGAAACTGGGTCAGGCGCTGGGCGCGCTGGGACAGACACCCGAGGCATGCGTGACCCTGCAGGAAGTCGGCACGCGTTTCCCCGGTTCGGTGGAGGCCGGAACGGCAGCCACGGCGATGCAGGGGCTGGGCTGTCTCTGACCCGGACAGTGGAAAGCCTGTTCCGCGAGGGGATCGGCCCCCTGCGGAACTTGCCGCTCGGGCTGGCCGTATCGGGGGGCGGCGACTCGGTTGCCCTTCTGCATCTGGTGGCGGAGGCAGGCTGCAAGGTCGCGGTCGCGACCGTCCATCACGGATTGCGGCCAGAAGCGGCGGCAGAGGCGCAGGCCGTGGCACGGATGTGCGCTTTGCTGGGCGTTCCGCATGACATACTGCATTGGCGGTATGACGGACGGGGCAATCTGCAGGATGCCGCGCGGCGGGGGCGGATCAAGCTCCTCGCCGATTGGGCACGGGCGCGCGGGATCGGAACCGTTGCGCTGGGCCATACGCAGGATGACGTGGCAGAGACCTTCTTGATGCGCCTTGCGCGGGATGCGGGTGTCGACGGGCTTGCAGCTATGGCCGCGCGGCGCGAGGTGGGAGGCGTGACCTTCGTGCGCCCGTTGCTGAAGGTGCCACGCGCGGCCCTGCGTCGCTGGCTGCTGGACCGGGGTATTCCGTGGGCGGATGACCCGTCAAACGAGGATGCACGGTTCGAGCGGGTGCGCATGCGGCGGGCGATGGCGGGGCTGGCTGACGTGGGGGTCGATGCCGCGCGGCTGGCGGCGGTCGCCTTGCGGATGACGGAATTGCGCGAGGCATTGGATGCGGCGGCAGGTGAGGCCGCGGCGCGGATCGCGCGGATCGATGGCGGGGATGTCCTTTTCGACGTCGCGGGGCTGGCGGCGCTGCCCTTCGAGCTGCAGCGCCGTTTGCTGGTCGCGGCCCTGACCTGGGTGGCCTCGGCGGAATATGGCCCAAGGCGGGCGGAACAAGAGCGTTTCGTCGAGGCGGCACTGGCGGGGCGCGCCGTGACCCTTGCGGGGTGCCGCAGCAGC
>Ga0209278_1001456_pt1 | contig 14397 bp, 13 predicted proteins | sample JI81BgreenDNA_FD_187504 | JGI IMG/M metagenome (GOLD analysis project Ga0209278, IMG submission 187504) | Wastewater effluent complex algal communities from Wisconsin, to seasonally profile nutrient transformation and Carbon sequestration -... | ecosystem: Engineered > WWTP > Effluent > Algae... | reverse complement strand
GTAGGGGCTGGTGATGGCGCCGATGAGTTTCATGGTCGTCCGGGAGTTCGGGGGAAGGCGATTCTAGCCAGACACCCCCGGCGACCGGCTGACGCAGCCCCGCGGAAATGGGGGACTCCTACAATCACCGGATGCGCCCGACCCCTGCCCCCGCCGCCGTCAGCGCGGCCGCCACCGCCCTGTCCCCGATTGCCGCCCTGTCTCCGCTGGACGGCCGCTACGCCAACCGCCTGGCCACCCTGCGCCCGCTGATGAGCGAGCTGGGCTACATGCACCGCCGCGTGCAGGTGGAGATCGCCTGGTTCATCGCGCTCTCAGACGCCGGTTTTGCCGAGTTCAAACCGCTGTCACCCGGCGCGCGCACCTACCTGCTGGGCCTGGTGAAGAACTTCAGCGAGGCCGACGGCGAAGCGATCAAGGCGATTGAGAAAACGACCAACCACGATGTGAAAGCCGTGGAGTACTGGATCAAGTCGAAGTTCGAAGCGCGGCCCGAGCTGGAAAAGGCGGCCGAGTTCGTCCACTTCGCCTGCACCAGCGAAGACATCAACAACACCAGCCACGCCCTGCAACTCAAGGGCGCGCGCGAGCAGGTGCTGCTGCCGGCGCTCGACGGCGTGATCGCCAAGCTGCGCGACATGGCCCACGCGCTGGCCGCCGTGCCGATGCTCAGCCGCACGCACGGCCAGACCGCCAGCCCGACCACCGTGGGCAAGGAACTGGCCAACGTGGTGGTGCGCCTGCAAACCGCCCGCGCGGCGATCGCCGGCGTGAAGCTCATGGGCAAGATGAACGGTGCGGTGGGCAACTACAACGCCCACCTCAGCGCCTGGCCCGATTTCGACTGGGAAGGCTTCAGCCGCACCGTGGTCGAAACGCCCGAGCCGCTCGGCCTGGGCCTGACCTTCCAGCCCTACAGCATCCAGATCGAGCCGCACGACTACATGGCCGAGCTGTTCGATGCGGTGGCCCGCACCAACACGATCCTCATCGACCTGGCGCGCGACATCTGGGGCTACGTGAGCCTGGGCTACTTCAAGCAAAAGCTCAAGGCCGGCGAAATCGGTTCGTCGACCATGCCGCACAAGGTCAACCCGATCGATTTCGAGAACGCCGAGGGCAACCTGGGCCTGTCCAACGCCCTGCTGCGCCACCTCAGCGAGAAGCTGCCGATCAGCCGCTGGCAACGCGACCTCACCGACTCCACCGTGCTGCGCAACATCGGCGTGGCGCTGGGCTACGCGGTGCTGGCCTACCACGCGCTGGGCGTGGGCCTGAACAAGCTGGAACTCAACGAGGAAGCGCTGGCCGACGACCTGGACGCGTCGTGGGAGGTGCTGGCCGAGCCGATCCAGACGGTGATGCGCCGCTTCGGCGTCGCCGGCGCGTACGAGAAACTGAAGGAAGTCACCCGCGGCAAGACCGTCACGCCCGAGGCTCTGCACGGCCTGATCCGCAGCCTGGACATCCCGGCCGCCGAAAAAGAGCGGCTGCTGGCCATGACGCCGGCCAGCTACGTGGGCAAGGCGGCTGAACTCGCGCGCCGGGTCTGAGCGCCGGCGCGCGGCGCGTTACGTGGCCGGGCCCGCGGACGCGTCCCGCCCGTCGCGGGCGCGCTCGGCGTAGCGGTTGAAGCGCCACGCGTCGCCCGCCTGCGTGATGCGGCGCCAGGTGGCGCGCTTCTCGCCGGGCGTCATCTCCGTCCAGCGCTGCACCTCGTCAAAACTGCGCCCGCAGCCCTTGCACTGCTCGTCCCCCTGGCTGGTGGAACAAATGGCGATGCAAGGCGTGTCGGCCGTGGTGTCGTACCAGGCGCGCCAGGCGGCGGCGGCCTTGGCCGGGAGCGTGAACTCGTCGGCCTCGGTCTCGCCGTAGAACACCAGCAGCGCGTACACCTCGGCCAGCGCCCGGGTTTCGGGCGGCAACGACACGCCGTCCGGCGAGGGTGAGCGCTCACGCCAGTAGTTGATCGCGGCCTCGATGTCAGTGATGTGGATGCCTGCCATGGGGGGTCCGAAGGGGAGGCGAATGATAGCCAGATCGACCGCCGGCCTCGGGTTTGCGGCTATTGCGTACGACGCCGCGGGGGTCGGTTCGTAAAATCCCGGGTTTACAAAAGGGGCGAGAGGGCCCGGAGGAGTTTCCATGGAATTCATGTCCACCGCCTGGTGGTCGGCGTTGCTGGCCATCGTGCTCATCGACCTCGTGCTCGCCGGCGACAACGCCATCGTGATCGCGCTGGCGGCCCGCAACCTGCCCAAAGAACACCAGAAGAAAGCCATCGTCTGGGGCACGGTGGGCGCCATCGTCGTGCGCTCGGCCATGACCGTGGCCGTCGTGTGGCTGCTCAAGATTCCGGGCCTGATGCTCATCGGCGGCCTGGCGCTGGTGTGGATCGCCTACAAGCTGATCGCCGAAGACGACGGCGAAGGTGACGAACACGGACCGGTGGCGACCACGTTCTGGGGCGCCATGAAAACGATCGTGATCGCCGACGCCATCATGGGCATCGACAACGTGCTCGGCGTGGCCGGCGCCGCCCAGGGCTCGTTCGATCTGGTGGTGATCGGCCTGCTGATCAGCATCCCGATCGTGGTGTTTGGCAGCACGCTGGTGTTGCGTCTGGTCGAGCGCTTCCCGGTGATCATGTACATCGGCGCGGCCGTGCTGGCGTTCACCGCGGGCAAGATGGTCGTCAACGAAAAGCTGCTCGGCGAGTGGTTCCGGCCCGGCGGCGCGCCCAACACGCTGTACTGGGGCGTGGTGGCGTGCGTGATCGTGGCCGTGCTGGCGGCGGGCTGGCTGCACAACCGCCGCGCGGCCGAGCGCGGCGACGGCGGCGACAACGCCGCGGCCTGACCGGCCGGCCCCGCCATGATCTGGCTGCTGCGCTGGCTGCTGGCGGCGTGTGCGCTGCTGCTGGTGGCTTCGGTGTACGACGGGGTGCAGCTGCGGGGCTACGGTGCCGCGCTGATCGCTGCGGCCGTGATCGGCCTGTTCAACGCGGTGCTGCGCCCGGTGCTCGTGATCCTCACGCTGCCGGTCACGGTGGTCACGCTCGGGCTGTTCCTGTTCGTGATCAACGCGCTGCTGTTCTGGGCGGCGGCGTCGGTGCTCGACGGCTTCTTCGTGCGCGGCTTTGGCGCCGCGCTGCTGGGCTCGGTGATGTATTCGCTGCTGATGCTGGTGGTCGATGCGGCGCTGGGGGCGCTGCGCGGCCGCCCGGCCGCCTGAGCCGCGCCGCAACCGGGCTCGCCATCACCGGGCGCTGAGTTCAGGGTTCTTTCTCTTCGCGCAGTTGCTCGCGCAGCTGCGCCTCCACCTCCCGGCGCCGGCTGTCCACGATGGCCAGCTCGATGGCGTCGTTGCCGCGCGCCGCCGGCGGCAGGGCCTGCGCCGCGCGCAGCCGCTCGGCAGCGCCGCTGAAGTCGCGGTGCGCCGCGCGCGCCTCGGCCTCGGCGCGCACGGCGTGCAAGGTCAGGCCCTGGGCCTGGCGCACGCGGGCCAGCGTCTGCCAGGCCAGCGCATCGCGCGGCCACATGACCACCCATTCCTGCAAGCGTTGCGCGGCCCGCGCGGTCTGGCCGGTGGCCAGCGCCGCCTGCGCACCCCAGAGCACCGCGCTGCGCGAGCCGCCGGCCAGCGCGGTGTCGCGCAGGCCGGCCAGCAGCGGCCCGTTGGCCGCCGGGCCGGGGCCAGGCGCGAGCAGGGCCTCCATGAGGAAGAACTCCACCAGCGGGCGCGCCTCCGCCGGTGCCGCCAACCGCAGGCTCTCGCCCAGGGTGATGGCCCGGTCGCGCTGGCCCAGGCGCAAAGCGCTCAGGGCGGCGGCGTAGCGATCGCCTGCGCTGGCGCCGGCGGCCGTGCCGACCTGCAGCCACGCGCGCCAGCGGTCGGGGTTGTTCTCGGACAGCACACGGGCGCGCGCCGCCACCAGCGCGTGCTGCGCGGGCGTGGGCAAGCCCGCGCGCGGCGCGGCCGAGGCCAGTGGCCCCACCGGCAGGCGGGCGCGCATGTCGGCGATGCGGTCGGCGGTAAGCGGGTGCGTGCGCAGATAGGGAAAGGCGCCGTCGTCGTTGAGCCGCGAGGCCTGCTGCAGGCGGTCGAACATGCTCACGAAACCCTGACCGTCAAAGCCGGCCCCGGTGAGCACGCCAAAGCCCACCCGGTCGGCTTCGCGCTCCATGTCGCGCGAGAAGTTGAGGCCGCGCTGTGCCGCCACCGCCGTGCTGCCGGCCATCGCCGCGCCGGCGACGTTGGGGTTGGAGCCGGCGGCCAGCGCGCCGAGGATCATGGCACCAATCATCCACGGCGCCATGCGCTCTTCGCGCGAAATCATCCGGGCGATGTGGCGCTGGGAGACGTGGCTGAGCTCGTGCGCGAGCACGGAAGCCACCTCCTCCGGCCGCTCGGTCACGGCGAGCAGCCCGAGGTGGATCCCGAGGTAGCCACCGGGCATGGCGAAGGCGTTGACCGACTTGTCGCGCGACACCAGCAGCTCCCAGGCGAGGCGCTCGGCCAGCTCCGGCGACACCTCGCCGCGGTCGCGCGCCGCCGCCATGAGCGGCTGCCACAGCGCCTGCAGGTAGTCGCCAATCACCGGATCGTCCAGGTAGGACGGGTCGGCATAGAGGCTGCGCACGATGCGGTCGCCCAGCCGCCGCTCCGCGGCCACGCTCATGCCGTCGCCGTCGCCCAGGCTGGGCAGGGCCTGGGCCGTCGGGCCGTCGCGCGGACCCGCGGCGTGCAGACCAGCCGCCGGAGAATGCGCCCCGGCCGGCGCGGCCGGGAACACCAGGGCCAGGGCCAGGCCGACGGTCGTGAGCGACCGGGCCGGCGCCCACCGGGCGAATAGGGAGGGAAAGCTCATCGCCGTATGATGCCGCGCTTGCGCCGGGGTTCGGTTACGCCGGTGTAAATCCACCCGCCCCCCGTCTGTCTGCCAGACCATGCCCGACACCACCACGCCCGCCGCCCCCGCCAGCCCCCTCACGCACTTCGACGCCCAGGGCCAGGCCCACATGGTCGACGTCGGCAGCAAGGCCAGCACCCACCGCATCGCCGTCACCGAAGGCCGCATCCGCATGGAGCCCGCCACGCTGGCGCTCATCGAGCACGGCACGGCGAAAAAGGGCGATGTGCTGGGCATCGCCCGGCTGGCCGGCATCATGGCCGCCAAGAAAACCAGCGACCTCATCCCGCTGTGCCACCCGATCGGCCTCACCCGCGTCGCGGTGGAGTTCCGCACCGACCCCGCGCTGCCGGGGGTGCACTGCACCGCCACCGCGGAGTGCACCGGCCAGACCGGCGTGGAAATGGAAGCCCTCACCGCCGCCAGCGTGGCCCTGCTCACCATCTACGACATGTGCAAGGCGGTCGATCGCGGCATGGTGATCGACGGCGTGCGCCTGCTGGAAAAACGCGGCGGCAAAAGCGGCGTGTTTGTGGCTGATGCCACCAGCCCCGCGGACAAAGGCAGCGCCTGAGCCACCGCGGCCGCGCCGCTCAAGGCACGGCAAACCCGTCGCCGGGCGCGAACCCCAGGATGCGCCCCTGACGGTCCAGCAGCGCGATCCACTCCTGGCGGTGCACCACCGGCAAGAACAGCGCATCCGCCACGGCAACCCCCGACGACCCCAGCTCCCGCTCCACCCGCGCCCGCGCGGCCGGGACCCGCTCCACGAACCGGCTCAGTGGACGCGCCCGCTGCATGGCCTGGCTGGCATAGACGGGGTCGTAGGGGATGTAGAAGTTGGGGCGCTGGGCGAAGTCGCGGCCGCCAGAAATCGCCTCGAACAGGATCTCGGCGTGCTCGGTCATGTCCTTGGCCGGCCGCAGCCCGACCGTGATCGGCCCGCGCCAGGGACGCTGCTGCAGCGCCGGGGGCAGTGCGTCCAAGTCCGACCGGACGTCCACCCCCAGGTAGTCCGGCGCGGCAATCACGCGAAAACGGTCGAACTCGTGCACCAGGTACATCGGGCGGGCCTCGTGCACCGTCCACAAGCCGTACAGCAGGGCCGCGAGCTGCAGCACGCCGATCAGACCCAGGTCGCGCAGCAACTCGCCGCGCGGCTTCGCGCGGTTGAAGACCACCAGCGTGAGCAGCGGACCGCACACCACGTCCACCGCCACCACAAGCAGGAACAATTCCCGCCCACCGGACAGCTCGTCAAACGGCGAGGGGTACCAGACGCCCCAGACCAGCAAAGCCGCCAGCAGGGACACCGCCAGGGACAACAGAAAATGCACGCCCGCTGCGGGCGCGGCGTGGCGGATGCGAACAACCAGCGATGACATCGGCGTTATTCCTCCGGTTGAATTGTGCCCATCAGCGCAAGCCGCCTTCAAGATCGAGCGGACGCGCCGGTAAAGGCGGCATGCCGTGCTTGATCAGGGCCTCGTCGATCTGGCGGCGCAGGGGACGCTCGACCCGGGCGCCGTGCTGGGCCTGCATCACCTGCAGTTGCCGCTCTGCCTCCTGACGCGCACCGGTCAGCGCCAAGGCCATGGCGTAGCGGTACTGCGTGCCGGACCAAGGGTTGTGCAAAGCCACCCGCCGCAGGCGATCCAACTCCCGGGGCGAGAGGTCGGGACGAATGTCAATCCGAGACGATTGCACCATCTCGTCGAGTTGATCGAGCAGCAGGATGCGCGGGGGCGGCTCCATGGGTGCCGGACCGATGCGCAGCATCTGGAATCGGGCCGTGCGGAAGTCCTCCTCCACCCGGAGGTAGTCCACCACAGACCACGTGCCCACCACCAGCACGAACAAGCCCGACAGCGCGGTCGCCACCCGCAAGCCGGGCAGCCGAAGCAGCGTGACGCCGCTGCGTTCAACGTAGCCCACGCCCACCATGGCCGGCAGCAGCAGGTACGCGTACGCGAACGGAAACTCCAGCAGGCTGTGGACCGCAAACGGGATGACCAGCGCCATCCCGAACAGACCGAGCGTGTCGTGCCGGGCCACCATCTGGCGCAGCATCCAGAACGCCGCACCGGCCACCATCAGCCCGCCCACAGGCCACCCCAGCCAGACCACCAAGTCCAGGGCCAGGTTGTGGCTGTAGGTCAGGGGCAGACTGAAGACCCCCTCATGAGCCACGGCGTTGTGGGCCACGGCGGTGTTCCGGATGCCCCAACCCGTCCAAGGCTGGAGCCATGATGCATCCCACAACTGCGCCCATACGGTCCAACGGGCGTCCGATCCGCTTTCGGCCAGGCGCGCCGCGCCCGAGAGCGGCAATACGCTGCTCATGCGCCAGGCCGAGAAAAAGTGCGGCCACGCGAGGAACAAGCCCACCTGCAGCACCGCCATCGCCGCCAAGCCCGACAGGTTTGTCCAACGACGCGGGAGACAAAAGACCCGGTATCCGCCCCATGCCACCAACACCAACACAGCCAGCAACCCGCCGCGGGATTCGGTCACCGCAATGCCCGAGGCAAACAGCCACGCGAGCGCCACGCCAACCAGCCAGCCCAGCCGTCCGGCCCGCCACAGGTACCAGGTCGACGCCAAGGCCATCACGAGCAGGGTGGCCGCGTGGTTGGGTTGCCCCAGATTGCCGCCTGGCCGGGTTTCAAACGGCATCCGCATGATGGCCGGATACCCCTCCCAGAGCACCAACACCTGGGCCATCATCACAAACCAGAGCAAGGTCGCTCCAACCACCAAGGTCCAAGCCAACCATTCACCAGGCACCTCGGTAAGAGGACCGGGCCGGGAGGGCTCGGCAACGCCCCAGGCCACACCGACCAGTGCCAAAGCCACATAGAGCCAGACGACCACCAGCTGCCCATGGCTCGAAATCAGCCCGGCAGCCAACTGGGCCAGCGCAAGTCCACCCAGCAAGACCAGAGCACCGGCGCCGGCAGGCCATCCCGCCAGTATGCCGCCGCGGCGCCACACCAGCGCTGCGGCCATGGCCGCAGCCACCGCAAAAAACGGCCACTCGGAATGCCAGCTGATCCACGGACCGAAGTGGCTGGTGGTGAGCCAGCCGGCCACCATCAGCAGCGGGAAAATGGGTCGGTAAGGGATGGACATAAAAGCGAAAAGCGCCATCAGGCGCTTTTCTTTCTCGTCAACTACGGAGCTGGAATCACGGAGAGGTAGCGACGAAGCCGGTCTGCGTTGCCACGGTGGTGTCGCGGCAAGAACCAGGCAAGAACTTGGGGTTGACGCCAGTGCTACCTGCGCCAGGACCACAGAGCCAACCAGAGACCGTATCGCCACCGGCTCCAAGCGTAGGGCTCAGCACTACGGTGCCGTTTGCACCAGCACCAATGTTTTGGGAGGTCACCTGGACTGCCCCGCGAGCGTTAGTCGCAATTTGGGCGACGTACTGGGAAGTGCTGACAGAAGCCTCGCAGCCCCAGTTGCCAGCAGCCGGCAGAGAGGCCGGGTTGACAGAGGATTGGTAGATTTCGGTGATGCTGGTTCGGCAGGACGATGCCGCGAGGACGACTTCCGACATCTTCGCACGCTTGGTGTAGTCCTGATAAGCCGGCAGCGCCACGGCGGCCAAGATACCGATGATGGCCACGACGATCATCAGTTCGATCAGCGTGAAACCTTGTTGGATTCGCTTCATGGGGGTCACTCCTAGGAGGGGTTGGGGGTGGGTCGCAACCCCATCAGCAGGGTGCGTGCCAGGAAGTTTAGGAGGGCTTGGCGCGTTCACCGAGCCCGCTGGGCTCGCCGGGGGCGCCGCCCGGAAGGCGGGGTGACGACAATTTTTGGCCCCGGGTGACGGGGGTGACAAAAATTGTCAGACGTCGAAGATCTGGCCCGCGGTGAGCCAGCGAATGTCGTGGCCGGGGCGAATGTCGAAGCGGCGGATCTCATCGACGATGAGTTCGGTCTCGGCCGGCTTGGTGTGGGTGACGTAGATGGGGAACCGGCGCGCGGGATCGAGCTGGGCGAGTTCTTCGGCGAGGCTGGCCGGGGCGAGATGCAGGCTGCGCTGGGCGAGTTCTTGCTCGCGGTCGCTGAAGGCGGTTTCGATGACGAGGTGGCCGACGGGCAGCTGGTTGATGCGTTGCCAGAAAGCGGGATTGCGGCCGGTGTCGCCGCTGAACACCCAGCAGTCGCCGTCGCCGCGGGCGGCGTAGCCCACGGCGGGCACGGTGTGGACGGCGGGCAGGGCCTCGATGGTCTTGCCGGCCACGCGCAGCACGTCTCCCGTGGCCAGCGGCTCAAAGCGCATGAGCGGGGCGCCGGCGCTGGGGATGGCGGTGAAGTCGGGCCAGATGGTGTTGTTGAACAGGTGGGCGCGCAGGGCGTCGATGGTGCCGGCCAGGGCGTGGACCGCGATCGGCGGGCGACCCGCGGCCAGGCGCGCGGACGCGACGCTGTCGAGCATGAGCGGCAGCGCGGCCACGTGGTCGAGGTGGGCGTGGGTGAGCAGAACGTGATCGATGCGGCGCATCTCGTCGAGCGTGAGGTCGCCGACGCCGGTGCCGGCGTCGACCAGCACGTTGTCGTCCAGCAGAAAAGCGGTAGTGCGGCAGCCGTGGGCGATGGCGCCGGAGCAGCCCAGGACGCGCACCCTCATGGCTGGCGGAGGAGAGCAGGGAAAAGAATCATGGCGGAGCAAGCCTAGCGGCTCGGGCGCCGCGCGGATAGGACTTTTTCCGCAGTTTTTCCGCGCACGGGTCGGCGGGGCCGACGGCGCAGCGGCGGGGGACAGGAGCGGCTCAGGGCTGCAGCACGAACTGCATCTGGGTGCCACCCAGTTCCAGCAGGTCGCCATCGCGCAGATCGACGGCGTCGCTGCCCAGCGGCTGGCCGTTGACGGTGGGACGGACGGTGCCCTCGACGACGGCGATCACATACGCATGGGGCCGGCGGGTGATGGCGGCCACGGCGACGCCCGGCTTGCCGAGGGTGGTGACGACCTTGACCAGCGGCAGCTCGCGGCCAGCGGCCGAACCCGACATGACCCGGATGAGGGCATTGCCCACCGACGCGCCGGCGGGGTTGACCACGCTGCCGGCGTTGATGACCATGGTTTTTTCGTACTGATCGGCGGTGACGGCTTCGCTGCCCTCGGCGACGTAGCGGATCTTGTACTTGCCGATCTCGATCAGGTCGTCGTTGGCCAGTTGCTGCTTCTTGACCGCTTTGCCGTTGACGTAGGTGCCGTTGGTGCTGTTGAGGTCTTCGATGGTGACGCTGCCACCGCTCATTTGCATGACCGCGTGTTCGCCGCTGACCGCCAGGTTGTCGATCACGATGTCGTTGTACGGCCGGCGGCCGAGCGTGGTGCGGTCTTTGGTGAGCTGCACTTCCTTGATGACGACGCCGTCGATGGAAACGATCATTTTCGGCATGGCCGACTCCTGTGATCCTGTGGTCTTATTGTCTGATGCGATGCGCGATTATTTCCCCAACATGCGCGACAACAGGCCGCGCCGTGCGGGTTTGGACCGGGCGTGGGCGAGTATGACCGAAATATTGTCGCGTCCGCCGCACTCATTGGCACCATCCACCAGCGCGCGTGCTTTTTCCTCAAGCGTGCCGGCGGTGACCAACACGGCGGCGATGCGCTCGTCGCTCATCATGTCGCTCAGGCCGTCGGAGCAGAAGAGGTAGAGGTCGTCGTCCTCCACCCGGAACTCACTCACTTCCAGCAGCACGGTGTCCTCCACGCCGAGGGCGCGGGTGACCAGGTTTTTGTGGGTGGCGTACTGGGCCTGCTCGGCCGAAATCAGACCGGCGTCGATCTGCTCCTGCAGCAGGGAGTGGTCGCGGGTGATCTGCGCGAACTCGCCGCGGCGCAGGCGGTAGCAGCGCGAGTCGCCGACGTGGCCGATCATGGCGCGGCCTTCGCTGAACACGCCCATGACCAGCGTGGTGCCCATGCCGGCGTACTGGGGGTTGGCGTTGGCGGCGTTGAAGATGGAGCGGTTGGCGTTGTCGATGCAGATTTCCATGGCGCGCTTGAGCTCGCGCGGGCTGGCTTCGAAGCCGCCTTCGGCGATCCAGCGGCCGAGTTCGGTGCGGATGAAGGTGGTGGCCATGGCGCTGGCCACCTCGCCGGCGTTGTAGCCGCCCATGCCGTCGGCCAGGATCGCGATCTGGTTGTCGGTGTCCAGCGTCACCGAGTCCTCGTTGTTGTCCCGAACGAGGCCCGGGTTTGTGATGCAAAAGTACTCGAAATTCATGATCGGCACGTTTATAGCCGGAAGTCGGGCTCGCTGGCGCCGAGCGGGGCGGTGTCGGCGGGGGGCGCGGACGGCGCGCCCCGCCCGGGACGCGGGACGGACGAGGTCGCATCTTGCGGCCGGGGACGGTGGGCGGAGGCCGCGATCGGCTGTTCGGCGATGCGGCGCAGATCGGTGGCCAGGGCTTCGCCACTGGGATGGCGGTCGGCGGGGGATTTCGCCAGCAGGCGCTGCAGGACGCGGGCCAGTTCGACCGGCAGATCGGGTCGCAACACCGTCACGGCCGCGGCGGGCTCGTTGGCGATCTGGAACATGAGCGCGGCCATCGAATCGGCCCGGAATGGGAGCTGACCCGTCAACAGCTGGTACAGCGTGACGCCCAGCGAGTACAGGTCGGAGCGGCCGTCCACGCGCTGCCCGGCGAGCTGCTCGGGGGACATGAAACTGGGGGTGCCCAGGACCATGCCGGTCTTGGTGCGGCTGCTGTCGGTCACGCGCGCGATGCCGAAGTCGGTGACCTTGACCACGTCGGTGGTGAAATCCACCATGACGTTGGCCGGCTTGATGTCGCGGTGGACAACCTGCTGGCGGTGGGCGTGGTCCAGCGCCAGGGCCACGCGCTCGCCGATGCGCAGCACCTTGTCCACCGGCAGCAGGTGGCCTGGGCGGGTGAAGGCGGTCAGGTCCTGTCCGGAGAGGAATTCCATCGCGATGTAGGCCAGGTCGTGGTCCTCGCCGGCATCGAAGATGGTCACGATGTTGGGGTGTTGCAGGCGGCCGGCGGTTTCTGCTTCGCGGAAGAAGCGCTCGCGGGCGTCCTGCAGCTCCTGGCCTTCAAATTCCGCGGACAAGGCCAGCGTCTTGATGGCCACGGTGCGGCCGATCTTGGGATCGCGGCCCTGATAGACCACCCCCATGGCGCCTTTGCCCAGTTCCTTTTCCACCTGGTAGCGGCCCAGCATGGGTTTTTCCGCGGCACCCAGCATCAGCGTGCCGCCCGGGTGGGACGACCCCGGGCCGAGCACCACGGCCTGGGCGAGCTGCCGCGCCCGGCGCAGGCCGGCGGCGGCCGCGGCGTGACCGGGCTCCAGCCGCAGCATGTGCTGGCACACCGCTTCGGCCTTGTTGAACTGGCGCTTGCGCTCGAAGTCGCGCGCCAGATGCAGCAGGTTGTCCATCAGCGCCGGGCTGTGCGGCACGCGCTGCAAACGGTCGAAGGCCAGGTCGAGCTGGCCTTGCCCCTGCAGGGCCAGACCCATCATCCGGTTCGTCTCCGCCGACTCGGCGTCGGCGCGACGCCGGCGCACCTCGTTGTGCACCAGTCGGCGAATACCCCACGTGAGGTGACCGATCAGCAGGAGCGCCGCGGGCAGCACCGCCCCCACCCACCAGTGCGCCTGGGCCACCAGCAGCAGATCACCACCGATCAAGACCGCCACGGCGGCGGCGCTGATCGCGGCGGCGCGCCACCCGCTCAGGCGAGGCAGGCAGAACACCAGGTAGCCCAGCACGAGCACCACCGCCAGTCCCTGGGCGAGACCGCTCCACGCCGGACGCACGTGATGGTGGCCGCTGAGCAGGCTGCTGAGCGTGTGGGCCGTCGCCAGCACGGGCGGTGTGGCAGCGCCGGCGGGGGTGGCGAACGCCGTTTTTCCGCCCGCGGCCGCGGTCGTGGGGCCGACAAGCACGATCCGGCCCTGGTACTTCGACACCGGCACACGGCCCGCGATCACGTCATAAAACGAGTCCACCTCGAAGGCCGGGCGCCCGCCGCGGTCCGGATAGAACTGCGGCAGCAGACGGGCCCGCTCGTCGGTGGGCAACAGGACGCCGCCCAGACGAACGCCCTCGGCGCGGTCGAGCACGATGTCCTTGGGCGCCAGGTTCAGGCTGTGGGCCGCGGCGGCCAGGGCGATCGACGGCAGGGCGCGTCCGTCGTACTCGACCACCAGCGCTTCCTGGCGCACGGTGCCATCGGGATCGGCCACGTGGTTGACATGTCCCACCGCCGCCGCGCCGTCGGCCAGCACCGGCAGCGGGTGCACCGCCCGCAGCGACGGCAGGCCGAAGCCGGTGGCCGGACCGAGGCTGCTGCGGTGCGCCGCCGGGGGCAAGGGCGCTTCCGGGCGGCCGTGCGGAACACCCAGGGTGTGGGTCGACCCCAGAATCACGTTGCCGGCCGACGCGATGCTGCGGGCCAGTCGGGCGTCGGAATCCAGTCGTTGCTCGGTGTCTCGCAGGTAAGTAAGCAGTCGCTCTCGCGAATCGGGACCCAGGTCGCCATAGACGTCGCTGGTACCGCCGGCGGCCTCCAGCCGCGAGCGCAGTTCGCGCAACGGCGCGAGCGCCCGCTCGGTCTGGGGTTCGGAGAAGGCGCTGGTGTGGACGATGGTCTTGGCCCCAGCCGCGGCGAGCTGGTCGATCAGCTCGGCGTGGACCTCGCGCGGCCACGGCCAGCGACCCACGTTGGCGATGCTCGCGTCGTCGATGGCGATGACCGCCACCCGCCCGAGCGGCGCCCGGTCCGTCATGAGGCTGGCGGCGTCGAACAGCCGCCGCTCCAGGGCAGCGATCGGGTCGGCGGTGAAGTGCAGCGCCAGCACCGCCGCGGCCACGCCCAGGCCCCACCACACGTCGTGGCGACGCGGGCGGTACCAGGGGCGGTGGAGGGTGGTCAGGCGCGACAAAAGGATGGGCTGCAAGGGCAGGCAAACACAAGGCTTGCCAAGCTATCGGCAGAACGGGGGACAGATGAAGGTTGCATTCTGTTGCATACCCCCGGGAGTGCCCGTGCCTTGCAGCGCCCGCGGACGTACGCCTGTCGTGCGGGCACAAAAAAGGGCAACGAACCGTTGCCCTTGTCACAGACGCGGTGGACCGCTCAGAGCAGCGCCTTGAGCAGCTTGCCCATCTCCGAGGGGTTGCGCGTGACCTTGAAGCCGCACTCTTCCATGATGGCGAGCTTGGCGTCGGCCGTGTCCGCACCGCCGCTGATCAGCGCACCGGCGTGGCCCATGCGCTTGCCGGGGGGCGCGGTGACGCCGGCGATGAAGCCGACCACGGGCTTCTTCATGTTCGCCTTGCACCACATCGCGGCCTCGGCCTCGTCCGGGCCGCCGATCTCGCCGATCATGATCACGGCGTCGGTGTCCGGGTCGTCGTTGAAGGCCTTCATCACGTCGATGTGCTTCAGGCCGTTGATCGGGTCACCGCCGATGCCCACGGCGCTGG
>Ga0209278_1001455_pt1 | contig 14431 bp, 13 predicted proteins | sample JI81BgreenDNA_FD_187504 | JGI IMG/M metagenome (GOLD analysis project Ga0209278, IMG submission 187504) | Wastewater effluent complex algal communities from Wisconsin, to seasonally profile nutrient transformation and Carbon sequestration -... | ecosystem: Engineered > WWTP > Effluent > Algae... | reverse complement strand
GGCAGGGGCCTTGCGCGAGGTGAGCCTGCGCAAAGCCGCGGTGGAGCTGCCCGGTGGCACGCTGGAGGTGGAATGGACCGCCGAGGGCGATGTGCTCATGAGCGGCCCTGTGGCCTATGTGTTCAACGGCGAGATCGCGATTTAAAACGGAAGCTTGAGGAGCGGCTAGCACTCCCCAAGCTTCTCAGGGGCCATCACATGGAACGGTACGTGATGGTATGGATATGGTAGCCTCGTTTCTCATCGTAAGTTGAGATGACACCCGGGGCTTTTCCAATCATGGCCATTTTTTCCCTGATCGCTTGCAGGTTGCGGCCATGATTGGGCAGGTATACCTGGATAGTGTTTCCCTGCAGTTCAGCTCGAGCGAGCGGCGCCCAGTTTGGATATGGCGCTGGGCCATTCCATTCCTCGATCATTGTAGCTAATTCCTGATAGCTTGACGCTATCAGGGAATTGGTTTTTGCCACGGGTCGAGTCATTTCCTTTCTCCCACATATCAGCCAAATCACGGAATTGCGATCTGGCAGGATTCAAAAAACGAAAGAATCCCAGAGATATTAGCGAACACAGATGACAAATTGATGACGGGAATGCCTTTTAGGTACGTCATCGCGATCCCTCGCGCGTGTGCCTGTGCGCATGATTGCCTTCGATTGCCGCGTAAAGTTAGTGAATTCATGGGGATGAGTGGTGCCGTCGCCTATGTATTCAATGGTGAGATCGCACTCTAAAAAAACGGAGGGGGGATCGCGCAAGGCGACCCCCAAACCTCACAGGGAAATGTAAACAGTGAAGCGCGCCTGCTTCGTGCCGGGTTGGTGAGCGTATCCTTCATAGCGTAAGCCATGTTGGATCGCCACCTGCGACAGCACTAGCAGGCTGCGCTGGCTGAGCGGGAAGCTGGCCACCAGTTTCCTGGGTAGTTTCTCCCAGGTCAGATGCGTAATGTCGGTGTTTTCGCGCTCCAGCCACTTCTTGATTCTCGACTTGCCGAATTCCTTCATCGCGTAAGCGATGAAATCATCCTGCGAGAGGGTCGAGTTAGTCATGCGTATACTCCCATACTTCAATCGGGCCACAGGATTGTGGGCTTGCGATTGGATCTTTAAAAAAGAAAGAACGCGGGCCATCTAACAGCCATGTGTGACGGTTTGATGACGAAACATGCGCAAGCAAACCTTTACTTTCTGGCCTTTTTCGCTAAGGAAACGGCCATGTCGATTGATGTGATCACCTTTGGTTGCCGCCTGAACACCTACGAGTCCGAGGTGATGAAGCAGCACGCCCAGAACGCAGGGCTTGCTGACACGCTCATTTTTAACACCTGCGCGGTAACGGCTGAGGCTGAGGCGCAAGCCCGTCAGGCCATTCGCCGTGCGCGGCGCGAACACCCCGATAAACGCATTGTGGTGACGGGTTGCGCGGCGCAGATCGCGCCAGAGAAATTCGCCAGCATGGACGAGGTGGATGTGGTGCTCGGCAACGAAGAGAAGATGCAGGGTGGGGAGTGGTTAAATCCGTCTTTGCGAGCGCAGCGAAGCAATCCCGCTTTAAGCCCTAAGAGCTGGATTGCCACGTCGCCTTCGGCTCCTCGCAATGACGAATGGGGAACCGAAAAAATCCGCGTCAACGACATCATGAGCGTGAAGGAAACCGCGGCGCATCTCGTTGCGTCGTTCGATGGCAAGGCACGCGCCTTCGTGCAGGTGCAGAATGGCTGCAACCATCGTTGCACGTTTTGTATTATCCCGTTCGGTCGGGGTAATTCGCGCAGCGTGCCCATCGGCGAGATCGCGGCCCAATGCCGGGCATTGGTGGATGCAGGCTACAACGAGATCGTGTTCACCGGCGTGGATATTTCTGATTATGGCAAGGATCTGCCCGGTGCGCCCACGCTGGGGCAGATGATGCGGCGTGTGCTGGCCCTTGTGCCGGAGTTAAAACGCCTGCGCCTCTCCAGTATCGATGCGGTGGAAGTGGACGATGATTTATACCGCCTCATCGCGGAGGAGCCACGGCTGATGCCGCATCTGCATGTGAGTTTGCAAGCCGGTGATGACATGGTACTCAAGCGCATGAAGCGCCGCCATTTGCGTGCTGATATCATCGAATTCTGCGAAAAAATCCGCATGCTTCGACCGCAGGTCGCATTCGGCGCGGATATTATTGCGGGCTTCCCCACCGAAACGGACGCGATGTTTGAAAACACACTGAAGCTGGTGGATGAGGTAGGCCTGACCTACCTGCATGTGTTCCCCTATTCGGCGCGGCAAGGCACGCCAGCGGCACGCATGCCGCAAGTGCCGAAGGAGGTGCGCAAGGCACGCGCGGCGCAGCTGCGCGCGGCAGGGGCCAAGCAGTTGGCGCAGTATTTGTCGGGCTTAGTGGGCAGCACGCAGCAGATCGTGGTGGAGCAGGACGGCCTAAGTGGCCACAGCGAAGGGTTTGCGCCGGTGAAACTGGCCCAGCCCGCGCCGGTGGGCAGTCTGCAAACGGTGCGCATTGCTAGCGCGGATGCAACGCACGGGTATGCCGCATGAATTGGCTGAGCAAATTAAGTGAGGGCTTAAAGAAAACCTCGACCTCCATCACCGAAGTGTTCACCAAAACGAAGCTCGATGCCGCGACGCTGGAAGCACTGGAAGAGCAGCTCATCATGGCCGATATGGGGGCAGCTACGGCCGCCAGTATCGTCGCGGAAATTGCCGAAGGCCGGGTGGATAAAGATATTGACGACGATGAGATCAAACAATTATTGGCCACCGCCGTTGCCAAGCGCCTGGCTCCCTATGCGGTGCCGCTGGATGTGGCCGTGTCCATCCCGTGCGTGGTACTGGTGGTAGGGGTGAATGGTAACGGCAAAACCACCACGATCGGCAAACTGGCGCATCACCACATGCAAGCGGGTAAGCGTGTGGCACTGGTCGCGGCGGATACGTTCCGCGCTGCGGCGGTAGAGCAGCTGCAACGCTGGGCAGAGCGCGCAGGCTGTGCGTTCCATCGCGGGGCGGAAGGGGCCGACCCCGCCGCTGTGGCCTATGCCGGGTTGGAAGCAGCCATAAAGGCTGGGGCCGATCTGGTGCTGATCGATACGGCAGGCCGCCTGCACACCAAAAAAGAGCTGATGGCCGAGCTGGAGAAGATCCTGAAAGTCATTCGTAAATTGCTGCCGGAAGCGCCGCACCATGTGCTGCAAGTGCTGGATGCGACCACGGGCCAGAACGCGCTGATGCAGCTGGAAGCCTTCCGCCAAGTGGCGGGGGTGACGGGGCTGGTCGTCACCAAACTGGATGGTACCGCCAAAGCCGGGGTGGTGCTGGCGCTCGCTGAGCGATTCCGCTTACCGATCCACGCCATCGGCGTAGGCGAGGGAGCAGAGGATTTGCAGCCCTTTACCGCCGACGCGTTCGCCCGTGCATTGGCCGGTTTGCCACCCGCCTAGTCTGTGGTAACTTGGCCGCAATGACCAAAGGCACCACGGGCGATATTTACGCAAATTTAGTAAATTCTTGGTATTCTTTTCATAAATCGGTAGAATTGGGCGAAATATCAGGGAAATCGTGGGATTGCGCGGTGCCCAAGTAAACAGCAAGTGGGGTAAATGCCAATGTCCGGTGGACGGTTGCAAGCAGATCCGTTGTTTCAAGGGCTTGCTCGCCCGCCGATGATCGCGGGCGTCAGCTTCATGTATTTCGTGCTGAATGCCATGCTCACCATGGTGTTTTTCATTAATACCAATTCATTCCTTGCCTTCATTTTTGGCGGTGTCATTCACCTGTTCGGCTACCTGCTCTGCATGAAGGAACCGCGCGCAGTGGAGCTTTGGATGTTGCGCATGAAATACGGCTTTAAAAGCTGGAATCGCCGCTATTACCACCACACTAATTCGTACGACGTGTTTTAGGAGCGCGCCCACCCTATGATGCTCAAGCCGTTGAAACGTCGTCAGGTCTCGAAGGCTGTCTATGCCGGGCGTGAAGTTTCTGCGGCTGATTTTATCCCCTATCAGCACCATTGGGACAAAGAGACCATCATCACCAAGAACATGGAATTGTTGCAGGTGATCCGCATTGAGGGCTTCTCGTTCGAGACGGCGGATGACGACGTGGTCGACATAAAAAAAATGGTGCGCAATTCGCTGTATAAATCCATGGCGGAGGGCACATTCGCCATGTGGTTCCATACCATGCGTCGTCGGCAGAGTGCGTATCCGGCGGGGGCAATGCCCCCGGGCTTCGCCAAATATGTCGACGATCAATGGCGCAAAAAGCACCATTCGCGTTCCAGCTTTGTGAATGAGCTCTACATCACCGTTGTGCGCAAGCAGGACACAAAGGGGGCGGCCAAGCTCGAGAATATCTTCAACCTGCTGGAGCGTAGCGCCAATAAAGAAGCCGAGGCGTTGCAGCTTAAAGAAGCCCACAAAGAGCTGAAAGAAGCCGTTTATCGCGTGCTTGCGACCTTCAAGGATTATGGTGCGCGCGTGCTGACCACGCGGATGACGGAATTCGGTCCCGTGTCGGAGCCACTGGAATTTCTTGGCAAGCTCGTCAATTGCGGTGACACGCAGAAGATGCTGGTGCCAACGATCGACATTTCGCACTACTTGCCCATCAACCGCCTCTATTTCGGCACCCGTGCGATTGAGATCCGCACGCCGACGGGAACCAAATATGCGGGCATCATCAGCATCAAGGAATACTCGCCGCACACCGCTGCCGGGATTATGGATGCGTTCTTGCAGCTGCCCTTTGAGTTCGTCATTAGCCAGAGTTACCAGTTTGAAAACCGGCAGACTGGCATTGGCTCCATGCAATTGCAGCAGCGACGTATGATGCAGGCACAGGATGTGGCGGTCAGTCAGGTGCGCGAGATCTCCGAAGCGCTTGATATGTCGATGTCGGGCCATATCGCGTTTGGGCAGCACCATCTCACCGTTACCTGCTATGAGGATAACCTGAATGCGCTTGAGGGCGCGCTTTCGATGGTGATCGCTGAACTGGTGAATGTGGGTATCAACCCGGTACGCGAAAAGCTGGTCATGGAGCAATGTTTCTGGGCGCAGCTGCCAGCAAACTTTGAATTCATTGGTCGTAAATCGAAAATCAATACGCTGAATATTGCTGGCTTTGCCGCCATGCATAATTATCCTATTGGTCGTGAGGCAGGGAACCATTGGGGCGATGCGGTGACGGTGTTCGATACCACGTCGGGCACGCCGTTCTTCTTTAACTTCCACGCACGCGATGTGGGGCATACCACCATTATCGGCCCCACCGGCGCAGGGAAGACGGTGCTGATGAATTTCCTTTGCGCGCAGGCGCAGAAATTCAATTGCCGCATGTTCCTGTTCGACAAAGACCGTGGCGCGGAAATTTTTGTGCGCGCCCTCAACGGCAAATACGCCAATATCGACCCTGGCCGTGCCTGCTATTTCAATCCGCTGCAACTCGATGACACGATGGAGAATCGCAGCTTCATCAGTGAATGGATCACGGCATTGGTGAGCGCCACCGGGGAAGTGGTGACCGCAGAGGAGCAGGAAATCATTGCGCGTGCAGTGGATGGTAATTTTAAGCTGGCTAAGGAAGATCGCGTGCTGCGCAATATCGCCCCATTCTTCGGGCTGGAAGTGCCGGGAAGCATCGCGGCGCGCCTGAAGCAGTGGCATTCGGGCGGGCGCTACAGTCAGATCTTTGATAACGTCAAGGATGTGGTGAATTTCAGCACCGATACGGTGTTCGGTTTCGAGATGGGCGATGTGCTTGCGAACAAGGCTACGCTCATTCCGGTGCTGCTTTATTTGTTCCACCGCATCCAGATTTCGCTGGATGGCACGCCGACGATGATCATCCTCGATGAGGCATGGGCGTTGATCGATAACAAAGTCTTTGCGGGCAAAATCAAAGATTGGCTTAAAACATTGCGGAAACTGAACGGCATGGTGGTGTTTGCTACCCAGTCCGTGGAAGATGCGGTGAATTCCGGCATTTCGGATACGCTGATACAGCAGACCGCCACGCAGATTTTCCTGCCCAACCCCAAAGCCACCGAGCCTTACCGGAAAGCCTTCATGCTTTCCGCGCGGGAATTTAACCTGCTGAAAAATACAGACCCTGCGTCGCGCTATTTCCTGGTCAAGCAAGGAAAAGACGTGGTGGTGGCACGCATTGATCTGTCCGGCATGGATGACATCATCCACGTGCTTTCCGGCCGCGCAGAAACGGTGGTGTTACTGGATGAGATTCGCGCCCAGGTGGGGGATGATCCCGACGATTGGTTGCCAATATTTACCCAACGGGTCAAACATCTCTGATGCATGCATGGCAACAGTTTGCACGTCGTCTCGTGGCCGTTGCGCTGCTGGTGCTGCTGGTGCCCGTATCATCGCCCATGGCGCAGCAACCGCTGGCGACACCCTCTGTCGTGCAAAGCACCTGCTCGGAATATTATGGCCTAACAAGCCGGATCGTGATGTGTGTTCGCGAATCGGTTGGCGACGCTATGAAGGTATATTTTGAAGATTTCTACCCATACATCAAAGGTGCCGTCGCTGGGTTTCTCACGCTCAGTGTGGTGGTGATCGGCGTGATGGCCAGCTTCGGGATGCTTGAGAAAATCGGGCGCGATACGTTTGTATTCACGATGAAGCTGACGATGGTGTCTTTCTTCTCGGCGACTGCGCCACAAATTTACTATACGATCATCCCGATCATGGATGCCGCCTCCGGTGCCGTCGTCGAGTTTACCCCGACCAGTGGGCCGCTGACCGACGAAGCGACGATCGACCAGTCCACCTGCTACAAGCGCATGCAGGAGAACATCCAGAATTCTGGTTCTCAGACTTATAGTGCTCCGTGGCTTACGGTCGATTGCATGCTGGATTCGGTCTTTGGTATTAAAATCGACAGCCTTGTGCAAAGCGCAAATAAAAACACCCCAACCAAAGGGGCGGCGGATGGCTGGTATAACGAGAACCTTCAGGGCAACGGTCTGAGCCGCGGCATGACAGCGTTTTTCTTCTCGTCGCTGCAAACATCCATTCTTGGGCTATTGTTTGGTGCCATTGGCTTTTTCTTTCTCTATGGCATCGTTTGGCTAATTCTGAAGGCGCTGTTTGTGTATCTTGGTGCGTTCATTGCGCTGGCCTTTATGTGCCTGTTCGCGCCGTTCTTCATTCCGCTGGTCATGTTCCGGGTCACCAAACCCTATTTTGACAAGTGGGTAAAACTGACGCTTTCGTTTATGTTGCAGCCAGTGATCATTCTGGCCTTCGTGACCTTTATGCTGGCCGCGGTCGACCTCGTGCTCTTCACCGGCCAATACTCGGTGATGTACCGTATCGCGGGCGAAGAGTCGCGCAGGGCTGATTTTAACCTGAACAGCTACCTTGAGGCGAAAGAGATCATCACTAAGGAATCTGCGGCGCCCATCCAGTTGCGTACGGGGCGTTCATCGGAAGGTATCGAGAAGACCGCAGCAGGGCTGATCGGGGAAGCAGTCATTCGGGATTGCAGCGAAGCCGTGACGAAAATGGATCCCAAAGCGGAGCAGATTTGCAGCGAATCCTACCCGGTGAAGTTCTGGAAGGATTCTATTAACTGGAAGAACATGGCGGCGGCGCGTAATCCAGCCGTCACAATTGAATCGCCATCGACCACGCCAGAGCAGCAGATTTCGCGCGAAGTCATTGCCGCACTGCTCTTCGCCGCGGTGGTGGTGTATGTGCTGAATGGGCTGATGCATGTGGTACCCAGTATCGTGAATGATCTGCTCGGCGATGCCTACAGCTCGCCAAGCCTGTCATCCGGATTTAGCCGACGCGGCGGCGGTGGCTTGGGGGATGCGGTAAGCCGTATCTCATCACAGATTCAAGGAAGGAAATGATCGGCGTTATGGCACGGCAGGGGTCCATTCGATCAAAACATCGCCTGTTGCTGGCAACGCTGCTGGCTGCATTGGTCTTTGTAATGGCCGATGGATGGGTGAATACCAGCCAGCAGGCCTATGCCCTCACTGCGCCCACAACGCCAACGCCGGAGGGGACGCCGTCCAATTTTAACCCGGAGACGGTGGATGCCAATGGCCAGCGCATTAGCTGCTCCAGCCTGCCAGAGGCACAGGACGGGGTGTTCCTTGGAAAAATTGTCCCCTGCATATTACGCACGATCGAAACATCGGCGATATCATTTTCCGAGCAATTCATCGCCAGGATGCAGCCAGTTTTTTTTGCATTTCTAACCTTCGTGATCGTGATGTTCGGTTTGAAAGTGCTGCAGAATGAAGGCCAAATTCAGGCCGAAGCCTTTAAGCTTCTCCTCAAGATCGGCTTCGCCATGACCATTCTGGCCGCTATTCCAACGCAGCTGATTCCGGCCGCGTATGGCATTATGAACGAGGGGCAGTCCATTGTGATGTCGACGCTGGGCTCTGAGTCCAGTGTGCAATGCGACGTTGCTGCCAATCAAGGGGAAGGTACGCCGCTAATCTGGCAGCAGGCCGATTGCATTCTCGGTAAGCTCTATGGCTTTACGACGGGCACGGGCCCCAATGGTGAGAAAACCCCAAACATGCTGCTAGCCAGCAGTATTTTTGGCATGCTGGGTGGGTTTTTCTTTGGTGGTAGTTTCGGTGTAGCTCTCTTTTTCATGTGCGTTGGTGTGCTGGTCAGCATGTTTATGTTGGTGGCGCGGATCGTGCTTTCGTTCGTCAACGCTTACCTTTTTATTGCCATCTACATGATCATTGCGCCGCTGTTTCTGCCGCTCATGTTCCTTCGTGTGACGACGGATTATTTCGATAAATGGACGAAAGGTATCATCGCGGCGATTATGATGCCGACGTTGATCGCGGCGTATGTTGTGCTTGCCTTAGGCATGTACGAAGCGCTGTTATTCTCTGACAATGCCTCGATCAAAAAACTCTTTGATTACCCCACTGTAGCAAAGGGCATGGAGCTGCCAAAGCAAGCCTGCGACAAGCAGCTTACCAATGACCCGAACTTCCGTGCGCTGGCAACCGGCCAGGGTGAGTCGCAGCTTTATGACAGCCCGTTCTTGCAGAATCTGCTGAACCCTATGCTGAGTGGGGCGAATAACTTATGCGGTGGTCTGAAATTGCCTGTTTTTAACATCACCGAAACGGATGAAAAGTTTGAATCAGAGAAGCAAGCTTTTACCCAGCTGTTTTTTGATATGTTCAAGGTACTGGTGATGGGCTTTTTGCTGACGCAAGGCTTCCAAGCGGTACAGGGCGTTATTCGCTTGATCATTGGTTCCCCCGCTGTGGTGATCTCGCTGGATGCGGCAGGCACCCTGGAAACACGGCTACAGACTGGCATCGGCGCAGCAAAAAGTTCATTCCAGAATAGTCTTCAATTCAAAGACAAGAAAAACGAAAAGGATCCGGATGAGAATCTGACGGGTGCGGCTTTCGTCGAGCGCATGTTGAGCGGGCGACCATTGCGTGAAGCGATTGGCTCACCCAGTGGATCAAAAGGGCCAGGCAAAGGTTTCCTGGGTGGCATTACGCGAGAATAATGATGGACATGAAAATGGGGCAACGTATGAACATTTACCGTCGAGGCATAGCAGGCATGTTGCTGGCAATGTTGGTTACGCTAATGCTGCCACAAGCCGCACAGGCACAGACGACACCCCCCGCCGCGCCCACAGCGCCGACCGCCCAGCCAAACTCCGAGGTATGCACCAGCTTTGGCTCGCGGCAGAGCTTTCTAGGTGGCGACCCTTCGGCTACGGGATCCACAGCGGGCGGCAATCAGCTGCTTAGTGAAGTCTATCTCTACATCACAAATGTGGTCGGTGCGGCCACACAAAAACTCTATGAGGCCTTCACGCAGAATGCCGGCTACCAAAAAGCTGTGTATGCCTCATTGGTGCTGATGGTGTTGATTTTTGGCGTCGGATTTACCATGGGCGTTATTCAGCCAAGCTTCGGGCAAGTGCTGATTCGACTGGTCAAGTTCGGACTGGTGGTGAGCCTTGTTTCAAGCACCGGCTGGGCATTCTTCAATATGTACGTGGTCACGTTTTTCAACCAGGGCACCGATGATCTGATTGTGGCGGTCACCCAAATTGGTACCGGGGTGCAGGCGCCTCCCAACTCCACGCCGTTTTATCAGCTCGATAAAATCGCGGAATTCGTGATCCATCCGGATTCGATCATCATGGCGATGGGCATGGTGGGTACGGGTGGCCCGTTCGGCTTATTCATGAGCGGTTTGAGCGTCATTACGCTGATGATGTTCGTCAAAGTACTGGTGAAGGCACTGCAGTTCTATGCCATCTCGTATGTGGCGCGTTCGTTGCTGCTTGGGCTGGGGCCGATCTTCATCGTCTTTTTGCTGTTTGATAAGACCAAGCAACTATTCGTGAACTGGGTGAATGCGCTGTTGTCGCTTTCATTGCAACCCATCTTACTCTTCACCTTCTTATCCTTCTTTATGGTGCTGATCGAGAGTGCCGCACGCGACATGCTCTCAACCGAACTGTGTTGGGGGGAATTTAAAAGTCAGGAAGGAACGCCGAATAAAATGAGTTTCTGGCGGTTGACCGACCCTAAAACCGGCCAGCCGATTGCCTCAGAGATGACGTGGAAGGGCTCCATGGATTGTATCATTAGTGGGGAAGGGAACTGCCCGGAATTCCCCGTCTCCATCATCGATACACTTACCTTCCTGATGTTGGTGTATCTGGCGTCGCGCTTTGCTGAAATCACGGAGCGGATTGCGTCAGAGCTGTCGAACGCTTACGTCGCGCTTGACGCAGGGGCCAGACTCGAACAATTTGGCAACAAGAGTAATAGCTCGATATTAGGCAATTGGGGTAGCTCGGATACAAAATCGAAATCACCCGTAGGAACGCGAGGATAAGGAGTACACAATGAAACCATGGACCATGTTACTTCTGCTTGCCGCGCCACTGGTGCTTGCTGCCTGTGAATCGGAAAGTTTGGAGCCGTTGCAAAGCCCTTGCGTGGGGCTGGAGGATAGCCCCTGCGGACCAAAGCGCGTGCCGGCGATGAACCATGCGAAGGCTGGCATGCCGCCGCAGCGCCTTTCTGCCTAGGTATCATTGAGGGAATGGTTGAAAGGCCGTGCGGGATCTAAAAGCCGCGGCCACTGCCTTTACCACCATTGGGTGGGACATAACCCGGATACTGCTCGTTCGGTTTCCCATCCGGCTTATTGCGCCCATCATTTGCGGCGGGTGAGGGTTTGACCGGGGTCGCCTTGCTGCCAACCGGTGTGCCATTAAGCAGGGTTTTATACCCCGGTTTCGTCGGGTTGGCGGGGCCATCGACCAGCCCTGTCGCATTGGTAGCCGCCTTCAGGGATTGCAGGGTTTTGGCATCGATCTTCATCGCCGCCTGACGTGCCGCGACTTCGCGCTGATGCTGTTCTTCGTGCTGATGGTCGTTGGCCACGCTAGCGCGCATGGCGGCATTCCGCTGCATCATGGCGGCACGCTGGGCAGCGGTGAGGTTGGGGTTCAGCAGTGGATTGTTCGTGCTACTGCTGCGCTGTTGCTGCTGCGCTGCGTTGCGTTGTTGCTGCGCCACTTGCCGCGGGTTGGTTGGGCGTGGCTGGGCAGCAGGGGGTGTTTGCTGCCCCTGTTGTGCGGCGCGTGCGGCGGTCTGGCTCTGAATGCGTGCCGCTTGGGCTTGTGCCACGGCTGCTTCCGCCGCAAGAATCTCGGCATTGCGTTTGCCAGCCGCATCGCGGTTGCTGCCATCGTTGGTAGTTTGCAGGGCTTGCCCGGCAATGGGGGCAGCATTCATGTAGGTACCGCCCAGTTCATTGCCTGCTTTATGACCAACGGAGGCGCCCGGCCCCTGAATGGCCTGAATGCGGTTTAATACCGTGTCGATTCCGCCTTCCACGCGCTGCAGCAGTTCGCCGAAGCTGGCATTGCCGATATCTTTATACGCCGCCGGCATTTGCGCAATGCGCGCGCCGATGCGTTCGGCCAGTGGCATGTTCCCCACCGATTTGGCCAGTTCCAGCGCTTGCAGCTTGGCAAGGTAGCCCAGCTGCCCTACGGCCAGCGTGGCCGAAGCAATGGCCGGGTGTTGTGCGATTTTGGCATCAATGCCGCGGCCCCAGGCAAGCAGCCGTTCATACACCATGGCCACGCCCTGCACACCACCTACAGCGGCCACGTCGTCGCCCGGGTTCAGGCGCAGCGCATCGCGCGCATTTTTAGTACCAAGGCCAAGCTTGAGCTTGCGCAGGATTTCCCTGGCGATCTCGATCGCATCCTGCCGCACCGGCTCGGAAAGCTGGCTCACATCCGTCAGTCGGCTGGCCGTGCTGAGCAGCTGGTTACCCATCGCGTCCATGTCGCTGGCAAGGGCGGTTTTTTCTATCACCTGCTGGAGCGCTTCGCGCTCGGCCTGCAAATTGGCGAGCTTCTCTGCGGCCATATCTTCTGCGAGGTGGCCTTTATCGGCCTGTGCGAATACATCGCCCATGAACGGCGTCGCAATCGCGCTGGGCAGCATCCAGTCTTCAAAGGTTTTGCCGCCGAACAGCGCCACCACGGCTGAGAACGGGCGCTTCCAGCTGGATTGGCGCTGCATCTCGAGGATTCTCTCATAGATATACTGCGCGCCTTTGCCATTGGGCTGGCAGGCAAGATTAATATCGATGAAGGGCTTGCTGTCATCATGGTAGGGGATGAAGCCAAGAAATACCTGATTATTACGTAAGCCTTCGCCCACGAAATTGGCGATCTGCTCCATCGATTGCTGCGCTTTTTCGTATGTCATGCCAGGCGGCGTTTCGGCATAATAGGTTTGCATGATGAAGTTGCGCACCGCGGCGATGTTGTCGCGCGTATTGCGGAATTTTTCGCTGTCGAAGGTTGCGTCTTCGGGATCGTCAAAATACGGGCTATTGATGATTTTGGCGATGATCGTATCGAAATACGGATAATCAGTGATGGAGAAATTCACATCCACCGAACGGTCATGGATGATGCCGATCAGGGCTTCCCAGCCACTCTCGTTCGGTACGGCATAGCGGCCCACGCCGGGCACATTATGGGTCGAGCAATTCTCGTACAGGCTTGCCTCGGCTAGTTGGTCTGCCTGACTTGCGGCATCGGTAATCTCTCGCAGTTCGGCCTGCGCCTGTGCTACCACATCATCCAGTGCGGCGGCTTCGCGCACCAGGCTGCTGATGGAACCTTCCTGTTGGGTGGGGTCGGCCATGTGGCCACCTGCTTTCCTATGGTATCATTAAGCCGAGGTGGGGCCAGCAGCGCCGCCGCCTTCTTGCTGTGCAGCGCCTAGCGCGTAGACGCACAGATCCTCGAAGGAGACGTTATTTTCCTGGCTGATCTTGAACAGCTTCTCGAAGCTGTCCATCACGTCCTGCGGGATGTTGCCGCCCCGCTCGGAGCTAAGCCACCAGCTTTGGAATTGCAGCGGGTGCTTCTTCGGGTGCGGGTCGCCGATATAGACATGGAACGGGTGTTTGACGCCGTTAAAATCGCAAGGAACAGTAAAGCGCTTCATGGTTCAACCTTTGGCAAGGAACGTTTCTTCTAGCTTACACTATACCGTGAAATTGTTACAAAATCGTGACGAAATCGGGTCCCGGCTCTGTTTTTTAGCAGCGCGCGTGCTTGCAGAGCGACGGAAAATCAGTGGCTTAGGCGTTGCCGCTATAGGCCTTGCGCTTGGTGAAGCTGAAATTCTCCGCATAGGCCTTCGGCGCAATGCGCGCTTCTTTCGGCTCACGCACCGTGTAGGCGATGCCGTGTGCTTCCGCGTAGGCGATGGCGTCGTCACGGCTGTCAAACTTCAGTTGAAGCTGCTGCGGCGCGGTTTCGCTCATGCTGGTCCAGCCCATGAGCGGCTCGGGCGTCATCGGCAGGGTGCGGGTGAACTCGAGCAGCCAGAAGCGGGTTTTTGCTTTGCCCGATTGCGTGGCCGTTTTGGCGGGTTGGTAAATAATGGCGTGTGTCATACGGCCTGCATACCTAGGTCCCATTCAATAATCAAGTGTCCGTCATTGCATGGAGCGAAAGCGACGCGGCAATCCATGAAGCTATCCCACAAACAGCGATGGATTGCTTCGCATGCCCTCGCCATGACGATTATTTCTTTTTCTTCGGCGCTGCTTTCTTTTTAGCTACCGGTTTTTTCGCCGGGGCATCGGCTTTGGCGGCGGCAGTTTTGGCAGGTGCTTTTTTCACCGGTAGCTTCTTACCCTTGGCTTTCACCGGCGTGGTGGGCAGAAGCGGCAGCGCTTCCTCCAGCGTGAACTCCTCAGCCACGCTGCCTTTGGGCAACGTCACGTTCTTTTTGCCGAACTTGATGTAGGGGCCATAGCGGCCTTTGAGGATGACGATTTTCTCGCCCGTTTGCGGGTGTTCGCCCAGCTCCTTCAGCGGGGCAGGGG
>Ga0209278_1001454_pt1 | contig 14432 bp, 9 predicted proteins | sample JI81BgreenDNA_FD_187504 | JGI IMG/M metagenome (GOLD analysis project Ga0209278, IMG submission 187504) | Wastewater effluent complex algal communities from Wisconsin, to seasonally profile nutrient transformation and Carbon sequestration -... | ecosystem: Engineered > WWTP > Effluent > Algae... | reverse complement strand
TGGACTGCCGGCTGAGGGTGGTTTATGACAATGCCACCGAGAGCGATTTGCTGTTGCGATCGCTCCAGCGTGCTTTAAATAAAGACAAGGCCAGCCGCCGCATCACCACCCCAGATTTCGGCCCCCTATTTTCTCACATTGAAGCAGCAGACGACTTACCAACTGGGTACATTTACGTGCTCAGGAGCCAATCGGATCACCCCTTCATTGCGGAGAATCGGTCTATTATTCACAAGATCGGCGTCACCGGAGGAGACGTAAAAAGCCGAATTGCCAACGCCAAGAAAGACCCCACCTATCTACTAGCAGATGTGGAAATCGTCGCAAAATTCAAACTGGCAAATATGAACCGGAAGCGACTTGAGGCACTCCTTCAGAAGTTCTTCGCCAGTGCTCGATTGGATTTGGAATTACAGGATCGCTTCGGTATACCAGTGCAGCCAAGGGAGTGGTTCCTCGTTCCACTAGAAGTCATTGAGGAGGCGATCGAAAAAATCAAGGAAGGAACCCTCGATCAATTCCGGTACGATCGGGAGACAGCAAGTCTTACTCGATCGTAATGCTATCTAAGGGGAATACGTCCAATTAGAACCCAAACTAAAAATGGCAAAGGATCTCTTCCACAACAGGGTCAAAATCGCCCTACAAAAAGATGGCTGGAAGATTACCCACGATCCCTACCAGTTACGCTATGGTGTTGCTGATGTCTACATCGATCTTGCAGCCGAAGAAGCGATCGCCGCTGAAAAAGAAGGACGTAAAATAGCTGTAGAAGTCAAAAGTTTCGTAGGTAGCTCCACCATTTCTGAATTCCACACTGCCCTCGGTCAATTCCTCAACTATCGCGTTGCCCTCGAAGTCTCTAGCGAACCCGAACGTATACTGTATCTGGCAGTGCCCACCGATACCTACCAAAGTTTTCTCAGATTTGAACCCGCAAAAACTGTCATCGAACGTTATGAAATCCGACTAATTATTTATAATCCAACTCGTGAGGCGATCGACCAATGGATAGACTAAACGAATACCGCCAAATTGTTTGTGACTTTCTCGAAGACTTTTCTAAAAATGACGCAAATGCTCAGCTAATATTCGATTTCGCCCGCGATCGATACCTCGTTATGCACAACGAATGGCGCGACGAATATCGCATCTATGGGTGTGCCATGCAGCTTGATATCATCGAAAATCAAATCTGGATTCAACACAACAGTACCGAAATCTACATCGATCGAGAACTGATTCAACGCGGCGTGTCTCCTCAAGATATCATTCTTGGGTTTCGCTCCCCCAGCATCCGAAAACTCCTTGCCACCAACTATTCCTAGAGACCAAGGTTTGGAACAGTTAGATGGATAAGTAGTTAGACAGAATTAATTACACAAAATAGAATCTGAAATTCTCTTCCCGTAAGCTTTGCAACATTATATATGTGTAAATATTTCTGTCTCGGTTTTCGCATATATATTTTATGCTCGATACCCCAACTGTCACCAAGCAGAATCTGGGATTAAATATTAACTATCTTGAATTGTGGGAGACATTGCCATATTTTGTGCTTGTTGCTGCATGAATTCAATGTCCGATCGCGACCAAGTGCGGGGCCCGCTGCACTGATGAGCAATTAACAGCCCCCACAGTCCTTTGTTTGTTAAAATTGGCACGACTAAATTGGCGCGAACTTTCAGGCTAAGCAGAAAATCTCGGTGACATGGGTTAATTGGTTCTACTTCAATATCTGCAATTGCTTTAACTCTGCCCGCTTCGTACAAAGCAGCGTATTCGCCGCTAAAACATTCGTCTGGCCCCGTTGAACCCAAGATTGAGAGTTCGATCGCACTTAACATCTCGTAAGTCACTCGACCTTGCCACTGTTTGTAAAAATGATAAAGCACCGCGCGATCGCTCTGCAAAACTTCTCGAATGTCGTAGAGGGATTTTTCAACTAATACATCGCGCTTTAGACGATCTGTCAAGCGGTTAACAATGTTTTGCAGGCGATCGCCCGACATAGTATTAACTCCTTTAGTTCCTAGTACACTCGCCCGATCTTAATTATTGAACTGGCGCTATCAACAAAACTCAATTTCTTGCGCTTCGAGATTTTCGCGCGCTCTAAAATGAGTAATTTTTGGCTTAACAGTTGTCTGGATGCCAGCAACATTATACTATTATTTTGACAGAGATAGCAATCTTTTTGGGAAACGGGCAATGGCGTCGGGCCCCGCAAGCTACGGCTTTTTTTCGCGAAGAACCACCGATGGGACGCCTGTTCCACAAATGAAGAGAAAAGGAAGAGTTTACAAGTGCTGGGAGAATTGCTAGATCGGCCTAAAGTTGGTTCCTCTTAAAGAGAGGAACTGCTAGGCTATCTCGATAGCTAGAGGAAGCATCAAATATGTCTGTGCTAGAAGGAAGCTGCTTGGAAACACGAATTTATCGCTACGAACGGCATTAAACTGCACTATGTCACTCAAGGTTCTGGGCCGCTGATGCTGATGCTGCACGGATTTCCTGAATTTTGGTATTCTTGGCGGCATCAAATCCCAGAATTTGCATCAGATTATAAAGTTGTCGCTGTGGATCTCAGGGGTTACAACGACAGCGACAAACCTCGCGATCGATCTGCTTACGTTATGGCAGAGTTTGTGCAAGATGTCAAGGGCATTATTCAGGGTTTGGGATACGAAAGTTGCGTCTTAGTTGGTCACGACTGGGGAGGCGCGATCGCCTGGAATTTTGCTTATGCTTATCCCGAAATGGTGGATAAATTAATTGTGATGAATCTACCGCATCCGGCCAAGTTTGCTGAAGGGTTACGCACTCCCCAACAATTGCTGAAAAGTTGGTACATCTTTTTATTTCAGTTGCCAGTTTTGCCGGAGTTGTTAATTCAGTGGGACGACTATCAAGCAATTTCGGCTGCTTTGGAAGGTATGGCAGTTGACAAAAGCACCTTTAGTCCCTCAGATATCGAAGCTTACAAAGATGCCGCTGCCAAACGGGGCGCTCTGACTGCTACTATCAATTATTACCGCAATATTGCTCGCGGATTTCTCGATCGCCAGAATTGGAGCGTGCTGGAAGTTCCGACGCTGATGATTTGGGGAGAAAAAGATGCGGCCCTCGGCAAAGAGTTAACCTATGGAACCGCAGATTACGTGCGGGATTTTCAGATTCATTACATTCCTAATTGCAGCCACTGGGTGCAGCAGGAACAGCCGCAGTTAGTGAATCGGTACATGAGAGATTTTTTGGCAAGCAAAGCTGTTTGAGCTGATATTTGGCACTATTTTCTCCGGCCGCACTTTTTTGTAATTTCTAGTGTTGGAGGCGCTCTGACGATCGTAAACCGGGTTTTTTACCGAGATTGAAAATCTTAATTAAGTATTTTCGTAAAAAACCCGGTAACAAGTGAGTCTCGACGTTCACCGACTGCTGATTCCCTCCGTCGTGCGCCCGCTCATTTCCCAGGGCTGAATGCGGTAAATTGCGATGGTCTCCGCACGCCCTTGCGAGTCAATCCAGGTGCGATTGATGGCGGGCGAAAGTTTGGGGTTGTGTTCTTTGACCAATTCCATCGCGCGATCGATGTCTTCCTGCTGCGTAAGGCGTTCTGCTCGCCCGTTCACGACAACGCTGCGCCAGTGTTCCATATCGCGGACTTCTTCCACTTGCAAGCAGACTTCTGGATTGCCGTCGATATACTTCGTTTTCATCCCGACTGTTGTGAAAATGTATATGTCCGAATCTTGGAGATAATAGTGCATTGGCACAACGTAGGGAAGCCCTTCAAATACACAGCCGAGGTGTCCGTGTCCTACTTGCTGCAAAAGTTCTTGTATTTCTTTTGAACTCATTTCATCAATATCTAACATTTTTATGCTCCTTTAAGACTTACTCTAGAGAAATCCATCGATGTTTTAGGTTGCTTCACGAGTGGGGCTTTGGGTCTAATTATTGCATTTTTGATGCGCCTGTTTTGTAGCTATAAACAAGTATAGAAGTTCTCCGAGCATAACCTAGGTTGGTCACCAATATCATCTACCTTTAGACCGATATATTTTTTGTGGGGAAAATTGTAGGATTTGGGAAATAAACCCTCGGCAATTGCTGAGGGTTTAATGTTTTTATTAAATGGCGATCGTCTAATTAATTAATAAAAGCGTTTTTTCCTAACGGGACTTAAACAAATTTTCAGCCCAGATCAAGCCCAAACTCACTTTATCTGCAGCTTGGGCGTCCATGTTTTGTTGTTACCCGCGAACAAAAGGCGATCGTCCCTTGGAATGCTCTGACCTATCTTTTTTAACACAAGTCGATCAAATATGAGGCCTGGCTGGCTTTCCGGCGGCGTTGTCACCCCGCCAGATATTTAACGCAATTTATATGGTTAATTGTTATACCCAAATATTTTACTGTGGTTGTTCGAGGTGAACCTTCACTTTTGACTGCTACCTGTGCTATTTTACTTTATGTGTTAATTCGGGAAATTGGTATAGTTAATGCTTTTTTATTACAATAGCTAACAAACTCGATCGCCCGTTAAGTTAGATTAGCGATGGGTATATTTACCTCGAACAGAAAATAACCTAAATTAGTAGTTAAATAATACGTGTTATCAAAAACTAGAATTCTGATTTTTTTTCTAGGTGTTTTAATTGCCATCAGCCTAGGGTTGTTCATCGGAATGACAACTTTTGCTCAAAACATCGAAACAATTAAAATTTCCGGCACTGCTGCGGGTGTCAGCACTCGCTACATCGGTGCAGTCGAAGGCAATATCAATTTCGACATCAAAGATTTGCAAGATTTGGGAATTAATACCTACCGCATTTACGGGGGTATGTCTCGATGGGAAGCTGAAGATGATGATGGTAAATACGGTTGGCCATCTATTGACGAAATTAAGACAAATCCCAATATAATTAATTGGGCACATTGGGATCAGATGATGACTAATCCGCCCCAGGGTAGCGATTATTGGTGGTCGGGACGACCAGGTAGGGTTTGGCAAGGCAATGCCAGGACTATTTTTAATAGTCTCAAACAAGCAAATATTCGCCCGGTTGTGAGTATTCGTAATGTTGATAATAACTGGAATCCCAGTTGGGCACTGCAACTGAATCCGCCGCGCACAGGAGAAGATTGGAACGAGTGGTGGGAACACGTTTTTGCTACGGTTTATTGGCTGAATGTTCGCAATGATTACCGCGTTGATGATTGGGAAATTCACAACGAACCGGACAATCGCGATCAGGGTTGGGGCGGGACTAGGGCTGACTATTTTGAATTGGTTAAGGTGGCAAAAGATGCGATCGACTTTGTTTATAAAACTTATTTGCCTTCGCGCACTTACCGCATCCACGGCCCGAAAACCATAGGCGGCAGCAATTGGCCGGCTAGTGCTTTGCAGGAAATACCGAATTATTTCGATACAGTCAATGTCCACAACTACGATGCAGATATTTCTAGCTACACCCGCAAAGTGCGCGGCTGGATGAACGGTACTGTCCGCGCTAACTCGCAGCTTTGGGTAGGAGAATGGGGAACTTACAACATGAGCTACGGTGATTTATCTTTAGCTTTAAATTTGATTAAGAATTTGATTCGAGGTTCTCAACCGGGGGATAATTATATTGACGGCAGTCACATATTCTGTTTGTACGACTGGGGCAAGCCCGCAGGGGCGGAAGGTTTGCTAGGGGACGGGGGAAAACGGCGCGCAGGCTACTATGCTTTACGGATGGGAATTAGGGCTTTGCAGGGCGGGAAAGCTACCTTTTTTCCTATCACTAATAGTTCGGATTTAATGGCAGTTGCAACTCTTGATGCTAGCAAGAATGTTTACTTGCTGGTTGTCAATGACCGAGCAACATCTTACACTGTTAATGCTGATATTTCGGAGCTGATAAAAACTGGTAATGGCACGGTGCGGGAGTTCAGTTCTAAAACAATGGATGAGGTTGTTGGTAGCTTAAGGCTCAAGGGTGGCAATGCGAGTTTTACACTGGCAGGGAACAGCGCTATTCTCATCAAGTTCGATCGCCAGAATTGAAGCTCAAATCCTCTGGGCCATAATTGGGATAAGATAGAATTAGTTATGCTCAAAATTATTTATTTTCTGCCTGCTTGGCCTTGGAACCCTGGAACCCTCGAACCCTCGAACCCCCAATTGCACAGTTGCAATACCTAAATGTCATGTTGTGATTCCCCTCCTGTCGCTGGTAAATTGGTAGGGTGCAGGTATCTGGCCTCAAACAGAATGTGAGCGAGAGTTCCGTTGAGGGGCAGAAAGTAGGGTGCAGTCTAGACAATCGCAGAAATTCTTGCTCGTAAACCCGCAGCAGTTAGGCTAGGCGAGGAATTACCCGCCCGCCTTCATGTCCGCCCTCTGGCAGATAGCATTGGTTCTGGAAGTCAGAAGCCGTCAATTATCAGGATATGGCACGGAATTAATTTTAAATGCCAAGATGCTGGAAGTATGGGTGAGTTGAATCGTACAGAAACTTTGAGCGCGCTTGGAAATCTCGCGGGTAAAGCCTCTCAATCAACCTGCTGCTCGCGATCGGCTTTTTCCAACAAATATCACTTTTATGCCCCCTGATGTTTATTCCCTCCCTCAGTCAGGTCATCAACCGCAATCCCCTCACCGTCACCCCTGAGACGCCCGTAGAAAAGGCGATCGAGCTGATGAGTAGCACAGGAGCCAGTTACGTCCTCGTGGTAGAACCGCGCGGGAATTATCAACTCGGAAATCCCACGAACGGGACTTCCCCACAATCGCGGGAACAGTCGGGTTTCTACAACGGTGTACCGCGTGCGCTACACGCAGGAGGCAACGGGCGGCCTCTCAACGGCTCAAAAGCTCCCTATCCTAGCAGCCAGACAGTGCTGGGGATTTTTACAGCGCGAGATATCGTACAGCTAAATTCGATCGGCGCTGCTTTGAGGGGATTTGCGATCGAGCAAATCATGATCAGAACCGTAACTGTAGCCAGAGAATCGGAAATTCCCGACTTTTTTGCCTTAGCCAATCTGCTGGATAAAAATCAGATCAGCCATTTGCCCGTCGTCAGCGAGGCTGAAGAACTTGTCGGTTTAATTAGCTCTCAAAGCTTGGTGCAAGTGTTGCAGGAAATTGGGGAATCGACACCAAAAGCAATTAGCAGCGCTTCGCTACCTGCGGCTTTCGCGTTCCCTCCGCCGCTGCCAATTGTGCATCAAAAATTAGAGCTGCCCGCAAGTTTAATTAAACTTTATCAAATCCCTCAAATAGCAGCTTCACGAATAATTCACGCTCCTTCTAATTCTTCGGTTCGCTACTTGGCGCAACTGATGTTTAGACACAATGTTAGTTATGTATTAATCACTGAAACCCCCGATCAACACTCGACTGGTGCTGCTCACAATTCCAAATTTACAAATCCCAACATTCACAAACTGGTTGGGGTGGTAAGTTCGCGGGATATCGTGCAGTTGCAGGCCCTGGGAAGAGACTCTAACAAAATTAAAGCGGGAGCAATTTGCAGCAGTTCGCCGCCACTGGTGCGATCGCACTCTAGCCTCGAAGCAGCCGTGGCGCTGCTGCAAAAACACTACTGCCAGTTGCCTTTATTAGTCATCAACGAAACAAATCACCCGATCGGGATTATTAATCCTAAAACTATCCTTTTACAAGCGCTGGATTCCAAATCTCTGCATTCTGGCTTAATTGCTTTGCAGCGCCAGCTAGAATCTAGCAACGCTCAATACAAAAAACTCTCAGCAGAAATACAGCGGACAGCAGCAAATAGCCACGAGATGGCTGAAATTTCTTACCACAGTTTCGTAGAGCGGCCAAATCTCCCCCCTGCAGTCAACAATCAGGGGATTTGGGACTGGAATCTCGAAACAGATGAGTTTTTTTATTCGGCGCGGTGGCAAGAAATGCTGGGCTACCAAGAAGGGGAAATCTCGAATCGCCGATCGGAATGGTGGAGTCGCATCCACCGAGATGATATTGACTCGGTAAAGGCAGCTTTAGAAGAACACTTCGCCCAAAAGACACCGGATTTTGCAGCCGAATATCGGATGTACTGTAAAGACGGCAGCACTGTCTGGGTGCTGAACCGAGGTCAAGTTTTACGCAGCGCTACTGGCAAACCGCTGCGGGTAGTAGGAACTCATACAGATATTACTCTAAACAAGCAGTTTGAAGTCAAAAACCGCGAGTACGATCGAGAACAATTCCATCTATTTGACTCTTTGAAAGCAACAGTAATTTTCCACATAGATGCGGCGGGGGTTTGGAAATTCCTCAACCGCGCTTGGACGGAAATTACTAATTATGCGGTTTCCGAAAGTTTGCAAACTAATTTTTTAGAGTGGGTGCATCCAGATGAGCGCGAGCAATGTGCAAATTTATTGGAGTCTTTGCTGTCCGGGAAGTCGGAATTTGAACGGCGAGAACTGCGATTTAAGTCCAAGTCGGTTTCGGAAAAAAACTCCTTGGGAATTCACAGTAATTCCGGCTTTGTTTCCGTAGAATTATTTGCCCAAGTCCGCCGGAATTCGCAAGGCGAAATAGCGGGAATTTTCGGGACTTTGCACGATGTCTGCAACCGCCTCGAAGGAGTTGAGGAACTGCGGGAAAGTGAGCGGGCAATTCGATCGCTCTACGAGGTAATGGTGAGCTCGGAAGGCTCTTTTGACGATCGAACGATCCGGTTGCTGGCGATGGGCTGTAGTCAGTTTGGGATGGATATCGGGCTGTTGGGCAGGGTTTTGGGCGATCGCTACGAAGTGATTTCGGCTTATGTACCGGAAGATTTTCCCTTTGGATTTGCTAAAGGAGACGGTTTTGCTTTGAGCAGAACCTTTGAGCGAGAGGTTTTGCGATCGAGCGAACCTATTTCTGTCGAATCAGCCGGCACTACTCAGTGGCGCAACCACCCCGCTTACAGCGTCCGCAAGTTGGAGGCTTTTGTGGGGACGAGGGTAATAGTGCAAGGGCGAATTTATGGCACTTTGAGCTTTACTTCTCGCACCACTAAATCTCCTTTTAAACCGCTGAATTTTGAAATTTTAAAGTTGATGGGCAATTACATCGGCGCAGAAATTGCCCGCGAAGAGCGAGAGCGAACTTTGCAACGTCAGTACCAGCGCGTTTTACTACTCAAACAAATTACTCAAAAAGTGCGATCGACTTTAGACACTCAAGAAATTTTTCAAACTACCGCCACCCAAATCGGCCGCGTATTTGGTGTCAATCGCTGTACAATTCACACCTATCTTTCGGAACCTTATCCCCACCTTCCTTGCGTCGCGGAATACTTAGAACCCGGTCACGAATCGGCTTTAGATTTAGAACTTTCTGTCACTTATAACCCCTACACAGAAAAACTTCTCGCTGAAGATATAGCCCTGGCATCTCCCGATGTTTTTGCCGATCCTTTGCTGGAATCTTCGGGGCCGATGTGCCGCCGCATCGGATTAAAATCTATGTTGGCTGTTCGCACTTCCTATCAAGGAGAACCGAATGGAATTATTACTTTGCACCAGTGCGATGCAACTCGCCAGTGGAATCCAGACGAAATTGAACTGTTAGAAGATGTTGCCGCTCAAGTTGGCATTACCTTAGCTCAAGCACAACTTTTAGAAACCGAAGTTCAGCGACAGCGACAGTTAGCAGAGCAAAATGAAGCTTTGGATCAAGCACGACAAGCGGCGGAAGTTGCTAATAGAGCTAAGAGCGAATTTTTAGCAACGATGAGTCACGAAATCCGCACTCCGATGAATGCGGTCATCGGGATGACGGGCTTGCTGCTGGATATGGAACTAACTCCAGAACAGCGGGATTTTGTGGAGACAATTCGTACCAGCGGCGATGCTTTGCTGACTATTATTAACGATATTCTCGACTTTTCCAAGATTGAATCTGGAAAATTGGATTTGGAACGCAGCCCCTTCGAGCTGCAAAACTGTATAGAAGAATCTCTAGAATTACTGGCTCCTAGAGCCTCAGAAAAAGGTTTAGAGTTGGCTTATTTTATTGATGATTCTGTGCCAAAAAACATTTTAGGAGATGTCACGAGACTGCGCCAAATTTTGGTAAATTTGCTGGGCAATGCAGTTAAGTTTACAGAATCTGGAGAAATTGTGGTGTGCTGTACGGCTAGGCAAATTGAACCGGTAGCTGCTAAGAGTTCGCCGGAAAAAATTAATATTCTAGATCCACAACCGCTAGCAATTAACCAGGGAGAGTTGGCACGTAGCAAACAATACGAGATTCAATTTGCTGTCCAAGATACGGGAATTGGTATTCCGCCAGACCGGATGGATCGCCTGTTTAAAGCTTTTTCGCAGGTGGATGCTTCGACAACACGACATTACGGCGGGACGGGTTTGGGACTGGCTATCAGCCAGCGTTTGAGCGATATGATGGGCGGTACAATGTGGGTTGTCAGCCAGGTTGATCCCCGAAGTTCTAAGTCTCAACCGGGAGTTTCTGCCGGACAAAGTATCGCTGGAAGGTCGCCAGAAGAATTTACTCCGCCCTTGATATCGGGTTCGGGTTCGATTTTTTATTTCACGGTGACTGCTGAAGCGAATGACATCCGGGCTGAGGAAAAAAGACCGGAATTTGCCGCTGGTAAGCGCTTGTTAATTGTTGAGCATCATGCCATTAACCGGCAAGTTTTGATCCGGCAGGCAGAGTCTTGGGGAATGATACCCGTGGCTGTAACTTCGGGTGCTGAGGCTTTGGAAATCATCAAAGGAAACTCGCCGCTCGATTTAGCTATTTTGGCGATGAATCTACCAGATATGGACGGTGTGGCTTTGGCTGTGGAGATTCGGAAATTTGAGCAGAGCAATTTGTCTGGCGACGACGGCTTAAATCCGAATGTCATCGTTAAAAACCCTCGCAAAATAGCACTACCTTTGGTACTGTTTACTTATTTAAGTAAGGCGGAAGTTTGGAAAAAACTTGAAACTACAGAAGTACATTTTTCGGCTTTTTTAACTAAGCCTTTAAAACAGTCCCAGTTTTATAATGTGTTGCTGCAAGTTTTTGGATATGTTACTGGCAGAAGCGGCAGGGGAGAAGTTTCAAATGTGGTGACTTTGACTTCGGGATTGAAGTATTTTGAAAATTCTCAAGAACAACACCGCGCGCAGCGGACGCCTGCTGTTTTGAGGCAGGTTGCGACGAATTCTGCCGGACAGGATGGAGCTAATTCTAGTCAGATTCGGATCTTGCTGGCGGAGGACAATGTGGTGAATCAAAAAGTGGCTACGCATTTACTCGACAGGATAGGATATCGGGCTGATATTGCGGCTAATGGGTTGGAGGTTTTGGAGGCGCTGAAGCGGCAATCTTACGATGTTGTGCTGATGGATGTGCAGATGCCGAATATGGATGGGTTGGAAGCGACGCGCCGCATTTGTCAGGAATGGCCTGCTAACAAGAAGCCGAGAATTATTGCGATGACTGCTAATGCGATGCAGGGCGATCGCGAAAAGTGTCTGGAAGCAGGTATGGACGATTATATTACTAAGCCGGTACGCCGGGAAGAGTTGGCGATCGCCTTGAGCAAGTGCTCACCTCTGATTCGGGATGAATTGGATGCGGTAACAGAGGAAAACAATCAAGATATTTCTGATGACATTGACAGTGATGCTGCGGCATCTTCGAGCGTTCAACCGGGAGCCGATTCGCCGATTGATTTTCATATTTTGCAAAATCTCCGCGAGCTAGACGATGATGAAGATCCGGATTTTTTGGGGGAGCTGATCAAGATATATTTGGTAGACGCACCGCAACATTTAGAAACTATTAAGGAGGCTATTTTTCTCGGCGATGCTGATAGTTTGAAGCTGGCTTCTCACACGCTGAAGTCGAGCAGCGCCAATTTAGGAGCGGTGTCTTTTTCTGCTGTTTGCAAGGAGTTGGAATATATGGGTCGCTTGGCGGTTGAGTCGGGAGGGGAACAGGTTTTTGATGTGAGTACGGCGCGCGATCGCCTGTTGGAAGCCCAAGCGGAGTGGGAAAAGGTGCGGGCGGCTTTTGAGACGGAATTGGAAACGGGGAAGTTGCGATCGCAAATAGGGTAATTGCTAATTGGTAATTGGTAATTGCTGTTACCGATTACCCATTACCGATTACCAGAATAGTTATTTAACTTTCACCTAAATAGGCTTTGCGAACAGTTTCATTTGACTGCAAATCGCTAGCAGTACCGGCGACTACAACCTGACCGGTTTGGATGACATAGCCGCGGTGGGCTACACTTAAAGCCATACGGGCGTTTTGTTCCACCAGCAAAATAGTTGTTCCTTCAGCATTAATATCGCGGACGATCGCAAAAATTTGACTGACTAACATCGGTGCCAATCCCATACTCGGCTCGTCCAATAATAACAAGCGGGGGCGCGACATCAAAGCCCGGGCGATCGCCAACATTTGCTGTTCCCCGCCGCTGAGAGTTCCCCCTTTTTGACTAATTCTTTCTCGCAAACGAGGAAATAAATTTAATGCTTTTTCCATATCGGACTTGATACCTAGAGTATCGTTGCGGAGATAAGCACCCATTTCCAGGTTTTCTTGCACCGTCATTCGCGGAAAAATCAACCGCCCTTCGGGACTTTGAGAAATCCCCAAACGGACGATCGCCTCTGTAGATAGTGCTTCTAAAGGCTTTCCCTCAAATAATACAGTGCCGATTCGCGGGCGCAGCAGTCCTTGAATCGTGCGGAGAGTGGTCGTTTTCCCCGCCCCGTTGCTGCCGATTAATGTCACAACTTCTCCCTGCGAGACTGTTAGCGATACCCCTTTGAGAGCGTGGATATTTCCGTAGTAGGTGTGAATGTTTTTAATTTCTAGCATGATTACTCTTTCTGCTTTGTGCCTTTTTATATTATCCCGACTAATTATAAAATTTTATTGCATTTATTTAAAATCAAGCTTTTTTAGAGTAAACAGTAATTTTACTTAGATCAAGACCCGCCCTAGCTCCCATAGAATCTATTTTTAGTAGCTGTGGCGACCAACTTTACATAATTTTTACTTAAACACAAGATTTCTTGACAGTAGCTTTACAAAAATCTCTAAGTATATAGCTAGTATTGATACGTAAGCGCAACCAACCGCTACAAGTTACCAATAACAGCACTTAAAATGTTTCAAATTTAAGGAAATTTACCATGAAATTCAATCACTGTAGCGGAACGATCGCATTTTTATTAGCAACTCCTTTAGTAACCAGCTTGAGTGTAGGTATTGCGCCCAGCCGTGCTGCCACAATAGCCGGTTCTGCCGCAGCAGTAACGATTAACAACTTCCGTCACACCCCGACTGAGACAGGTACATTTACTAACACTAAAACTCAGACAATAGCTAACAGCGGTGCAGCCATTAGCCAAGCGAACGCTGAGGCATTTTTTATATCTAACTGTCACGAATTGCTGGCAACAAATCTCTCGCAAAGTGAAGTCATAGGCAGCGGGAATAACTATTCTGGTTTAGCCCAAAGTCAAGCAGCAGTTATCGGCGACTTTTCTATAAAGGCTAAAGAAACTTTTTCCTTCACTGTTCAGACTATTTTACATCTTTTTACATCTGTTAGTAATCCCCAATCAGAACGGGCTAGCGCCCAAGGCAGTATATCTTTTGCATTAATTGACACTGTTTCTAACATTCTTTTAGAATCATTTCAATTTGGGATCGGTTTGCACTCTTTTAAAGCCCCGGAATTGAGTGTGTCATACAACCTCGCTGGAAACTTTAATCCAACACAAATTAATTTTGCTTTTCTGGCTGAAGGTAATACAAAAAGCCTGAGTTTGTATACTTCGGGAGTGTATTCGCGGACTTTTGACAGCACCACTAATTTAAGATTAGTAGAAGTTAAGAACAATATGGCAGTGGCACAAGCGCAACCAGTCCCCGAAGCAGAACCAGTTCCCGAACCTACTACTATATTAGGCACTGCCCTATTTTTCGGTTTCCTGGCGAAGGGGAGAAAATTTAAGAATCAATTCTCTGAAGTTAAATCAAAAGTTTAGGAATGATGCAAAACATCTAAGGATCGTCAATTAAATAATTTCCCTTTTTTCTTGTGGGATGGGCGTCCCGCCCGCCCAGAAAGGACGGGCGGGACGCCCATCCCACAACAGTCATGAAAAGTGGATTTTATGTAATTCTCATCCCTAAGTATGTCAACTATCGCTGTTAGATAGGCGACTTCTTTAATAAGAAGTCGCCTATCTATAGCAATCCTCGCATCATTTGTAAAAATATGTAGGGGTAGTGCTACCCCTACTCCCCGTGCCTACCCCAGCCTGCATCGGGGCAACCGGGCGTGGGGAGAGCCCCTACAATAATTACACGAATCATTTAGGATTGCTATAGTTATTCTACAGCGGATTCCAGGTTTATAAAGTACACCCCA
>Ga0209278_1001453_pt1 | contig 14438 bp, 11 predicted proteins | sample JI81BgreenDNA_FD_187504 | JGI IMG/M metagenome (GOLD analysis project Ga0209278, IMG submission 187504) | Wastewater effluent complex algal communities from Wisconsin, to seasonally profile nutrient transformation and Carbon sequestration -... | ecosystem: Engineered > WWTP > Effluent > Algae... | reverse complement strand
ACCTCACGGTGGTTACACCCGACACTACTCGTATAAATACGAGCATTTGTAGAGGAGATGCTTACGTCGTAGGTGGAGCAGCATTTACTACAGGCGGCACCTTCAATGTGCTACTAGCCAATAGCAGAGGATGTGACTCGTTGGTGGTATTGAATTTGACCATGAATCAAACCGATTTGGACACCGTTGACGTAACAGTTTGTCCGAATGGGTACTACGTGGTGGGTGCACAAACTTTCAACACAGCGGGCACATATACAGTTACCATGGCCAATGAAAAAGGTTGTGATTCGGTAGTTGTATTGAACCTCTTCGTGCGTGCGCCGATTCAAACCAATGTAAGTAGTACACAGTGTTTTGGTTCCACCTTTACGGTAGGAGATAGAATCTTTAACCGTTCGGGCAATTACACAGTTGTTTTGAATACCCAGTTCGGTTGCGACTCGGTGGTGAACCTCAACTTGATGATTATGCCGAAGGACACAACTTTCTTGCAGCAAGCCATTTGCGCTGGTGATTCAGTTGGAGTTGGTGGGCAATTCTTCAAGCAAACAGGTGTTTACCACGTGAACTTAGCTAATTCACTGAACTGCGATTCGGTTGTACAGCTCAGCTTGCAAGTAAACCCGAAAGATACCGTCAACATCTCCGCTACGATTTGCGAAGGGGAGAACTTCAATGTCGATAGAGCGAATTACACGTCGTCTGGGGTATATCAAATCCTACTGACGAACCGCTTTGGATGCGACTCATTAGTAAACCTAACCTTGACAGTAAACCCTCTGGATACAACCATCTTGGATCGGGCAATATGTACAGGCCAGGTGGTTACCGTGGGTGGCCAATCGTTCAGCACTACAGGTCAATACAACGTTAAACTGTTGAATGTCAATGGTTGTGACTCCTTAGTAATGTTGAACTTGTCAGTGAGCAATGTACTGATGACGCAAGTCGATACCACAATCTGTTTCAATGGAACCTATATACGTCCTGGCGGTGCCTCGGTAACTCGTCCTGGTACCTACCTCGATACGTTGACAGCTCAAGGTGGTTGTGATTCTATAATTACCTCTGTACTTACTATTGAAAGCCAAATCATCACAGGCTTGCAGAAGAATCTTGAACTCTGTTCGGGAGATGTTCTACGACTTGAAATTAGTTCAGGCGACTCAGTAAGTTGGTCGGGTCCGAATGGTTTGGCTGTCTCTGGAAGAGAATTGATAGTTTCAGAATTGGACAACCAGCATGCGGGTAGATATTATGCAACAGTATTTACGTCAGCAGGTTGCATAGCTCTCGATAGTGTAGATGTAGATCTACGGGTATGCGAATTGGTGATTCCACAGGGTATTAGTCCAAATAATGACGGTTTCAACGATCAGATGTACATCAAAGGATTGGAAAATTACCCTAACAATGGTATCCGCATATACAATAGGGCAGGAAGTTTGGTATACGAGGCCAAGCCATATCCTAACAACTTTAATGGCGAAGCAAATCGCAATTTGAAGGGAGAGCTAACTCAGGGCACTTACTTCTACATGTTGGATTTAGGGGATGGCAAAAAACCAATTACGGGATACATATTCCTGAGTAGATAACACGAATGGTTAGACAAATTTTGAAAGCAGCTGTGAAGTTGCAACTGATATTTCTGCTGATGGTGGTAGCTTTTTTGGAAGCTACTGCCCAGCAGGATCCAGTTTATGGTCAGTACATTTTTAATAGTACGATCATAAATCCGGCACAGGCCGGCGTTTTTCGCCAGAGCCAGTGGGGCGCATTATACCGTAACCAATGGGTTGGTATCGACGGAGCGCCAATCACTCAATCATTTTTTTCGAATTTTCGTCTCAGTCAAACCGTTGGTGCAGCAATCGGGGTATATAATGATGAAATTGGCCCTTTAAATGACTTTACTGTACAAGCCGATGTTGCTTACCCAGTTCGATTAAACAGAAATTGGTCTCTTTCTGGTGGATTGCGAGTAATTGGAAGTAGAATTACAGCCAACCTGGCAGAGTTGAACAATGTGCAAGCTGGGGATCCAAATTTTAACCAAAACATTAGTTCGGGTATTTTTTTCAATATGGGTCTTGGCCTGTTGGTGTATAGCGACAACGCCTTTTTTGGCTTTTCTGTCCCGAAGGCAATAACAAGAGAATTTGAAAGCCAACAAATCTTAAATGCAAAAATGAAACAGCATTATTTTTTGTATGGTGGAACTACACTTAATCTAAATCCCTCTTGGACCTTTTCCCCAAGCGTAATGGCCAGAATGGTTGCCAATTCGCCTTTTCAAATGGATGTTAACGCCGTTTTTAATTACAATAATACCTTAGATGTAGGGCCTATGCTTCGTTCCTTGGATGCTTTGGGTATGCTTATAGGCTTACGGGTAAATGAAAAATGGTATTTAGGATATCAATACGAATACCCACTTCAGAAAATACAAGATGCCACACGGCAAACCCACGAAATATCGTTACGTTTTCTTTGGGAATCCCGTTTTACAGCACGCATTCGTTCGCCTCGTTATTTTATTTAATTTATGCGTAGCATTTCATTTTTCTCCTTGTTGAGCATCTTGACCTGTGCCTTGTTGGTTAATGGTCAGGAAAAATCGGCCGACGATAAAATGTTTGGCTACCAATTGGTCAAAGCAATCCCCTCCTACGAAAAGGCATTAGGCAGAGGTGATTCTTCCGTTTTGCCGAAACTAGCAGATGCAAGTTTTTACGATGCTCGCTACAAGGATGCTTTGAAGTGGTATCGATTAATTGAGTTGCGAGGAGATACGCTCAGTTTAACACAGAAACGAAATCATGTACATGCAGCGTTTCGCACAGGAATGCCCTCGCCCTATTATAAGAAGACCGATTATTTTGCAGAGAATCCCGACTGGAAATTTTCGGTAAGAGAGGCATTGGGTAATTCTCAGGCAGAGGATTTATCGCCTTTTTACCGCAATGGATTGCTGTTGTTTTCATCAAGTAGAGAATATTCTGGCAACAAGAATAAATTCAGATATCCGCTCACTGGTTTACCCTATCTCGATATTCACTTGATGGATACCAATGGAGTACAACTAAAGCTAAAGGGATTACCCAGCGATATAAACTCAGAATTGCACGATGGTCCAGTGTATTTGACTACCGACAGCAATTGGCTATTTGTAACAAGAACTCGATCTCAGCCTTCGGAAGATGGTATCCAGCAGCTCTATTTAACTATTTATTCGAGAGAGAAGGGAAAGTGGATTGGACCTATAGAGTTTCCCTATAATCAACAAGATGTATCCGTACAACATCCTTGGTACGATGAGAAAAATCAGGTTTTGTATTTTTCAGCAAATTATGCCGGGGGAATTGGGGGATTTGATTTGTATAAGTCGCCATGGAGAGAAGGAAAATGGCAAAAGCCGGAGAACTTAGGGTCCGAGATAAATTCGCCATATGATGAGGTTTTTCCAGCCTTAACAGACAGTCTTGAGCTTGCATATGCAACCAATCATATCGAGACTATGGGAGGCTTGGATATGGTACTTTTTCGAAATGGAAAACGCTACTTGCTACCTGAGCCACTCAATAGCTTATACGACGATTACGGACTAGTATTTTCGGGGCATTTGAGAGGGTATTTAAGTACCAATCGCCTTGGCCAACGTTTTGACGATGATTTATTTGCTTTTGAAGGCGAAGAGTATGTAAAAGTTGTACCCATCCCGCGCTACAAACAGTATTTGCAGTTAGTAGATGCACAAACTGGGCTTAGCTCACAATTACCCGGAGTACGTTTAGCCCTAAAATCATCGCTTAAAAAAGACAGCACCGTTATTGTCAATGCTACAGGAGAAAATCTATTGGGCAACTTTGTTGAACCACTTCCATCTTGGTCGGCAAATTTAGATTTAGAGGGGTATTTCCCTTATTCTGGGCCTTTGAATTTTGAAGCCAAAGGCGACTCATTTGTCGCCCGAATTAATATTGTAAAGAAGAAACCAGTACTTGAGGCCAACGGCTTTCTTGCCATTTATTTTCAAAATGGTGAACCAAGGCCCATCACTGCCGATCAGACTGAAACTTTGGATTATTCCGGATTTTTTGCCGGTTATATGAAAGGTAAACCTGTTTATTATCAGCGATCAGCCAGTTCGAAACAAGAGTTGGATGCATTTTTCGCTGATGTTGAGAAAGGCATGTACGAACTAACCCTTTTCCCTGCGCGCTTAGATACGGTATTACAAACTGGTCGCCGTATGAAAGTGTATATGGCTGCCTACACTTCTGCATCGGGAAGTGCGGCTATCAACAAGGCCATATCCGAACGCAGAGGCCTCGTACTCAAAAATTACATTGTAAACTGGAATAACGGCGCCCTCAAGAAATATATCGACAATGGTCAGCTTACCGTAAGCGACGAATATTTCCCCATGTCGGACCCGAACGAAGGTAAAAAGGCTAAGCCAGCAGCCAAAGCAGGCCCGGAGGTAACCATGTTTGGTGTTCCAGCATCCCGTAACCGCAGGGTGAATGTGGTTTGGGAGACTTTAGCGGACAGGTAATCAAATAAACGTTCTTTTTTACTTCCGTAACCCAGGTTACAAACGAGGTCGAAGGGGTGTCCTAATTTTGTGCGAAATTCAACACATGGAAATTATCGGATACCTCAGTGCAGCGTTGATTGGATTGTCGCTTGGATTGATAGGAGGTGGTGGATCGATTCTTACGGTACCCGTACTCGTATATCTGTTGGGAGTTGAACCGGTAGCGGGTACTGCTTACAGCTTGTTCATCGTTGGACTAACCAGCTTGGTGGGCAGTTGGAGTAAATACAAAGAAGGATTTGTAGACTTGAAAACTGCAGCAGTTTTTGGTGCTCCGAGCATAGTTGCAGTATATCTAACACGGGCTTTATTGGTTCCTGCCATCCCAGAGCAGCTATTTACAATTGGTAGTTTTGAGCTCACACGTCCACTTTTACTCATGCTGTTGTTTGCGATTCTCATGGTGGCTGCTTCCGTTTCTATGATACGCGATGCTAAGCCAGCAGCGCCAAAAACGGAGGGCGGCTATCGTTATGGTCTCATATTACTTGAAGGAGCCGTAGTAGGTACGCTCACTGGTTTGGTTGGTGCAGGCGGAGGGTTTCTAATCATCCCAGCCTTAGTCTTGCTCACCGGCTTACCGATGAAAATGGCCGTGGGGACATCCTTACTCATCATTGCAGCCAAATCGCTGATTGGTTTTACTGGCGATTTGGGACATCTTGCTATCGACTGGCCCATGCTCCTTAGCATCAGTGGAATAGCCATCGCCGGAATTTTTGGAGGCAACTACCTGTCAAGAAAAATAGATGGCAGTAAGCTGAAAAAAACCTTTGGTTGGTTTGTGCTTGTCATGGGCGTATTCATTCTTGTCAAAGAACTGGGACTACTTGGCTGAACTTCTTGCGTTGAATTGAACTTCATGTTTTAGAACTTCGTTTTCAGGTGTATTTCGACCGATACCTTATCTTTAATTTTCTGATTCATCTAAAATCTTCCGCATATGACCATTGAGCAGATTTATACCGGTTGCCTTGCCCAAGGAGCTTATTATATAGAAAGTGATGGAGAAGCCGTGGTGATTGATCCACTTCGAGAAATAACGGCCTATCTACAGCGTGCCGAAAAAAGTCAGGCCAAAATTAAGTATGTGCTTGAAACACATTTTCATGCCGATTTCGTTTCGGGCCATATCGACTTGGCTAAAGCTACCGGCGCCAAAATCGTTTTCGGGCCAAATGCCCGTACCGAGTTTGATGTACATGTGGCTACCGATGGAGAAGAGCTTCAAGTGGGTAAACTCACCATCAAGGTGCTGCATACGCCTGGCCATACGCTCGAAAGCACTACTTATTTGTTGAAAGACGAAAACAACAAAGAAATAGCCATTTTTTCAGGCGATACTTTGTTTATCGGTGACGTAGGCCGACCCGACCTCGCAGCAAAAAGTGAACTTACGCAAGATGATCTTGCACGTTTGCTCTACAAGTCACTCAGGACTAAAATCATGACTTTGCCCGACGACGTGGTGGTATATCCAGCCCACGGTGCCGGCTCAGCTTGTGGTAAAAACATGAGTAAAGAAACCTTCGACCTGCTAGGGAACCAGAAAAAGAACAACTACGCACTACGTGCCGATATGACTGAGGATGAATTTGTGAAAGAAGTGACTAGTGGCCTGATGCCGCCTCCTGCTTATTTCCCATTAAATGTTCAAATGAACAAAAAAGGTTACGACAGCATCGACGAGGTGCTGAAGCGCGGCACACAAGCTCTTTCACCAGCAGCCTTCGAGGCCGCAGCCAACGAAACTGATGCCCTAATTCTAGATACGCGGAAGGCAGAAGTATTCGCACAAGGCTTTATCCCTGGTAGCATCAACATCGGTATTGATGGTGGATTTGCTCCTTGGGTGGGCACCTTGATACCCGATATTCGTCAACAGATTTTATTGGTTACCGAACCAGGCCGCGAAGAAGAGGTGGTTACCCGTTTGGCGCGTGTGGGTTACGATTTCGCCATTGGTTACCTCGAAGGTGGCTTTGGCAGTTGGTTGGCAGCTGGTCGTGTCTTTGAAACCATCCAGAGTATCACAGTCGAAGAGTTTTCGGCTATCGAATCGGCTAATCCCGAAATCGACATCCTAGATGTGCGTAAGGAAAGTGAATATTTGAGTGAACATATCGTGAATGCCGTAAATGCGCCACTCGATTTCATCAACGAGAGCATGCTCAAGGTCGATAAAAGCAAAACCTGGTATGTACACTGTGCGGGTGGATATCGCTCGATGGTGTTTGCCTCTATCTTAAAAGCACGTGGGTACGACAACCTCATCAACGTAGCTGGGGGCTTCGGTGCAATGAAGGCGAGCGGAAAGTTTAAGATCAGCAAGAATACCTCCTTGACGCATTAGCTTCTTATACGGTAAGGATAAATACACGTCTTGGTGAACTCCTGAATGAGGATGGTTAGGCATCGTTTTCTATAAAAAGTACCCAGGTAAGGCGCTGACACAGCTATGTTTACGCCAGTGGTACAGTACAAATACGCTGCGAAAGTGGTTTGTGAATTTAATCGGCCTTTGTTTTGAGTTTCGCTATGTGCTTTTCGGTACCTTCGGTAATGCAAATCACCTTAGTTGCATAATGCCATGCAACAACAACTCAAAAAGATAGAAGAGTACTTCCAGTCGCTCGATGCTGAAACCCGAGAGGCACTCCAAAAACTTGCTGTTAGAAAGACGTATCGAAAAGGTGAATACCTTTTAAAGCAAGATGAGCAGGGAAGATGCAGTTTCGATATCGAGGCGGGAATCGTACGTAAATACTACCTCAACGATGGGAAAGAAGTTACAACGGGTTTGTTGTTTCCGGGCGATTTGGCGATTTCGTTTGTTGCATACACCCTTCAAGAACCATCGAAGGAGTACATCCAGGCAGTTACCGATGTGGTGGTTGCTCAGTTAGACTACCACGGTTTTCAGCTACTCAAGAGCAAATACCCTAAGTTAGTGGTGTTGGACTTGTTATTGACGGAATATCACGCGCTTTGGCTGGAAAGCCGACTGCTTGAACTGCGTACTTTGAATGCAGAAGACCGTTACAAACAACTGGTCAAAAGCCACCCGCATATCGTGCAGCAAGTTTCGCTCACGCATATTGCCTCTTATTTAGGCGTAACCCTCGAAACGCTCAGTAGAATTCGGGCACGCTTGTAATTATTTGATTTAGGTCAAAGGTTACGCCAACAGCATGGGTGATTTTTGGTGCATTAAAAGTAATTTTTATGCAGTCAAAGTCTAGAGTTACCGGATTCGATTTAGCCCGAGCCTATGCCATTTTCGGCATGTTTATCGTCAACTTCAATGTAGTATTTGGGAATTACCACGATCAATCGTTTTGGGCCAAAACCTTGGCTGCTTTTAGTGGCAATTCAAGTACGGTTTTCGTTTTACTAGCTGGCATGGGTATCGCACTCATGAGTAATCGAGCTACATATACCTTTGAGGAGCGCAAGCAATTAGTGGGGGTTGTGAATAAAAGAGCTTTGTTTTTGTTTTGTTTGGGTTTGCTTTTGTATAACTGGTGGCCTGCCGATATTCTTCATTTTTATGGAGGATATATGCACATAGGCATGTTGCTTTTATTCGTGAATAAACGTTACTACTTATTTACAGCTAGTGCTGCAATATTAGTTTTTCATTTATTAACCTTGGTCTTGCCTTTCGAAACAGGTTGGGATTTCGAAACTTTACAATACCTCGACTTCTGGACCTTGAAGGGTTTTGTACGAAATACGTTCTACAATGGCTGGAACCCAATCTTTCCATGGCTAGCCTACTTTATGGTAGGCATGTATCTTGGAAGATTAGATTTAAACTCTTTTCGTTTGCGGTTGCGCATATTTAGCATTGGTTTTTTCTTGTATTCAGTTACTTGGGGAATTCAAAGCTGGTCGGCTTCAGTACCCTTAAGTAATGCGATGAAGCTGTTTTTCTCGGCCGATTACTTGCCTCCATTTCTTCCGTTCATACTCAGTACCATGGGCTCAGGATTGATGCTCATTACTTTATTTCTCCAAATTAGTGGGTATGTGAACCAATATCGTTGGGTTCAGCTGTTCACCTCAACTGGCCAGATGACGCTTACGCACTATTTGTCGCATTTACTCTTAGGATTACCGCTGCTTGCGTTCCTAACCGATAGCGACTTGGGCTTCCGAACAGATAAAATGCACTATGTGCAGCCCCAAATCATACTTCTGTTCGCTTCGGTCTATTTTGCAGCAAGTTGTTTGATTAGCTACTTTTGGCTAAAAAGCTTCAAGCACGGACCGATGGAGCAGTTGATGCGCAAGTTTTCGGATCGGTAAGTAATGATTAGCGACGCACCAAAACGACCACTCTGCGGTTGGCGGCTTGATTTTCGGGTATGGCAACGCCTGTGGAGTCACGATTGGGCAATTCAGGGCGGGTTTCGGCAAAACCCGAAGCGCGGCATTTTTCTGGATCTAATCCTGAGGCAATCAAAGAGCGAACTACCGTTGTTGCTCGTGCTGAGCTTAACTCCCAATTCGATGGAAATATGGGCGTGTTGATGGGCAAATCATCCGTATGGCCCTGAACTTCGTACTCGTATGGACGGTCGTTGAGACGCCCAAGGAGCCCGGCCACTTGACGCAGCACCTGTTCACCTTCGGGTAACAACTGGGCCTCGGCACTGGGGAAAAGGAGCTTGCTCACGAAGTTAATCTCAAGGCCCTCTTTGTTTAACTGAAGCACAAAGGCGTCTGAATCGGGTAAGGTTCTGCGTAAGCTGTCCAGCTCCCGTACCGCTTGTTTGAGATAATCTTTCGGACGCTGCTGCTTTTTTATTTCGGCATTAAACCCAGCCTTTAATTCGTCCCAAACACTCACTTTTACTTCAGCAGTGGTATACAGCATCACAAAAAAGCAAAGAACGAGGGTAATCAGGTCGCTGTAGGTAATCAACCAATTCTGTTCGTCTTCGTTCTTGGGCTTCAAAATCCGCATGATGCTCTGCTATTTTGCTGCTTTTTCTTCTGTTTCTGCTATTTGCTGATGATCGATGAGGGCAAAAAGACGGTCTTTCATATACATACCCGACCGATTTTCGCGCAACATGATAAAGGCTTCGAGAACTATGGTTTGCCATTCAAAGTTGTGCGTGGCATGTGCCCTTATTTTTTTCGACAGCGGAAGAAATACGAGGTTGGCGAAGATTACGCCATATAAGGTAGTAATTAGGGCCACGGCCAACGAAGGACCTACAGCTGAGGGATCTTCGAGATTACGAAGCATGGCAATGAGGCCTAAGATGGTTCCCAACATGCCAAATGCTGGTGCAGAGGTGGCCATCGACGACAATATGTCGGCCTGTGTAGTGTTGGTTGAAAAACTGTTTTCTATACGCGATTCCCCTAATTTCCGCATTTCTTCTGCCGGGTAGTTGGTCTCGAGCAATTCTTCCAAGGTAAGCACGTAGGGGTCGTTGAACGTAGAACGTAATTTATCGCGGAAGCTTGATTTATCTTTTTTGTAGGCAGCGGTAACTTCTAGCAAACTGTTGGTTGCATCGTAGATCACCGAACGTTTCGTATTGCTGTGGCTAAATAAGTAGCGCACGGCACCCAGCGTGTTTATCACCGAATGAAAAGGAAACATCACAAAGGTGCCCGTAAGTACACCACCCAAGACGATGAACAAACTAGGTATGTTTAAATAGGTCATCCCGCTGAAGGAAGCCGGCAAATAGCCGTCGATATCGAGTACGCCACCGGTATCGAGTACACCTAGTATCACCAAAATGAAGGAAAGTAGGGCAGCAACAGTCGTGTAGATAGAGAAGCGCATCAGTTTTTTCGGGTTTCGTAATACACATCGTCGGGCATGTCGGGGTCGAGTTGCCTAGCCTTCTGCCACAATTTTTTGGCCTCCACTTTATTGCCTTGCAGGTAAAAAACCGACCCCTTAAAAGCCAAAGCTTCGGCGGTTTCGCCCTCTAGCAAACAAGCATCAATATGAAGCATGGCTTTATCGTATTGTTTACGGAGTAAAGCTTCCTGCGCCATGCGGTAATTTTTGAGTGCACGCTGCACACCCAAAAGCTGACGTTCTTGTTGTTCCTGCTGCCGACCAGCGAGAACGGTACTGTCAGCAACAAGTTGTGCAGAATCTAGCCGAATGCCACGCATATCTACAATCACCTCATCCTCCATTTCCAAGGCAAGGTCCATTTGGGTGGTTTGGTTGGAGTATTTTATGCGCAAGGGCTCAGGTCCTTTTTTCTGCACCACAGTACGACGTACAGGAGCGACCTCTGCCTCGGGCGTAGACTTTTTGGCACATGCGGCTGCCAGCATTAGCAGCAATACCAACCTAAAAACGGTAGTTGAGCCGTACTGCATACTGAAACTGATTTAAAGTGACCACATTATCGTAATTGAGTAACTCGGGCGCTCCTGTAATGAAGCTTACTTCGCCCATCACTACCAGATTTCGAGTAAAATTGAACGACAAACCCTGGTTGATGCTTGTTCGCATGCGATTAAAAAAGTGCAGCGTAAACGATTGATAGCCTTCAAACCAATAATCGGCACTGTTCTTTTTGTTCAGAAAAGAAAGCGAATAGCCGAGCCCAAGTTCAGGAACAGGACGCCAAAAATTAAAGCTCAAGCTGTCGTTGGCTTTAAAGTTTGCTTGGTACATGCTGAACTGGGTCAGTGTAAACAAGTTCACCGTACGGGCCTCATTAACGGGTTGGCGCCACATCCATCGGATATGTACACTTGGGAGTGCTACACGGTATCCTCCAAGACCATTCACGAAGCGCACACTATTCATGGCCATTCCTAAAGCAACGAGATGTTGGCTTTCACGAGCTCGTACCAAACCAAGGTTCGCATGGAAAGTGCGGTTCCAGATTATCTCGCGCGAACGTTGCTGCACCAACTGCATGCTAACGGTATGCCCAATGAGTGAATCATAGGTGATTTGCGTGTAAATGATGCCGTCGAGTTTGTGCTTTTTTACCAGCAATTCGGTAGCTTCTGAATTGGTTCGTAGTAAGCGTGTGGGGGAATTCCGCTGATACAGCAAGCCGCTATCGGAACTAAAAACCCGTGTAAGTCGGTATTCGTGGAATTCGGGAACGTCCACCACAGTAAAAGCTGTTTTTTGAACTTGCTGGGCGAGCTGATTACGAATGAGCATGGCCTCCTCGGCGCTTACGTTCTTCTCCTTAAAATCGGGCATCATCAAGGCAATGCGTTGACAATCTTCGGAATAGGTGGGGAGGCTTTCACGTAGCTGACTGATGATGCGCTCAACAGAACGTATGCGTAATACCTGCGCATCGGAGGGACGCGGAGTATCTTGAGCCAGTACCTCCCACGACAACAAACAAAGGCTTAGAGCGAAAATCAGGCGGACCATTGTTGTTCTTTTAAGTAGTTTTTCAAGAGCGTGAGCATGTGTTTCCTTGCCTTGCTGGTGAGTGCTGGCGATATGTCGGCTTCGTTTTCCAGCTCTGATAATATGAGGTCGCGTTCACGTTTGGCGCGGGTGCTCAATACATGACGAGCAATTTGTTTGTCGAGTCCGGCCAAGGCATGTACCATCAATTCTGTATCCACTTCGAGCCATGCCTTTTGCAATACGTTGGCTGGGTAGTCACGCAATCTGCTGAAACGGACGAGGCGTTTGTTGGTGGTTTCGGCCTGCTGTGGGTCGCTGATGGCCATGTGTTCGATGATGTTGTTCTGCTCGTCTTCGTCGAAATTTTCGAGCAATTGTACCAACACCTGTTGGCCATCAAACGGTAATCCCTGTAATCGACGAACTTCCATCGCCTTGCGGGCAAAATGCTGACCTATTTCTTGGTAGAGACTCAACGGCAGCTGACTGATACTGCCCAAATTCACCAATACCTGCGAACGTGTGGGGGCATCGAATTGGCGGAGTAAACGTTTGGCCTGGTCGATGGGCAACTGTGCAATGAGAAGCGCTACCAAACGAGGTGCTTCTTCTTTGAACAAATGCATGAGCGACTGATCGTCGAGCTGCGATAAAAATCCAAAATGGTTCACCGGCTCCAAGTCGCGACCTTGGTACGACAATGCGTTGGCCAATGCGATGAGGGCATCGGCAAACTGTTCTTTTTGCTGGGTGCGTAGTGGCTGCAGCTCTTGAGAAATGGCGGTTTCGGCGGTTGTATCCATTTTACCCCGCATGAGCAACAGCAATTGGTCGTTACTGGCTGCCAACGATGCAGCGGCACGTTTGAGGCCTTCTTCGCCTTGTCGCGACCAGCCTTCTAATATTTTAGCCGTTCGTGCAGGCTCGCCAATGGTTTGACTTATAACGAAGTCGCGGGCGGCATGGGGTTCCCATCCCGAAGTGTTTACTACCACCGGCTCAGCTGTACTTACAGTGTCGGTTTTAGGTTCAGGATGTAGACTAAACACCTCAGGGCGTTGTTGCGGCTGGGTTGCCAAACGAATGAGCTCTTGAGTTGATCGTTTTTGAATCCACATGCCAAGCAACACAAAAATGCCGATGAGGATGATTAAGCCGCCGATGAGCAACGCCCATTGCCAAATGGGTATGGTTTCGGCCGATATTGGCGCTGGGGCTGGTTCTTCTTTTTCGGGGGATGGTAAATAAACCGGGTAATTGGGCTGTTGTGGTGCGGGCTGAGGTGTAGCTACGCTTTTGGGCAATTCTTTGAGCCAGTCGGTCCAGTCTTTTTTGCGCGGGAAAACGATGGGGATAAGTTCTACTTTATCGCCTCGGCTTTGGTCCCAACTGTCGATGCCCCGCAACAAAACCTCTACAAAACGTACGTCACTTGGGGTAAAGCTGGTATCGAGGTAGAGGAGCAGCGTGCGTGGTCCTCTGGCCGCATCGGGCTCGATGGGGAGGTTGTCGTCGGTGAGTTGCAGCGGCATGCCGGGCAAAACCATATTCCGCTCATTGAGCTCTCGGGCTTCTTCGGGATCGGCCCAAGCATGTACCAAAAACAAATCGCGGCTGTAATATTCTGCAATTCTGTTGGCGATACGCTGTTCCAGCATGCGGTCGCGAGGTGGACTGTCAGCCGTTGCAGCCAACATGCCATCGAAATCTATTTGGGCACTTGCATCTAACCCTGCCAAGAGCATAATTAGCAGCAGCCGATACAATATTCGGTGGGTCACAGTTTAGCGGTTGAGGTTATACACGCCGTATGTGGATAACACGGCGCCTCAATATTACATAACTTTCAAGTAAATTTTTAGGTTAACAACTTGTTGCCTGCGTTTTTTCCTGAATTATTAAAGTAATTTAATGGGATTTTAGATTTAGTGCCAAAAGGTATAGTTCGTGAATAAGCGTCATTTATTGAATTCCAATCTTCCTTGATATATTTGCACCCCGATCCTGGAGAGGTGTCAGAGTGGTTCGCGTGCTGCCGTTTTGCGGCAAACGCGACCACGTACGCAGCCAGCTGCGTCACGTGGCGAATGTATTCAAGAATTGTATATGCATTTTGTTTACATACTCATGAATGTTGAAAAGCAGCTTTATATTGGAGAAACATCCGATTTAAACCGGCGCTTTAAAGAACATAACCAAGAAAAAGGCAAGCATCGTTGGACGAAAGGTAAAGGGCCATGGACGCTTTTACACTACGAAGAATTCCCAAATAGAACTTTAGCTCGTAAAAGGGAGACTTATTTAAAGTCTGGTTGGGGCAGGGCTTGGATTAAGCGTCATTTATTGAATTCCAATCTTCCTTGATATATTTGCACCCCGATCCTGGAGAGGTGTCAGAGTGGTTCGCGTGCTGCCGTTTTGCGGCAAACGCGACCACGTACGCAGCCAGCTGCGTCA
>Ga0209278_1001452_pt1 | contig 14455 bp, 16 predicted proteins | sample JI81BgreenDNA_FD_187504 | JGI IMG/M metagenome (GOLD analysis project Ga0209278, IMG submission 187504) | Wastewater effluent complex algal communities from Wisconsin, to seasonally profile nutrient transformation and Carbon sequestration -... | ecosystem: Engineered > WWTP > Effluent > Algae... | reverse complement strand
GGGCATGGGCGCTTCACCGCCGAAGTGGCCGCAGACGTGGATTTTTCCCAGAACGAGGCGGCCAGCGAGCGTTTCCAGCCGGCCGGCACCGTGAAGACCGAACAGACCAGCCGCAACAGCGAGGCCGGTGCCGCCCCGGCGCAGGGCATTCCCGGCGCGCTCACCAACACCGCGCCGGCTGCCGCGCAGCTCACCGCCACGCCGCCCGCCACGCCGCCGGCCGCCCCGCCGGCACCGGTGGTGACGGCGGAAACCGCCAGCCGCATGTGGGAAATCGGCAAGGATGTCTCTGTCACCCGTGCGGCCGCACCGCGCCTGAAGCGGCTTTCGGTGGCGCTGCTGGTGGATGCGGCGGCGCTGGGCAAGAATGGCGCGCAGGATGTGGCCGCCATCCGCCGGCTGGTGCAGGGCGCCATGGGCTTTGATGCGGCGCGCGGCGACCTGATCGAGGTGCAGACGCGCGCCTTTGCCGGTGACGCGCCGGCCCCGGCGGCCTGGTATGATGCGCCCGAAGTGCGCACCTGGGGGCCGTTGGGCGCAGCGGCATTGTTGCTGGTGCTGGGCGGGCTGGGTTTCTGGTGGTGGCAGCGCCGGCGCAAGGCCGCAGCGCAGGTGCTGGCCGAACCCCCGCCGGCGCCGCGCGTGTTCGGCGATTTCGTGGTGCCGGCCGGCGAACCCATCGATGGCGGCGATCTGCGCCCCGCCACCGCCCGCGATTACAGTGGCAAGCTGGACCGGGCGCGCACGCTGGTGACCGGTGACAAGGATCGCGCCATGGCGGTGGCGCGGCAGATGCTGGTGGCCGGTGGCGGCGCCGCCCAGTCAGCATCGTCTCCAGCGTCCTCCACTGCAACGGAGCCGGCGGCATGATGCCGGTGTCCCCCGCCTCTGGCCGCCCCGATCCCGCCGCCGCGCTGAGCGGCGCGCAGAAATGCGCCATCCTGCTGCTGGTGCTGGAAGATGCGCAGGCTGCCGAAATGCTGTCCGGCATGTCGCCGGATGAAGTGCAGCAGGTGGGCGAAGCCATGCTGAGCGTGGCCGAGATTGCGCCTGATGCCATCGATGCGGTGCTGGATGAATTCCTCGCCCGCACCGCCCAGGTGGCGGCGCTGGATGCGCAGGGGCGGCAGGTGCGGCAACGGCTGGGCCTGGCGCTGGGCACGCCGCGCGCCGAAACCCTGATCGAACGCATCGGGCCGCCGGCTGCGCCGCGCCGCTTTGCCGTGCTGGATTGGGTGGAGGCCGCGGCGCTGGCCACGCTGATCGCCGATGAACATCCGCAGGCCATCGCCGTGGTGCTGGCGCATCTGCGCGAGGATCAGGCAGCGCAGGTGCTGGATGGCCTGCCCGAAGCCCTGCAGCCCGATATCGCCTTGCGGCTGGCCACGCTGCAACCGGTGGCGCTGGCCGATCTGGCGGCGCTGGAAGCCGATCTGGACGCCAAGTTGCGCGGTGTGGGCACCGATCGCGAGCGGGCCCGGCTTGCCGGCACCGATTTTGCCGCCAGCGTGGTGAAGAAGGCGCGCGGGCGCGGCGTGCTGCTGGATGCGCTGATGGCCGCCGATGCCGATCTCGCTGCCGAACTGGAAAGCCAGCAGTTCGTGTTCGCCGATCTGGCCGGCCTGTCGCAGAAGGATGTGCAGCTGGTGCTGCGCGAGGTGGATCCGGCGCTGCTGGCCGTGGCCCTGAAGGGCGCCGATGCGGTGGTGAAGGATCTGGTGTTCGGCGCCATGTCCAAGCGCGCGGCATCACAGTTGCAGGATGATCTGGCCGAACGCGGGCCGATGAAGCGTTCCGAAGTGGAAGCTGCCCAGCGCGATGTGTGCCGGCTGGTGCGCCGGTTGGGCGATGCCGGCGCCATCACCCTGCCAACGCAGGCGGAGGCGATGCTGTGAGCGTGCATGATCCGCGCCTCGCCGCCCTGCTGGCCGGCGTGCCCGATGCCACGCTGGCCGCCGCGCCCGGCCTGGCCCGGCTGTTGACCAGCCTGATGACGCCGGCGCCTTCCCCGGCTCCGCCGCCGGCGTCGGCAGCGGCGCCGCCCGCGCCCGACCTTGAGCTTCTGCTGCGCCAGGCCCGTGCCGAAGGCGAGGCGGCGGGCCGCGCGGCCGGGGAAGCCGCCGGCCGTGCGGCAGCCGAAGCCGATCTGGCCGAACTGCGCGCGGCCTTGGCCGAAGCCGTGTCGGCTGTGGCAGCCATCACCGGGATCGACATGGCGCGCCTTGCCCCATTGCTCCAGAATTTGGTGAAGGCCGTCGCGGAAGCCGTTTTGATGGCAGAACTTTCCAGCGGTGGCCGGGTGCTGGCGCCACTGGTGGCGGCCGCACTGGCCGAAGCTGGGGACGGCGCCGCACCCACCCTGATGGCGCATCCCGATACGCTGGCGCTGATCGCGGCCGATGTGCCGGGCGGCATCGCCACGACCGCCGATGCGGCGCTGCCGCCCGGCCATGTGGTGGTGGCTGGCCCCGATTACCGGATCGAGGCCGGCCTTGCCGAACGGCTGGCCCGGCTGGTGGAGGCGCTGTGATGCTGGCGTGCGCCACCGAAACACTGGCCCGCCGCATGGCGGGTGCCGTGCTGCCGCCGCTGCCGGTGCGGCGCGGTGGCTGCGTGGTGGCCGCCGATGGCGCCATCCTGGAAGCCATCGGCATCGCTGGCCCGGTGGGCAGCCGCGTGTCCATCGGCATTGCGGGGCTGGCTGGCGAGATCATCGGCTTTCGCGATGGCCGGGCGCTGTTGATGGGGCTGGCGCCGCTGGCCGGGATTGCGCCGGGTGCGCTGGTGCTGCCCGATGCGCATGATGGCGCGATTGCGGTGGGCGATGCGCTGCTGGGCCGGGTGATCGATGGCCTCGGCCGCCCGCTGGATGGCCTGCCCCGGCCGCAGTGCGCCACGCGCCTGCCGGCCACGCCGCTGCCATTGGCACCGCATGCGCGGGCACGCGTCACCCAGCCGCTGGTGACGGGCGTGCGCGCACTGGATGCGCTGCTGTCACTGGGTGCGGGGCAGCGGGTGGGCATCATGGCGGGCACCGGGGTCGGCAAATCGGTGCTGCTGGGCCAGATCGCGCGCTGGGCCCGCGCCGACGTGGTGGTGATGGCCCTGATCGGCGAACGCAGCCGCGAGATCAGCGATTTCATCGATACCGAACTGGTTGGCCCGGCGCGGGATCGCACCGTGACGGTGGCGGTGCCGGCCGCCGATGCCATGCTGTGCCGGGTGCGCGGTGCACAGGCCGCGATGACCATCGCCGAATGGTTCCGCAGCCAGGGCCGGCAGGTGCTGCTGATCCTCGATTCGCTGTCGCGGGTGGTTCATGGCGCGCGCGAAGTGGCGATGGCGCGCGGCGAGCCGGCCGGCGCGCGCGGCTTCCCGCCATCGGCCCTGCAACTGGTGGCCGATCTGGCCGAACGCGCCGGTGGCGACAGGCGCAGCGGCGGCGCCATCACCCTGGTGGCCACCGTGCTGGCCGAAAGCGATGATCGTGCCGATCCGGTGGTGGATGCGGCACGCGGCGTGATGGATGGGCATGTGCTGCTGTCGCGCCGGCTGGCCGGGCGCGGGCAGTTCCCGGCCATCGATCTGATTGCCTCGGCCAGCCGGGTGATGCCCGATATCGCCGCGCCCGCGCATCTGGCCGCTGCCACGCGCTTTCGCCGGATGCTGGCGTTGGCCGAGGAAAATCGCGATCTTGTGCTGATGGGCGCCTATGCGCCGGGCAGCGATCCCGAACTGGATCTGGCGCTGGCCCTGCAACCGGCGTTGACCGCGTTCCTGATGCAGGATCGCGCCACCCGCGCCGATGCGGCTGACAGTATCGCCACGCTGATCGAACTCACCGCCCCGCTGGAGGGCGCGGCATGAGCGCAACCGTCACACCGCTGGATCGGCTGGTGCGGGTGCGCCGCATCCGCGAACGCCTGGCGCTGGCCGATCTGGCGCGCGCGCAAGGCAAGGCGGCGGCCGATGCCGCGCTCTTGGAACGGGTGCGCGCGCTGGTGGGCGGGCAGGCGGGCGGCGTTGCAAGTGCGGCGGCCCGATCGGCGCGCGCCCGCAGCGATGGCCAGTTGCATGATATCGCCGCCGCCGTGGCCCAGCGCGGTGACCAGTCCCGCGCAGCGCGTGATGATGCCAGCCGGCAACTGGCCGCCGCCCGCGCCGCCGTGGATGCCGCCATCGCCCGCCGCGCTGCCCAGGAGGATGAGGCATGACCAACCTGACCGGCCTTGCCCTGCTGTCTCCCGGCCAGCCCGCTGGCGCTGCTGCGCCCGCGCTGCCCGGTGCTGTGCCGCTGCTGGCGGGCGTGGCCTTGCCCGAGGCCGGCGCGCCGCAGGCGGCCGTGGCGAGCCCGCCGTTCGCGGCCATGCTGGCTGCCCAGCCCGCGCCGGGCGCGCCAGACCAATCGCTGGTGGCCGGGATGGTGCCGGGTGATGCGGCGCCGGTTGTGCCCATTGATGGCGCCCCGGCTGGCGACGCTGAAACCGATGCAGTTGTGCCCGGCCCATACACCGACACTGAAACAGACATGGATCTTGCCACACCGGCGCCGTGGCTGCTGCAATTGGTGCCGGAACTGGCCAATCTGCCGGCGGCCATTGCCGCCCCGCCGCGCGCGCCCGCGGCCTCCGGCGCGCCTTGGCCTTCATCATCCCAAACCATTGCCGCCGCGCGGCCAGCCATGATGGCGGGCGGGCGGGGCTGGCAGGCAAGCCTGCCCGCAGCGCCGGGCCTGAAGGCGCCGATCCACGCAACAGCGGCGCAACCGGCACCGCAAGTGGCATCCGCGCCCACGATCAGTTCGCCTGTGGCGGAAGCACCAGCCGAGACAGGGCAACCGCCTCTCACCCCATCGCCGCCGCCCGCGGTTTCGGTGCAGGCCCCGCCCGTTCTTCCGCCCGCCGTTCAACCGCTGCCATCGGTGCTTGCGGCGCCGCCAATGCCGGGCGCCGTGCCTGTGCAACCGATGGTGCCAGCATCGCCGCCTGCCCTGGCAGGCAAGCCGCGTGGCACTGTGGGCCCGGCTGCCTTCGATGCGCTGCCAGAGGCCGCACCGCCAGCAGATGTCGCCAGCGCCCGCCCCGAACTGGCCCCCGAAGCTGGCGATCAGCGCACATCCGCGCCGTTGGCCACTGAAACGCCGGCGGCCGGCCCGGCGCAGGGCTCCACCGCGCCGGCTGTGCCATCGTTCGCGCCTGCCAGCGCCCAGCCTGCAAATATCCAGCCTGCAAACACCCAGCCGGCCAACCCTGCGCCTTCCGTCCCCACTGACGCTGCCGCCGAGCCCGCCCAGTCGCCCGGCCTGTCCATCGCCAGCGAGCGTCTGGGCCAGGTGGCGGTGCAGCTGAACGGCGGGGCGGATCAGCTGCACGTGGCCATGCAGGCGCAACCCGCCGCCGCCGCGCTGATCGGCGGCGAAGGGCAGCGGTTGCAACAGGATCTGGCGGCGGCCGGCGTGGTGCTGGCCGGCCTGTCGGTCAACGGCCAGCGCGCCGATCTGTCGGGCGGCGGCCGCCGTGCGCCGCGCCAGCCGCGCGCCGGCATCGACGCGGTTGCCGGCCCGGCCCGCACCCGCGCTGCCACTGCACCCCTGTTGCCGCCCGCCCATCGTGGCCCGGGCGGCGTCACCATCGATCGTCTTGCCTGAGGACTTCGCCATGCCCGATGCCGCTGCCACCACCGACAAGCCCAAGAAGGCGAAAAAGGGAATCATGGGCGCACTGCTGCCGGTGCTGGCCTTCGTGGCCGGCGCCGGCGCGGGCGGCGCCGGCGCGGTGCTGGCCGTGCTGCAACTGGGCGGGCAACTGGGCCTGCCGGCCGCCAGCCACGCGCCGGCTGCCCCCACCACTGCCGCGCCGCCGGCCGGCCCGCTCGAATATGTCGAGATCGACAATGCCTTCACCAGCAACCTGGCCGACAATGGCCGTTATCTGCAGGTGAAATTGTCGCTGTCCACCTTTGGCGGGGCGGATGCGGTGGCGGCCATCGAAAAGCACCGCCCGGCGATCATTTCGGCAGTGCTGGCGGCGCTGGGCGAGGCGCGTGAGGCCGATCTGGCCAACGTGGAGGCCAAGGACGCCCTGCGCGAACGCCTGAAGGACGTGATCAACAAGGCGCTGAAGGCCAAGGGCGAGCCGGGCACGGTGGAGGAGGTGTTCTTCACCTCGCTGGTGGTGCAATGAGCGAGCTGCGCATCCGCAGCGAGCCGCCGGCCGGGGCCGCCTTCATCGAGGATTGGCGCCCGCGATCGGCCGAAGCCCCGCCCGATGATGGCGACGATACGCCGTTCATGCCGTTGCTGCTGGGGCTGGAACAGGCACTGGGGGCGGCCTTCGGCTGCCCGGCCAGCGTGCATCCCGGCCGCGGCCTTGCACCAGGCGCACCCGACGTGGCGCCCGAACTGGCGGCCCTGCTGGCGACCGTGCGGCTGGGCGGCGATGCAGCGCGACCGGTGGCCACCCTTACCGGTGTGACCACGGCCCGCCATGCCGGTGAACTGGCCGCGCTGGTTGCCCGCGAGGCGCAGCGCCTGTGGCCAGGCTCCAGCCGCCGCGCCGAACTGGTGGTGGATGTGATCGCCAAACCGGGCGGCGATGCGGCCGATGCCAGCATCGTGGGCAGCATCCGCCTGCTGGCGCCGCCCACGCCGGTGCCGGCCACCGCACCCCGGCCGCTGGGCGCCGCCGCGCTGGCGGTGCCGCTGCGTCTGGTGGTGCGGCTGGCAGAGGAGGAGGTGCCGCTGGCACGCCTGTTGCCGTTGCAGCCCGGCCTGATCATCCCGATCAATGCCTGCCCCGAAATGCCCGTTCACCTGGGCGATCATCTGGTGGGCTGGGCCAGCCTGGCGCCGCTGCCCGATGGCCGGCAGCAGGCCAGCATCATCACCATCGATCTGAAACCCGCAGGAGAGCGCGCATGACCATCAATCCCGGCGACATGGCCGGCAATCCGGCGCCAACACCGGCCGATGTGGCCGCCATGGGGGCCGATCTGGGCGGTTTCGGCGCCATCAGCGTGCGCCTGGCCATCGAGGTGGGCGGCATCCGCCTGAAGCTGGCCGATGTGCTGAAGCTGGCGCCCGGCCAGGTGCATGTGCTGGACCGCCGGGTGGATCAGCCGGTGGACGTGCTGGTGTCCGATCGGCTGGTGGCGCGCGGCGAGATTGTTTCGGTGGGCGAACGTTTTGGCGTGCGCCTGACCGAAGTGCTGCCATCGGCAGGCGCATGACGGCGGTGCAGATCATCGATCGGCTGCGCGCCCGCGCCGGCGGGCTTTCATTGCCGGCCGCCTTGCGGCTGCCCACCCGCCACGTGCAGGTGGTGCAGGCGGTGCCGGTTGGCCCCGGCGCGCGGCTGCTGGTGGTGGAATTCGGCGGCCGGCGCATCCTTGTTGGCCAATCGCGCGCCGGCCTTTCAACGCTGGCAGAGACCGCCGCACAATGACCGAAACGCTCGCCCTGTCGCCCCAGTTGCCGGCGCTGTCGACCTCGCTGCAGATCCTGCTGCTGATGTCGGCGTTGACGCTGCTGCCGGCGGCGTTGCTGATGATGACGGCGTTCACCCGCATCGCCATCGTGCTGGCGATCCTGCGGCAGGCGCTGGGGCTGGGGCAGAGCCCGCCCAACCAGATCATCATCGGCACCGCGCTGCTGCTCACCCTGTTCGTGATGCGCCCGCAGGTTGATCGCATCCATGCCGCGGCCTGGACGCCGATGGTGGCCGGCACGCTGCCGGCCGAACAGGCGCTGGCGCTGGCCGGCGAGGAACTGAAGGGCTTCATGCTGGCGCAGACCCGCGCGAGGGATCTCACCCGCTTTGCCGAAATGGCCGGCGGCGGGCCCTATGCAAAGCCGATGGACGTGCCGCTGGCGGTGGTGCTGCCGGCCTTCGTGGCATCGGAACTGAAAACCGCGCTGGAAATCGGCATCGTCATCTATCTGCCGTTCCTGGTGATCGATCTGATCGTCGCCTCCATCCTGATGGCGATGGGCATGATGATGGTGTCGCCCGCCACGGTCTCGCTGCCGGTGAAGATCGCGCTGTTCGTGGCGGTGGATGGCTGGACGCTGGTGCTCGGCGCCCTTGCGAAAAGCTTTGGCCCATGAACGGCCTGACGCCTGCACCGGATGAAGTGATGCTGGGCGCGCTGGCGCGCGAGGCGGTGCTGCTGTTTGCCGGCGGCGCTGCCACCTTCCTCGTGCCGATGCTGGTGGTGGCGGTGCTGGTGGGCCTCATCCAGACGATCTTTTCGGTGCAGGAAGCCAGCCTGTCGTTCCTGCCCAAGCTGGCGGTGCTGGTGCTGATGATCGCCATTGCCGGCGAAGGCCTGATGCTGGGGCTGGGCGATTATCTGGAAAGCGGCCTTGCCGACATGGTGGGGGCGATACGGTGAACATCGCGCTGCCGGCCTTCGATGCGGTGCCGTGGTTCGTGCAGTTCACGCTGGCCGCCGTGCGCCCGCTGGCGATGGCGGTGCTGCTGCCCGGGCTGGGCGGCGCGGCGCTGCCGTGGCGGGCAAAATTCGCCCTGGTGGCGGCGCTGGCGGTGTTTGGTGGCCTGCGCCCCGGTGCACCGCCGCTGTCGCCGGCCGATATTCCGGGCGAGCTGCTGGCCGGGTTGGTGGCCGGGCTGGCGCTGGCGCTGGCGTTCGGCGCGGCCACACTGGCGGGCGAGGCCATTGCCCAGATGGTGGGGCTGGGCTTTGCCATGCTGGGGCCGATGGCCGGCAGCGGTGGCGCGCTTTCGGCGCTGTTCACCACGCTGGCCTGGGTGGCGCTGCTGGCCGGTGATCTGCACACCGAATGGCTGTTGCTGATGGTGGCCGGCGGCGGCGCGGTGGTGCCTGCAGGCGGGCTGGCACTGGGTGACATCGCGGCGCTGGGCGGGCTGATGTTCCTGTGGGGGCTGCAGGTGGCGCTGCCGCTGCTGGCGGTGCTGTTGCTGGCCAATGCGGTGGTGGCGATTGCCAACCGGGCGGCACCGCAATTGTCGGTGGTGGCGGTGGGGCCGGCGGCGCTGCTGCTGGCCTTCGTGACGCTGCTGCCGCTGGTGCTGGGGCACATATCGGGCCGGCTGGCGCAGGCGCTGGCCTCCGCATTGGGGCTGGTGAGCTGATGGCGGGTGAAAAGACCGAAAAGCCAACACCGCGCCGCCGCGAAAAGGCGCTGGAGGATGGCAATGTGTTCGCCCCGCGCGAACTGGCGCCGGCGGCCAGCCTGGGCATGGCCACGCTGTTCCTGGCGCTGGCCGGCCCGGCGCTGTGGCAGGATCTGCGCTTCTTTCTGGGCGACAGCCTGGCCGGCGCCGCCAGCGCCGATGTGCGCGCGCTGGGCCGGCAGGTGCCGATCGGCTGGCCGGTGCTGCTGCTGGCGATGGTGGCCGCCGCTGCCATCGGCCTGCAACTGGCAGTGTCGCGCCATGCCAGCCTTGGGCTGGCCGCGCCGAAATTTTCCCGCCTGTCGCCCATCAGTGGCCTGAAGAAGCTGTTCGGCTGGCAGGGCCTTGCCGGGGCGGCAACGGCGCTGGTCAAGCTGGGCGGCATGGCCGGGCTGGGCGTGGCCATGCTGATGCCGGCGCTGCCCGGCATTGCCGCCATCGAGGAACAGGGGCTGCCCGCCGTGGGCGCGCTGCTGCTGCGGCTCGCGGTGGCGGCCACGCTGCTGCTGGCGGCGGTGGCGGTGCTGGATGCCGGCTTCACCTGGTGGCGGCGGGAGAAGCAACTGATGATGACGCGGGACGAGGTGAGGCGCGAAAACCGCGAAAGCGATGGCGCGCCGGAACTGAAGGCCGCGATCCGCCGGGCCCAGATGGCGGCGGCACAGGGGCGGATGAAGCAGGGCCTTGCCGATGCCTCGGTGGTGGTGGTCAACCCCGTGCACTTCGCGGTGGCGCTGCGCTATCGGGCGGGCGTGGATGAAGCGCCGGTGGTGGTGGAAAAGGGCCGGCTCGACATGGCGCAGGCGCTGATCGCCGCCGCGCGCGAACTGAACGTGCCGATCATCCGAACGCCGCGCCTGGCCCGCGCGCTGTTCTGGTCGGCAAAGAAGGGCCAGATGGTGCGGCCCGAACTGTTCCAGGCGGTGGCCACCATCTTGGCCTTCGTGATGCGCTTCGATGATCCGGAAGGCGAAGCGGTGCCCGATGTGTTCGTGCCGCCAACGCTGGATTTCGATGAACATGGCCAGCCGCGCAAGGCCGGCGCGCCGCTGCCGTTATAAACGCGCATGGCGACAAACCCTCTCACCGCCTTTGGCGCCGGGTCCGGGCTGGACAGCCGGGCCATCGTTGATGGCATCGTCAGCGCCGAACGCACCGCGCGCGAGGCACCGCTCACCCGCCGCATCGAAACCTTGCAGGCCCGCATCTCGGCGCTGGGGCAGCTGCGCGCGGCGCTGAATGGCATCGCCACCTCGCTTGATACGCGGCTGCGCGGCGGCGAACTGGGGCTGCAACTGTCCAGCAGCGACGCCGCCGTGGCGGTGGAGCGCGTGGGAAGCGGGCCAACGGGCGCGCTGTTCAACCAGGTGACGGTGAACCGCATCGCCGCTGGCCAGCGGCTGACCGGGCCAACACTGACCAGCGCATCCGATCCGGTGGGCACCGGCACGCTGTCCATCCTGTTCGGCACGCGCACGCCCATCGCTGGCGGTGGCTTCAGCTTCAGTGCCGGCGCGGCGCCATCGCTGAACATCACGATCACGCCGGAAAACAACAGCCTGGCCGGGCTGGCAGAGGCCATCAACGCGTCCGGCAGCGGGCTGGCGGCCAGCATCGTCACCTCTGCCGGCAGTGCCACGCTGGTGATCCGCGGGCCGGAAGGCGCCGCCAATGGCTTCATCATCTCCGCCGCGCCGACCCCGCCGCCCGATCCGCTGCTGCCCCCTGTTCCGGGGCTGGAGCGCTTCAACCACACGCCGGGCGCCGAAGCGATGACGCTGGGGCAGGCTGCCGTGGACGCTGATCTTGCCATTGACGGCATCGCCATCACCCGGCCCACCAACCGCATCGATGATCTGATCCCCGGCGCGCGGCTGACGCTGAACCGTGCTGCCACCGATGTTGCCATCACTGCCAGCCGCGACAGCCGCGCCGTATCGGGCGCACTGGCCGATTTCGTTGGCACGCTGCAGGCCATGCGGCAGTTGATCGGCGATTTCCGCCGGCCGGCGCAGGATGGCGAGGAACCCGGCCCGCTGACCAACGATCCCACCGCCCGCGCGCTGGACCAGCGCATCGGCCGGCTGGTGGGCACCGTGGTGCCCGAGGCAAACGGGCTGTCGCTGGCCGAACTGGGCGTGGGCATCGCCCGGGATGGCAGCATCACGGTGGATACCGCGCGCCTGGCCAATCTGCCACCCACACGGCTTGCCGATGCCGAAACCCTGCTGCGCGAACTGTCGGCCGGGGCCAGCCCGACGCGGCCGAACCGGCTGCAAAGCATCGCCCAGCTCGCGGTGGCGGCAAATGATGGCCTTTCCCGCCAGCAGGCCCGCGCCAGCCGCGATCTGGAACGCGTGCAGCAGCAGGCGCAGGTGCGGCAGGCGCTGCTGACGCGGCAGTTTGCAGCCATGGAACGCAGCGTTGGCCTGTCGCGCGCGGCGCAGCAGCAGATCGATCAGCTGGTGGCGCTGTGGACGGCGGATGGTGACCGCTGATGCGCGGCCGCTGGGCATTGCGTAGCAATGGCCAGGGACTCGCGCGAAGCCGGCCGGCGGGATTGGCAAGCCGGCGCCACGGCTTTGCCGGGGCAGAGGCTTGCCAAGGCCCGTTCGACGTCACGAGAAAGCGAGGCCATCACGCCGCCAGCTGAAACCGCCGCATCTTCTCGATCAGCGTGGTGCGTTGCAGGCCCAGCAGGCGGGCGGTGCGGGCGATGGTGCCGCCTGAAAGGGTGAGCGCCTCGCGGATATAGGCTTGTTCCAGATCGGCCAGCAGCTGTTTCAGATCGATGCCATCCGGGCCCAGCCGCGGGCTGGCGGGCGGTGCTTCTGCCCTGTCCGTCAGCGTCACCGGCACGGGGCTGGCCGGTTGCGGGCCGCGCAGCAGCCGGGCAAGTGCATCACTGCCCACCGTCTGTCCGGCATGATGCACGCTGGCCCGCTCCACCACGTTGCGCAGTTCGCGCACGTTGCCCGGCCACGGCCAGCGGCACAGCGCGTCCAGTGCAGACGCGCTGAAACGCACGCCATGGCCCGTCTGGGCGAGGAAATGATCGACCAGCAGCGGAATGTCGCCCGGCCGCTGCGCCAGCGGCGGCATGCAGATGTGGATCACATCAAGGCGATAGAGAAGATCGGCGCGGAAGCGGCCATCTGCGATGGCGGTGGCCAGATCGATGCTGGTCGCCGCAATCACCCGCACGTCCACGGGGATCGGCAGCATGCCGCCCACCCGTTCCACCTCGCGGGTTTCCAGCACGCGCAGCAGCTTGGCCTGCATGGCAGCGGCCATGTCACCCACTTCATCCAGGAACAGCGTCCCGCCATGCGCAGCCTCGAACCGGCCGGCGCGGGCCTTGATGGCGCCGGTGAAGGCGCCCTGTTCGTGGCCGAACATTTCCGATTCCAGCAGATCGGCCGGCACGGCGGCGCAGTTCATCGCCACGAACGGGCGCGGCGCACGCCGGCTTTTCTGGTGCAGCAGCCGCGCCACCACATCCTTGCCGCTGCCCGATGGCCCCGTGATCAGCACGGAGGCGCCGCTGTCGGCCACCTTGTCCACCTCGGCCCGGATGGCGGCGATGGCAGGGCTGTTGCCCACCAGCATGGCCAGCGCGGGGGCAGGTGCCCCGGCGCCTGATCTGCTGCCATCGCCGCCCGGTCCGGCCGGGCGGGAACGCCTGGATTGTACCCCCATCCGGCAATTCCTTAACGCAATGCTAATTTCCACGCTCAATCAAGGGTTTGCGTCCTTGACCGGCAATTTGATTAGTATGGGGTAATCGCGCTTGATTCAGGGTGTGAATCCACCAAACTGGTGCCGGGGTCGCTTGGAATTGCAAGATTTTTCACCATTGCGGAGTGAAAATGACCGAATGTCGCATCCTGGCCCTGGGTGGAGACTGGCCATCGGCCGGCGCAGGCTGGAAAATCCTGCCATTTGATCCGTCAGAACCGCCGCCGGTGGCCGATCTGGCGCTGCTGCCGGCCGATTCGGCCCTGCCCGAAGCGCTTGTCGACCGGCTGGCATTGCCGCTGATCCTTGCCGTGACCGATGCGCCGCCGCCCGCCCGCTGGCTGGACCGCAGCGAGGCCTGGCTGTTGCCCGGTGACGGGCCGGACATGATGGGCCACGTTTGCCGGCTGGCACTGGGGGAGGGCGTCGCCGGCGTCGCCGAGACCAGTGCCGCCAGCCAGCAGATCAGCGCGCTTTCGGAACAGGCGCGGCGGATTGCCGATGCGCTGGCCGAACTGGCGGCAAGGGCGGACGCAGAAGAACCGGCACCGATCGATGCAGTGCTGGTGCGGCGCCTCATCCGCCTGCGCCGCGATCGCGACCGGCATTTTCCCGCCGAACTGTTTGCCGATCCGGCGTGGGACATGCTGCTGGATCTGGCCGCTGCCCGCATGGAACGGGTGGACGTGCCGGTGTCATCCCTGTGCGTGGCGGCCGCCGTGCCCACCACCACGGCGCTGCGCTGGGTGCGCAGCCTGTCGGAAGCCGGCCTGTTCGTGCGCCGCACCGATCCGGCCGATGCCCGCCGGGCGTTCATCGGCCTTTCCGATCAGGCCTTTGATGGTGTGGCGGGCTGGCTCAGGCGCTTTGCCGGGGTGTTTCAGACGCGCTGATTGCCGGTTGCACGGTGCCCAGCAGTTCCAGCACCGGCGCCAGGCTGCGATCGGGGGCTTCCTCCATCGGGATATGGCCGATGCCATCGAGGAGCGTGACGCGGGCGTTGGGCAGTTGCTGGCTGAACCAGGCCGCCACCGATACCGGGATCAGCCTGTCTTCCCGGCCCCACAGCAACAGGGTCGGCACGGTCAGCGCCTTCAGCTTCCCGGCAGCGCCATCATCGCCCTGATACTGGCCGAAGCGCTGCACGGTGGCGCGGCGGTTGCCGGGATAGAGCAGCAGTTCCCAATACCGGTCCACCATCGCCGGCGTGGCAATGGCCTGGTTGGAAATGCTCTGCTTGAAGCTCTTGTCGATCAGGCCGCGCGGGGTGACGGTGGCCAGCAGATCGCGCGCGATCGGCACCCGCGCCAACCGGAAGCCCAGCGGCGGGGAGGAGCCTTTCGGCGCCGGCTGCCCGGTGGCATCGACAAGGATCAGCGCGGCCAGCCGATCCGGGTGGCGGACGGCATAGCGCCACGCCACGCCGCCGCCCATGGAATTGCCGCCCAGCGCAAAGCGGGTGAGGCCCAGACGGTCCACCAACTGCTCGACAATGCGGACATAGGCGGCGTTGGTGTAATCGCCCTGCGGCGTCGGGCCGGACAGGCCGTGCGCCGGCAGAT
>Ga0209278_1001451_pt1 | contig 14465 bp, 11 predicted proteins | sample JI81BgreenDNA_FD_187504 | JGI IMG/M metagenome (GOLD analysis project Ga0209278, IMG submission 187504) | Wastewater effluent complex algal communities from Wisconsin, to seasonally profile nutrient transformation and Carbon sequestration -... | ecosystem: Engineered > WWTP > Effluent > Algae... | reverse complement strand
ACGTCGCTGCCGAGCACCGCGGTGGAGAAATCGGCGTCGCCGACGTGGGAGATCTTGTCGCTCATGGGAGGTCCTCGATGGGCTGCCGCGGGCGCCGCGGCCATGACTGGTACACTTGGGGGCCCTCAGAGCGGTTGGCAACCCCGAGGTGCCGGCCCCCGCGGCCGCAGTGTGCGACCGCGCGTGAAGCGGGCGCAAGACCGAACCGAACCGGTTCACCCGCAGGCGCGATGCGCCGCTGTTCCACCCAAGGATCCCATGAGCGACAAACCGCTGACCGACGTCACCCTGTCCAGTTTCGACCTTCACCCGGCCCTGATGGCCGGCCTGGACGGCGCCGGATTCTCCCGCTGCACGCCCATCCAGGCCATGACCTTCCCGGTCAGCCTCGCCGGCCGCGACGTCGCCGGCCAGGCCCAGACCGGCACCGGCAAGACCCTCGCCTTCCTCGTCAGCATGGTGAACCGCCTGCTGACCCGTCCGGCCTTGGCCAACCGCAAGGACAGCGACCCGCGCGCCCTGATCCTCGCCCCGACCCGCGAGCTGGCCATCCAGATCCACAAGGACGCGCTGAAGTTCGGCAGCCAGCTCGGCCTGCGCTACACGCTGGTGTACGGCGGCGTCGACTACGACAAGCAGCGCGAGCTGCTGCAGGCCGGCACCGACGTGATCATCGCCACGCCCGGCCGCCTGATCGACTACGTCAAGCAGCACGTCGTCAGCCTGCATGCCTGCGAGGTCTGCATCCTCGACGAGGCCGACCGCATGTTCGACCTCGGCTTCATCAAGGACCTGCGCTTCCTGATGCGCCGCCTGCCGGCCCGCGAGGAGCGCCAGACCCTGCTGTTCTCGGCCACGCTCAGCCACCGCGTGCTGGAGCTCGCCTACGAGCACATGAACGAGCCGGAAAAGCTCGTGGTTGAGACCGAGACGATCACCGCCGCCCGCGTGCGACAGAAGATCTACTTCCCGGCCAACGACGAGAAGATCCCGCTGCTGCTGGGCCTGCTCTCGCGCAGCCCGGGCAACCGCACGATGGTGTTCGTGAACACCAAGGCGATGGTCGAGCGCGTCGGCCGTGCGCTGGAGCGCGGCGGCTACCTCGTCGGCGTGCTCAGCGGCGACGTGCCGCAGAAGAAGCGCCAGAGCCTGCTCGCGAAGTTTCAGCGCCGCGAGCTGGAGATCCTCGTCGCCACCGACGTGGCCGCCCGCGGCCTGCACATCGACGGCGTCAGCCACGTCTACAACTTCGACCTGCCCTTCGAGGCCGAGGACTACGTGCACCGCATCGGCCGCACCGCGCGCCTCGGCGCCGAGGGCGACGCGATCACTTTCGCTTGCGAGCTGTATGCGCAGCACCTGCCGGCGGTCGAGGCCTACATCGAACAGAAGATCCCGGTCGAAGCCGTCACCACCGACCTGCTGACCGCCCTGCCGCGCCCGGAGCGCGCTGCGCTCCCGGAAGGCGCCGAGCCGGTCGAGCGCGTCAGCGACATCTTCCGCGAAGCCCGCGCCGAGATGGTCGAGAAGGACGCCAAGCACGGCCGCGGTGGCCGTGGCGGCGGTGGTGGTGGCCGCAGCGGCGGTCCGCGTCGCGAGGGTCGCGATGACGGCCGTGGCGACCGCGGTCCGCGTCCGCCGCGTGCCGAGGGTGAGCGCGGTCCGCGCCCCCCGCGTCCGGAAGGCGAGCGTGGCCCGCGCCCCGAGCGCGCGCCGAAGCCCGAGGGCGAGGCGGTTCCGATGCAGGCGACGGACGTCCCGAACGCCGCCGAGAGCCCGGCCGAGGCCGAGCGCCGTCGCCGTCGCCGCCGTCGCAAGCCGCGCGGCGAGCGCGGCGCCGAGGGTGCGCCCACGACCGCCCCGGGCGCCGTGTCCGGCCCGGTCGGCGTGTCGAAGGACAGCTTCTTCGCCCGCATGGCCGCCCGCGTGAAGGGCTGGTTCGGCGGCTGACGATGCCCCTGCTGCGCTTCGACGCGGTCCACAAGCAGTACCCGGGCGGCCGTGCCGCCCTGCAGGACGTGAGCTTCGCCGTCGACGCCGGCGAGGTCCTGTTCGTCACCGGCCACAGCGGGGCCGGCAAGAGCACTTTGCTGAAGCTGCTGCACCTCGCCGAGCGGCCCGACCGCGGCGCGGTGCTGCTGGAAGACCGCAACCTCGCCGCCGTGCGCGGCCGCGACGTGGCGCGCTACCGCCGCCGCGTCGGCGTGGTGTTCCAGGACCATCGCCTGCTGCCGCATTGGACCATCGCCGACAACGTGGCCCTGCCGCTGCGCATCGCCGGCGCGCCGGAAGCCGAGGTGCTGCCGCGGGTGCGCGAGGTGCTGGCCCGCGTGGGCCTCGGCGACCGCCTTGCCGCCCTGCCGCCGCAGCTCTCCACTGGCGAGCAGCAGCGCGTGGGCATCGCCCGCGCCATCGTCGGTTCACCGGTGCTGCTGGTGGCCGACGAGCCCACCGGCAACCTCGACCCGCAGCTGGCCGCGGAGATCATGGGCCTCTTCCTCGAACTCCCGGAGCGCGGCACCACCGTGCTGATCGCCAGCCACGACCTCGCGCTGATCAAGCGCACGCGCCAGCGCACCCTGGTGCTGCACGAGGGTCGGCTGGTCGATGACATCGCCGCGCAGGACCTTGCCGCATGAGCCCGAACCGCAGTGCGGCGCGGCGCGAGGTGTATGGCGGCCCGGGCGTGGGTGCCTGGGGCCGCAGCCACCGTCGCGCCTTCGCCGATGCGCTCGCGCGGCTGCGCGCCGCGAAGCTCGCCACCGCAGCGACCCTGGCGGTGTTCGCCTTGGCCCTGCTGCTGCCCCTGTTGCTCGGCCTGTTCCTCGCCAATGCCCTGCGCTTCGCCGGCACGCTGGACGCCGCGCGCGAGATCAGCGTTTTTCTCGAGGCTGGGGCCGGGGCGGGCGACGCGCGGCGCCTCGCGGAGGCCTGGCGCACGCGCGCCGACGTCGCCGCTGTCGTGCAGCGCACGCCGGACGAGGGCCTCGCGGAGTTCAAGCAGATGAGCGACCTCGCCGGCGCGCTCGACCTGCTCGACGGCAACCCCTTGCCCTGGGTGCTGGTGGTCTCGCCGCGGGAGGACGGGGTGAACGACCCGGCGGCGCTGGCCGCCGCCCTGCAGGCCGAGCCCGGCGTGGACAGCGTGCAGTACGACGCCGCCTGGCGCGCCCGCCTTGATGCCTGGCTGGCGCTGGGGCGCCGCGCCGTGGGCCTGCTGGCCTTCTTGCTCGCTGCCGGGGCGGTTCTGGTGGTCGGCAACACGGTTCGCCTGGACCTGGCCACGCGCCGCGAGGAGATCGCGCTGCTGCTGCAGCTCGGCGCCGATGAGGCCGACATCCGCCGCCCGCTGCTGCATTTTGGCGCGCTGCTGGGCGCCTTGTCCGGCCTGCTGGCGCTGGCCGGCGTGTTCGCCATCGGGGCGCTGCTGCGGGCACCGATGGCCGAACTGGTGGCCACCTACGCGGGCGGATTCGCACTGGCCGGGCCGGGGGCCGCCGAGGCCGCTGCGGTCCTGGCCGTCGCCGCCGCGCTGGGCTGGCTTGGCGCGCGCGTGGCGGCGGGCCATTATCTGCGGACTTCGCCCCCGGCCGCCTCATGAGCACACCCGCGTTCCGCACCTTCGACAGCACCTCGCCACGCATCCTCGTGGTCGACGGCTCGAAGGTGGTGCGCAAGATGATCGAGGGCGTGCTGCGCCAGCAGCTGCCGCAGGCCGAGATCATCCTGTGCGAGAACGGCGACGAGGCGAAGGTGGCCCTGCAGCAGGGCGCCATCAACCTCGTCACCACCGCGCTGCGCCTGCCCGACATCGATGGGCTGGAACTCGCCCGCTACCTGCGCGAGCACACGCCGCAGGCCTACATCCCGATCATCGTCGTTTCCGGCGACGTGCAGGATCGCCTCGAGACGCGCTCGATCACCGACGACGTCACCGACTATTTCGACAAGTCGCTGGGCTTCACCGCGCTGGCCGCTTTCATCAAGGGCTACGTCGCGCCGGAAGGCGCGCCCGGAGGGGAAGTGCTGTACGTCGAGGACAGCAAGGTCGTCGCCGTCGCCACCCGGCGCATGCTGGAAAAGCACGGCCTGAAGGTGATGCACTGCAGCGGCGTCGAGGACGCCATCGCTTGGCTGGAATCCGCGCTGACGCAGGGCCGCGTCCCCGGCTGCGACGTGGTGCTCACCGACGTCTACCTGAAGGGCGAACTCACCGGAAAGGACCTGGTGAAGTCGATCCGCAACGAATTCGGCTACCCGAAGGGCCAGCTGCCGGTGCTGGTGATGACGGGCGACGCGAATCCCGCCAACCAGACCGAGCTGCTGCGCAGCGGCGCCAACGACCTCGTGCTGAAGCCGATCGAGGAGCGCCTGCTGATCACCAAGCTGCTGTTCCAGCTGCGCGTTGGCCGACTGCTGCGCGAGCGCCACGGGCACTGAGCCCCCGCGCGTCCGTCGCGTCGCGCGCGACGTCCTTCGCTTCCCATTCCCCCACCACCGAGACCCCTGCATGTCGCTCCGCCTGCTCCCCCCCCTCGCGCTCGCCGTGATGCTCGCTGCCTGCAGCGCCCCCAACGCCGATGGCACCGAAGAAGTCGGGGTGTTCGACCTCGCGGTCGGCGACTGCCTGATCGACGACACGTCCGGCCAGATTTCGGAGACCGTCAAGATCGCCTGCGACAAGCCGCACCTCTCGGAGGTCTACCACCTGTTCGACCTGCCGGGCGGCGCGTTCCCCGAGCGCGGCGCGATGGACAAGGCCATCGAGGCCGGCTGCCTCGGCGCGTTCGAGCCCTACGTCGGCCTCGACTACGACAGCTCCGAGTACGTTTCCACCACGCTCGAGCCGACGCCCGAGAGCTGGCTCGACGGCGACCGGGAAGTGGTCTGCATGCTCGCCACGCAGGACGGCAGCATGATCACCGGCAGCCTGCGCAACGCCAAACGCTGAGAGGCTCCGATGGCGGCAGCCCTGCATCCGAGCTGGGCGGCGCACGTCGGGGCCAACCTCGAGCGCGCCGAGATGCAGGCGCTCGCCGCCTTCCTCCGTGCCGAAAAGGCCGCGGGCAAGCGCATCCATCCACCCGGCCGGCAGATGTTCGCCGCGCTGGACGCCGTGCCCTTCGACGCCGTGCGCGTGGTCATCCTGGGCCAGGACCCGTACCACGGGCCCGGCCAAGCGCACGGCCTGAGCTTCTCGGTGCCGCCCGGCATCGCCATCCCGCCGTCCTTGCTCAACATCTTCAAGGAGATCCAGCGCGACCTCGGGCTCGCGATGCCGCGCCACGGCTGCCTGCAGCATTGGGCGTCGCAGGGCGTGCTGCTGTTGAACGCGGTGCTCAGCGTCGAGGAAGGCCGTGCCGGCAGCCATGCCGGAAAGGGCTGGGAAGGCTTCACCGACGCCATCATCGGCGCGCTCTCGCGCGAGCGCGAGGGACTCGTCTTCCTGCTCTGGGGCAGCTACGCGCAGAAGAAAGGCGAGCTGATCGATCGCCAGCGCCATTGCGTTCTGAAGGCGCCGCATCCGTCGCCCTTGTCCGCGCATCGCGGCTTCCTCGGGTGCGGGCATTTCGGCAAGGCCAACCGCTGGCTGCAGGGCCTTGGCTCGCCGCCGATCGACTGGTCCCTGCCGCCGGCTTGAGGCTCAGCGCGGCGCGCGGGCGAGCAGGGCGTCGCGGCCAAGTTCGAAGGCCCCACGCAGTCCGGACTGCGCGCCCAGGCCGGGCGCCACGATCAGAACGTCGAGGCCGTCGCATCCGTCACTCTCGACGGCCAGCGCCGGGCTGTCGAGGTAGTCGCCGAGCCAATGCCGCGCGCGTGCCCGCAGCCGCGGAAACAGCGTGGCCTGCGCCATGACGCCGCCACCGAACACGAGGCGCTGCGGCGAGGCGAGAAGCAGGATTTGCGCGGCGAGCTGGCCGAGGTAGTCGGCCTGCAGCGAAAAGGCGCGATGGTCGGGGGGCAGCGCGTCGAGCGGGGCGCCCCAGCGAGCGCTGATCGCCGGCCCGCTGGCGAGGCCCTCGAAACAGTCGCCATGGAACGGGCAGAGCCCGGGAAACGCATCGTCCTCGGCGCGGCGCGGCCACAGGTGGCCGGCCTCCGGATGCAGCAGGCCGTGCACCGGCCGACCATCGATGACGAGGCCGACGCCGATGCCGGTGCCGACAGTGACGTAAGCCAAGGACGCGAGGCCGCGACCGGCGCCGTGGCGTTGCTCGGCCAGCGCCGCGGCATTGACGTCGGTGTCGATGGCGAACGGCGCGGCGCGCAGCGTGGCGGGCAACATCGCGCGAAGGTCGGTGCCGCTCCAACCGGGTTTCGGCGTGCGGCGCAGGTGGGCGAAGTCCGACGCGCGTGGATCGAGGGCGAGCGGGCCGAAGCTGGCGACGCCGGTCGCCTGCGCGGCGCCATGGCGCGACTGCGCGGCCTCGAGGAAATCCCGCACCTCGGTGAGCGTGGCCTGCGGGTCGCGGGTGGCGATGCGCGTCTGCTCCAGCGGCGTGCCGTCGGCGTCGCAGAGTGCGGCGATCATCTTCGTGCCGCCGGCTTCGACGGCGGCGATGCGAACCGTGGCGCCCGCGCTCATGCGCGCACCCACCAGCCCTGTTCGTAGGGGCCGAGCGCGATGTCACCGCTGGACGCGCCGTCGTTGGGCGTTCCATCGATCGCCAAGCGCCGCCAGCGACCCTCCGGCAACGCCACGCTCGCGCCCTCGAGACCGAGGTTGAATGCCGCGAACAGGCCCGCGCCGCGCGTCACCGTGAGCACGGGGCCGTGCGCGCCCGCATCGACGGCGCGGTCAGCCAGCGCCGGCACCATGGCGCGCGCTTGCCCCATGCCGCGCAGTGCGCCGAACACGCGGCCTGCGTCGCTCGACGGACCATGTCGCTGCGCTGCGGCCGCGTCGTCGAAGGCGGGGCGGTGCAGCCAGCGGCCTTCGTGGCGGCGTTCGGGATCGGCGCGAAAGCTTTCGTCGTTGCCTTGGGCGAGTTCGTCGCCCATGTAGATGAGCGGAATGCCCGGCAACACCATCGCGATGCCGTAGAGCAGCAGGACGCGTCGCAGCGCGCGCTCGCGCTCGGCCTCGTCGTCGTGTTCGTGGGCCCAGTCCAGGCCGGCAAGGGCGCTCGCCATGCCGTTGCTGCCGTGCGCCTGGCCGCCATCGCTCTGGAAGGCTTCGCCGCGCGCCGTGCTGCCTGGCGCGTCGCCCGCGTAGTGGCGCGAAAGCGCCGCGAGGTCGAAGCCCGGCACGCCACTGCGGCCGCACGCCTCGTCATCGAGCACGGGCCAGACAATGTCGTCGTGGCAGCGCACGTAGTGCAGCCACGCGGCCTCGTCCGGCAGCGTCGGCGTGCGTTGCAGCACGTTGGCGACCAGGTCGGCGCGGCCCAACGCGAGGCCAGCCCAGCCCGCGGCCATCAGCGAGCTCTGGTAGGCGATGTGGCATTCAGGAACGGCGCCCGTGCCGAAGTAGGGCGGCAGATCCCGCATCGGCACGATGGCCTCCGCCTTCAGCACCACCGAGGGCATCGCAAGGTCGACGACCGCGCGCAAGGCCTGCAGCAGCCGGTGCGCTTCCGGGAGGTTCATGCACGGCGTGCCTTCGCGCTTCCACAGGAAGGCGGTGGAATCGAGACGGAAGCACTCGACGCCGCGGTTGGCGAGGTCGAGCAAGGCCAGCGCCATGGCGCGGAAGACCTCGGGGTTCGACCAGTTCAGGTCCCACTGGTAGGAATAGAACGTTGTCCACACGAAGCCAAGGCCGGCCACGGACGTGAAATTGCCCGGCGCGGTCCGCGGGAACACCTGGCCCAGGTGCGCTTCGTGGCGTGCCACCGAGGCTTCGTCGGGCAGCACGTGGAAGAACGCGCGGTAGTGCGCATCGCCGGCGCGCGCGGCCTTCGCCCACGCGTGGTCGTCGGCGCAATGGTTCAGCACGAAGTCCGCGCAAAGATGGATGCCGCGCTGGCGCAGGGTGGTGGCCAGCGCCTCGAGGTCGGCCAGGGTGCCGAGGCGCGGCTCGACGTCCCCGTAGTCGCGAACGGCGAAGCCGCCGTCGCTGTCGCCCTCGCGCATGGCCAGGAAGGGCAACAGGTGCAGGTAGCGCACGCCCAGCGCCTCGAGGTGGTCGACGCGCCGTGCCACCCCGGCCAGCGTGCCGCCGAAGCGGTCGACGTAGGTGCAGTAGCCGATCGTCGCGGGATCGGTCAGCCAGGCCCTCGGGGCGTCGGCATCGAGCGCGCGGAGCGCGGCGGGGCGAGCCGCGGCGCGTGCCGCGATGTCGTCGAGCAGGCGCGCGTACCACGCGGGATCGAGCGCGCCGTACACCGAGGCCAGGGCCGCCTCGAGCCGGGGCCCGAAGCGTTCCTGCCGCGCGGCCCAGCCGGTGTCCGGCGTGGGCCCAGTGTCCGCGTTGGCGGTGCCCGTCCGCATGTGCAGCGTCACGTCAGAAGTCGTAACGCAGGGACAGCGCCGTCGAGCGCCCGGGGATCGAGCGTGCGCGGATGATGTTGGCCGCGTTGTCGACGATCGCGCCTTCCTCCGACTCCGTGATGCCGAACTTGTCGAAGACGTTGTTGACGTTGAGGGTCAGCGTCAACGCGTCGGTCACCCGCCAGTCGGCGAACAGGTTGGTCTGCACGAAGCCCGGCATCACCAGCGCGTTGTTGTCCTGCGCATAGCTGTCCGTCGTCCCGATCACGTTCGCGCCGATCGTCCAACGCTCGAACGCGTAGGCCGGCGTGACCTGGTAGACCCAGTCGGCCTGGCGGCGCGGGGTGTTGCCGACGTTGGCCGGGCTGATCTGGTCGCGGGAGATCTCGGCGTCGGTCCAGGTGGCGCCACCGTTCACCGAGAACGCCCCCATCCGCCACGCGCCTTCGATCTCGATGCCCTTGGCGATGTAGGTGCGGTTGAGGAAGCGCTGGTTGGTGGCTTCGAAGTTCTGTTCCTCGGTCTCCGCGCGGAACGCGGTGAGGTAGAGATCGAGGCCGTTCCAGCGCCACTTCACGCCGGCTTCGACCTGGTCGACGAGGTCGACGGCGTCTTCCGAGCGCACCGAGCCGTCCGCGCGCACCACGCCGAACAGCAGGCGGTCGGCATTGGCGCGTCCGCCGCGGCTGGCGCGGGCGAAGTAGGCGAGGTCGTCGCTGGCGAGCCAGTTCGCGCCGATCGACCACGAGGTGTAGCCCCAGTCGTAGTCCACCGGCGACACCGCGGCGTTGTTGATGGCGGAAACGCTGGCTTCGTTCGGCTCGATGCTGCCATTGCCGTCCACGTCGAGGTTGGCGACCTGCACCGAGCCCGCGTAGTTGCCCGTCGCCTCCCCGTTGTCGCGGCGAACGCTGGCGTCCACGCTCAGGCGGTCGTTGGACCAGGCCAGCGAGAGGTAGGGCGCGTCGATGACGTACTTCGTGTTGTAGCTGCGCGTGCAGCAGTTGCCCCAGAAGGGCACGCCGTAGGCGTACAGGCCATTCGTCGAGAGCCGCTGGCCGCCGGCGTTGATGACATCGAGCAGGCGCGCGTCGTTGCCGTCCAGCGCCAGCACGTAGCTGTTCCACACCCAGTCCATGTCGATGTTCTGGCGCGAGCGGTACCAGCCACCGGCGAGGTCGAGCGTGCCGCCGGCGGTGTCGAAGGCCTTCGACAGCTGCAGGTTGTTGGCGTAGTTGCCGAAGTCGTTGATCTCGGTGTTGAACAGGTGCTCGCGGATCGCGAGGCCCGTGTACGCCGGGCTGGTCGCCGCGCTGCCCGCGGTCACGAGGCGCGCGCCGGCGCCACCGATCGAGGCGGCGAGGTCGGCGCCGTCATCCACCTCGGCCGGGAACGGCGACACGAAGCGGCCTTCGGTGTCGGCGTAGCGGAAGCGGTTGTCGAGCGTCCAGCCGTTGTCGAAGGCGTGCTGGAACTCGACGCCGAAGGCGGTCGACTTCGGCCGCATGCCGTCGGCGATGTCGGTGCGGCGGCGCTGGTTGTTGCCGTCCAGGCCGATGTCGGTCAGGAAGCTCGGGCTGTGCGGCGTGTCGCGGCCCGGGTCGAAGCCCGGGAAGCCGGAGAAGCGCGGGTTGCGGTTCGTGCCGGTCACGCTCACCGGCATCGGCAGGTAGCCGATCGCTCGGTCGTCGAGCAGCTTCAGGTGGAAGCGCAGGAAGCCGCCGTCGTGCTCGCGCGTCAGGTTGGCCTTGATCTGGCCGCCGTCTTCCGCGGTGTAGCCGGGATCGCGCACGCCGTCGCCGCGTCGGTAGAAGCCGGCCACGTGGAAGCGCCACTGGTCGTTGATCGGCCCCCCGTAGCGGAAGTCGGTGCGGACGCTGTCGTAGTCGAGCCCGGCGGTGAGGCCGATGGCGCCACCCTGCACCTCGCCGGTGTTGCTGACGAAGTTGATGATGCCGCCGGGGGAATTGCTGGCAAAGGTGGAGGCCGAGCCGCCGCGCAGCGCCTCGATGCGATCGAGGCTCCAGTCGGCGCGCAGGAAGATGTCGGCGTTGCCGAAGGCGATGTCACCGAACTCCAGCACCGGCAGGCCGTCTTCCTGCAGCTGCAGGAACTTCGCGCCACCGGCCGCGACCGGCAGGCCGCGCACGGCGATGTTGGCGTTGCCTTCGCCGCCGGTGCTCTCGGAACGCACGCCGGGGATGTTGCGGAAGATCTCCGCCGTCGAACGCGGCGCCGACTGCTCGATCTGTTCGACGCCGATGGTCGAGATCGAGACGCTCGACTCGAGCTTGGTCTGCGCCGCCGGCGTGCCGGTGACGATGATCGCGTCGAGGCTCCGGGGCGTCGTCGCCTCGTCTTCGGCGCCGGCCGGCGCCGCGGGGGCCTGCGCAGCGGCCAAGGGCGAGGCCAGCAGCAGGGCGATGGCCGCGGCGAGCGCGCGGCGGTTGGGTGTGCGTGGTGTGTGGTGCATGGCCTCCCCTCCCAGGAACGGCATGATGGCGTCGCCAGCGGTGGCCGCTGGTGCGCTAGGGATACCCCTTGTTGCAAACGATTGCAAGCACTTCGTGTGAGGGCGATGTCGCCTCGCTTCGGTGTCAGTACAGGGCCTTTATCTTCGGATTTCTGCCGCTTATAGGCGTTGCTTCCATTGCTGTTGTGCGACGCGCCATGAGTCATGGATGCAACCGATTGCAATCGCATCGGTGTACGGGCATCGTTCGGGGGCGGGGAGGGGCCCGCGCGACCAGTACGATCCGCACATGGGCAACGTGAACCCGCAATTGGCCGGCATCGACTACGCGATCGTCGCGCTCTACTTCCTCGTCGTCATCGGCCTCGGCCTGTTCGTCGCCCGGGGCAAGCAGAGCGCCCAGGACTATTTCCTCGCCTCGCGCTCCATGTCCTGGCCGGTGATCGGCTCGGCGCTGCTCGCCTCGAACATCTCGTCGACCACGCTGGTGGGCCTCGCCGGTGCGGCCTTCGCCTCCGGTATCGCGGTCTACAACTACGAGTGGATGGCCACCGTGGTGCTGGCCTTCTTCTGCGTCTTCTTCCTGCCGTTCCTGCTTCGCTCGCAGGTCTACACGCTTCCCGAGTACCTCGAACGCCGCTACAGCCGCGCATCGCGCACCTATTTCTCCGGCCTCACCATCTTCCTCAACATCGTCGTCGACACCGCCGGTGCACTCTATGGCGGCGCGCTGATGCTCAGCCTGGTGCTGCCCGACGTGCCGCTGTGGCAGATCGTCGTCGGCCTCGCCCTGTCGGCCGGCGTTTACACGGTGCTGGGTGGCCTGCGCGCGGTCATCTACACCGAAACGCTGCAGGCGATCATCCTCGGCGGCGCGGCCATCGTCATCGCTTGGTTCGCCTTCGACAAAGCCGGCGGCTGGGACCACGTGATGGCCAGCGTCGACCCGGAGAAGCTCTCGCTCGTCCGGCCCGCCGACGACCCGAACCTACCGTGGACCGGCCTGCTGCTCGGTGTGCCCCTGCTCGGCTTCTACTTCTGGTGCACCAACCAGTTCATGGTGCAGCGCGTGCTCTCGGCGAAGGACGAGAACCACGGCCGCTGGGGCGCCCTGTTCGCCGGCCTGCTGAAGCTGCCCGTGCTGTGGGTGATGGTGCTCCCGGGCACCTGCGCGATCCTGCTCTACCCCGAACTCGCCAAGCCTGACCTGGTCTACCCGACGCTCGTCTTCGACCTGTTGCCGGTGGGCTTGCTCGGCCTCGTCATCGCCGGCTTTTTCGCCGCGATCATGTCGTCCATCGCCAGCACGTTCAATTCGGCGGCCACGCTGGTGACGATGGACTTCATCCGCGTGTGGCGGCCGCAGATGGACAACGACGCGCTGGTGCGCACGGGTCGGCTCGCCACCTTGGTCTTCATGGTGCTCGCGGTCCTGTGGGCGCCGCAGATCGCCCGCTTCGAGTCGTTGTGGCAGTACCTGCAGGCCGTGCTGGCCTACGCGGTGCCGCCGATCTGCGCGCTGTTCCTGGTCGGACTGTTCTGGCGGGGCGCCAACGCCCGCGGCGCCCTGGCCTGCATCGTGGCCGGCGTGGTGGGCGGTGGTGTCCTCTTCTGGACGAACGTCGTCGCCGCCGAGCCGCTGGGGCTGCATTTCCTGCTGGTCGCCCCGCTGCTGTTCGTGCTCTGCGTAGTGGTGCTGGTGACCGTTTCGCTGCTGTTCCCCGGCCCGGCGAAGGAGGGCGTCGACGCCATGCTCTGGACCCCGGACTTCTTCCGTGCCGAGACGCGGGCGCTGGCTGGCGTGCCGGCCTGGAAGAATTACCGCGTGCAGTCCGTGGCCCTGCTGGCCCTCACTGCCGCCATCGTCTGGGCCTTCCGCTGACCCGTCGGCGCGGCGGCTCGGCCGCGCTCAGGCCGATTCGCGGATGACCAGCGATGGCTCGATCGGCGCCGGGCGCGGGTCGCCGCCGTTGAGCCGTTCGATCAGCGAGAGCGTGAGCAGTTCGGCGCCGCGCTTGAGGTCCTGTCGCACGGTGGTCAGCGCCGGGTGCGTGTACTGCGCCAGAGGCACATCGTCGTAGCCCACCACCGAGACGTCCTGGGGCACGCGGATGCCGCGGTCGTTGAGGGCGCGGATGGCGCTGATCGCGATCACGTCCGAGGCCGCGACCACACCGTCCAGCGGCACGTCCTGCGCCAGCAGGCCGCGGAAGGCGCGGTAGGCCTCGTCCGCCTCGAACGGCGCGCGCAGGTGCCGCCGGGGGTCGTCGTCGATGCCCGCCGTCGCCAATGCTTCGCGGTAGCCGGCGTAGCGGTGCGCCACTTCGGGTAGCCGCTCGTCGCCGAGGAAGGCGATGCGGCGGCGGCCCTGCCGGATCAGGTGGCGGGTGGCGATCAGCCCGCCGGCGTGGTTGTCCGAGCCGACGCAGGGGTAGGCCTGGTCGGGCATCTGCGCGCCCCAGGCCACCAGCGGCGCGCCGCGCTCGGCGGCGGCGTTGATCGCCGCGTGCTCGTGGCTCTGGCCGATGATCACGAGGCCTTCGGCGATCGACTGCGCCAGCGTCGCATCGAGCCACGCGCCGGATTCCTGCACGGCCTTGGAGAGCAGCATGCTGTAGCCGCGGTTGGTCAGCTCGTCGGCGAGGTAGGTCAGCATCGTCATCATGAACGGGTCGGTGAGGTGCCCGCTGCGGTCATGCTGAAGCGGCACCACGACGGCGATGACGCCGGAGCGCCCCGCGCGCAGGCTGCGCGCAATGGGGTTGATGCGGTATCCGAGCTCGCTGGCCAGGGCCTTGATCCGCACCCGGGTGGCCTGGGCTACCGTCGGATGGTCGGCCAGCGCGCGCGAGACCGTGGACTCCGAGACCCCCGCGATCTTCGCGAGGTCGCTCATCTGCAGCGGCCCCTTCGGCTTCGTGGCGGTTTTCTTCGGCATGCGTCCTGGTCCCGGCTCCGGCCAGCGATGCCGGCGAGTGGAGTATGCGCAGCCTTCCAGTGGTCCGCGACAGTCTCTTGGGCGAGTGAGACTGTGGTGATTGTTGCCCGTGCTGGAACGCAGTGGAACTTCCGGCACGCTTAGCACTCGTAATGGGCGAGTGCTAAATTGCCCCCCATGACCCCCCGAGGGACACCGGAATGACCACGACCTTGATCACCGCCAACTACCCCATCCCCAGCGCGCTCGGCTCGCTGGAGGCCTATGTGGCGGCCGTCCACCAGATTCCCGTGCTGAGCGTGGAGGACGAGCAGGCGCTCGCCCGCCGCCTGCGCGACGAGGGCGACCTGGAGGCCGCCAAGGCCCTCGTCGTTTCCCACCTGCGCTTCGTCGTCCACGTGGCCCGCGGCTACCAGGGCTACGGCCTCGGCGTCGGCGACCTCGTGCAGGAGGGCAACATCGGCCTGATGAAGGCGGTGAAGCGCTTCGACCCCGACCAGGGCGTGCGCCTCGTCAGCTTCGCCGTGCACTGGATCCGCGCCGAGATCCACGAGTTCATCCTGAAGAACTGGCGCATCGTGAAGGTCGCCACCACCAAGGCGCAGCGCAAGCTGTTCTTCA
>Ga0209278_1001448_pt1 | contig 14475 bp, 7 predicted proteins | sample JI81BgreenDNA_FD_187504 | JGI IMG/M metagenome (GOLD analysis project Ga0209278, IMG submission 187504) | Wastewater effluent complex algal communities from Wisconsin, to seasonally profile nutrient transformation and Carbon sequestration -... | ecosystem: Engineered > WWTP > Effluent > Algae... | reverse complement strand
ACCGGCTGGCGCCCCGGCATGCGCCCGGAAGCGATGGTGGTAGGCGATGATGCCGGCATGTTGTCGCGCGCCGTTGCCGATGTGCTGGCCGGTGGGGAACCGCATGTTCTGCGCCTCGCGCTGGCGGAGCGCCCCGATGAAGTGCGCGATATCAATGTGATGTCCACCCCACCGGGCTTTGGCGCCTCGGCGCTGGTGGTGATGCGTGACATTCGCGAACAGATTCGGCTGGAAGCGCAGGTTGCCGCCGTCACGCGGCTGCAGGCGGTAGGCCAGCTTGCCGGCGGTGTGGCGCATGATTTCAACAATCTGCTCACCGCAATTCTTGGCCACGCCGAACAATTGCTGGAACGCTTTCCCGATGCCGGCGCCGAACATGATGCGGTGGTGGAGATTTTGCACAACGGCAAGCGCGGCGCGAATCTGGTGGCGCAGTTGCTGGCCTTCGCCCGCCAGCAGCCACAGAATCGGCAATTGCTGTGCGTGCGTGAACTGGTGCAGGGGCTGCGGCCGCTGCTGACCAAGTTGCTCGGCCCGGCCATCGAATTGGATATTGTCGCGCCGCCGGGCTTGTTCTTTTTGCGGGCCGATCCGGGCCAGCTGGAACAGGTGATCGTCAATCTGGCCGTCAACGCCCGCGATGCCATGGAAGGCAACGGCCGGCTGGTGATCAGCATCGCCGATATCCTGCGCCGCGATGTCGCCGGGCTGGGTCACGCCATGATGCCGGCCATCGATTTCGTTTCGATTGATGTCAGTGATACCGGCAGTGGCATTCCGCCCGATATCGCCGCCAAGATTTTCGAGCCTTTCTTTACCACCAAGCCGCAAGGGCAGGGCACCGGCCTTGGCCTCTCCACTGTTTATGGCATCGTGAAGCAATCGGATGGCTATATCTTTGCCAAGCCGGGGCCAGGCGGGCGGGGCACGACCTTTTCGCTTTATCTGCCGGGCCGGCCGCAGCCAGCCAAGGCGGCGCCGGATCGCGCCGTGGCCGACGTGGCACCTGAACCGGTTGCTGCCGGCCGCCGCGTATTGCTGGTGGAAGACGAACCTTCGGTGCGGGCGGTGTTTGCCCGCGGCCTGGAACGCAAGGGCTGTGTGGTGACCACGGCCAGCGATGCCATGATCGCATTGGCCATCCTGCGCGACGGTCAGACATTCGATGTGCTGGTCTCCGATGTGATGATGCCCGGCATCGATGGCGTTGAACTCGCCTTCGAAGCAGCGCGGATGTGGCCTGAAATGGGCATCGTGCTGATGTCGGGCTATGCCGAACTGCCGCGCCACCGCGAAGCCGATGCCCGCGGAATTCGCTTTCTGGCCAAGCCCTTCGCGTTGGCCGAGCTTGTTGCCGCCATCGCCACCGCGCAACCTTTGAAGAATTGAACGTAAGACGTTTGCCGCCCTCTGTTCCCCTCTTGTTCACTAAGAACAATTGGTGTACATCAAAACCCGTTGACGAAGTTCGACAGCGGCTTCAGGGAAGGGAACGGGTCATGGCATCTGCTCTTAAAGTGGTGGAATCGGGAATGGATCGGCAAAAAGCTCTGGAAGCCGCCTTGGCTCAGATTGATCGTGCGTTTGGCAAGGGCTCGGTGATGAAACTGGGCCAACGCGACGCGATGGAGGTGGAGGCAATCTCTACTGGCTCGCTCGGCCTTGATATCGCGCTCGGCATCGGCGGCCTGCCGCGCGGGCGTGTTGTGGAAATCTATGGACCGGAAAGCTCGGGCAAGACGACGCTGGCGCTGCATGCCATCGCCGAAGCCCAGCGCAATGGCGGCACCGCGGCCTTTGTCGATGCCGAACATGCTCTCGATCCAGTCTATGCCAAGAAATTGGGCGTCAACATCGACGAATTGATCGTCTCGCAGCCCGATACCGGGGAACAGGCGCTGGAGATCGTCGATACGCTGGTGCGGTCGAATGCGATCGATGTGCTGGTGGTCGATTCTGTCGCCGCCCTGGTGCCGCGCGCCGAAATCGAAGGCGAAATGGGCGATAGCCATGTCGGCCTGCAGGCCCGTCTGATGTCCCAGTCGCTGCGCAAGCTTACCGGTTCGATCAGCCGCTCGCGTTGCCTGGTGATCTTCATCAACCAGCTGCGCATGAAGATTGGTGTGATGTATGGTAACCCGGAGACAACGACAGGCGGCAATGCGCTGAAATTCTATGCCTCCGTCCGTCTCGACATCCGCCGCACCGGTCAGATCAAGGATCGTGATGATATCGTGGGCAACACCACCAAGGTGAAGGTGGTGAAGAACAAGGTAGCGCCGCCGTTCAAGCAGGTCGAATTCGACATCATGTATGGTGAAGGCATCTCCAAGATCGGCGAAATCCTCGATCTCGGCGTGAAAGCCGGCGTGATCGATAAATCGGGCGCCTGGTTCAGCCATGACAGCATCCGCATCGGCCAAGGCCGGGAGAACGCCAAGAAATATCTGAAGGAAAACCCGGAGATCACGGCCAAGATCGAGAAGATCATCCGTGACAACGCTGCCGGCATTTCCGAGGCGCTGCTGGTTGGCCCTTCGGCTGACGACGACAGCGGTGACGACGAAATGTGAGTTTCGGACAATCAGTTCCCACGAAGAAAGGGCGGCCAGTCAAATGGCCGCCCTTTTTTGTTGCCGGTCACTGTTGTGGCGGCGCGGGCTTTGCCTTCACCGGTTCCACAGCGGCATCGGCCATGCGTCCTGCGATGTCTGCCCGCTGCCGCCAGCCCTCTACCGTGGCGCGGCTGCCGTACATGGCCTCGATGAAGCGTTCATCCTGATCGGTCAGCCCGTCAAAGCGCGGCGCGCCGGGATCAAACAGCGCCAGGATGCTGCCCTCTGGCCGTTCCCGGGCATTCATCCGCAGCCGCGACAGCGCCACCAGCGCTACATAATCGGTGAGCGCCGCCATCGACACCGCGCCGATGCGATCAATGTCCACCACGATCACGGCCCCGGTGATACCCACGCGTGATTGCAGGTCGAGCCGTGTGGCACGGGCATTGTTGTTGTAGGTGATTTCGCCCGGCAGGCCGTTGGCGCTGGCGCCCAGTCCCAGCGGTCCGGGGCTGAACGGCTTGCCATCGCCGCTTTCCGGCGCCGTGAAATGCCACCAGCGCACCGGCAGTGTCGGCGAATTCAGCAATGCCCGCTCCGGCCCGGGCAACGCATCGAGAGCGCCACTCTGCCGGCGGTTCACCGTCTTCACCAAGGTGCGCGCATCGCGGGTGAAGACCACGGCGACATTGGGATCACAATCCCCACCCGCCAGCTTCAACCCGACATGGCGGGCCACATCGGCAATTCGACTGGTGAAGAGCCGGCCCACCTTGTCTTCGACGCCCAGTGCGACCGGACACAATGGGGTGAACCAGCGGGCATTCTGGCCGTTTCGCGTGTCGGCCAGCGCTTTGCGCATGAATTTCGACGCTTGGGCCCGCAGTGCGCCGCGGCTCAGCCGTTCGGCCGTGACGGTCATGGTGTCGGCCGGCACGGGCTGGGCCAGCACAGCGCTGGCCGACATAATCGAGAGGAGGCAGAAAAGTGCACGCATGGCGCAACGCTAATCAGCGGCGCCATTCCGTCAAGCGCGGCCGATTGACCGCAAGCGCAACTGCCGTCACATCCGAATCACCATAGCAAGCAGGGGCCTCTCCGCCATGAGCAACGCCGAACAGATCGACTATTGGAACGGCAAGGTTGGCGATATCTGGGTGCAGATGCAGGAGCGCATGGACCTGGCCCTCACCCCTGTCACTGCCGCCCTGCTGGCCGCCGCCAGCCCGCAACCCGGCGAACTGGTGCTCGATATCGGTTGCGGCGCCGGCGAGACCACGCTGGCCGTGGATGCGGTGGTGGGGGAGGGCGGCCATGCCATCGGCCTCGACATTTCGGAACCGCTGCTGGCCCGCGCCCGGACACGCGCCGAGGCCCTGTTATCTGAAGCCGAGTTTATTGCCGCCGATGCCTCGGCCTGGGCGGATGAAAGCGGCTTCGATCTCATCCTGTCGCGCTTTGGCGTGATGTTCTTTGCCGATCCGCAGGCCGCCTTCACTCATCTCCACGGCTTGGCCGCCCCTGGTGGCCGCCTGGTATTTGCCTGCTGGCAGCCCGCCGCGCGCAATCTGTGGGCAACACTGCCGATGACAGCGCTGGCCGATCTGCTCCCCGCCCAGCCGCCGGCCGATCCCCATGCGCCCGGCCCCTTCGCCTTTGCCGATGCCGCACGGGTGGCGACCATGCTGGAAGCCGCAGGCTGGCAGGATCTGGCTTTCCACAGCCTGCCCTTTGCCATGCTGGTTGGCGGCGGTGATGATCCGATTGCCGATGCGGTGTCGTTCAACCTGAAATCGGCCCGGCGGCCCGCGTGGTGCGCGATGCCGGCATCGGCGACGCGGCCAAGCCCCGGCTGGCGGCGGCGCTGCAGCCATTTCTGGCCGATGGCCGCGTTGAACTGCCCGGCGCCGTCTGGGTGGTCACGGCCCGCGCCTGAACGAAGCCGTGGACGCCGGCCTTTACGCTGGCGCTTCACGGCGTTAAGCGCACATCCCATGATCTCGTCCAACGACATCCGCCGCAGCTTCCTCGATCACTTCGCCAAGGCGGGTCATACTGTGGTGCCGTCGGCACCGCTGGTGCCGCAAAATGATCCGACGCTGATGTTCGTCAACGCCGGCATGGTGCCGTTCAAGAATGTCTTCACCGGCCTTGAAACCCGGCCCTACACGCAGGCCGCCAGCAGCCAGAAATGTGTGCGTGCCGGCGGCAAGCATAATGATCTGGATAACGTCGGCTACACCGCCCGCCATCACACCTTCTTTGAAATGCTGGGGAATTTCTCGTTCGGCGATTATTTTAAGGAACAGGCCATCACGCTGGCCTGGGATCTGCTGACCCGCGAATGGGGCCTGGACAAGAACCGCCTGTGCGTCACCGTCTATCACACCGACGATGAAGCCGCCGCCTTGTGGAAGAAGATTGCCGGGCTTTCCGACGACAAGATCATCCGTATCGCCACCAACGACAATTTCTGGTCGATGGGCGACACCGGCCCGTGCGGGCCTTGTTCGGAAATCTTCTACGATCACGGCGATCATATCCCCGGTGGCCCGCCCGGCAGCCCGGACGAGGACGGCGATCGCTTTGTCGAGATCTGGAACCTGGTGTTCATGCAGTATGAGCAGGTCGATCGCGACACCCGCCTGAACCTGCCGCGCCCCAGCATCGATACCGGCATGGGCCTGGAACGCATCGCCGCCGTGCTGCAGGGCGTGCACGACAATTATGATACCGATACGTTCAAGACGCTGATCGCCGCCAGCGAAGACAAGGTGGGCAAGGCGCTGACTGCAGAAGCACGCGCCTCACACCGTGTCATTGCCGATCATCTGCGCTCGTCGGGCTTCCTGGTGGCCGATGGCGTGCTGCCGGCCAATGAAGGCCGCGGTTATGTTTTGCGCCGCATCATGCGCCGCGCCATGCGCCACGCGCATTTGTTGGGCGCCAAGGAGCCGTTGATGCACCAGCTGGTGCCGGCGCTGATGGCCACGATGGGCCAGGCTTTCCCCGAACTCGGCCGTGCGCAGGCGCTGATCGAGGAAACGTTGAAACTGGAAGAGACACGGTTTCGCCAGACGCTGGAGCGCGGGCTGGGTCTGCTGGATGACGCGACTGCAAAGCTCTCTGCCGGTGGCACGCTGCCCGGCGATGTCGCCTTCAAGCTTTATGACACGTTCGGCTTCCCCTATGACCTGACCGAAGACGCGCTGCGGGCGCGCGGTATCGCCGTTGATCGCGCTGGCTTCGATGCGGCCATGGCCGAACAGCGCCGCCTGGCCCGCGCCGCGTGGAGCGGTTCCGGCGAAGCCAAGGATGCCGCCGTGTGGTTCGATATCGTCGAAGCGGAAGGCGCCAGCGAATTCACTGGATATTCCAGCCTGACCGGCGAAGCCAAGGTTGTGGCCCTGGTGAAAGACGGCAAGCAGGTCGAAAGCGCTGCTGCCGGGGACAAGATCGTTGTCGTCACCAACCAGACGCCCTTCTATGCCGAAAGCGGCGGCCAGGCCGGCGACGGCGGCAGCATCAGCTGGGGCGAGGGCCTGACCAGCCGTGTGGCCGACACACGCAAGGCGCTGGGCAAGCTGCACCTGCATGATGTGACGCTGGCCGCTGGCCCGCTCGGCGTAGGCGACGTGGTGAAGCTGGATGTGGATGCCCCGCAGCGCGGTGCCCATCGCCGCGCCCACAGCGCCACCCACTTGCTGCATGCCGCACTGCGTCGCCGGCTCGGCTCGCATGTCACGCAGAAGGGCAGCTATGTTGGCGAGGATTACCTGCGCTTCGACTTCTCACACCAGAAGGCGATGACGCCGAAGGAACTGGCGCAGGTGGAAGCCGATGTGAACGCCCAGATCCTGCGCAATCGCCCGGTTTCGACCAAGCTGATGACGCCGGACGCCGCCATCGAAGCCGGCGCCATGGCGCTGTTCGGCGAGAAATATGGTGAGGAAGTGCGCGTACTTTCGATGGGGGCCGATGACGGCGGCGACACCTACTCGGTGGAACTGTGCGGTGGCACCCACGCCGAAGCCCTGGGCGATATCGGCCTCTTGAAGATCACCAGCGAAAGCGCGGTGGCCAGCGGCGTGCGCCGGATCGAAGGCAAGACCGGTATCGCTGCGCGCGAATGGCTGAACGAGCGTGAAGCGCTGCTGCTGGAAGCCGCCGCCGCCATCAAGGCGCGGCCTGAAGAAGTACCGGCGCGGCTCGCGACCCTGATCGACGAGCGCAAGCGGCTTGAACGCGAACTCGCTGATGCCAAAAAGGCGCTGGCTCTCGCCGGCCCGGCTGGTGCCAAGGCCGGCCCCGAAATGGTGAACGGCGTCAAGTTCCAGGGTCAGGTGCTGGATGGCCTTGAAGCCAAGGCCCTGCGCGGCCTGGTGGACGAAGCCAAGCAGGCGCTGGGCAGCGGCATCGTTGCCATCGTGGCGGTGAACGACGGCCGCGCCAGCGTGGCGGTGGGTGTGACCGATGATCTGGTGAGCACGCGATCGGCCGTGGATCTGGTGCGCTTGGCAGCTGCAGCACTGGGCGGGCAGGGCGGTGGCGGCCGGCCCGACATGGCCCAGGCTGGCGGCCCGGATGCGGACAGGGCGGCGGACGCGATTGCCGCCGTGAAGGCCGCGCTCGCGGGGTGATGGTCGCAGCGGTGGGGCGCTTGGCCCTGCCGCCACCGCGTTGAAATTGCACTGGTGCGCCGAACCGGCCTAAGCTTGGCGCCGTGTCCGATGGCGCTCTCATCCTGCTGATCTTTGGCGCCGGCCTTGTCGGTTTTGCCACTGAACGCATCCGCCACGATCTGGTGGCGCTGCTGATGCTGGCCGCCAGCGTGTTGCTTGGGCTGGTGCCGGCCGCCGAAGCCTTTGCCGGCTTTGGCGATCCGGCGGTGATAACGGTGGCGGCCGTAATGGTGCTCAGCGCGGCCGTGTCGCGTTCGGGCATGCTGGAACGCTTGTTGCGACCGCTGCAGCCGTTACTGAGCCGGGAAGCCGGCATTGGCATCGTCTATGCGCTGCTCACCGGGGCGGCATCGGGTGTGATGAACAATGTCGGCGCGCTGGCGCTGCTGCTGCCGGCCGCATTGGGCAGTTGCCGGGCGGCGCATGTCTCGCCCAGCCGGGTGCTGATGCCGATGGCCTTTGCCTCGCTGTTGGGTGGGTTGGTTACCATGATTGGCACCCCGCCCAATATCCTGCTGGCCCAGATGCGCGCCGATCTGGGTGGCACTGCCTTTGCCATGTTTGATTTTGCCCGGGTTGGCCTGCCGCTGGCCGTGGTGGGCATCGCGATGACCCTGCTGCTGGTGCGCCTGCTGCCGGTGCGGGCCGAACGGGATGAGCAGCCGCTGAAATTCCGCATTGCCGATTATCTGTTCGAACTGCGGGTGCCCGAGGGCGTGTCGCCCGATCTCACTGTGGAGCGTCTCGCCGCCACCATGCCCGGCACTGACCGGCTGGAGGTCCACGCCATTGATCGCGGCGGCGTGCTGGTGACGGCGCCGCGCGCCTCGCGCCGGCTGTTGCCTGGCGACATCGTGCAGGTGGAAGGCCGCGCCCCGGTGGTGGAACAGGCGTTGACCCGATGGGGCCTGCTGATTGCCGGCGAGGCCGAGGATGATCTGCTGGAAGGGGCCTTTGCCGAATTCGTTGTGACCGATGGTTCGCCCCTGGCAGGCAATCCGGCGGCGAGCGCGATCCTTGCCGGGCAGAGCGTGGCGCTGGTGGCGGTGAGCCGGCGCGGCAAGGCGATTGCCGAGGCGCTGGCGGCGCAGGCACCGCAAGCCGGCGACGTGCTGTTGTTGCAACTGGCAGCGGATCGGGCGCCGGCGCTGGCTGCCGCCATGGGTCTGCTGCCGCTGGCGGACCGGCCGATCCGGTTGGGGCTGACCCCGCGTGATCTGCTGCCGCTGTTGGCCCTGCTGGGGGCGATTGGCGCGGCGGGCGCGGGCCTCACGTCGCTCGGGCTGGCGCTGCTGCTGGGCGTGATCGTGCTGGCGTTGGCCGGGCGGCTGCCGCCCGATGCCTATCGCGATATCGATTGGCCGGTAATCCTGCTGCTGGCGGCCTTGATCCCCGTGGCCACTGCCTTTGGCCAGAGCAGCATTGCGGGTGAACTGGCAGCGGGGTTGTCCAATCTGGGCGAAGGCCGGCCAGCCTGGCTGCTGGTGGGCGGGGTGCTGGCCGTGACGATGGCGGTGACGCCCTTCCTCAACAATGCCGCGGCCGTGCTGATCATGGCGCCGATTGCCGCCAGTGCCGGCCAGGCCAGCGGGGTGCCGGTGGATGCCATGCTGATGGCGGTGGGGGTGGGCGCGTCGTGCGATTTCCTTACCCCCATCGGCCACCAGTCTAACGTGCTGGTGTGGGGGCCGGGTGGGTATCAATTCAGCGATTATGCCCGTATCGGCACGCCCATCAGCCTGATGGTGCTGCTGCTCGGCACGCCGCTGATCCTGTGGGCATGGAGTTAGCATGAGCGATTGGGAGGATTCGGCGGCCGCGTGGATTGCCATCCAGGGCGAGAGCGGCGATTTTGGCCGCGTGCATGTGCTGGATACGCCGATGCTGGCGCTGGTCGATGCGATTGCGCCGGCGCGCGTGCTGGATGTCGGCTGCGGCGAAGGGCGGTTTTGTCGGATGCTCGGCGCGCGCGGGCTGGCCACCACGGGCATTGATCCGGCAGTCACCCTGATCGGCCAGGCACAGGCGCTGCATCCAGATGGCGATTACCGCGTTGCAGATGCCGAAACGATGGTGGTCGAACCGGGTGGCTATGATTTGGCGGTCTGCTATCTGTCTCTGATCGACATGCCGGATCTTGACGCGGCGCTGGATCGCATCATGGCCGCCATCAGGCCCGGTGGCCATTTGCTGATCGCCAATCTCACGTCGTTCAACACCGCCGCCGTGCATTTGGGCTGGCTCAAGCCGTTGGTGGGCGAACCAAGCTTCCCCATCGATCATTATCTGGAGGAACGCCCGCGCCGCACCGCTTGGCAAGGGGTGGATATCATCAATCACCACCGCCCTCTGAAGCGTTACATGCAGGCGCTGCTCGGCCATGGGCTGACGCTCACCCATTTCGATGAACCGCCGGCCACGGGTGGGCCAGAGGGCAAGCGTGATCGTTACAATCGGGTGCCGAATTTCCACATCATGATGTGGCGCAAGCCAGCTTGATCGATCAGCGCCGCAGCGTGCGCAGGGGCGGACGTTTGGGCGAGACACCGCTGCCCTTGATTTGGGTGCGCAGTTCGTCGCGTTTTTCGTGGACAGAGGCGATCACCGGCCCCATCGGCACGCCCAGATCCACCAGCACAGCCTCGGCCAGTTGCAGGCTGCTTTCCACAGTTTCGGGCACGGCATCGGTGGCCCCGGCACCATAGAGCGTGCCGGCATGTTCGGCATCGCGGGCGCGCACCACGATGCACAGATCTGGATGGCTGGCCCGGATGCGGCGCACCAACAGATCGAGCATGCGCATGTCGTCGATGGTCAACACCACGGCGCGGGCCTGATCCAGCTTCAACCGGTCCAGCAGTTCGGGGCGACGGGCGTCACCATAAATCACGCGTTTGCCGGCGCGGCGCAGGCGCTGCACTTCGTCCGGATCGCTGTCCACCGCCAGCCATGCCTGGCCGTGCATGTCCAGCATCTGGGCCACCAGCCGGCCAACGCGGCCATAGCCGATGATCACTGTCTGCTGGTCTGCCGTTTCGGGGGCGGCTTCCTGATGGCCCTCATTGCTTTCCGCCTCCAGCCGGGCGCCTGCCAGGCCCAGCAGCGGTGCCAGCGCCAGGGTGAGCGAGGCGACGGCCAGCGCGGTTTGCGCTGTGCTGCCGCCGATCAGCCCCGCCGATGTGGCCGCTGCCAGCACGATCAGGCTGGTTTCCGATGGGCTGGCCAGCAGCAGCGCGACATGGCCCGCCACACCGCGCCGGCTGCCGCGCAGGCGCAGCAGCGCATAGACGGCGCCGGTCTTCAGGATCAGCACCACAGCCGTGCCGCCCAGCACCGGCCAAGGATCGGCCGCGATGGCCGCCAGATCAAGGCCACTGCCAACCCAGATCAGGAACACCCCCAGCAACAGGCCTTCAAAAGGCTGGATCGCCGCTTCGATCTGGCGGCGATAGTCGCTGGTGGAAAGAATCAGCCCGGCCATCAGGGCGCCGACTGCGGGCGACAGGCCGGCCAGTGCCGCCGTGGCCGCCGAACCGATCAGCACCACCAGTGCTGCCGCCAGAAACAGTTCCGATCGCCGTGTGCGCGCTGCCTGCAGGAACAGCGGCGGCACGATAACGCGCGCGAACAGGGCGATACCAACCAGGGCGCCAATGCCGATTGCCAGGCTGCGCCCGAAACTGCCGCCGCTGCCGGCGCCGATCAGCAGCAGGATCGGGGCCAGCGCCAGATCCTGAAACAGCAGCACGCCCAGCGCCTTGCGGCCGGCCTGGCTGTTGAGGCGGCCACTGGCCGACAGCAATTGCAGGCCGACAGCCGTTGACGACAGCGCCATTGCAAAGGCGATGACCAGCACGGCCATCATCGGTTCGCCCAGCAGCAACAGCACTGCCACCATGATGCCGGCGCAAATCAGCATCTGCTGACTGCCAAGGCCAAAGATCAGGCTGCGCATGGTGCGGATGCGGTCAAGGCTGAGTTCCAGCCCAAGCGCGAACAGCAGCAGCGCCACCCCAAGTTCTGCCGGCGCCGCCAGTGCCACCGGGTTGGAAAGCTCCAGCCAGCCCAACCCCGGCAATTGGCCAAACCCGAACGGCCCGGCGGCCACGCCGATCAGGATGAAGCCGATGACGGGCGAAATGCGCAGCGCCGCGAAGGCCGGAATTACCAGCCCGGTGGCGCCCAGCACGAGCACCATGTCCTTGAAGGCGGTGGATTCCAGGTTCAGAGCCATGGTGCCACCATGACGGTTGCAGGCAAGGATGTCACGCTTGCCTAGGCGCGGCGCATCACTTCGCGCTCCAGAAGCACCAGCGGCATCGCGCCAAGCCGCAAGATTTCGTGGAACGCGCGCGGATCAAAGGCCTTTCCCTGCTTGGCGCGCACAGCATCGCGCAGCCGCGCCCATTGCATATGCCCGATCTTGTAGCTGAGCGCCTGGCCGGGGCCAACGCAGTAACGTTCAATCTCGCGCTGGCTGCGCGGCACGGCATAGCCGGTGGTATCGGCCAGATAGCGGGTGGCCTGTTCGCGGCTCCAGCGTTTGTGGTGGATGCCGGTATCGGCTACCAGCCGCGCTGCGTGGAACAGGAAGCTCTGCAGATAGCCGATGCGGCCCAGGGGATCATTGGCGTAAACACCCAGTTCATCTGCCACTTGTTCGGCATACAGCGCCCAGCCTTCGGAATAGGCGCTGTAGCCGCCGCGGCGGCGGATCAACGGAATGTCGGGGCTTTCCTGGGCAATCGCCACCTGCATGTGATGGCCTGGCACCGCCTCGTGATAGGTCAACGTCGCCTGGGTGAAGCGCGGCCAATCGTTGGTGTCCTTCAGGTTGATGTAAAAGGCGCCGGGGCGCGATCCATCGGGGGCAGGGGCCTGATAATAGCCGTTGGCGGCGCCATCCTGAATGAACTCTGGCACGCGCCGCACCTCCACCGCCGCCTTTGGCAGGGTAATGAACTGGTCCTTCAGGCGCGGCATGGCATCGGCGATCTGGGCATTCAGCCGTTCGATGATGGCGGCACGGCCGGCGGCATCATTGCTGTCGAGCTGGTCAGGCCGATTGCCCAGCGCGGTCAGCCGCTCGCCAACGCTGCCCTTGGTCAGCCCTTGCGCCTTCAGCATCAGATCAAGCTGGGCGCTGATCTCCGCCACCTGCGCCAGGCCAAGGCGGTGGACCTCCTCCGGGCTCATGTTGGTGGTGGTCGATGCCTTTACCCCGGCATCATAATAGGCGGCGCCATCCGGCAGCTTCCACACCCCGGCATCACTGGTCGCCTTGGCGCGCAGCGCCTCCACCCCGGCGATGTAGCGGTCATAGGCCGGATACACCTCAGTCTCGATGATCTTCACGGCGCGTGCGGCATGGTCACCGGCCACATTGGCGGCCCTCATCTTGCGGGCGATGCTGGTGGCCAGCACGGTCTCAGCCGGCGGCAGGGTTCGGATGGCGCGCAGCTGGGCCAGGGCCAGATCCAGCGCGAAATCGGGCGCAATCACCCCTTTGCCGGCATCCTCTCGGGCCCAGCCCAGATTCTCATCCAGCGTGCGGCCATAGGCGGAAAGCCGGGCCAGATAGGCTTCGGCATCATCGGCGTTGGCGATGCGGTGGTTGGTGTCCAGAAAATCCGGCGTGCTGGTGTAGGGGCCATTGCGCTGGCTGATCACATAGGGCTGGAAATTGCCGCGCGCTTCACCGAACGTGAAGCGCTGGCCGGCGTTGACCGCGCGGGCAAGATCATATTCAACCACGTCAAAATCAAGCTGGCGGCTGGGGCTCAGCGCGGTGCGGTCGATGGCGCGTAGCCGTGTCAGCCGCGCCACGGCGCGCGCCAGTCGCTTGTCCCGCCCGGCGCGCGACGCGTCCGACAATTGCGATTTCAGGGCGGCGCGCGCGCCCTTGTCCAACCCCAGGCTGGTCGCCTGTTCCGGGCTTTCGTCCACGCCTTCGTTGAAGAAGGCATCGAACAGCGCCAGCAACTTACCATCCTCGGCGATGGCGGTCTGTCCTGCAGCCGGTACAGCGCCGGCCAGCGTGGCCGCGGCGGTTCCGGCCAGCAGCTGGCGGCGATCAATGGTGAAATCGGTCATGCATTTCTCCCTCGCCGGCCTCTTGGAACCATGGCAGGAGGGATGCAAGCCCCGGCCTCTAGGCCCCGGTTACAGGCCCTTGACGATCGCGGCATCCAGGTTGGCGCGAACGGCTTCGAAGAATTTCTCCGTCGTCATCCAGGCCTGATCCGGGCCGATCAGCAGCGCCAGATCCTTGGTCATGGCGCCCGACTCCACGGTTTCGACGCAAACGCGTTCCAGCGTTTCGGCGAACTTGGTTACCATCGGCGTGCCATCCAGCTTGCCGCGATGCTTCAGGCCGCCGGTCCAGGCAAAGATGCTGGCGATCGGATTGGTGCTGGTCGGCTTGCCTTCCTGGTGCATGCGATAATGGCGCGTTACGGTGCCGTGCGCGGCTTCGGCTTCCACCGTCTTGCCATCGGGCGTCAGCAGGATGCTTGTCATCAGGCCGAGGCTGCCATAGCCTTGGGCGACCATATCGGACTGCACGTCACCATCATAATTCTTGCAGGCCCACACGAACTTGCCCGACCATTTCAGCGCGCTGGCCACCAGATCGTCGATCAGGCGATGCTCGTAAACAATGCCAGCCTTGCGATATTGGGCTTTGAAATCATTGGTGTAAACTTCTTCGAACAGATCCTTGAAGCGGCCATCGTAGGCCTTCAGGATGGTGTTCTTGGTCGAAAGATAGACCGGCCAGCCGCGATCCAGGCCATAATTCAGGCAGGCGCGGGCGAAATCACGGATGCTGTCGTCAAGGTTGTACATGCCCATGGCAACGCCGGATGACGGGAATTCGAACACTTCCTCTTCAATCACGCTGCTGCCGTCCTGCGCTTCCCAGCGCATGGTCAGCTTGCCGGGGCCGGGTACCTTGAAATCGGTGGCGCGATACTGGTCACCAAAGGCATGGCGGCCGATCACGATCGGATCGGTCCAACCCGGCACCAGCCGCGGTACCGATTTGATGACGATCGGTTCGCGGAAGACGACGCCGCCCAGGATGTTGCGGATGGTGCCGTTCGGCGATTTCCACATGCGCTTCAGCCCGAATTCCTTCACGCGGGCTTCGTCGGGCGTGATGGTGGCGCATTTCACACCAACACCGAATTCCTTGATCGCGTTGGCCGATTCAACCGTCACCTTGTCGTTGGTGT